>Ga0136846_1244082_pt1 | contig 24168 bp, 30 predicted proteins | sample HopSoiMetagenom2_FD_96841 | JGI IMG/M metagenome (GOLD analysis project Ga0136846, IMG submission 96841) | Grasslands soil microbial communities from Hopland, California, USA - 2 Assembly 2016 (version 4) | ecosystem: Environmental > Terrestrial > Soil > Grasslands | place: USA: Hopland... | reverse complement strand
TCGCATTCGCCGCCCTGGTCGCAGATCGGGCAGTCGAGCGGGTGGTTGATGAGCAGGAACTCCATCACCCCTTCGCGCGCCTTCTTCACCATCGGCGTGTCGGTGCGGATCGTCTGGCCGTCGGCGGCCGGAAGCGCACAGCTCGCCTGCGGCTTGGGCGGGCCCGGAGCGACTTCGACCAGGCACATGCGGCAGTTGCCGGCGATCGACAGCCGCTCGTGATAGCAGAAGCGCGGAATCTCCTTCCCCGCGAGCTCGCATGCCTGCAGAACGGTCGCGCCCTGCGGAACCTCCAGCTCGACGCCGTCGACGGTGACCTTAGGCATCGTCGCTGTCCTTTTCCTTGCGCACGGTGCGGTCGATGTGCGTGACGCGCGGGCCACCGCCTGTCCCTACGACCGCCAGCAGGGCGATAATCGCGAGCACGGCGACGATGATGATGATCTGCGTCGTCGTCATTCCGCCGCCTCCAGCATGCGTTTGCCGGCGCGCTCGCCAATGCGGCGCTCGAGCTCGGGGCGGAAGTGCCGGACGAGGCCCTGGATCGGCCACGCCGCCGCGTCGCCCAGCGCACAGATGGTGTGGCCTTCGACCTGCTTGGTGACGTCGAGCAGCTTGTCGATGTCGGCGACATCGGCATCGCCCTCGCGCAGCTTCTCCATCATCCGCCACATCCAGCCGGTGCCTTCGCGGCACGGCGTGCACTGGCCGCAGCTCTCGTGCTTGTAGAAATAGCTGATGCGGCTGATCGCGCGGACGATGTCCGTCGACTTGTCCATGACAATGACCGCCGCAGTGCCAAGCCCGCTCCCCAGCGCCTTCAGCCCGTCGAAATCCATCGGCGCGTCCATGATTTCCTTCGCGGGGACCAAAGGAACCGACGACCCGCCCGGGATCACGGCGAGCAAATTGTCCCAGCCGCCGCGGATGCCGCCGCCGTGGCGATCGATTAGCTCGCGGAAGCTGATGCCCATCGATTCCTCGACGACGCAGGGCGTGTTGATATGGCCCGACAGCTGGAACAGCTTGGTGCCTTCGTTCTTGGGGTTGCCGATGCCCGCGAACCACTCCGCGCCCCGCCGCAGGATGGTCGGAACGACGGCGATGCTCTCGACATTGTTGACCGTGGTCGGGCAGCCGTAGAGGCCCGCGCCCGCGGGGAACGGCGGTTTCAGCCGCGGCTTGCCCTGCTTGCCCTCCAGGCTTTCGAGCATCGCGGTCTCTTCGCCGCAGATGTAGGCGCCGGCGCCGCGATGGACGAACAGGTCGAAGTCGTAGCCCGATCCCGCGGCGTTCTTGCCCAGCAGCCCGGCTTCATATGCCTCGGCAACAGCGCGGCGTAACGCTTCGGTTTCACGAATGAATTCGCCGCGAATGTAGATATACCCGGCCCGCGCCCGCATCGCATAGCCGGCGATCAGCGCGCCCTCGATCAGCTTGTGCGGATCGTGGCGGATGATCTCGCGGTCCTTGCAGCTCCCCGGCTCGGACTCGTCGGCGTTGATGACCAGGAAGTTTGGCTTACCCGGCTTCGGCTCCTTGGGCATGAAGCCCCACTTCATGCCGGTCGGGAAGCCCGCACCGCCGCGGCCGCGAAGCCCCGACGCCTTGACCACCTCAATGATCGTGTCCTGGCCGATGGCCATCAGCTTCTTGGTATTGTCCCAGTCGCCACGCGCCTGCGCAGCCTTCAGCCACGGCTCCTGGAAGCCGTAGACATTGGTGAAGATGCGGTCCTTGTCCGCGAGTGGCCCGGTATAGCCCATCAGTGCGCCGCCCCGTTCATGACGAAATAGGCGACCGCGACGACGATCAGCGCAATGACGCCGAACTTGATCACGCCCTTGACGAACTTGAACGCCAGGAACGCGAGCACGAGCGCGACGATGATCGGGAGGACAGCCGTCATTTCAGCCGCCCCCGATCGTTGTTCCGGCCGAGCTTGTTCTGCGCGAACATCACAATGCCGATCGCGAGAGCGAGGATGATGGCGACCTTGAGCAGCTTCAGAACGATGCCAATGACGATGATCGCGACGATGACGGTGATGATGAGCCCGATCATTGTGAGCCCTCCCCGGCGGTCGCGGTCCATTGCCCGCGATAATCGTAATTGCGCTCGGCCATCTTCTTGAGCGTTGTCGGCCCGCCTTCGGGGCAACTGGTCTGGCGATCAACCTGCGGACCAGGCTTCGGATGCTGGCCGGCAGCGAGCGCATCGAGGATCGCGGACATGCTCGCCTCGGTCAGGTCTTCGTAATTGTCGTCGTTGATCTGGACCATCGGCGCGTTGGCGCAGGCGCCGAGGCACTCGACCTCCGTAAGGGTGAAAAGACCGTCCTCGGTCGTTTTTCCCTTTTTCAGCCCATGCTTATAGCAAGCTGCCAATACGTCGTCAGAACCCCGCAGCATGCAAGGCGTCGTCCCGCACACTTGCACGTGGTACCGACCGACCGGCGCCAGGTTGAACATGGTGTAGAAAGTCGCGACCTCGAGCACGCGGACGTAGGCGACGTCGAGTTCCTTGCCGACGAATTCCATCACCGGGATCGGCAGCCAACCTTGAGTATTCGTCTCCGCCCCGACCTGGCGTTGGGCGAGGTCGAGCAGCGGGATCACCGCCGATTGCTGCCGCCCTTCCGGGTACCGCGCGATGATCTCGCGAGCGAGCCTGGCGTTCGCCTCGGTCCAGGCGAAGCCTTCCCACTTGGCGCGCTGCTCGGCGCTGTCGACGATGGCGTCAGAGCCGGCCATCAGTGGCTCCTCATAAGGTCGGCATTGTGAGTTTCGATTTGCTCGACCTTACCACCGCTCAGGTGCAGCGTGACGCCAACCGGCGTTTGTTCTGACACACCCTTGCAACCGAAATGAATCAGCACTTCGTTCGGGTTGAGTGAGTAGGTGTCCGGCTCATCGGGGTCCGCAGTGAGCATATTGGTGATGCCGCCGACCTTGCATGCGGCGAATTGACGAAGCGCGGCCTTATCGCTTGCTTGAAGAGGCTGCGCGAAGTCACTGTCCTGGAAGGGGATTTCGCCCCTTATTGCGGCAGCGAGCCGCTGTGCGATCGCGATGCCTGGTCCAGTTTGCCCGGGCACGAAGCTCGCAAGACCCAAAATCAAGGCCGTCGACGCGATCACCGGTCCACCTCCCCGAACACGACGTCGATCGCCGACAGGATCGCCGTGGTGTCGGCCAGCATGTGGCCCTTCATCATGAAGTCCATCGCCTGCAGGTGCGAGAAGCCCGTCGGGCGGATCTTGCAGCGGTAGGGCCGGTTGGTGCCGTCAGCGACGAGATAGACGCCGAACTCCCCCTTCGGGCTCTCGGTCGCGACGTAGACCTCGCCCGCGGGGACGTGATAGCCCTCGGTGTAGAGCTTGAAGTGGTGGATGAGGGCCTCCATCGAGGTCTTCATCTCGGCGCGGTTGGGCGGGAACACCTTCTTGTCCTCGCTGCCCACCGGCCCGCCCGGCATTTCCTTGAGGCACTGGCGCATGATCCGCGCCGACTGCCGCACTTCCTCGACCCGCACCATGAAGCGGTCGTAGCAGTCGCCGTTGGTCCCCACGGGGATGTCGAATTCCATGCGGTCGTAGACTTCGTACGGCTGCGAGCGGCGGATATCCCACGGAATGCCGGAGGCGCGGATCATCGGCCCGGAGAAGCCCCAGGCGATCGCGTCTTCCTTGCTGACGATGCCGATGTCGACGTTGCGCTGCTTGAAGATGCGGTTGTCCGCAACGAGGCTGATCGCGTCCTCGAACAGAGTGAACCGGTTGTCGAGCCAGTCCTGCAGGTCGACGAGCAGCTTCTCGGGCAGGTCGTAACGGACGCCGCCGGTGCGGAAATAGTTGGCATGCATCCGCGCGCCCGACGCCCGCTCATAGAATTGCATGCAGTCTTCGCGGATTTCGAAGAGCCACAGGTTTGGCGTCATGGCGCCAACATCCATGATGTGGCTGCCGAGGTTCAGCATGTGGTTCTTGATGCGGGTGAGCTCCGCCATCAAGGTCCGGATGTATTGGGCCCGGATCGGGATCTCGAGGCCGAGCAACTTCTCGATCGCGAGCACGAAGCTGTGCTCCATGCACATTGGCGAGCAGTAATCGAGGCGGTCGAAGTAGGGGATTGCCTGGGCGTAGGTCTTGTACTCGATCAGCTTCTCGGTGCCGCGATGAAGCAGGCCGACGTGCGGGTCGACGCGCTCGACGATTTCGCCGTCGAGCTCCATGATCAGCCGAAGGACGCCGTGCGCCGCCGGATGCTGCGGACCGAAGTTGATCGTGTAATTGCTGATCGCCTCGTCGCCCGGGTCGCGCGGATGGCCGAGGTCCTCGCCGGTGCCACCGGCGCCCACGCTGACCGCAACGGTGCGCGCGCTCTTCGGCTGCGCGCCCGTGCCGCCGCCGCTATCCAGCTGGCTGAACAGGTCTGGCCGTGTGTCGGTCATGCCGTGCCTCCGCCCGGACGGCGCCGGCCACGGCTCGCAGGCTTGGGCTCAGGCTGGTCGCCCGGCTTCGACACTTCCTTGGCGGCCTTCTCAGCGCTCGACTTGAGCGCCTCCTTCTGCCCGGCGTCGTCGGAGGGCTTGCCGCCTCCGCCCTCTCCGGGCTTCTCCGACGTCCGGTCCGACTTGACCGGGGTCTTCACATTCTCGGGCTGCTTGCCGGCTCCTGCGGGCGCGGGCGACGGCGCACCGGCCTGCTCCGGGACGGCTTTCTCGTCACCCGGGAGCACATATTCCGGCCCTTCCCAGGGCATCAGGAAGTCGAAGGTCCGGAAATCCTGGGGCAGCGCGACCGGCTCATAGACGACGCGCTTCTCCGCTTCGGAGTAGCGCATTTCCACATGGCCCGTCAGCGGGAAGTCCTTGCGCTGCGGATGACCTTCGAACCCGTAATCGGTGAGGATCCTGCGCAGGTCCGAATTGCCGCTGAAGCCGACGCCGTACATGTCGAACACTTCCCGCTCGAGCCAGCCGGCGACCGGCCACAAGCCCGTGACGCTCGGCACCGGCGTCTGCTCGTCGGTCGTGACCCGCACCTGGACGCGGCGGTTCCGGGTAAGCGACAGCAGGCAGTAGACGACGTCGAACCGCTCGGCCCGCTCGGGGTAATCGACCCCGGCAATCTCCATCAACTGCTGATATTCAAGGCCAGGAGTGTCGCGCAGAGCCTTCAGCACATTAGCTATTTCGTCCCGCTTCACCGTCAGGATGATCTCGCCAACGTGATCCTTGGTCTCAAGAATGGCGTCGCCAAGCGCCTTTTTGGCAGCGTCGATGACGCCGTCGTTCGGAGCCGTCCGGGGCACGTGAGGAGCGAGCTTGACGGCCATTACCGCTCAATCGTCCCTTCGCGTCGGATCTTCCGCTGCAGCTGCAGGATTCCGTATAGCAAGGCCTCCGCCGTGGGCGGGCAGCCTGGAACGTAGATGTCGACCGGAACGATGCGATCGCAGCCGCGCACGACCGAGTAGCTATAGTGATAGTAGCCGCCGCCATTGGCGCAGCTGCCCATCGAGATGACGTAGCGCGGCTCGCTCATCTGGTCGTAGACCCGCCGAAGCGCCGGAGCCATCTTGTTGCACAGCGTCCCGGCAACGATCATCACGTCCGACTGACGGGGGCTTGCGCGTGGCGCTGCGCCAAACCTTTCAAGGTCATAGCGCGGCATGTTCACATGGATCATCTCGACCGCGCAGCAAGCAAGACCGAACGTCATCCACCACAGCGAACCGGTTCGCGCCCAGGTAAAAAGATCCTCGGCGGTCGTGACCATGAACCCTTTTTCGTCAAGGCTGCGGCGAAGCTCCTCAAGCTTCTTTTGGTCAACGTCGCCGGGAACGAGGCCCGCAATCCGTGCAAGCTCTTCCTCGGTCGGCATGCGGTCTTCGGGGCCGCGGAGCATCACTCCCATTCGAGAGCCCCCTTCTTCCACGCATAGGCAAGGCCGAGGCCAAGCTCGATCAGGAAGCCGACCATCGCCACCCAGCCGCTCCAGCGCGTAAAGTTAAGGCTGACCGCCCAGGGGAACAGGAAGGCCGCTTCGAGGTCGAACACGATGAACAGGATCGCGACGAGGTAAAAGCGGACGTCGAATTCCGCACGAGCATCCTCGAACGCCGGGAAGCCGCATTCATATTCCGACAGCTTGGCTGGATCCGGCTTGTGCGCACCGGTCAGGCGCGAAACGATCATGGGCAGCACAACAAAGCCCGCGGACAGCCCGAGAGCGATGATGAGGAACAGCAGGATCGGCAGGTAGCCTGCGGCGACGCTTGCCAAGGGAAAACTCCAAAACTCTGAATTTGGCGGGGCTTTAGGCCAGTGAATTGCAGGTCGCAACCGGTCGCAAGCGCTATATCGGCTGACAGCCGCGAGATAGCGGGATGGAGAGGATTTTGGCGCCGGTCTTGCGGGTGCCTTCACCCTTGCTGAGACCTTCCCAACCTGACTCGGAGACCACCAGCAAGCGTTTGCCATCAAAGGCGATTTGCGTTGGGTCATCGAGCGTCAGGCCATCGACAAGCTCGGTTCGAAGAACGCCGGCTTGCTGCACGTCGAATTTCCACAGGCGAGAGGGCGCCGCCGCCATTGTAGACACCGACATAGTAGCCGCTGCATCGGACCAGCCCGTCGGTCCCGACCGCGGGCTTCCCATCCTGCCGCGGTAGCCAGGTCGTAGTCGTGGTCTTGAGGTCGATGCGCCCGATGCCCTTCTCGTAATCGGCAACGATCAGTTCGGTGCCGGAAGACGCCAGCGACGTCCCTTGGGCGCTGCTGCCATCTCCAGGCCGGTTGACCGCTCGCAGGTGCGGACGCCGCGGCAGCAATCCCCAGACGAGGCCATTCTGGCTATCGCTAACGAAGACTCCGCTCTGGGACACCGAGACGTCGCCCGGATGGAAGGCCATTTTCGCCGGCGCGATCCACTGCCCGCGGAGTGCGCCGTTCCGGTTGATGGCGACCAAGGCGCCCTGCTCGCACTTGGCAAGACCCGCGACGTCGGGGCAATCGGCGGCGATCCACAACAGATGCCGCCCCCAATCCCAGGCAATCCCAAGCGGATGGAGGCCTTGCGGCAACGTCGCGATGGTCCGGCAGCGGCTGGTGCAGGCAAGGATTTGCCGGTCGAGCACGCTGGACACGAAAATCGTGGAGCCGTCGGTCGCGACGCCTTCGACGAGGCGATGCTCCGGCGGCACGGTGAGGACGACTTGCGGCTTGGCGACGGCAGCGGCAGCTGCGATCGCCAGCGCGATCACCGGAGCGCTCCGGCGACCAGTTTCTGGAGCTTGCTGTGGATGCTTGCCGAGCCCGCAAGATACTCACGGCGCTCGAACGACCGGTCCGAGCCGCGAAAATCGGTGACGAACCCGCCCGCTTCACGCACCAAAAGCACGCCCGCGGCGGTGTCCCAAAGGTCCAGGTCGTCCTCCCAGAAGCCGTCCATCCTGCCAGCAGCGACCCAGGCGAGGTCAAGCGCCGCGGATCCGAACCGCCGAACCCCGGAAACCTCGGGCCCAACGGCGCTGTAAATCTTGGCCCATTTGGCCGCATCACCGCGCCCGAGGTGCGGCATTCCCGTCCCGATCAAAGTCTCGTTGAGGTCGCGCCGCGCCGAGACGCGCAGCCGCGCATCCTGCAACCACGCGCCCCTGCCCTTTTCGGCCCAGAAACTCTCGTCGGTAAGCGGCTGATAGACCAGGCCTTGTGTGATCTCGGTCCCACCGCCGGGCTTCCTCTCCTCGACCGCGATTGAGATGGAGAAGTGCGGCACGCCGTGGAGGAAGTTGGTCGTCCCATCGAGCGGATCGACAATCCAGCGCGGCTTGTCGGGGTTGCCCTCAATGGTACCGCCCTCTTCGAGCAGCATGCCCCAGTCGGGCCGCGCGTTGCGCAGCTCCTCGACGATCGTCTGCTCGGCACGCTTGTCGGCCATCGACACGAAGTCGGCCGGTCCCTTGCGGCTGACCTGCAGCTGCTCGACCTCCCCGAAGTCGCGGCGCAGGCGCGGCGCCGCCTTGCGGGCGGCGCGGGTCATGACGGTGATCAGGCCGGAGTGAGAAACCAAGACTGCTCCTTAGTCAGCGCGGCGAACGTAAGTGCGTTCGTAAACGTCGACGACGATCTTCGTGCCCGACGTGATGTGCGGCGGCACCAGCACCTTCACGCCATTGTCGAGAACGGCCGGCTTGTACGAGGAGCTCGCCGTTTGGCCCTTCACGACCGCGTCGGCCTCGACGATCGTCGCTTCGACCTGGTCCGGTAGCTGAACGCTGATCGGCTTCTCATTATAGAGCTCCATTACGACGTCCATGCCGTCCTGGAGAAAGTCGCCGGCCTCGCCGAGCAGGTCGGCCGGAAGCGCGATCTGCTCGTAATTGTCCTTGTCCATGAAGGTCAGCATGTCGCCGTCGTGAAAGAGGAACTGGAAGTCCTTGGTGTCGAGGCGGACGCGCTCGACCGTCTCGGCGGAGCGGAAGCGGACGTTCGTCTTGCGGCCGTCGATGAGGTTTTTCATCTCGACCTGCATGTAGGCGCCGCCCTTGCCGGGCTGTGTGTGCTGGATTTTCACCGCGCGCCAAATGCCGCCTTCATATTCGATGATGTTGCCGGGACGGATGTCCACGCCGCTGATCTTCATGTCTTCTCTCGGAGAAAGTGTTGGGAAAGAGCCGCCGCAGCCCCTAGCGGGCGGCCCGGTTTCCGGCAAGCAGCGGGTATGGATTGATCGGCGTCCCGTGCCACCAGCGTTCGCCCGGAGCCATGGAATTGACCGCGAAATGGAGATGCGGTCCATCTGGACTTGCGTCCCCAGTGTGCCCAACCTGGGCGATTACCTGGCCGCGCTTCAGCTGCTGTCCCTCATGCAACCCGGGCGCGTAGGCCGAGAGGTGCGCATAATAATAGACCCACTTCTGGTCGACCGAGCGCTCGTAGATGGTCATTCCGCCGCGGACGCTGTTGAACAGTTTCTCGACCGTGCCATCCGCCGCAGCGATCACCGGGGTGCCCTCGGCGGCCATGATGTCGATCGCATCATGCCGGCGGCCCTGCCCACGAGCGTCATCGTACGTGTCGGAAAGTTGTCCGGGCTTGATGCCTACGACCGGCAAAGCGAGCCCCGAAGGCCCTACGACCACCTGCTGCGACAACACTACTGGTGCCGATTTCGGCGTCTCGACGGCGACCAGATTGCCGCTGCGCTCGACCGTGGCGGCCTTGGATGGGACGACATTGTAGAACCAGATCCAGAAAGCACTGGTCGCGACGGCCGTCAGGATCGCCGAAAACAGAGCCGTCGCCGCAATCTTCCCCATCGTCGCAACTCTCCAGAGCGGTTGGTTGTTGACATGCAACGATGCAGAAAACGTCTGTATCCAATATTCGCGTTGGCTGTTCCGGCTGGGTGTACAAGCACTGGCGCGCGATCTTCTATCCTGACGGGCTCCCACAGCGGCTCTGGTTTCAGCGCTACTCCGAAGAGTTCGACACCGTCGAAATCAACGCCAGCTTCTACCGCGTGCCAAAGCCGGAAACATTCGACGGCTGGCGCGAGAAGGCGCCGCCGGGATTTCGCTATGCCGTAAAGGCAAACCGCTTCCTGACACACCTGAAGAAGCTCAATGGGTGCGAGGAAGAAACGGACGCGTTCGTGGCGCTGGCACGAAAGCTCGGTCCGGCGCTTGGGCCGATCCTCTACCAGTTACCGCCGAGCCTGCACAAAGACCTCGAACGGCTCGATGCCTTCCTCGGCCGACTGCCCAAGGACATCGAGCAGGTCGTCGAGTTCCGCCACAGCAGTTGGTACGACGAAGATGTCCTCGTGCTTCTGGCTCGCCACGGCGTCGGCTTCGTTTGCCACGACCTTAAGGGCCTGATCTCTCCTCGCTGGGCCAGCGGCAAGACCGCCTACGTTCGCTTCCATGGCTCAGGCGGACGTTATTCTGGCCGCTATTCTAACGAAGCTCTGTTCACGTGGGCGGACTGGTGCCTGGAGCAATCGAAATCAGGCCGAAGCGTGTGGTGCTATTTCAACAACGACATCCACGGGCACGCCATCGAAGATGCGCGGACATTGAAGTCGATGGTCAGGCAAGTGAGCCGCTGATACGGCCAGCGGCGATGTGGCATTTCCTCAATCAACAAATGCGCGCGCCCAACGTGACGACGATTCCGGTGGATCCGGCAATCGTGGGTGAGTTCAGCGCCGAACGCTACCCAAAGATCGACGGCCTCGGGACCGTCAATCCGAATTGGCAGAGCGACATCAAGTGGATCGCGCCGAACGATCCCGAAGCCCACGAAATCTTCGAAGCTGCGTTCAAGCGCCTCGGCATCGCTGAGCATGTGACGCGCTATCTCGATATCGCGAACGAGGTCCGCCTGTACTCCGGGTTCATGGTCGTTCGCAGCGAATGCTCGGCACCCAACTTCCATGTCGATTGGGCGCAAACCAACAATGAAGCCTTCACGTTGCTGACGCCCGTCTCACCGGTACCCGAAGGCTTCGGTCTGCTTTACGCGACCATCGACGGTCAGATCGCGGAATATGATTACAGGGTCGGCGAGGCGATCGTGTTCGGCGATTACTTCCAGCATTCAACCAAGCCCGGCCGTTCTGACGAGCCCGTCGTGCTCCTCTGCTTCGAGTTCGGCACCGATAAGATGGAGCATTGGGACAAGATCTTCGCGACGATCGGCGGCCAGTCGGCAATGCTGCGCCGCCCCGATGGCGAATTCATGCGGACCCCAGTGACCGGCGGCTACGGAGCCTGATCAGGCTTTCAGTACCGCTTCGAAGGCCAAGGCGGCGGCAGCGGGATCGTCTTCGCCCCACACCGCTTTGCAGACTGCGATGAAGTCGGCGCCCGCAGTCACTAATGGCTTGGCATTATCCGGCGTGATCCCGCCAATGGCGACGCAGGGTATCTCGAACAAGGTCGCCCACCAGCTGAGGATCGGCGGCTTCGGACGATAATTCGAAGGCTTGGTCGTTGTTTCATAGAAAGCGCCGAATGCGACATAATCTGCGCCGTCCTCGCCGGCCTGCATCGCCAGGTGGCGGCTGTCATGGCAGGTGCGGCCGATCTGCGCGTTAGGGCCGAGCAGCGCCCTAGCTTCACGGATGTCTCCGTCCGACTGGCCGAGATGAACGCCGTCCGCCCCGAGCCGCTTGGCGAGCTTCATGCTGTCGTTGACGATGAACGCGACATCGGCGTCGGCGCAGATCCGCTGAAGCGGCTCCGCAATCCGGGCGAGCTCATGCTCTTCGACGTCCTTCACGCGGATCTGGAACGCCGAGGCAACGCCCGGCTCCAGCGCCGCCTTTAGGCGATCCGGAAACGCGCCGCTGACATCCTGAGGGCTGATGAGGTACAGCTTCGCCGGCGCCGTCCGTTGAGGCGGCGGGAAGTCGACAGGATCGGACTCGGCTTCGTCCAAGGTCAGGCCGGCACCTTGTCGGTTGATGCTTCGTAGATTTCGTCGATCGCTTCGCCGAGCGTGCGGTTGAATTCCTCATCGCTCTGCTGGGCTCGAAGGTCAGACAGTAGGGCGCGACTGAAGCTCGCAATCATGCCCGAATTCTTCACCAGCTCGCGGCAAGCATCGGCACGGCTGAAACCGCCCGACAGCGCGACCACGCGAAGCACCTTCGGGTACTGGACCAAGGGCGTGAACAAGCCCGGCTCAGCTGGGATCGACAGCTTCAGCATGACCTTTTCCCTGACCTGCTCGAGGTTCTTCAGTAGCTCCTGAAGCAGGATCCGGTCCGCGGCATCGCGCTCCAAGCTCTTTATGTTCACCTCGGGCTCGATGATCGGCACCAGCCCGTGCGCAAGTACCTCGCGCGCAACATCGAACTGCTGGGAAACGACTGCGGCAATCCCCTCCGGGTTGGCGAGGTTGATGACCGACCGCTCCTTGGTGCCGAACACGCCAAGCTGCTTCGCGCGCTCAAGAAGGCCGCTGAGCTCCGGCATCGGTTTCATCATCTGGACGCCGTTAGCTTCGGCTTCGAGCCCCTTGTCGATCTTGATGAAGGGAACAACGCCGCGGTCGATCAGCGCCTGCGGGGTGGGCTTGCCCTCAACCTGTCCGTCCATCGTCCGCTCGAACAGGATGGCGCCGATCACCTTCCCGCTGGAGAAGCTCGGCGCCGTGATGATCCGCGAGCGCATCTGGTGGATGAGGCCGTACATCTCCTCCTCGGTCGACCAGGCACCCTCGTCGACGCCATAGCCGGCGAGCGCCTTCGGCGTGGAGCCACCCGACTGGTCAAGCGCGGCGATGAAGCCATCACCCTGCTCGATCTTCGCGGCCATTTCTGCATGATTCATCGTCATCCCCGTTGCTCCAGTGCGGCAACGCCCGGAAGCGTCCGCCCTTCCATCCATTCTAAAAATGCCCCGCCCGCGGTCGAGACGAAGCTGAAATCGTCAGCAACGCCGGCGTGATTAAGTGCGGCGACGGTATCACCACCGCCCGCGACCGAAACTAGAGAGCCATCGTCCGTGAGCGCAGCGGCAGTCTTAGCAAGTGCGACGGTGGCCTCGTCGAAGGGCGGCGTTTCGAATGCGCCGAGGGGGCCGTTCCAGACGAGCGTGCGGCAAGTCTTCAGGGCGTCGGCGAGCGCCTCGACCGCGGCTGGTCCGACGTCGAGGATCATCTCGTCTTCGGCGACCTCGTGCACGTTGCAGGTGCGGACGCTCGGCGGATTGGGCGCGAACTCCTTCGCGACGACGACGTCGTACGGCAGGTGGATGGTGCAGCCGGCCTGCTCGGCGGCGTCGAAAATGCCGTTGGCTTCGCCGGTCAGTTCATGCTCGCGCAGGCTCTTCCCGACACTCACGCCGCGCGCGGCGAGGAAGGTGTTGGCCATGCCGCCGCCGATGATCAGGTGATCGACCTTGCTGACCAGGTGGCCGAGCACGGCGAGCTTGGTCGAGACCTTGGCGCCGCCGACGACCGCCGCAACCGGCCGCTCGGGATTGCCGAGGGCGCGCTCAAGCGCCTTAAGCTCGGCTTCCATCGCACGGCCGGCGAAGCTCGGCAGGAAATGCGTGACGCCCTCGGTCGAGGCATGCGCGCGGTGAGCGGTCGAGAAGCTGTCGTCGACGTAGAAATCTCCGAGCGCAGCCATTCCCTTGGCCAGTTCGGGATCGTTCTTCTCTTCCCCAGCGTGGAAGCGCGTATTCTCGAGGATACCGATATTGCCGGGAAGCATGGTGGTGATCGCCCGCTCCGCCTCCGGACCCTGGCAGTCCTCGATGAACCGCACCGAGCGCCCTGCCAACCGGTGAACCGGGAGCACGAGCTGCGCGGTGGACATGTCCGGCCGAACTTCGCCCTTGGGACGCCCAAAGTGGGCGAGCAGCAGGACGATCGCTCCGCGATCGCTAAGCTCCAGAACCGTCGGCAACATCGCCCGAAGCCTTGTGTCGTCGGTGACCTTGGCGCCGTCCATCGGCACATTAAGGTCGACGCGAACCAGCACCTTCTTGCCGGTTAAATCCTCCGGCAGGTCATCGAGAGTCTTGAATCCCGCCACGGCCTCAGCCGAGCTTTGCCATCGCGTGGGCGGTGTCGATCATGCGGTTGGAGAAGCCCCATTCGTTATCGTACCAGCTGACGACACGCACCAGCTTGCCGTCGATCACCGCAGTCTCCAGGCTGTCGACGGTCGAGCTCGCGCTCGTGTGCATCAGGTCGATCGAGACCAAAGGCTCGTCGGTATAGTCGAGAATGCCCTTGAGGCGGCCGCTCTCGCTGGCCGCCTTCAAGATCTGGTTGACCTCGTCACGGCTGGTGTCGCGGCCTGGCGTGAAGGTCAGGTCGACCAGGCTGACGTCCGGCACGGGAACGCGAATCGCCGATCCGTCGAGTTTGCCCTTCAGTTCCGGGAGCACCTCGCCGACGGCGCGGGCGGCGCCCGTCGTCGTGGGGATCATCGACATCGCCGCAGCGCGGGCGCGGCGCAGGTCGGAGTGGATCTGGTCGAGGATCTTCTGGTCGTTGGTGTAGGCGTGAACCGTGGTCATCAGCCCGCGCTCGATGCCCAGCGCATCGTTCAGGACCTTCGCGACGGGTGCCAGGCAGTTGGTCGTGCACGACGCATTCGAGACGATCTTGTGCTCGTCGGTGAGCTTGTCGTCGTTGACGCCGTAAACGACGGTGAGGTCCACGCCCTTGGCTGGAGCCGAGATGAGCACCTTCTTCGCGCCTGCAGCGATGTGCTTTTCGGCGCTCGCGCGGTCGGTGAAGAAGCCCGTGCACTCAAGTGCGATCTCAACGCCGTTGGCGGCGTGCGGGAGGTTGGCCGGATCCTTCTCGGCGCTGACGTGGATGCGCTTGCCGTCGATGACGATGTCGTTGCCGTCGGTCGTCACTTCGCCCGGATATTTGCCGTGAACGCTGTCGTGCTTGAACAGCCAGGCATTGGCCTTTGCGTCGGCGAGGTCGTTGACGCTGACCAGCTCGAGCCCGCAATCAGGCCGCTCGAGGATCGCGCGGGCGACCAGCCGGCCGATTCGGCCGAAGCCGTTGATTGCAACTTTGGTCATTGGATTCCTCGCTGTTTCATGAAGTCGGTCACGCGCTGGGCGATCTTGTCGGGCGTGAGTCCGAAGTAATTGTACGCGTCCTCGGCCTTTGCGGAGACGCCGAAGCGGTCGATGCCGATGCGAAGGCCGTGAAGGCCCGTGTAGCGTTCCCAACCGAAGGTCGTCCCCGCCTCGACCGAGACCCGCAGGATTTCGCGGTTGCTGACGTCGGGAAGGATGTCATCGCGATACTCGCGCGGCTGCGCGTCGAACCGCTCGGTGCTGGGCATGGACACCACGTCGGCACCGATTCCCTGCTGTTCAAGGCGTTCGGCGGCGTCCATCGCGATTTCGACTTCGGAGCCGGTGGCGATGAAGATCACCTTGCGGGTATTGCCGGCGGATTTCAGCCGGTAGCAGCCACGAGCGCAGAGGTTTTCGGTTGTGGCTTCGGTGCGAAGCGGGCGAAGGTTCTGGCGGGTAAGCGCCAAGATCGACGGTTCCTCGCTTTGCAGCGCCAGCGCCCAGCATTCGGCCGTCTCGACCGCGTCGCAGGGACGATAGACCTCGAGCTGCGGCATCGCCCGCAGCGACTGGAGGTGCTCGATCGGCTGGTGCGTAGGACCGTCTTCGCCAAGGCCGATCGAATCGTGGGTCATCACATAAATGACGCGCGCCCGCTGCAGCGCGCTCAGCCGGATCGCCGGCCGGGCATAGTCGGTGAAGACCAGGAACGTGCCGCCGTACGGAATGACGCCGCCGTGCAGCGCCATGCCGTTCATCGCCGCCGACATGCCGAACTCGCGGATGCCGTAGTAAATGTAGCGGCCTCCGTAATTCTCGGGCGTCAACGGGTCGATATTCTTGGTCTTGGTGTTGTTGGAGCCGGTAAGGTCGGCAGAGCCGCCAATCGTCGCGGGGATCGCGGCGTTGATCGCCTCCAGCGCGTTTTCAGACGCCTTGCGGGTCGCGATCGGCTTCAAGTCCGCGAGCAGCTTGTCGAGATACGGCTTCAGCCACGCGTCGCTGACCTTGCCGTTGAGCCGCGCGAGGAACTCGTCCTTGCGGCCGCTTGCCTCCAGGCGCTCGTTCCATTGGGCGCGGTCAACCGCACCGCGCTTGCCGAAGCTGCGCCACGCAGTGAGCACGTCCTCGGGCACCGTGAAGGTCTCTTCGTCTAGCCCGAGTTCCTTGCGGGCGGCCTCGACCTCGTCCTTGCCGAGTGCCGACCCGTGCGTCGCCGCCGTGCCCTGCTTGTTCGGAGCACCGAAGCCGATGATCGTCTTGCAGCGAACAAGGCTCGGGCGAGGATCGGCCTTCGCTTCCTCAAGCGCCCTGCTGACGTCGTCGGCATCAAGGCCGTCGCACTCGACGGTATGCCACTTCGACGCATCGTAGCGCGCGATGATATCCTCGTTGCGCGACAGCTCGGTCGAACCGTCGATGGTGATGTTGTTGTCGTCCCACAGCACGATCAGGCGGCCGAGCTGCAGGTGCCCGGCAAGGCCGACGGCCTCGTGGTTGACGCCTTCCATCAGGCAGCCGTCACCGGCGATGACGTAAGTGTGATGATCGACGAGATCGTCACCGTACGTGGCGTTGAGGTGCCGCTCGGCGATCGCCATGCCAACCGACATCGCCAGGCCCTGCCCCAGCGGCCCGGTCGTGACCTCGATCCCCGGCATCTCGAAATTTTCTGGATGGCCGGCGGTTGGGCTGCCGAGCTGCCGGAAGCGCCTTATATCGTCCATCGTGGGCCGCTCGTAACCGGTCAGATAGAGCAAGGCATAAAGCAGCATCGACCCGTGACCGGCCGATAGGATGAAGCGGTCGCGGTCTGGCCAGTAAGGCTGCGCGGGATCGAACTTCAGATGACGCGTGAAGAGAGCGGTCGCGGCGTCGGCCATGCCCATCGGCATTCCGGGGTGGCCGCTGTTGGCGGCTTCCACCGCATCCATCGCGAGGCCGCGAATGGCGTTAGCGAGACGGCGTGAGGTCGGCTGCATGGGGCTCCGAGGGACGGCTTGCTCGGCCCCGGACTTCAGGGCCGCTGACCTGCGCCCATTAGCGGCGTTCTTCGGCACGTCAAAGCTTGCCCGGAATCGGGAAGTTGCGTAGCTGCAAATCCATGGACGATGCGTCGCTCACCTCTGCCCTCGATCGAGCCGAACGCGCGCTGCAACGGGTCGAGCGCGCCCTGGCCCAGCGCCAGCCCGAGACTTCAGGCCGCGACGAAGAACTTCGCGCCAAGGTGCGGGAAGTCGTGGAAGAACTCGACGGACTGATCCGCGAGGCCGCAGCATAATGGCCGCGCTTATTGACCTGTCGATCGCTGGGCGCACCTACCAGGTCGCCTGCCGCGAGGGAGAAGAGGAAAACCTCAGGGCGGCAGCGCGCCTGGTCGACGGCAAGAGCCGCGAGGCGCTGGCCGGGCTCGGCACGCTGTCCGAGGCTCGGCAGTTCCTGTTCGCCTCGTTGCTGCTCGCCGACCAGTTGATCGACGACAAGCCCGATGCCGCTCCGCCGCCGCCTGCGGAGCCGGACCCAGCGGTGGTTGCCAAGGCGGAGGCGCTCGCGAGCCGGCTTGAATCGCTTGCCGCGCAGCTTGAGAATCCAGCGTCGAATCCCTAAATAAAGGGAGACGGGCACTGTCAGGTGCGAGCCTTCGGAAAATCCCTGAGGCTATTCAATCCTAATGGGAGCTGTCCCTGCCCGGACCCTGGTCCGGATCATACGGCGCCCACCTGACGTTTTGGCGTCGGAGGATTTTAGGGCAAACGGCCATGATGGTCCCGTCACCTCCCTTCCCGCCCGAGTCGGCCGGCGCGCTTCCTGAGATGGAGCCGCTGTCCAAAGAGGCGTTGCGCCGGGCGGCGCTCGATGCACGCAAGGCGTTCGTCGCGACCTTGTCCGATGCGGACAAGGCGATGCTCGAGCGGCGGCTCGCGGAGCATCTCACCGGATTGTTTGCGGGCGTCTCGGTCGTCGGTGGCTATTGCCCGCTCGGAAGCGAGATCAGCCCACTCCCCGCGACGGAAGAAGCCCGCGCGGTCGGGTCGATCGTGGCCTACCCCTGCTTTCCGCACCCTGCCAAACCCTTCCAGTTCCTTGCTGGCGACCCGCTGGAGCCTGGCCCGTTCGGGATCATGCAACCGGCCAGGCGCCATCCCGTCGTCGAGCCGGACCTCGTGCTGGTGCCGCTGATCGCGATTGACGGGAGGGGGACGCGGCTCGGCCGCGGCAAAGGTCATTACGACCGGGCGCTCATCCACCTGAAGAAGATCGGCGCGCGGCTGGTTGGGCTCGGCTGGCCGATCCAGCGCCTCGCCGACACCATCCCCGCGGACGACTGGGATATCCCGCTCGACGGCTTCGCCAGCCCCGACGGCCTTGAATGGTTCAGGTAGCCGACACTAAGTTTATGCTTTCATTGCACTTCTTCATTCGAACTTGGCGGCATGACGCCAAACTGGAACATTCGGCGTTGTGACGCTGACAGGCAGCCACGCAACACAGGAGCGATCGTGGGGATAAAGCGGACTTCATTCATGCTGGCTGCGGCAGCGTTCGGCTCGATCGCTGTCGGCCTAGCGCCCACGACCCCATCGAACGCTGCTGGCGTCGCAGTGGACCAGAGCGGCGCAGTGGCGGCCTTCTATGGTTCGCGTGGCGGCGCTCCACTGTGGTTTGCACCGCGATCGGGAGCGGCGGCGCAACAGCTCGTTCAGCTTCTCGCGACATCTTCGGCCGACAACCTCGATCCGCGCCGATATCAGGCCCAGCGCCTCGCTCGCGCGGTGCAGGCTGCGCAGAGCGGAAACCCTGCGGCTGTGCAGCAAGCCGAAGCGATGCTGAGCACCGCGTTCGTGCAATACGTTCGTGACCTGAAGCACGATCCGGGAATGGGCATCATCTACGTCGATTCCGAGCTCCGGCCGACGCCACCCTCCGCCGCCACGATCCTGAGCCAGGCGGCCAATGCCCCGTCGCTTTCGGATTACGTGCAGAAGATGGGTTGGATGAACCCGATCTACTCCAACCTCCGTCTCGCGCTCGCCAGCGGTGTCTACATGAACGACCAGCAGCGGCACCTGCTGGCGGTCAATCGTGAGCGGGCTCGCGTCCTTCCCTCGGGCAACGGGCGCTACGTGATCGTCAATGCGCCCGCCGCGCGCCTCTACATGTATGAGAACGGTCAGGTCGTAGATTCAATGCGCGTCGTTGCTGGGCGGCCGGATCCGATTGCTCAGACGCCGATGATGAATGCGTTCATCCGCTACATCGCTCTGAATCCGTACTGGAACTCTCCGGCGGACATCACTGCGAAGAAGCTCGCTCCGACCATCCTCAAGGAGGGACGCGCCTACTTCAAGAACCGCGGTTACGAGCTGCTGTCGGACTGGTCGGATCACCCGCGAGTCATCGACCCGATGTCGATTGACTGGCGCGCGGTGCAGGCCGGCCAGATCAAGGCGCGGCTCCGGCAGAAACCGGGACCCGCGAACTCCATGGGTAAGATGAAATTCATGTTCCCCAACGAGCAAGGGATCTGGCTGCACGACACGCCTGAGAAGGAGAAGATCGACGAAGCCGCGCGCCTGCAGAGCAATGGCTGCGTTCGCCTGGAGGATGCGCCCCGCTTCGCCCGCTGGCTGTTCAATGGCCGCCCGCCGAGCCCCAAGGGAGCCCGTCCGGAGCAGAAGGTGAATTTGCCGACGCCGGTGCCGGTGTACCTCACCTACCTGACGGCGGTGCCGAGCGGGACGTCGATCGTCTATTTCGACGACTTTTACGGCAAGGACCGCGTGCAGCCTGGCCGGTCCCGTCGCGGCGGCCTGCTCGGGCTCGGCCGCTAAGGGACAATCGTGACTAATCACGCCGAGCCGAGCGCACGCAAGCTGGGCGGAATCGTGCTTATCTTGGCGCTGATTCTGGCGTGGGCGACACTCGTCTTGAGCCTGGCACCGGTCGTCGGACGGTGGCCTGTGCTGATCCAGGCTCCATATTATCTGTTCATGGGGCTGGCGTGGATTGCTCCCCTGAGACCGCTAATTCGTTGGATGGAAACGGGTCGCTGGACCGCCGGACTTCCGCCGAAAACTTGAAAAAACTGTATTATTTGACTATATCAGTACGCAATGGCGCAAGCATTGACCCTGTCCCGGCCGCTCGACGGCGTAGCCAAGCTGTGGCGCGAGTATCCGCGCGAGGCAGTGGGATTCGGCTTGCTCGCGATCGCCGCAGCGGCGGCTATTGGCGGCGCCGCGCACTCGACGCCTGAGCTTCCTGCGAGCGCGAAACCGGCCGAGGTTGCGCCGCCGGCGCCGCCGCCAATGCTGGTGCGGGATGTCGCTCCCACTCAGGCGCTTGAGATCAACCAAGAGATCCCGGTGGCGAACGGACCAAATCCGGCCGCCTCTCCGTTCGTTTTCAAAGGCGACAAGGGCGCCCGTGCGCAGGCGCTGCAATGCCTCGCCAGCGCCGTTTATTACGAGGCTGGAAGCCAGGACGACGACGGCGAGCGCGCCGTTGCCCAGGTCGTGCTCAACCGCGTCCGCCACCCGGCCTTTCCTGCAAGCGTGTGCGGCGTCGTGTATGAAGGCTCCACGCGAGCCACCGGGTGCCAGTTCACCTTCACCTGCGACGGGTCGATGTACCATCAGCCCGATGCCGCCGGGTGGCGGCGAGCTTATGCTATCGCCGAGCAGGCGCTGAGCGGGTCCGTCTACGCGCCGGTCGGCTACGCGACCCACTATCACGCCAATTATGTGGTCCCGGTCTGGGCCTCGACGCTGGCGAAGAATGCGATCGTTGGCGCGCACATCTTCTACCGCTGGGCCGGCGGGTGGGGAACGCCCCCCGCATTCACCCAGCGTTATACCGGGCACGAGGCGAACGCGACTGCGCTTCGCAACGCTGCGCTGGCGGCCGAGGCTGCTACGGCCAACCAGCCGACCGAAGAAGCGCTGAAGGGCCTCACCAACATCCCCGGCGCACAGCTGAAGGATGGCGGACCAGGACGCATAGCCGTTCGCTTCAACCTCGAAGCGGCGCGCAAGGCCACGACCGAGGCCCCGCACGTCGACTATGTCAAAAAGTTCGAAGCGTCGGACAACCTGAAATGGACGCTGTCGGGGCAGACGACGTCGACCGATGAAAAACCACTGGGCAAGACTGCTTCAGCGACGGACGCAGCGCCAGGCGCTACCGCTGCAACGCAGCGCTAGTTCGCCGCTCCTGTAGACGGGGCAAGCGCCAGCTCAACCTGAAGGCGGATGCGGTCCAGCCGGCCGTCGATGGCCAGGCTGTCGTCTGATAACAGCGAACCCGCGCTCATCTGGCGGCTGGTGACAGCGATCTCGCTGAACGGCCCCTGGTCCCGCAACGGGTCGCGATCCTGCAACTGCACCACCGCATCGTCAAACGCAGCACAGCCGTCGAATCGCTCGATGCTCGGCTTGACCCGAAGCTCATGGTGGCAATCGCGACTGGCAGCAGCGAGGGCCATCTCGTCGCCAACTGAAGCGATACGCCTTGCCCTGTTGATCGAGGCATCGATGGCGCTGATTGCGAGCGAGGCTTCCATCGCGTGGTCACTACGCGCACTCGGCTGGGGGGCCGTGGCAGCGATGCCGGCCTTTGCCGTTTGCGGCGGCGAGCTCCTGTTCGCGAACACCAGCACGCCTGCCAGGATCAGGAAGCCGGGAAGTGCCCACATCCAGCGATAGCCCCGCGCTCCTAACAACGGACGATGCTCGGCCAGCTCCAGCTCGTCCTTGCGGTCGCGTGAGCGGCGAAGTTCGCGATAGGCCTGGGTGATCTCGGCGGCGCGGGCTTGGTCGCCCTCCGGCCGATCCGGATGGTGTGCGCTGATCAGCGCTTTGTAAGCCCGTTCGACCTCGGCCCAGTCGGCGCCTGGCTTGAGACCCAATGCCGTAAAGGCAGCCGCCTCATCGACCATGCGACGAGACCCGCTTTGGCTTCCGGCATCGTAAAGGATGGCGCGAGTGACGGGGCTCGAACCCGCGACCTCCGGCGTGACAGGCCGGCGCTCTAACCAACTGAGCTACACCCGCGTTTTTGGCGTGGGCGGGCACCTAGGTTGCGGGCTTTTTGGTGTCAACCATGGCAGGCTTCATTTCCTGCCTTTCCTCCACTTCCTCTTCATCCGGCTCACCGATGTGGGTCAGCGTGCCGTGCTCGAACAGGAATCCCGCGATGTCGGGCGTTCCCGCGGCGGAGAACACCGTCTTGATGATAATCAGGAGCGGGACGGCCAGCAGCGCGCCCGTCGTCCCCCATACCCACGCCCAGAAGGACAGGGACACGAGGATGGCCAGCGGGCTGATGGTCAACCTCTTGCCGACGATCATCGGCGTCAGGAAGTTGGCCTCGATCAGGTGAAGGCTGATGAACGCTGCCGGCGGCAGCATCGCGCCCCACATGTCGGGATAGGTCATCAGGCCACCGACGAACAGGAACAGGGCTGAGGCGATAGGGCCGAGATAGGGGATATAATTCAGTACCGCGACGATGCCGCCCCACATGATCGGCGATGGCATCTGAAGCCGCCACAGGATGAAGGCGGTCAGCGCGCCCAAGCCGACGTTGATCAGCGTGATCGTGCCCAGATAGGTCGATGTGGCATCGACGACCTGCTGGATGACGCGAGCTGTCGTCAACGCCCCTTCGAAGCTGCCCCGGCTGACGATCGTCTTCTTCCGCATTGCCGTCCACCCGGCGAGGAAGAAGAAGATGACCAGCAGTGCGAAGAACAGCTGGATGAGGAGATGGGGGGCGGAGCTCGTCAGCAACCCGAGCATCGAGTTCGGCTCCTCGATGCGGACCGCGCGCGTCTTGTCCGTGTTCACCGCGATTTGTGCGGTCGTGCGGTCGATGAACTTGTCTAGGTTCTTGTAAAGGTCGAGCACCGGCTCGAGCGCCGCCCGGACCTTGGTGATCTTGGTCGGTACCTGCGCCACCCAATCCGTAGCCGGAACCACAATCGACCCGATGGCGAATACCGCGGTCGCGAGGAAAATGATGACGCACAGGCCCGCCGACAGCTTCGACGGAATTCCTCGCCGCTCGAACCATTCCAACAGTGGGACGAGCGCGATTGCCACGACCAGCGCGGCCGTGACCGGCATGAAGAATTCGGCGCCGGACCGAAGCGCAAAGGGAAGCGCAACCACGAGTCCCACCCCGGCGATCAACGTCAGGCCGGCAAGCAGCCGGTCGCGCTTGGCGGTGATCGTCTCGGCCAATACCCGCGCTTCATCCGAAGCGTCGTCATGCTCCACTTGCGAGTGCTTGCGAGTGCGGGCGTCCATCAGGCGGGAGCATAGCTCCGCCCCATTGTCCCCGCTAGCACCTCAGTTCGAATAGGCCCGCCGGAACAGGTCGGCATTCTCCGGCTGGAGCAGCCAGTTCTGGTAGGGCAGCCAGGCGCCCTTGTTGTTGGCGAAGGTCAGCCAGCCGACGAGAAGGGCAACCGAAGCCATGATGATCGCCAGCCGGTAGAGCGCCCGCGCCAACGCGCTCTCAAAAAGCGGCGGCAGCCCCGCCCAGACGTACATCGCGACTGGCCAGAAATAGAGCGCGAACCGATAGGCTCCGACCGACGACACGGCGATTACCGGGACGGCGACGATCGAGGCGATCGCAAGGTCGCGATAGAGCGGGCTGTCCCCGTTGAGCTCCGTCCAACGTCGTCGCACCAACAGGTAAAGGAAAGCCGGAACGGCGATGACTCCCACTTGGACGATCGCGCCCGGCGCCGAGATCCGCTGCGCTCCGGCGTAAGTCTCCGTGTACGTATCCATTGAGCTCGGCGCGAAGCGAATGATCAGCAGGATCGCAGGCACCGTTATGAGCAGTCCCGCGAACCTGACGACCGCCGATGCATTGGCCGATAGTGCGACGAAGGCCAGTACGAAGATCGCACTGAAGTGGAACAGCGACGCGAAAAGGACGAGTGCAACCCGGCTCCAGCTTCGCCGATCTTCCCATGTCGCGAACAGGTAGAAGATGATGCCGAGCGCGATCGATTGCCGCGCGCCGCTCATCGCGAAGCCCACGACAAGCAATGGGGTCGCAACCGCAATGGCGATGAAGGGCTCCCGGCAGCGCTTGGCGACGTGGAAGAAGCCCCAGCAAAAAACGAGCGCGCATACCGCGTTCACGAAGATGAGCCCCCCGAGCCAACCTGCCACCCAGTTCAGGACCGTGAAGCCGGGTTCACGATCGAAGAAGACGTCGCTGGTCGAAAGGTGCTGGGTCCTTTCGTAGATGCGAAGGTAGTTGTTCCAGTCCATTCCGATGTGGAACCGGAACGCGACCATGAGCCAGTAGACCAAGGCGACGAAGAGCAGCCAGCCGGCGGAACGGCGAATGCCGCGCAGGGCGAGCAGGCCGGGAACCGCGATCATCAGGATATAGGGGATCATCGACGCTCGCGCCCGTTCAGTGCAACCGTCTCGTAACAGAGAGGATTCTCGACACAAGAACTGCCATGTGCCTAACTGTTCGAACCGTGACCGACCGCCGCGCTTTCATCCTTTTCGAGCTTAACGAGGTGCCGCTTCGCGTGGTCCGGCATTACGCCGATCGCCATCCC
>Ga0136846_1221335_pt1 | contig 24175 bp, 23 predicted proteins | sample HopSoiMetagenom2_FD_96841 | JGI IMG/M metagenome (GOLD analysis project Ga0136846, IMG submission 96841) | Grasslands soil microbial communities from Hopland, California, USA - 2 Assembly 2016 (version 4) | ecosystem: Environmental > Terrestrial > Soil > Grasslands | place: USA: Hopland... | reverse complement strand
GGTATCTACTTGCGCACCCGGCTGGAGGACACCCCGATCTTCCGTGAGCTGGAGGCGAAGGGCGAAAAGGAGGAGCGGGCCACCACCGCGTTCCGGGATCTCATCGCCGGTTACTGGCGGCCGATCCTGATGCTCGGTGGCCTGGTCATCGCGCTCAACGTGGTGAACTACACGCTGCTCAGCTACATGCCGACCTACCTGGAGAACGAGATCGGCCTGTCGTCCAACATGTCATTGGTGGTGCCGATCATCGGCATGCTGACGATGATGATCTTCCTCCCCTTCGCGGGAAGAATCTCCGACCGGATCGGACGCAAACCGATGTGGTGGTTCTCGCTGGCGGGGCTGTTCGTCGCTGGCGTGCCGATGTTCTTACTGATGGGCGTCAACCTCGCCGGGGCTGTGATCGGCTTCGCCGTGCTCGGCGTGCTGTATGTGCCCCAGCTGGCGACGATCTCGGCGACCTTCCCTGCCATGTTCCCGACGCACGTGCGGTACGCGGGCATGGCGATCGCCTACAACGTGTCCACCTCGCTCTTTGGTGGCACCGCGCCCGCGGTCAACGAGTGGCTGATCGGCCGGACCGGCGACGGGCTCGTGCCCGCCTACTACATGATGGCCGCGTGCCTCGTCGGCGCCCTCGCCTTGATCAAGGTTCCCGAGACCACGAGGTGCCCGATCAACGGCACGGAAACCCCTGGCACCGAGAAGGCGCCGCCGCAGGTCGCCTACGCACCGCAACCCGCACCCGCCTGACGTGGTCAGCGGGACAGGACGGCGCTGACCGCGTCGGCCCAGATACCGGCGGCCTCGTCGATCTGGTCTGCGGTGACGACCAGTGCCGGGATGAAGCGGACCACCTGGGTCCACGCTCCGCAGGTCAGCAACAACAGCCCGCGCTTGGCGGCTTCCTGTTGGACGGCGGCCGCCGTGAGACCGTCGGGTTTGCCGTCGGCGGAACGGAATTCGTTGCCGATCATCAGGCCGAGGCCGCGCACGTCGGTGATCTGGTCGTGCTTGTCCGCGACCATTTGCAGGGCTTCCATGAGCTGGGCGCCGCGTTCAGCGGAGTTCTCGACCAGATGCTCCTCGCGGATCACATCGAGGGTGGCAACCGCGGCCGCGCAGGACACCGCGTTGGCGCCGTAGGTGCCGCCCTGTGATCCCGGCCAGGCTTTGGCCATGAGATCCGACGACGCGGCGATGCCGGAAAGCGGGAATCCGGACGCCAAACCCTTTGCGGTCACCAGGATGTCCGGTCGGACGTCGGATTGGTCCTGAAAATGTTCATGGCCCCAGAACTTTCCGGTTCGGCCGAAGCCGGTCTGCACCTCGTCGAGCACCAGCAGGATCCCGTACGCATCGGCGCGTTCCCGCAGGCCCGCCAGGAAGCGCTCGTTGGCAGGCACGTAGCCGCCCTCACCCAGCACCGGCTCCACGAAGAACGCCGCCGTGTCGGCCGGCGCGCTCAATGTCTGCAATACGTAGTCGAGTTGGGAGAGCGCGAAATCGGTCGCCTGCTCAACCGGCCAGCCGAAGTGGCCGGGGTCGGGGAACGGTGAGACGTGCACGCCGGCCATCAGCGGAGAAAAGCCGGAGCGGAACTTGGTGCCCGACGTGGTCATCGAGCCCGCCGCGACAGTCCTACCGTGAAAGCCGCCGTGGAACACAATGACGTTCGGGCGCCCCGTTGCCTGACGGCTGAGGCGCAACGCAGCCTCGATCGCCTCGCTGCCGGAATTGGCGAAGAACACCAGGTCCAGGCCCGCCGGCAACACTTCGCCCAGCCGGTCGACCAGGGTGAGCAGAGGGCGGTGCAGAACGGTTGTGTACTGGCCGTGGATCAGCGTGCCGACCTGGTGCTGCGCCGCTTCGACCACCCGGGGGTGGCAGTGACCGGTACTCGTCACACCGATCCCGGCGGTGAAGTCGAGGTACCTGCGATCGTCCTCGTCGTAGAGCAATACGCCTTCACCGCGCGCCGCGACGACGCCGGTCGCCTGTTTCAGGATCTGCGAGAGCTGGGCCACGTTCGTCCCCTGCCTGTCAACGGGTAGATTGTCAACAATCAGAGTATCTGAGGCACCCACACCGATGAAGGGGGTTGCAATGGGCGAACGGGACGAGGTCAAGGTCGTCGAATCCGTCGAGAAGCGGTTGTTCATCGGTGGCGAGTGGGTTGACGCGGCCGATGGCGGCACCCTCGACGTCGTCGACCCCTCCACCGGCGGCGTCCTGTGCGCCGTGGCCGATGCCACACCCGCGGACGGGATGGCCGCATTGGAGGCCGCGGTCGCGGCGCAACAGGCCTTCGCCGCCACCTCGCCACGTCAGCGGGCGGACATGCTCGCTGGGGCGTTCGAGTTGATCCACGAGCGCATCGAGGACCTTGCGTTGCTGATGACGCTGGAGATGGGCAAGCCTCTCGCCGAGGCTCGCGGCGAAATCGCTTACGCGGCAGAGTTTTTCCACCATTTCGCGGGCGAGGCCGAACGAATCGACGGCGGCTACCAGACCGCGCCGGCGGGCGGCGCCCGTTTCCTGGTCGCCCGGCAACCGGTCGGTCCATGCCTCTTGATCACGCCGTGGAACTTTCCGATGGCGATGGGAACCCGCAAAATCGGTCCCGCGATCGCGGCCGGTTGCACCAGCGTGGTCAAGCCGGCCCACCAGACGCCGTTGTCGATGCTCGCGCTGATGAACATCCTGACCGAAGCCGGCGTGCCGGCCGGCGCGGTCAACTGCGTGACGGCGATGGACGCGGGCGGGGTGATGGAACCGCTGATCCGGTCCGGGCTGGCGCGCAAGCTCTCCTTCACCGGCTCGACGCGGGTCGGCCGCATTCTCCTCGAACAGTGCGCGGAGAAGATTCTGCGGACCTCGCTGGAACTCGGCGGGAACGCGCCGTTCATCGTGTTCGAGGACGCGGACATCGAGGAGGCGGTCACAGGTGCGATCGCGGCGAAGATGCGGAACATGGGTGAGGCCTGCACCGCGGCCAATCGGCTATACGTGCATTCGTCAGTGATCGACGAATTCGGCGCTCGCCTGGCCGAGCGCATGGCGGCGCTGTCGGTCGGCCGGGGCACCGACGACGGTGTCCAGGTGGGGCCCCTGATCGACGACACGGCGCTGCGCAAGGTCCAGGCCCTGGTCGCGGATGCGGTCGATCGCGGTGCGACCGTGCTGACAGGCGGTTCGACGATTGCCGGCGACGGATACTTCTATGCGCCAACGGTTCTGACCGGGGTACCGCGCGGCGCGAAGATGGCCGACGAGGAGATCTTCGGCCCCGTCGCCCCGCTGACCCCGTTCGACACCGAAGCCGAAGTACTCACCGCCGCCAACGACACCGAATACGGCCTCGTCTCATATGTTTTCACCAACGACCTGCGCCGCGCGCTACGCGTCGCCGAAGCGCTGGAGACCGGCATGGTGGGGCTGAACCAGGGCGTGGTGTCCAATCCCGCCGCCCCGTTCGGCGGCATCAAGCAATCGGGTCTCGGGCGTGAGGGTGGATCGGTCGGCATCGACGAGTTCCTGGAGACGAAGTACATCGGCATCGCGATGAACTGAGGCTCGGTCACAGCCTGGCGTCGAGGACGTCGGGCAGCGCCGTCAGCAGCTTCGTGTCAGCCGTGAGCAGTAGGAGCCGCTCCGTCTTCGCCTGGGCGACCAGAAGTGCGTCGCACGGATCCTTGTGGGGTAGTGCCGTGAGGTCAGACGCAAGAGTGTGGCGACGAGTGACGGGCAGGTCGAGTAGGGCGGATCGGTCGATGGCGTCGTCGAGGTCGTCAGGCAGGGTCAGCTTGCCGATAGCGGACTTGATGGCGAGCTCCCACGTGCTTGCGGCCGAGACATAGACGGCTGCGCTGCTCGTGATCCGATGCCGCGCGTCGCTGCCCAGCCGCGGACTGTCGTCGAGCAGCCATAGCAGGACATGGGTGTCCAGCAAGAGGCCGTTCATTCGATGCCGAACAAGGCGTTGAGATCGCTGTCCGCATCATCGAAGTGATCGGCGTCGTAGTCGAGTCGGCCGGCGAGGCCGCCAAAGACGATGTCGGCGCGCACGTGTGGCACGAGGTCGGCGACCGCCTTCCCGGCGCGGGCGATCGTGATCGTCTCGCCGTTCTCGACGCGAGCGAGCAGTTGTGACAGGTGGGTCTTCGCGTCATGGATGTTTACGGTCGTCATGCAAAAGAGACTACTGGACTTAGTCTAGTCGGACTAGGCTCCGGTTCAGTTGGGAATCAGCCTGTGGATCGCGTCGTCCATGTGGCCGCACAGGAGGCGGTCCGTCAACTCGCGGTCGCCCGACCTGATTGCTTTGGCGAGAGCCCGGTGCTCGTCGGCTCGGACGTCCGCGCGGGAGTAACTTTCCTCCAGCGCATGGATGCACATCCGGGTCTCGGTGATGAACGTCGGGTGCATTCGGGTCAGGCGCGGGCTGTGGGCGAGCTGGACCAGAAGCTCATGGAACCGGATGTCCAACTCGCCAACTTCGGCAGGCGTGGTCGCCGCGGCCATCTCGTCGACGACGGCCATCAGCGTGTCGCCGGCCGCGGTGTGGTCGTTTTCAAGGATCTTGTGGGCAGCGGCGCGTTCGATCGCTTCACGGGCCAGGTACATGTCGCGAATGTCCTCGTGCGTCATCTCGATGACGAACAGGCCGCGGTGGCGAATCGAGACGAGCAGGCCTTCCTGGGTCAGCCTCTGCATGCCCTCCCGCAGCGGGCCGCGACTGACCCCGAGCTTGCGGGCGAGGTCGGCCTCTGACAGTTGGGCGCCGGGCTTGAGTTCGCCGTGCCCAATGGCCTGGCGCAGCTTGTGCGCGATGATGCTCGGTGTCGATTCCTGTGCCAGCGGCTCGATGAAGCCCGTCACGGCCGGCTCCCGAAGAGGCTGCCCAAGCCCGGCAGCGCAGGCACCGGGCCGAGGAGATGCAGCCCCTTCCAGACGGTCACCTGATTCGCGGTGAGGACCGGCTTGCCCACGGCTGCTTCGAGCCGGTCGATGACCGACAGGGTGTGCATGGCGGTGTCGGGCACCAGCACGGCCTGAGCGTCGGGGTGGTCGGCCGCTGTGACCATCGCGATCACCTGGTCGGATTCCAGCGTTCCGACCTCGGCCGCGGTGACGATGCCGTGGCTGCCCATCGCCACCACCTCGATGCCGTCCGCGGTGAGAAAGTCGACGAAGTGGCGGGCGACGTCCTGCGGGTACGACGCGGCCACGGCGACCCTTTTGACCCCGAGATGCCGCAGCGCGTCGACGAACGCGATCGAGGTTGACGAGGCTGGGACGCCGGCAGCGGCCGCGACGCCGGACGCCTGGTCTCTGGCGCCCTCGGGCCCGAAGACGAAGCTGCCGGACGTGCAGGCCCACATCACCGCGTCTGGATTCGCGTCGGCCAGTTGGACGGCGCCCTCTGCGAGCCGCTCGGCGCGGCCCAGGTCAAGCAGGGCGTCCACCCGGTGGGCGTCCTCACCGACCGAGGTGATGACCACCGGCAGCCGGACGGCGCCGTCGAGCCGCGCCTCCAAGGCGGGGTAGTCATCCTCGGCGCTGTGACCTGGGTAAAGAAGCCCAACTGTGACCACGCTGTCTCCCTGGCTGATCGCAACCCGACTATGTAGATTGTTGACAATGCTAACGCGTGTGTCGTACGACGTGCCGCGCCTGGCGCGGGAGTTGCGTGCGGAGCTTCGCGGGCGGGTCGCCGATGACGCGGGCAGTCGCGCCCTCTACGCCGCCGACGGGTCGAACTACCGCGACGTGCCGGACCTCGTGGTGGTACCAGCCGACAGGGAGGATCTGGCCACGGCGGTGACGCTGACCGCGGCGACGGGCGCGCCGGTCACGCTTCGCGGTGGCGGCACATCGATGGCCGGAAACGCGATCGGCGGCGTCGTCATCGACACCTCCCGTTACGTCAACGGGATCGTCGGCATCGACGCCGATGCCCGCACAGCAGTCGTCGAGCCGGGCGTGGTGCTCACCGATCTACTGGCCGCGGCCCGGCCGCACGGGCTCACGTTCGGCGTCGACCCGTCCTCGGGCAGCCGGGCGACGCTCGGCGGGATGATCGCGAACAACGCGTGCGGCGCGCACTCCGTGGCCTGGGGCACGACCGCGGACAACGTCCGATCGCTCGACGTGGTCCTCGCCGACGGCGTGCGCTGCACGGTGGATGCCGCCGCGAATCGCGCCGAGTACGCGGGCCGGCCGGGCCGCGAGGGCGAACTGCACCGCCGGCTTCAGTCGTTCGTGGACCGCAACGCGCTGGTGATCCGGCGACGATTCGGGCAATTCAGCCGGCAGATCTCGGGGTATGCGCTGCACCGGCTCCTGCCCGAGAACTCCTACAACGTCGTCGGGTTATTGTGCGGCAGCGAGGGAGGTTTCGCGGCGACCCTGCAGGCCACCGTGGCGCTGACCGCGCTGCCGGCGGCAAAGGTGCTGTGCGTGCTCGGTTTTGACGACTCCATCGCGTCGGCGGACTGCGTGCCGGTGCTGCTGCGACACGACCCGTTGACGATCGAATCGATCAACGTCGACCTCGTCGAGCGGCTGCCTGGCGAGGTTCGGGCCGCCGCGATCGAGTCGGGACTTACTGCGGGGCGAGCGTGGCTCCTGGTGGAAATGGGCGGCGACGACCCGACGTCCGCCAGTCTGGCCGCCGACAAGATGCTCGAGGAGCTGCGCGACTCCGGCACGTCGGTCTCCGCCTCGATGGTGACCGATCCGAAGGCGCAGGGCGTGCTGTGGCGGTGCCGCACGGATGCGGCGGGCCTCGCGACCCGCCGGGCCGATGGCGCCGAGGCGTGGGGCGGCTGGGAGGATGCGGCGGTTCCGCCCGAGCGTCTTGGCGACTATCTGCGCGGACTCGAGGACCTTCTCGGTCGGCACGGATTGTCCGGGGCGTATTACGGCCACTTCGGCGAGGGCTGCATGCACATGCGGATCGATTTCGACCTGCTCAGCGCGCGCGGGCTGGCGGTATACCGGACGTTCGTCGAGGAGGCCACCGATCTCGTTGTCTCGCTTGGTGGTTCGGTGTCCGGTGAGCACGGGGACGGCCGGGCCCGCTCCGAGCTGCTGGGCCGCATGTACGGCGCAGACGGGCTGCGCCTGCTCACCGAGATGAAGGACATCTGGGATCCGGGCCGGGTGATGAATCCCGGCATCATCGTCGATCCGCCAGCCTTCGACACCGCGATCCGACATCTGGGGGCGGCCAAGGACCGAAAACCGTTGACGCTCTTCGCCTATCCCGACGACAACCACGACTTCGCCCAGGCGCAGCGACGCTGCGTCGGCATCGGCAAGTGCCGGCAGTCGTCTGGCGGCGTGATGTGCCCGAGCTACCAGGCCACCCACGAGGAGATGCATTCCACGCGTGGGCGCGCCCACCTGCTCTGGGAGATGCTGGAAGGCGACGTGGTGACCGACGGCTGGCGCTCGACCGAGGTGCGCGACGCGCTGGACCTGTGCCTGTCGTGCAAGGGGTGCCTGTCGGACTGCCCGGTAAACGTCGACATGGCCACGTACAAGGCGGAGTTCACCCAGCACCACTACGAGGGTCGGCCATGGGCCCGGCCGCTGTCGCACTGGTCGATGGGCTGGCTGCCGCTGTGGTCGCGGTTCGCGTCGCGGGCACCGCGGTCGGTGAACCGGCTCGCGCGGCTGCCGCTCGCCAAGCGGCTGGGTGGGATCGCGCCTGAGCGCGACATCCCGGCCTTTGCCGAGCAGTCCTTCGACTCCTGGTTTGCCGCTCGCGGCAAGGCTTTTGCCGGTGACCGACCTCAGGTGCTGTTGTGGCCCGACACCTTCACCAACTACCTGGCACCCGAGATCGGCAGGGCGGCGGTCGAGGTGATCGAGGCCGCCGGATACGAGGTGGTTCTGCCGGACAAGCCGGTGTGCTGCGGCCTCACCTGGATCTCCACCGGTCAACTCGGCAGGGCCAGGAAAGTCATCGAGCGTTCGGTGGCGACCCTGGCGCCACACCTGACCGCAGGGATTCCGATCGTCGGTCTGGAGCCGAGTTGCCTTGCTGCGCTGAGGCATGACGCGCCGGACTTGCTGCCGGACGATCGGCTCGTCGGCTCACTAGCCACGTCGACACAGACCTTCGCCGAGTTCCTTAACCGGTCTGGCTGGCAACCACCGCAGGCGGGCAAAGAGGCGCTCGTTCAGACGCACTGCCATCAGCATGCTGTTCTCGGCTTCGACGCCGACCGCTCGCTGATGACGGCCGCGGGGATCGCAGCGACCGTTCCGGACTCCGGATGTTGCGGGCTCGCGGGCAATTTCGGCTTCGAGCGCGGCCACTACGAGGTGTCTGCGGCGGTCGGGGAACGGGTTCTGCTTCCTGCTGTCCGCGCCGCCTCGCCCGACACGGCGATCGTCGCGGACGGCTTCAGCTGCCGCACCCAGATCGCCCACGGCACGTCCCGGCGGCCGGTCCACCTCGCCCAGGTGCTGGCGGCCGCACTACGCGAGGATTCCTGAAACGCCTGCCAAGGCATGTCGAACCCGGGCCATAGACTGATCATCGCAGGCGCCAATCCATCTGGAGGACACGTGTCGCCCGTCAACCAGCACTTCTCGCTCGACGAGTTCGACCGCCGCCAAGCCGCCTTACGCAAGGCACTCGTCGAGAGCACGCTAGACGGACTGTTGCTGTTCAAGATCGAAGACATCTACTGGCTTTCGGGGTTGGACACCGATGGCTTCTGCGTATTCAACGCCATGTACTTCGGCACCGAGGGCGGCATGACGCACATCAGCCGCACCGCTGACCTGGCCAACATCCGCTACTCATCGATTTGCGACGACATCCGCGTATCGGTCGACGCCGCAGACAATTCCAGGTCGGCGGCGATCAAGGACACATTGGCCAGCCACAACATGGCAGGCAAGAGAATAGGCATTCAGCTCGACACCATGGGGCTGACCCCGCAGCTCTACCTGGAACTGCAGGCGGCACTTGCCGGCTGGTGCGAACTCGTCGACGCGTCTGACATGGTCCGAGTGCTGCGCCTGGTCAAGAGCCCAGCCGAATTGGCCTACATCCGGCGCGCGGGACAGATCGTCAACCGTTGCCGCGACGTCGCGATCGCGCAGACCCGTCCTGGCGTCTTCGAGGGTGACATCATGGGCAGGCTCTGGTGCAAGGTCTTCGAGGAAGACGGCGACCCGCCGGCACATCGTTCCCCGATCGGCAACGGCGCGTCAGCCCTGAATACGCGGTATACGACGCGCCGCAAGCACATCGGCGAGGAAGACCAGGTCACCTTCGAACTCGGCGCAGGCTACCGGCACTACCACGCCGCCGACATGTTCGTCGTCCTCACCGGCCCACGCGTCGATCAGCGGCACCGCTGCATGCACGAGGCGTGCTGCGACGCACTGCAGGCGGTGCAGGACAAATTGCGGCCTGGAAACACAGTCGGCGACCTCTATGAGGCACATCGATCCACCATGGCCAGACACGGCTTCGAACACGCCATCCTCTCCAGCTGCGGCTACACCATGGGCGCAACCTGGCCTCCGACGTGGATGGAAGAACCATTCATCTATGCCAAGAACCCAGTTGTGTTGAAGCCAAACATGTCGTTCTTCACCCACATGGTCCTCGTCGATCAGAACAGCGGCTTGACGATGTCACTGGGCGAACAGGCGATCGTCACCACCGGCGCGCCGGAGATCGTGACCACCGTCCCGCGCGAGCCGATCGTTGTCAGCGATTGATCAGCCCAGCAGCCGCAGGGCTGTCAGCGCGTAGGCGCGCGCCGCAATGACCAACTCGTCGACCGCCACCGACTCATCGGCGCGATGTGCTTGCGTGGCAACGGAACCCGGGCCCAACACCACGACGGGCACGCCGAGGTCGCGGGCCACGAATCCGCCGTCACACGCTGCGGTCCAGCCACCCGGCGGCCGACGGGGTGCACCCGCGTCGGCCAACGCGGCCTGCGTCGCCCTGACTAGTTCGCAGTCGGGGGCGGTTTCAAAGGCCGGCATCGCCATCGGCATTGTCAGGTCTGCGGTCAATCCACGATCCGCGAGCCGCAACTGCGCCACGCGCTCGCGCATGTCGGCGAGCACCGTCTCCGGTGATTCGCCCGGCAGCAGCCTGCGGTCGACGACCATGGCGCATTCCGCCGGCACGGTGGAACCTCCACTGCCGCCGCGGATGTGGCCAACACTTACCGTCGCGGGCCCGAGCATCGGGTGGGGCCGCTCAGCCAACTCGGCATTGAGGCGCTCGATCTCGGCCACTACTGCGGCCGCGCCGTAGATGGCATTCGCGCCGTCGTCCGGGTTGCCCGCGTGAGCGCCGCGGCCGTGGACCTCGACGCGAAGGTAGGAGGCACCGCGGGCGCCGATGATCGTCTGAAGGTCGGTGGGCTCTGCGGTGATGCAACCGAGAAACGGCCTCGTCTGAGATGAGACGTAGGCGCGGATACCGGTTCCGGCCTCCTCCTCGTCCACCAGCGCGGCAAGCTCGACGGGACCGCTGCACCCGACGCCGCGCAGGGCAGCCACCGCTGCCAGCGCCGCGGCGAGGCCACCCTTCATGTCGGAGGCGCCGCGGCCGTAGATGCGGCCGTTGTCGAGGTGGCCCCCGAACGGATCCCGCGTCCAGCCGTCGCCGGCCGGGACGACGTCGGTGTGGCCGAGCAGGAGCAGGCCGGGACCTGTTCCTCCCTCGAGGGTGATGCGCAGGTTGGACCTGCCGGGTTGCACCTGGGTCTGGACCACGTCGAGTTGCAACTGCGCTGCGGCCGCGCCGAGCACCGCCACGGTTGCGGCCTCGTCTCCCGGCGGGTTTTCGCCGGCCGCTCGCACCAATGCTGTTGTGAGCGTAGTTATCCAGGTCGCGTCGATGCGGTCCAGTACGGACTGCTCGACGGCGGTGGATATCAACCTCTAACCCTTCGCAACAACGTCGACGGCTCGCCGAAGCCGGGCGACTCCTTCGTGGATCCGGTCCGGCGGGGTGGAGGCGAAGCACAGTCGTAGCGCATCGACGAACCGGCCGGTCGGGGAGAAGGCGGAACCGGGAATGAACGCGACGCCCTCGGCAAGCGCCCGCTCGAACAGTGCGGTGGTGTCGACGCCGTTGTCGAGCGTCACCCACAGGAAGAAGCCGCCCTCGGGATCGGTCCAGTGGGCGATATCGCCGAAGTGCTCGCGAAGCGCCGCGTGCATGGCCTCCTTGCGGCGCTTGTATTCGGCCCGTTGGACAACGAGATGGTTCGCCAGGTGCCCGCCGGTGAGGAATCCGGTCAGCAGGCGCTGCGCAGGAAGATTCGTGCAGGTGTCCATCGCCTGCTTGGCATTGATGAGCAATTGCTGCAACTCCGGCGCGGTGTCGACCCAGCCGACCCGAAGGCCGGGGGCGACGATCTTCGAGAACGTGCGGACGGAGAACACCAACGGATCTCCCGCCGCCAGCTCGCGCAATGTGGGCAACGGTTCGCCCGCGAACCGCAGCAGACCGTATGGATCGTCGTCGATCACCATCGACCCCCATCCGCGGGCCAGCTCCAGCAGCCGGTGCCTGCGCTCCAACGACAACGTGACGCCGGACGGGTTCTGGAAGGTGGGGATGGTGTAGATGGCCTTGGGAGTGCGGCCCGCGGCGGCGACGCGCTCATTCAGCGCGTCGACATCGAGGCCGTCGTCATCGACCGGAACCTCAATCAGGTTGGCGCCGTAGGAGAGTGCGGTCGCGCTGCCATTGGTGTAGGTCGGGGATTCGACCACGACTAGGTCGCCCGGGTCGACGAAGATCTTGCAGAACAGGTCGAGGCCCTGCATCCCGCCCGCGGTGATCGTCAGCCGGTCCGCGGTGGTCTCGTCGCTGGTCCCGCGCAGCATCTCGAGCAGAGCTGCGTGCAGCGGCGGGTCGCCCTCCGTGGCGGCGTAGTCGTAGGCATGTGGACTGCTGAGCTCGGCCGCAGCGATGTCGGCCAGCACCGAGGACGGCACTGCTTCGGCCGCAGGACTGCCCATCGCGAACCGGACCACATCGTGAGATTGCTTGTGCAGCAACGACGTACTCGAGTCGATGACCGACCCGACCAGCCCCGCCGCGCGCGCGGCGTACGGGAGGGTCGGACGGGGTTGGGTCTGCACGGTGTTACCTCCGGATCGTCAGTTCGTGCGGCAGGTTGGTCAGTCGTTCCACCCCGGTTGCGCTGACCACGATCGGCTCGGACAGTTCGTAGCCCCAGCCGTCCATCCACATCCCGAGAATGATGTGGAACGCCATGCCGGCCGCCAACTCGGTCGTCTCCTCGCGGCGCAGGCTCACGGTGCGCTCACCCCAGTCCGGGGGATAGCCGATGCCGATCGAGTACCCGATCCGCGAATCCTTTCGCAGACCGTGCGACCGGATCACCCGGTCGAACGCCTCGTGCACGGCGCTGCCGGTGACACCGGGACGGATCGCCTCCAGGGTCGCCTGCATGGCCTCGGCCACCACCTTCGCGGTGTCGGTGAGCCGCTGCGGGGGATCGCCGAGCATCACGGTCCGGGCCAGCGGCGCGTGGTAGCGGCCGAACACGCCTGCCAGTTCGATAGTGGTCGCCTCACCGGTGCGGAAGGGTGCATCCGACCAAGTGAGGTGAGGGGTGCCGGAGGCATCGCCGGTCGGCAGCAACGGCACGACGGCCGGATACTCACCGCCGTGTTCAGGGACGCCAATCGCCTGTGCGGCAAGTATTTCCGCAACCACGTCACACTGTCGACGGCCCGGGCGAAGCCCCTCGCACGCTGTTCGCATCACGTGCTCGGCGATCGCGCCCGCGATCCGTAGATGCTCCACCTCGCACGGCGACTTGACCAGCCGCACCCAGTTCACCAGCTCGGCCGAGTCGACCAGCCTGTTCGCCGGCAGACCATTGGCCAAGGCGAAATACCCACGCGGCGAGAAGAAATGCGCATCAGCCTCGACCCCTACCAGCTCACCGGTGGGCACCAGTCCGCGGGCGGCGGCTGCAATCCAGTCGAAGGGGTGCACGTCCGGGCGATGCACCAGATCCTCTGGGTAGCCGTGGATCTGCTCGTCGGGCAGGTTGGCGGTGAACGCAGCGCCGGCAGCGTCCTGCGCCCTGGCGAACAGATGCGGCCGGCCGTCGGCCGGGACGACGAGACATTGAGGCGTGTAGAACGACCACGCGTCATACCCGGTGAGGTAGAACAGGTTCGCCGGGTCGGACACCACGAGCGCTCCCAGCGACCGCTGCCGCATCCTGTCCTGGACGCGCCGCAGCCGGTCGGCGTATTCGGCGGCGTCGACCGCGATGTCGTCGGTCACGACTCCAGCAACCGCTGACCCGGGCCGACGGCCTTGCGCCCGGCGAGGTTCAGCGCCGACCACATCGTCACCTGGTTGGCGGTCAGCACCGGCTTGCCGAGATCCGCTTCCAGCGTGGCGATCACGTCGTACGTCGGCAGGTTCGTACAACTCACGAACACGGCTTCGGCGTCGGGGGAATCGGTGGCGCGCACCAGGTCGGTAGTAGTCGCATACGGCACCGTCCAGATATTCGACAGCAACCCCAGTCCCGCGCTGGAGACCACCTCAACCCCCGCCTCGGCCAGATAACTGCTCAGACCCTGGGTGAGGTCTTCCGTATAAGGCGTTACGGCGGCGACCCGGGCGACGCCGAGATGCCGCAGCGCGGTCACAAGCGCGCCGCTGGTGGTGACCGCGGCCGGCGCGCCCGCGTCCTCCATCGCGGCCACGATCGCAGCCTCGCCGGCGCGGCCCCCGATGTAGCTGCCCGACGTGCACGCGTAGGCGGTGACGAGCGGTGACACGGCGCGCACGTCGTGCACGCCGGCTGCGACCAGGGCAGGCTGGGAAATGTGCATCGCCATCTCGGTCGTCGCCGCCAACGGTGCGTAGGGCATGCGGGTGAGGTGAAGACTGACGTCATCGGGAACCCAGCGCCACAATTCACGGTCGAGCGCGAAATCGTAGGGTGCGACGACACCGATCCCGATCTGCGACAGCGGAGGGGGTGGGGTCATTTCCTCAGTCTGGTGCCCCACTCGGCCGACAGCAAGGGGATTGTTGACAATCTTACGGCTTCATTCCTAGCCTCGAACGTGTGCCGATGACCCGCGAGAGCGCCGCGACACCCTCGTCGAGCACCAAGGGCGGCAGTGGGCGGCCGGTGATCGCGGTGCTCTGTGGGCAAGCGTCTGAACGGCCGCAGTTCGACGGACTGGAGGCGGAGTTCCGGTACTGCGCCGCCGACGGGCTGGCGGAGGCGGTTCGCGGCGCGCGGGCCTTATTGCTCTGGGACTTCTTCTCGACCGCCGTGCGCGACGTGTGGTCCGACGCCGACAGCCTCGAGTGGATCCATGTCCCCGCGGCTGGTGTCGACAGTCTGCTCTTCGATGAGTTGAGAGAGTCCGATGTCGTCGTGACCAACGCGCGGGGTGTGTTCGACCGGCCGATCGCGGAATACGTGCTCGGCGCGGTGATCGCGCATGCCAAGGACAGCCGCAATAGCTTCGACTTTCAGCGGCGGCACGAGTGGCGGCACCGCGAGACGCGCAGCATCGCCGGCGCGCGGGCCCTCGTCGTCGGCACCGGTGGCATCGGTCGGGAGATCGCGCGGATGCTGCGGGCGGCCGGCATGGACGTGCGTGGGGCCGGGCGACGGCCCGTCGTTGATGACGCCGACTTCGGTGAGGTGGTGGCGAGCGACAATCTCGTTGCCGAGGCCCGATGGTGCGACCACCTGATAGTGGCCGCACCGCTGACGCCGGCGACCCGGGGCATGGTAAACGCGGAAGTGCTGGGCGCGATGAAGCCCGATGCGCACCTGGTCAACATCGGCAGGGGCGCGCTCGTTGACGAGGCCGCCCTCGTCGCTGCGCTGACCGAACACCGTATCGGTGGCGCGACGCTCGACGTATTCGACGTCGAACCGCTGCCCGCCGACCACCCCCTGTGGGACGCACCGAACGCCACGATCACCGCGCACATGTCCGGTGACGTCATCGGCTGGCGCGACACCCTGGCCGCGCAGTTCACGGCGAATGTCCGGCGCTGGCTGGCCGGCGAGCCGCTGCTCAACGTGGTGGACAAGAAGCTCGGCTACGTTCCCGGAGCCGGATCGCCGGCCGGCTCAGGCCCGGATCGATGATCGCGCAGGCGGTCGATCTCGTCGACGCCTTTCGGCGCCGCGCGTTGTCTCCGGTCGAGGCCACCCGGGACGCGCTGGAGGCGATCGAGCAGTACGACGACCGGGTGAATGCGTTCGTGCTCGTGGACGCCGAGGGAGCGCTGGCCGCCGCCAAGGAGTCGGAGGCGCGATGGCAGGCGGGCGAGCCGCTTGGCCCTGGCGACGGCGTTCCCACGTCGATCAAGGACGCACTATGGACCCGCGGCTGGCCAACCCTGCGCGGAAGCACGCTGATCGATGAAGCGGGTCCATGGGAGTACGACGCGCCGAGCGTCGCGCGACTGCGCGAGAGCGGCGCCGTCATTCTCGGCAAAACCACCACGCCGGAGTACTCGTGGAAAGGCGTGACCGACTCGTTCCGGTACGGCGCGACGGGTAACCCATGGGACCCGACGAAGACGTCGGGTGGATCCAGCGGCGGCAGCGCGGTCGCCGTCGGTCTGGGGATGGGTGCCTGGTCGGTCGGCACCGACGGCGGCGGCTCGGTCCGGATCCCCGCCGCGTTCACCGGCACGGTCGCGCTTAAGCCCACCTACGGATTGATTCCGCTGTACCCGCCCAGCCCATTCGGCACGTTGTCGCACGCCGGCCCGATGACCAGGACCGTGCGGGACACCGCGGCCCTGCTCGACGTGATCACCGGCTTCGACCCCCGGGACTGGTCGGCAATGCCGACGCCGATGACGTCTTTCATGGACGGCCTCGACGACGGTGTCGCCGGACTGCGGATCGCCTTCTCGCCCGACCTGGGCTTCGTGCGCAACGATCCCGAGGTGGCCGTCGCGGTTCGCGCCGCAGTCGAGGTGCTTGCCGCGGCAGGCGCACAAGTGGAGCACGTCGATCCGGGGTTCGCGGATCCGGTTGAGGCATTTCACGTGCTGTGGGATTCGGGCATCGCAAAGGTGTTGCAGGGCTATGGCGATGCGGTCGACGAGCGGGTCGATCCCGGACTGCGGCGCACCGCGGCTGCCGCATCGACGTACTCGGCGTCGGACTACCTCGACGCGACGGCCGTCCGGATGGAACTGGGCACACTGATGGGAAAGTTCCATCAGAGTTTCGATGTGCTGATCACGCCGACACTCCCGCTGGCCGCATTCCCCGTCGGGCAGGACGTGCCCGACGGCTGGGGCTCGCCAGATTGGGAGAGTTGGACGCCGTACAGCTATCCATTCAACCTGACGCAGCAGCCGGCGTTGAGTGTGCCGTGCGGGTTCACGTCCGCCGGGCTGCCCATCGGCCTGCAAGTCGTCGGCGCCCGGCATGCGGACGCGCTCGTGTTGCGGGTCGGCCAGGCGTACCAGTCCGCCACCGACTGGCATCTCAAGACCCCCGCACTTCTTGCCGAGGAGGTTCGATGAGCAGGTTCGTCACGGTGTCGCTGGACAAGCGTGGAGTGAGTTGTGTGGCACGGTTACTCGACGACGCGGCGCCCCGGACATGCGCGGCCGTCTGGGATTCATTGCCGTTGTCGGCTCAGGTGTTTCACGGCAAGTACGCCCGTAACGAGATCTACACCCTGCTGCCGGTATTCGCCTACGTTGATCCGGGCAAGGAAAACACGACGATCACGCCGATTCCCGGCGACCTGTGCTGGTTCTCGTTCGATTCCGACGACCTCGGCAACCCCGCATATGGCTACGAGAACACCACGGGCACCGGGACGACCGGGGCAATCGTCGACCTGGCCCTGTTCTACGGCCGGAACAATCTGCTGATCAACGGCGACCAGGGTTGGGTGCCCGGCAATGTCTTCGGCGCCGTTGTCGAGGGGCTCGATGAAATGGCCGCGGCTTGCCAGGACCTCTGGATGGGCGGAGTCCGCGGCGAGACCCTGAGCTTCAGCCGCAGAGACTGATTGGCGCCAACGGCCAGCTTGAACGGATCTGGGCCAAACGCGTGTCGTAACTGGCCACTCGCGCCAGCCTGGAGCCATGACGTTTTCCGCGGCGGGCAAGCAGGTGTTGATCACGGGCGCCTCGTCTGGCGTGGGCGCCGCGCTGGCACGGGCGCTCGCCAAGGATGGAGCGGTCGTCGGGCTGATCGCCCGCAGGCAAGACCGACTCGCCAAGGTGCTGAACGACTGCCGGGAAGCATCGCCCGACTCGACGATGTGGGTTGCTGACCTCGCCGACACGTCCTCGGTCGGCCCTCTCGCTGTCGAGGCCTGGGACGCGCTCGGCGGGATCGATGTGCTTGTCAACAACGCGGCGGTACCCAAGCGCAGGGCGGTCACCGCGCTTGACCCTGCGCAAGTGGAAGCGGTCATGCGGGTGAACTTCTTCGCCCCGATGCGCCTGACGCTGGCTGTGCTGCCGCGCATGCTGGAGCGCGGCGAGGGCATCATCGTCAACGTGTCGAGCGTCGGCGGCCGGCTCGGGATCGTCCACGAATCCGCTTACTGTGCAAGCAAGTTCGCGCTATGCGGGTGGAGTGAATCGATGGCCGTCGACCTGCACGGCACAGGAATATCGGTGAAGCTTATCGAGCCAGGGCCCGTCGACACGGAGATCTGGGACCAGCCCGACAACGACGATCCCATCTACGACGGTCCGAAGTTCAGTCCGGAGGAGGTCGCCGTCGGCATCATCGCCGCACTCGGCAGCGACGGCTTCGAGCACTACGTGCCCGACATGAAGGCCGTCGTCGACCTCAAGAACGCCGATATCGACACCTACATCGCCGGAGCGGCAGGCATGGCTCAGCCATGAGGGCACTCGTATTCGGGGTGCCGCCCGAGCCGTTCGAGGTGCCCGACGACGCGAACACGCTCACTCAAAACTTGGCGCAGTCACCCGTTGGTCTCCGCAATGTGCCGGATCCGCAACCGCTGCATGACGATTGGGTGGTCACCCGGCCGTTGCTGACCGGCATTTGCGGCTCGGATTCCAAACAGATCCTGCTCGACTTCGGTGAGGGTGACACCGACAACGCGATGGCGGCATTCTGTTCGTTTCCCCAAGTGATGGGTCACGAAGTCGTCGCCGTCGTGGTGGCGCTGGGACCGGCTGCGCGCGGACTAAGGATCGGGCAGCGCGTCGTGCTGAACCCGTGGCTGTCCTGTGGTCCGCGCGGCATCGAACCGCCTTGTCCGGCATGCGAAACCGGCGACTACAGCCTGTGCTGGAGCTTCACCGACGGCGACATCAAGCCGGACATCCACACCGGCGTCTCGGCCGATGTGACGGGCGGCTACGCCGAGCTGATGCCGGCCCATGACAGCATGCTGTTGGCGGTCCCCGATTCGGTGCCCGACGAAGCCGCGGTGTTCGCCGACCCGTTCTCGGTGATCGCTTCGGATCGCGCCAGTGCCGGTGGCGGCTCGCCGGTGCACACATTCAAGAGGGCAATCTGGCCGCCGCGATTGCCGAGTTGCGCGCGGTGGCCGCCGAAGCCGAGGCTGATCACGACGTGATCTCGCGGGTCATCGCCCTCCTTGTGCTGCCGCATGCGCTGGCGCATTTCGGTGACGCCGGTGCAGCCCGCGAAGACGCCGAGGCGGGCATCGAGTCTGCCGCGAACCTCGGTGCTGTCCACGTGGGTGGGTGTTACATCGCGTTGATGCTCGCGCACCTGGCCGCGGGTGAGGTGATGTTGGCGGCCGAGGCGGCCGAGGCTGCCTGGGCGCGCGTCAGTGACCTCTACGGGACCGCGCCGATAAACAGCGCCTACATCGCCGAGACTGCCCTGGCGCGCGGTGACCTCGCCGCGGCGCGACGCTGGGCGGACGATGCCGTCGCAGCGACGGCCGGATGGCTTTTAGCGGCGGCGCAGAAAACTCGTGCCCGCGTCGCAATCGCGCAGGGTGACACGGAACAATCCGAGCGCGACGCCCATGACGCCCTCGCGTGTTGCGCCAGGGTCAAAGCATACCTAGGCGTTCCGGACATCCTTGAAATCCTCGGCGGTCTCGCAAGCGATGCCGGCAGTCACCGCGAAGCCGCACGCCTCTTCGGCGCAGCGGACGGCATCCGTCAGCGCACCGGCGAGGTGCGATTCCCGATGTACCAAGCGGGATACGATTCGTCAGTCTCGACGGCTAATAATCCGATGGGTGACGCAGAGTTTGGGGCCGCCTGGGGCGAGGCGGCAGCAATGTCTACCGAGGAGGCGATCGCTTACGTCCAGCGCGGGCGAGCCGAACGCAAGCGACCATCGAGCGGTTGGGCCGCGCTCACCCCGGCCGAGCTCGACGTCGTGCGGCTTGTCCGCGAAGGTCTAGCGGCGAAACATCCATCCAACCTTCACTGACGCCCGTCATTGACGGGTGCCAATGAAATGTGTACGGTTGCCAACATGCCCGCGCTGACCAGTGCTGAAGCCGCGGCGGCTGTCGGGGTCCGGGAGGCTCAGCGCCTTGAGACACGTGCGCGGGTGTTCGGCGCCGCGGTGGCGGAGATCGGCCGGTCCGGACTGGCCGGCGCTGACGTCAGTGCAATCGCGCGAGCGGCCGGGGTCGTGCGGGGCACGTTCTATTTCCACTTCCCGACTAAAGAGCACGTGCTGGTCGAGTTGGAGCGCGCCGAAGAGGCCAAGATAGTGGCAGCGCTAGGCACGAGAACGACTTCGCCTAACGATTTGGCCTCGATGCTCACGTTGCTGGTGCGCCACGTGCTCGCCGCGGAGCGCCGGTTGGGTTCGGTGACCTTTCGAGACATGTTGGGGTTGCACTTCTCGTCGACCCGGCCGGTCGAGGACGCGCTGGGTGAGCATCCGCTGGCCGGATTCGTAATCGCCGCGATTGCCGAAGCCCAGGCTGCGGGACGGGTGCCTGGGGACGCCGACCCAGGTGAACTCGGGGTGATCTTCATGACCGGCCTGTTCGCGTTACTCGCTACCGCGGGGCCGGCGTCTCGGGCGCGGACCGCGTTGTTGGACCGGTATGTGACGACGATCGTTGAAGGAATGGAGGCGCGATGAACAGCTCAGGTATCGACGGTTACCGGACCTACCTAGAGAAACGCGACGGTGAAGCCGACCTTCTCAATCGACGCCTTGGAAGCCGGGAAGAGTTCTTCAAAGGTCTAGAGGCAGATCCCGTTCGCTCGACCCACAGTATCGACCGGCATGTGTTCATGCGGAACTTGCGCCGTCGCCGACCCGAACCAGGCGTAGACCGCGAGATGCTTTTCTTGTTGGCCACCGCCAAGCTGAACCAGGCAGAGCGGTTCGGGGTCGGCCTAGGCGAGACCTACGGATCCAACAGCGGCGACGACGTGCCGCCCGAACGGGTGTACATGGAACTCGAGGAGCACTATCACACCCGCCTGCTTGCCTACATATTGGACATATTCGGTCTGCCCTTCCAGGTGGTTCCGCCGCCCCTCGTAATGCGCCAATTCGTCAAGCTGGCGGTGTTCATGCCCGAACGATTCGGATTCGCATTCGTAGGTGCGTCGGAGATGGCGGGCTGCGTAATGTTCGATGAGCTACGCCGCGTCGGTGTCGATCTGTTCGCCGACGAACCAGACGTGGCCGCACGCATCGAACGGCTCTACAGCGAGATCCTCACCGACGAAGTGGGCCATGTTGGCTATTGCGCTGCGCGCTGCACCGCCGGGGAGCGGGCGCTGATGCGTTGGCTCTACCCGCATATCGGACGCCTGTTCGCGCGACAGACGTACGAGATCAGCCTCCTCACCGATCCCGAGAAACTTCATGCCCGCCTTGATCAGCCCTTCGATGTCGAGGAGCTCACCGCCGGCCTGTCCAACGAGACATTCCTCGCTGCACACCCCTGACGATCGCGGTCACCGACTGCGTCCGCGCCATTCCCGTGGCGAAGCGCCGTGGGTGCGGCGGAACAGCCTGCTGAAGTAGCCCGGATCGGCCATCCCAATCCGCCGAGCGACCTCACCGACGGGCAACTCGGTGTCGGACAGCAGGCTGCGGGCTTCGGCCATGCGGCGTTCGATGATCCATTCCTGAACCGTTCGCCCGGTGCGGCGGCGCACGACGGTGGTCAGGTGTCCCGGCGTCACGCCGAGTTCGCGCGCCACATCGCGCAGCGACAGCGTGTCGCCGAGATGGCGGTCGATCACGGTGAACACCTCGGCGAGTAGGGGTTCGCCGCTGCGCCTCAGGTCACCCACCACATCGCCGGCCAGGCGTGCGATGTCGATCAGCAGCAGTGTCAGATGCGCGAGCGCCGCCTGCCGGTAGCCCTCGTTCCGGGCGGCCAGTTCGGTCTCGATCGAGCCGATCATGCTGTCCCACAGCGATTGTCGCGCCGTGCGTACCTGCAGTTGCAGCAGTCCGCTGGACTGTCCATGGACGAAGGGAAACAGCAGCGGGTGAAGACGCCACGACGGCCACGGCGATCGCCCGTCACCATCGAGCGCGGCGGGATCGAAGATCACTGCGACGCCGCTGTCGCGGTGGGGCACTCGTCCCGGGTCGATGGCGGCACCGGGGGCGACCACGTAGACCACCCCGGCTGTCTGGGCGTACCACAGCACCGGGAAGTCGTGAATGTGCACTCGATGTTCCAGAATGCCGTCGGCCCTGAGGACCGAGACCGGAGGTGTGTCCGAATCGGTTCGGTACTGATAGACAGGCACGCCGTCGCGGAGGCGGGCCAACCGGGACGGCGAGAGCACGTGGCCAAAGATAGTCCATCTTTCGCCGACAATCACCCAACACCGGTGTGCGATACAGGGCGACCATGGAGTCCATGACCGAACATCGTCCACATTCCGCTACACGGCAGCACGACTACATCCCCGCGTTCGGAAAAGATGCGCTACTGCCGTTCTACGACCTGTTGACCCGGGTGCTCGGCATGGGCAGGGTCTACGACACACTCGTCTCGCAGGCGGAACTTGCTGACGGGCTACGTGTCCTGGAGATCGGATGTGGCACGGGCAACGTCACAACGCGCGCCAAGCGTGCCGCACCGGGCGCCGACGTCCTCGGCGCTGACCCAGACCCGCTCGCCCTGGCCCGGGCGCAACGAAAAGCACGAGGACTGAGCGGTATTCGATTCGAGCGCGCGTATGCGCAGGAGCTCCCCTTCGCGGATGGTGAATTCGATCGCGTGCTGTCGTCGATGATGCTTCATCACTTGGACGAAGACGTGAAGGCCGGTGCGCTGGCTGAGGTCCACCGTGTCTTGCGTCCCGGTGGCAGGCTGCACATTGTCGACATCGGCGGGCACACCACGGCGCATCATGGTCTGGCGGCGCGGTGGATGAAAGACAATCCCCATGCCGCCGGCAACCTCGGCGATGCGATTCCGCGATTGCTTACCGGCGCCGGGTTCGAATGCACTGAGGTCGGCACGCGGCGACATCGCTTCATCGGACAGCTCACGTTCTATCGAGCCACCCGCCCAGTCTAGAGCGATCTGTGGAGCGGCACCGGCGGTGAGCGCCGGTGGGGTTCCGCAAGTCACCGCTACATCGGGTTCTGGCGCAGGTAGCCGTACACCGCCGCGAAATTCTGGTTGACCTCATCAGGAATGGGCACAGCGCCGCCGAGAGCCCTTGCACCCCAGACGATCTGGGCGGTCCGCTCCACCAATGCCGTCACATGCAGAACATTGTCGGGTCGGGGGCCCACCGCGACAAGGCCGTGATTGGCGATCAACGCGGCCGCGCGACCCTCGAGCGCCTTCACCGCGTTGGTGCCAACATCGGGCGAGCCGGACGCGGCGTACTCAGCGCAGCGAATGTCCCCGCCGCAATAGACCGCGAACTCGTCGACGGATGCCGGAATCGGTTGGCGAGCGACGGCGAACATGGTCGCCCACACCGGATGGCTGTTGATGACACTGCCGATGTCGTCGAACGCCTGGTAGCACGCCAGGTGCAGCTTCATCTCCGTCGACGGCGACCGACCGTCCTTGGCCTGCAGCACTGCGCCGTCCGGGTCGACCACCACGAGATCGTCCAGCGCCATCTCCGCGTAGTCGACCGACGACGGCGTGATGACGAGGTTGCCGTCCTCCCGGCGGGCCGAGATGTTGCCCGCCGTTCCCTCGACCAGGCCGCGCCGCAGCATGTCCTTGGCCGCGGCCAGCACCGCGGTCTCCGGGTTGTCGACGAATCTCATGACGTCAGCACCTCCGGGTTGACGATGTGCGTGGGCATGCGTCCGGACAAGAGCGCCTCGAGGCCGTCGGCGACGATCTGCGCCTGCCTGGCCTCAGTGTTCCACGTCGCCCCGCCGATATGCGGTGTCAGGACGACGTTGGACATGCCCGCCAGCGGGTGGTCGGTCGGCAGCCATTCGCCGACGAAGTGGTCCAGCCCCGCTGCCGCCACCTTGCCGCTGCGCAGCGCATCGACCAGGGCGTCGGTGTCGTGCAGCTGGGCCCTGGCCGTGTTGAGAAAGACAACGCCATCACGCATGGCGGCGAACTGCTCGGCGGCGATCATCCCGACGGTTTCCTCGGTGACGGGTGCGTGCAGCGAGACGACGTCGGCCTCTGCGAACAGCTCATCGAGGGTGTGGCGGGCTTGGTCGTTATACGGGTCGTGCGCGATGACGTTGAGCCCGAGTCCTTCCAGGCGCCACTTCAGGGCCCTGGCGACGGCGCCGAGCCCGACGAGTCCAGCTGTCTGCCCGGCCACCTCCCACGCCCTGAACCGCTGATAGGGGATCGTCCCGTCGCGAAATGCCTGGCCCGCCCGCACATCCGCGTCGGCGGTCATCAGGTGGCGGGTGGCCGCGAAGAGCAGCGCGATCGTCATCTCGGCGACGGCATCGGCGTTTCGGCCGGGGGTGTAGAGAACCGGGACGCCCGCCCTGGTGGCGCCGGGCATGTCGACATTGTTCGGGTCACCCCGGGTCGAGGCGACTGCGCGCAACGGCAGGTCGAACACCGGGCCGCCAACCGAATCACTCTCGACGACAAGCACATCCGCGTTCTCTGCCGACGCGCGCTCGGCCAATTGCTCGGCGGTGTAGATCCGCAGCGGCGTCTGGTCGATCCAGGGGTCGTAGACGACGTCCGC
>Ga0136846_1234413_pt1 | contig 24178 bp, 24 predicted proteins | sample HopSoiMetagenom2_FD_96841 | JGI IMG/M metagenome (GOLD analysis project Ga0136846, IMG submission 96841) | Grasslands soil microbial communities from Hopland, California, USA - 2 Assembly 2016 (version 4) | ecosystem: Environmental > Terrestrial > Soil > Grasslands | place: USA: Hopland... | reverse complement strand
CGTGTCAGAATTGTGCCGGCGCCCAGCACCGCCCTTTCCCGCACCAGGGTGCCTTCATAGACTCCACAATTTCCGCCAATCAAAGCGTCATCTTCAATGATTACCGGGGCGGCATTGACCGGTTCGAGGACGCCCCCAATCTGAGCTGCAGCACTGACATGCACCCGCTTGCCGATCTGCGCGCAAGAGCCAATCAGCGCATGCGAATCTACCAGCGTGCCTTCATCCACATACGCGCCCACGTTGATAAACATTGGCGGCATGCAGATGACTGACGGTGCGACATAAGCGCCTTCACGTACCGACGATCCACCCGGCACCACGCGGACGCGTTCTTCAAGAGAAAATTTCCGCACCGGGAACGTATCTTTATCAACAAAAGGCAAACAAGACTCTGATCCCATTCGAACCAGCTGGCCGAGGCGGAATCCCAGCAGGATTCCCTGCTTCACCCAAATGTTTACCTTCCACTCACCGTCGATTTTTTGCGCAGCGCGTATATGGCCATGCGTGAGCAGTTCTCGGAAAGCGATAAAAATATCGCGCGCTTCCGGAGAACCTTGCAGCTCTTCCGAAGCCGCAATCCGCTCAATCGCCGTCTGGATGGGATGCATGGAGGAGATCAGTGACTCATCGAAGCTATACGCATTTACATTCGCTCCGGATCAGTACTCCCTGCATGTTATGTGAACTCTCGCGAGCCTCCGGCAAGGTTGCGAACGGCCCATGCCAGCGCGCATGGTTGGCGTCGTGTCCGGTCGGGCGTCCTTTGCCGTGATTACATTGGCTGCAGCTGGAGCGATGGAGCACGATTTTGTGCGGCCCTGCCACCCAGTTTTCGTAGATATAAAACTCAACCGTTTCCGCTGCCGCGCTGGTCTTGCTGATCAGCCCTGCTTCGGTCGCGATCCGTTGCAGCTTCGATCGAGTGTCGCGGCGCATCGGGAGTAAAGGCAGGCGATACACTTCTTCTATCCGCCCCATCATGGCCAGGACAGCCTTGACCGGTAAGGGGTTCGATTCGATAAAGTTGGCCTGCATCAATGGCAAATATTTTCGATGGATTTGTCGTGCCGTGGTCCAGTCATTGCTGAGTGCAGCGCGTGTCATTTCCGCCATCTGCTGAGGAATTTCATTGGAAGCGACCGAAATAATTCCAAGTCCTCCCAGTGCAATCACAGGAAGCGTGAGCGCGTCATCTCCCGAGAAAACCCGGAAATGCGCCGGCACCGAATTGCATACCTCGGCGATTTGCGCGATGTTGCCACTCGCTTCTTTTACGGCTGCGATGTGTGGAACTTCCGCCAGCCTGGCGAGCGTGCCCGGCTCGATGTTTGCGCCCGTCCTTCCAGGTACGTTGTACAGGATGATGGGCTTGTCCACCGCTTCCGCGATCGCGCGGAAATGTCGGTATTGGCCTTCCTGAGTCGGCTTGTTGTAATAAGGCGAAGCCGTCAGGATGGCATCCACTCCTGGCCGAGCCGCTACTTCCTTCGCTTTGGCCACGCCCTCAGCGGTTGAGTTGGATGTAGCGCCCGCGACTACCGGCACCCGGCCGGCAACCACTTCAACCGTTGTGTCGATCACGTGCAGCCATTCGTCGTGAGAAAGAGTAGGCGTTTCTCCGGTGGTGCCGCAGGGGACAAGAAAGTCGATTCCTGATTCCACCTGCCACGCGATCAGGTTGCGCAGTGCACTTTCATCGATGGCGCCATCCTGGGTGAAGGGTGTGACCAGCGCTGTCCCACAACCTTGCCATTGCATGAGATTAAGATAACGCGAATATCAGCCGGCGCAAAACCTCAGATCAGCGATCGACGAACTACAGCATTTCCTTCCACACATCTTGAAAACTGAAAAAGCCCTTTCGGCCTTCCAGCCATTCCGCCGCCCGCACCGCTCCCTCGGCAAAGCCCCGCCGGGACTTCGCATCATGACAGAGATAGATTGTGTCATGCGGCGAGTCGAGCACGATCTCGTGCATGCCCACCACCTCGCCTTCGCGAAACGAAATGATTTCAAGTTCCTTCCCGGAAGCCTCCCGAATCAGGCCCTGCAGCTGTAAGGCTGTTCCGGAAGGAGCATCCTTTTTTTGTGCATGATGCCGTTCGAAAATCTGGCCGGAGTAATGATGTCGCATGGCTTGTGCGCCACTACGCACAATTTCGAACAGCAGATTGATCCCGATGGAAAAGTTCGCCGCATACAGAAAACCGGTGCCGGCCTGCAAGACCGCCTCCCGCACCTTCGGCAACCCGTCATACCACCCGGTGGTTCCAACCACCAGATTGACCCCGGCGTTCAGGCACGCGGCAATGTTTTCGGGCACGGCCCCAGGGGCAGTGAAATCGATCACGATGTCTATGCCGCGCAACTCGCTTTCGCTAAGAGCACACCCGCCTTCATTCTGAGAAGCGCCCAGCGCGCGCACATCATGCCCTCTCTGGTGCGCGACTTCCGCTACCAGAGATCCAGTCTTCCCTCGTCCGAGCACTACCAAATGCATCGCGGATTACCCTGTTGCCCGTGATTATGCAAAAACTTCGGAGTCGAGATCGGAGAAAAACGTCTGATGCAGTCGCTGCACGACTTGCGGCACGGCATCTTCCTCGATCACGAATGTCAAATTGATTTCGGAGGCGCCCTGCGAGATCATACGAATCTTCACATCAGTGAGTTCAGCGAAAACCCGGGCGGCAATGCCCGGTGTCTCGCGCAGATTCTCACCCACCAGGCAAACAATTGCTTTCCGGCCTTCATACTTTACATCAGCCAGCTTGGCCAAGTCGGCCGCAAGAGCGGGAATTGAATCACTGGAATCCATGGTAAGAGATACGCTGACTTCCGAAGTCGAAACCACATCGACCGCAATCTTGTGCCGGTCAAAGGCCGCGAAGATTGAACTCAGGAATCCATGGGCCAGTTGCATGCGGGGCGCTGCCACATCCACGATGGTCACGCGCTTCTTGACCGCAATCGCCTTAAACGGATTTCTGCATTTGGGTGCGCGAGCGCTGATGCGGGTGCCCTCACAGGCCGGATTGCGAGAATTTAAGACGTACACCGGAATGTTTTTCTGCACCGCGGGCAGAACCGTCGCTGGATGCAGCACTTTGGCGCCGAAATATGCCAGCTCTGCCGCTTCATCAAAGCTGATGACACGAATCCGGCGTGCTCCCGGCACCTGGTTCGGATCGGTGGTCATCATCCCATCCACATCTGTCCAGATTTCAATGCTGGCTGCTTCCATGCCCGCGCCCACAATCGCAGCCGAATAATCCGATCCACCGCGTCCGATGGTGGTGGTGATTCCCGCCTTATTCGCGCCGATGAACCCGCCCATTACCGGGACGCGATTTTCGCGGAGCAGTGGTGCAATCCTCTTTTGCAGACGCACATTGGTTTCTTCAAACAGCGGCGCTGCGCGCGTGTACGCGCTATCGGTGACGATGCACTCCCGGGAATCCACGTGCGCTGCGTCTATACCCATGGCCGAAAATGCAGCCGTCACGATCTTGCTGGAGAGCATCTCACCGTATGCGGCCACATTGTCGCTGGTCCGAGGCGTCAGCTCACCGACCGCCGCGATTCCTCGCAACAATTCATCAAGCGTCTCGAAGTCCGCGCCCAGGTCTCCATGAAACTGGGTGAACAGAGCAGTCCCCAGTAATTCGCCGGCAGCGTTGTAATGCCGTTCCTGCAGCGCTCGGCAAAGCTTCAGCGCCTGTTTACGATCACCGCTGCCCGCTGCTTTCGCCATGGCCAGCAATTGATCAGTCACCTTCGACATGGCACTGACTACCACGACTGGCTTACGTTCCAGCCGCTGTTTCACAATCGCGCCGGCGCGCTGAATCGCCTGCGCATCCTGCACTGACGTGCCGCCGAACTTCATTACGATCATCGGCGCACGTTCCCCAGGAGATAGCTATCGGACGATTGAGCGACGGTGCTGATCAGGAGAGATATCCCCGCACTTTAAGCAGTTCAGCATTCAGCACCGCGGCCCCAGCGGCTCCGCGAATGGTGTTATGCGAGAGAGCAGTGAATTTCCAGTCGAGAACGCCACAAGGACGCAACCGGCCCACGCATGCCGTCATGCCGGCGCCGCTATCCGCATCGAGCCTTGGCTGGGGGCGATCAGGAGCGCTCAAATAACGCACCGGCTGTGGCGGTGCGTTCGGCAGCTTCAGCTGTTGCGGTTCGCTCCGGAATTCCTGCCATGCTGCGATGATCTGTTCGGCTGTGGCCCTGGATTTTAGTTTTATCGAGACTGACTCGGTGTGTCCGTCCTCGACCGCAACTCGGTTGCACTGCGCGCTCATTCCGAAAGTCGCCGGCCGGATACCGTTCCCATTCCTGTGGCCAAGAAGTTTGCGAGTCTCCTCCTCCATTTTTTCTTCTTCTTTGGGAATGTAAGGGATGACATTACCCAAAATATCAAGCGAAGCAACGCCCGGATACCCAGCGCCGCTTATGGCCTGCATAGTCACTGCCATTACCGTTTCAAGTCCAAATTTATGCTCGAGCGGCGCAAGTGCCATCACCAAGCCGATCGCGGAACAGTTCGGATTGGTTACTACGAAGCCGCCCGACTTTTTACGCCAGGTTTGATTGTCAATCAGCTGGATGTGGTCCGCATTTACTTCAGGAATCACAAGCGGCACGTCAGGATGCATTCGCAAAGCGCTTGAATTTGAAACTACCGCGCAGCCCGCTTCCGCGAACCGAGGCTCGAGCTCCGCGGCGATCGAGGCATCCAAGGCTGCAAAAATCAGCCTGGGAGCGCCATCCGGGCGCGCCGACGAGACCTGCATGCGAGCCACATCGGTGGGGATTTCGGTTGGCAGTTTCCAGCGCGCTGCTTCTTCATAGCTGCGGCCTTCCGAGCGGTCCGATGCGGCCAGCCATGCCACTTCAAACCACGGATGGTGTTCCAGCATCTGGACAAAACGCTGCCCAACGATGCCGGTGGCGCCAAGAATTCCAACCGGTATTTTGGCTGACATAGGGATTTGGTGAATTTTACAACAGGGCCACGCTAAGGCCGGCTGCGCGCACCACGCGAACCACGGCAACCAATGCGGTACAGGGGATGAAAAGCTATTTCTTGAGCGTCAGGTCAGTGGCAAAGGTGTAATCGTTGAGCGGCCCAAAGCGGCGCTTCTCCGCATAGACCTGCCAGCGCTTCCACAAGATCCGTAAGCTGGCCATGACGGGGATGGAAAGATATATGCCGAGCACGCCCGCGATTTCGCCGCCCGCGAGCACCCCGAAGATTGCGGCCAGGGGATGGAGTTCCACGCTTGTTCCCATAATGCGCGGAGAAATAACGTAGTCCTGTGCCAGGCGCCAGCCAATCAGAAAAATGATAAGAATCAGCCAGTGGGAATAACCCATCAACAAGGCCACACCCACGATCAGAACACCTGCCATCAAAGGTCCGACTACAGGGATAAACTCCATCAGGCCACCGGCCGTGCCTAGAACCATTGCATAAGGCACTCGCATTGACGCAAGGAATGCGGTGTATACCATCAGTGTCAGTGCGGCCAGCGTCAGCTGGGCGCGAATGAAATGTGCCAGCATCTGATTCAGATCGCTGAACACGCCCTCCATGAACTCGCGCTGCGGCCTGGTTGCAGTAAATGAGAGCAACATATCGCTGAAGATCCGCCCATCTTTCAAAAAGAAAGCAGCCAGAATCGGGACCACAACCAGCAACCAGGACTGCTGTGCCACTTCTGCCAGCTTCACGCCTGCACGCTGTGCCATGCCGCTGATTTCCTGCTTGTGATTGCCCAGATAATCTTTTAGTCGATCGATGGTGGCTGCGCTCAGCCCGTGCTGGCGGCCGATTTTGTCCGCGATCTGCTGGAAAGAATCTGCCGAAGTTAACGATGGCACTGCCTCGCCCAGGTGCTGTGCCTGGCGTCCGATCGAAGGGCCGACAAATAGAAAGAAGGTAAACAGCGCTCCCAGCAGCAGGAGGTAAATGATTCCGATGGCGCGAGTACGCCGCTTCACCCAGACTTCCAGTTTCGATACTGCAGGATCGATGAGGTAAGCGAAAAAGACGGCGAACAGGAATGCAATCAGGGTGCGACGCGCGATATAAAGAAAAGCCAGCGCCAGGGCGAACAGCAGCGCCGTAACCAGCACTCTCACCGTTCGTGTGTCAATCAGAGACATTTTTCAGCAGCGCAGCCGGCTGCTCAATCCCGCAAAACTTCAGTGGCGTCTCCCGCCTTGATAACCCTCATCAGCTTGTAATGATCGGTAGCATCCACCCATAGCGCCCACTCATCCTGGTCGCTTTTGACATTCAGTCTGACCAGCGTCCTTTGGTTGCCGCGTATATTCAGCTTCTCCTCGCCTACTGCCTGGACCGCAACCCGCACCGAAACTCTCTCCTGCGGAACAATGGCCCCGAACTCCGCTGGCGTGCACTTTCCCAGGTTGGTCTGACAACTTGAGGCGAAATATCGCCAGGCCAGCAGCTCACGATGCAGGAAAAAATTATTGTCCAACACCACAGAGGTATTAGGCATTAGAAAGGGTTGCTCGGCGGCCTTCTCGCCGGGGTTCTGGATAATCTTTTCGATCAGGAATTCATTGTTGGGTAAAACCGTCAGCTGTGTCTTCCCGGGACTCAACTCTCGCCATTCGTATTTCACGATGGTCCCATTGGACATGATCTGCAACTCCGCTGTCTGCCCCGCGCCGCCGGTACCATCTTCCTTTAGCTGCGAGCTGGCAATGCTGACGCCCGAGGATTGCTGCTGTACCGAGAACGACTCGGTGGCCACCCGTTTCCCATTGACAAAAATTCCGAAGCTGCCACTATCGAGGACCGACCCCGATGTATCTTTCGATTGACCGGAAATCGCGGACGCGAGAACCAGCAAAATCGCTGCGCTAACGGTGCTGAGTTTCACAGATTCTCCTCAACTGCGGCCCAGAAGACGTATGATTTCGTTCGCAACTTCCTGCACTGGCTTCCCCAAAGTTTCAACCGCGAACGTCGCGCGCCGGTAAGCCGGAATCCGCTGCTCATGCAGTTTGCAGAATTCTTCAAAACTCCGCCGTAACGGCCGCTCGAGGGCTTGTTCCTGACACCTGCGGTACAACTCTTCTATCGGAGCCTGCAACAAGATCGTAATCAGGCCAACCTCACCCAGCATGGCCGCGTTCTCCGGAGAGTTGAATGCCCCGCCACCCAGGGCCATTACCTTCCCTTCGGCAGGCAGTTCCAGGAGCGCGCTCTTCAGGGCTTCCGTTTCGGCAGCGCGAAACCCGGCCTCACCCGCCGCAGCGAAAATCTGGCCTACGGACTGATTCTGCCGGCCTTCAATCCGTCGATCCAGATCTTCAAATTCCCAGCCCAACATCTCCGCCAGGACCTTGCCTACGCTGGTCTTACCCGCGCCCATAAAACCCACCAGGAATACTGCCTTGATGCCGGCCGGCACACCAAGACGAGACGTTTTCCCAGACCTGGTTTCCATGCCTTGCAAACTGGACGATTGTCTGCGCCCGAGCAGGTTTACAGCGTTTTTTCAGCGTTTCTTGAGGTGGATTTTACCACTGATGGAGAACAGTCTTACTGAGGAGGCGGCCTTATTCATGGTGCCTGCGAAGGCACTCCCTGCTTTCACCACGAAGGAAGTGTGTTTGGGTTCCAGCTGGAAGTCGTTTACCACCCGGCCCTTTTCAGAATGCGCTTCTACTTCCATAGAAGCCGATTCGGGCGCGCTGGCTTCAATATCACCGGAGTTGGAAGAGAACCGGTACTCGCCGCCGTAGCCGAAGTCTCCGTCATAGTTGATATGACCGCTGCTCTCGTTAACCCGGACCTGAGGGCCATTGACTGCATTCAGTACGACATCTCCGCTGACTGACGTGACTTCTACGTGTGCGTCTCGAATATTAAGCAGCCGGACGGGACCGGTCATGGTTTTGACGCGCACATGAGAATGATTTATGTCCGCGACTTCAATGGCCGCATTCGGGCTTTCAAGGGTCACATCACCACGCAAACCTTCGGCTCGCAATCTGCCATTCGCAGAACGAAGGACGACGCTCACACCGGCGGGAATCTGAATGTCATAGTCAACCTGGCCTGAGTCGGCGGTCGCCCCCGGCAAAAGATGAGAATGAATATCCACTCGGTTTCGGTTTTGCGCCTGGTCGATTTCAACCTTGTCTGAGTGCAGAACAGCAACCACAATAATCTGATTCCCGGGAGCGGGCTTCACCACGATCGGGCCATATTGGTTGATCACCGACAAGGTGACGTGACCCACTGTGTAACGAAACTCTTTGCGGGTTTCGCCATGCGCCAGGGCGCTGACCAAGGCCAACAGGATTACCGCGTGTATGCTGCGCCGCACTCTTCGCATGGTTAACTTCTCCTCTATTCGCAACATTATGGCAAAGAGCGATCCATGGCCATTTCGTAGAGCATCGAGCGCTGCTCGTACGCGTTCATTACCGATTCCTGTGCCTGTTCGTCGTCCGGATTGGCTTTAGCTGCGTCTTCCGCATCGCGGATATAGGCGTTCACATCCTTTAGGTTCGCCGCGTACTCTGCGCGCATAGTGGGCGACTGCGTGCCGACCACTTCGAGCAAATCCTGGTCTTCATTAATACCGGCATTGGTAGCCGCGGCAGTCTGCACGGCTGCAGCAGGCTCTGTCACGGCCGTCTTTCCGGTACTTTGGAGGTTTTGGTGTGTAGAAGGCCGGTAAACCAACAGTCCGATTGTCAAAGCGACAGCAGCCGCGACCGGCAATGCCCACGAAAGGCGCCACCCGCGGCCTTCCTGCGGTGGTGGCACCAGCAGCGGTGCCGCAGGCTGGCGTATCAACCCCTCATTTTTTAAGGCAGCTTCCAGTTGCAGCCAGATCTGAGGGTTAGGATCTTCCGATGCTGCCAGTGACGGAGCGGCAGCTACGATGCTGTCGAGGTCAGAAACCAGCAGCGAGCAATCCGAGCATGAACGAAGATGTGCCTGCAACGCAGTGTCACGCTGTGGTTCCGCAAACTCCGGCAGCGCTTTCTGAAACTCTGCGCAATTCATACTTCCTCTCTCCCCGATAGTCAGCCTCTTACGTTTTGCTATCTTTTGGCCTTTTCGGCTCTATGTTTCTTGAGTGCGTCGCGCAGCTTTAATCTTGCCTTGTGCAGTTGCGACTTGCTGTTTCCGATGGAACACCCCACCATCTCGGCGATTTCATTGTGCTCGAAACCTTCTACATCGTGAAGCACAAAAATTGATCGGTAGCCCGGCGGTAATGCTTCCACCGCTCGTTGCAGCTCCAGCCTGTCTACCGCACCTGCCAATGAAGCATCCTGCGCGCCGGGTTCCTTCTTGGTCGTGTCCTCGTCCGTCTCCATCGTATCTTCGAGCGGCACTACCGGAAGGCCCTTCTTCCGGAGATGCATAAGCACGACGTTGACCGCCATGCGGTGCAGCCAGGTCGAGAAAGCCGATTCTCCCCGAAACGTTCCTATCTTCCGAAACAACTGCAGGAACGCTTCCTGGGTCAGGTCTTCCGCCTGGGCTGTATTGGCTGTCATCCGCAGACACAGCGAATACACGCGCCGTTTGTGCAGGTTATAAAGTACCTCAAACGCCTCGCCGTCGCCCTGTTTCGCCCGCTCGATTGCTTCTGCTTCGGTAAGTCTGCCGCTTTGCGATTTTATTGCGCCGGTCAAGTCGCCTTTCCGGCCGCACTAGTGAGATGCGGCATAACTCTAATTTCGTTGCACTTGCGCACCGTCGACACCTTATAGCCATTGATCGCAATTACATCGGAAGCGCGCTCATCGGTGGCTGCGTACGGGGCAGGTGACTTGCGTACCTTAATGCAGCGTAAAGGTCAGAAAACAATGAGTCAACTCTGGTTGATCGAGGTAGTAGCCACGAACCTGAACGACCAGCGACAATTTAAGGATCACAACACACGTGCTCAAGCATCCCAAGGTCCAGCGCCACGGCTGAGACAGTGCACTGCTGCTAACCATCGCCAACAGTGCAACTTCTTTGTCTACAACAGCTTGCTGCTAAGTTCCGCGCCCAACCCACACTCCCGCGCACGCATCCAAATCACGTGTTCGAGACGCGTGCCTAACCCTCAGGAGACGGGAATATATGAAACGAGTTACTTTACTTGCTGTACTGGCTATCTTGGTCGTAATACCAGGAATGGTTTTCGCCCAGACCGAGAATCATGTCGAGTTCGGGCCCTTCGCCGATTACTTCCGGCTGGATCAAAACAATGTGACGAATTTCGTAGGTGTCGGTGGTCGCATCGGCGTTTATGTGAATCCGTACACCAGTATCGAAGCCGAGATGGCCTACGACTTCGCACGGAACAACAGCTTCACCACCAACAACGGCTTGACTACCAGTTTCGCAACCACCCGGCTGCGTCCGCTCACAGGCCTGTTCGGACCTAAGTTCCAATTCAGTAAGGGACATTTTGACGCTTTCGCGACCGGCAAGGCGGGTTTTGTGCACTTCAGCAATACCTGCAGAGACTGCATAGGATTTGTGGGAGCGGTCAACGGGATCACGGATGGCGATACCCGCTTCGCTCTGTACCCAGGCGTAGGACTGGAAGGATTTTGGGGCCCGTTTGGGTTGAGGTTCGACGTTGGCGACCAGATTTACTTTTTGAATGGCGCGCAGAATAACCTGCGCATGACGTTCGGGCCACACTTCCGCTTTTAACTGAAAATAAGATTATCTGCGCGGGCGATCACCTCAAGTGGTCGCCCGTTCTTTTTATCTGCAAACTTTTTCTCCTCTAAATTTTTATCTTTCAACCAAGTACCGTTGTGCTACTATCCGCGCACGCCGCGCTGGGGTCCTTTGCATGCTCTTCAATTTTCGGTTGGACCGCCGAACTCATCTGCTCTCCGCGATACTGCTGGTTGCGCAATCGTTGAGCTCTGTCCTGAATTGCCAGACCGCCAGCACCCCCACCCAGCAAGCCAGGCTTAATAGTCCTTCGGGCGCGGTGGAACATGATCCGGCATTGCGCCACTTGCCCGCGCTGCATGTCGGAGTCGATCTGGTGCTGGTGCCGGTAACTGTCGTAGACGACATGAACCGCCCCGTGATGGGCCTCGACAGGCAGCATTTCTCGGTCTACGAGGACAATGACCCCCAGCAAATAACTTTATTTACCGAGGAAGACTCTCCCATTTCAGTCGGCCTGCTGCTGGATGTCAGCAGAAGCATGACCAATAAGTTTGTCACCGAGCGGGCTGCGGTCGAATCGTTTTTCAACAACGCGAATCCCAAAGACGACTACTTCGTGGTCACCTTCGCCGATCATCCCAAACTGTTGACCAACGCCAGCCAATCGATTGAAGAGATTCAGGAGAAGCTGGCCGCCAATATTCCGGAAGGCCAAACCGCGCTGCTGGATGCGGTTTATCTGGCCATGTCAAAGATGCGGTCGGCCCAGCACGATCGGCGGGTTATGCTGATCATTTCGGATGGCGGAGATAATCACAGCCGCTACGGCATGAAAGAGATTAAAAGCCTGGTGGCCGAGTCCAATGTGCAGGTGTACTCGATCGGCATTTTTGACAGCCTGGTTTTCCGTTCATTTGAAGAATTCATGGGAAAGCGCTGGCTGGGTGAGATAACGGACGTGACCGGGGGCCGTACCGTGGCAGCCGGCGAACTCGGCAAACTGCCGGGCATTGCCGCCAGCCTCAGCCGGGAAATGCGCAACCAGTACGTGATCGGTTATCGGCCCTCCACTCCGCCATCTGACAGCAAATGGCGCAAGATCAGAGTGCGCGTCACCCCTCCGTCCGGCAATGGCAAGGTCCACGCCTACTACAAAAAAGGTTACATGGCCGCCGGCAAGTAGCCGGCACGCGCGGTTGCGGGCGTGGTCTCGTTGGATGCCCGGCAATCAACGTGTTAGAGTAATTCACTCATCATTCGAATAGGCCTTGCTGCGCGGGCCTGGAGAAAGTCATGTCGACGATTTCTGACGTGGTAAAGGACCGCCGCGTTTATTCCATTGACGCCGATAAGACGGTGCTGGAAGGCGCGCGCTTCATGATGGAACACAACATCGGCGCGCTGCCGGTTACCCGCAATGGGGAACTGGTCGGAATATTTTCCGAACGTGACATCATGAATCGGGTGGTGGCTACTGGGCGCGGTCCCGGCGCCACTAAAATCACGGAAGTAATGACCTCGAATCCGAAAACGGTCTCACCCTCAGAAAGCATCGAGAACTGCATTTTCATGATGCGCGAGTTCGGCTTCCGTCATGTCCTGATCGCGGAAGGTAAAGAATTGAAGGGCCTGGTTTCACAGCGCGATCTGTTCCTCCGTTATATCTCTCACCAGGAAGCCGAACGCCGCCGCATGGTGGGCTGATTTACCAGACCAGCTTCAGGGCAAACTGAAACTGCCGAGGATCGTAGGCAGCTGTCGGCTGGCCCGCCGATGTAAACAACGGATTCACATCTGCGACATTGAACCGGTTCGCGATGTTGAATATGTCGGCCATCAGTTCCGTGCTGAAGCGCTCTCCAAAGTAGATTCGCCGCGAAACCCGCAGATCGTTGAAGACAGTCCACGGCTTCAAGCCTGCATTGCGCGAGAGATTGCCATCCAGCGCAAGCAGGGTGGGGGTTGCGCCCGCCGTAAATGGCGACAAGCAGACCTCTTGTAGAAATCCGGTAGGCGAGAACTGTGACGGCACCGGCGCACCACAGCCGTTGTTGATATTTGCCGGCACCACATTGGGTCGGCTGGTGCTGGGCGAGAACTGGAAATTGTCGGCGCTTCCGGTGAGGACATTGAACGGCCGTCCCGAAGCGACAGCCAAGATAGGCGCAAACGTCCAGTTGCTGAAAATCCTGCTGGCCCAGTTGCTGCCAGCCAGCTTTCCGGTCTGATAAATGCCGCTGAATACAAACCGGTGCCGCTGGTCAAACAGGGAAGTCGAGCGTTCCAGTCCCGGGAAGTAACTGTCCTGCGGAGCCAGCGGCGACTGAAGATCGGTGGAGTCATCAATCGCGTGCGACCAGGTGTAAGAGGCAAGAAACTCGAAATGGTCTCGGAACCGTTTGCGCAGATTGGCCGTGAATCCGTGATAAATCGAACTACCGTTCGAAAAATTGGCGTCCATGTCGCTGAACGGAATGCATCCGGTGAAGGCGGGCGTGGTGGGATCACAGGCTGTGCTCAACCCGCCACCTTGAAGGATTTGCTGCGCCAGCCCTACGCAGGGCGCTGCCAGCGGATTCTGCAGCAAAGCACCTGCGATCGCCGGATTCAGGCCTCCTGGCCGAAAGAAATTGACCAGCGCAGCGGACACCCAGGGCTGCCCGCCTGATCCGAAGCCGCAGGGTGCGGCGCCAGCACCGACAAACAATGGGCCGCCCGAGGCATTGGATGTGGCATCGGTCAGCGCCGCCTGCCAGTTCCGTACCAGCAGATCTCCGCGGGGTGTGTTGGCGTTGATAGGACGGTTCAAGTGGCGTCCGCCATTGAAGTTGTATCCGAGGCTGAGCGAGAGCTCGTGCCCCAGGTCCTGCTCAAACGTAAGGTTTGCCTGCTGCGAGTAGGCATAAACAAAATTTTTCGACTGCGGGTAACCGAAGGGCTGAAATGCCAGCGGAAAGAACGTGGCCGGATTCAAGTAATTCTGGTTCAGGAACAAACTCGCATTAAATGCGTCAAAGCGCTGCTGGTTCGGGGTGTAGCCAGGAATGCCCGGGAGGCAGGAGCTGGTGGTTAGTATGCCCTGAAAAATGTTGGTCGCATTCAGGCTTTGCGGGCCGGCCGCCGCAGCATTCTGACTGCAGGGCGCGCCACCGGCAAACAGCAACTGACCGCTCTTGGAGCCGTCGGAGGCGTCGCCCAGGAAATACAATCCCAGCAGCGGATGATCGTAAAAGATTCCATACGAAGCCCGCAGCACGCTCTTGCCGTTTCCATGCGGGTCCCAGGCAATGCCGATTCGCGGCTGAAGATTGTTGGTGTCGGTTTCAATTCCTTTCTGCAGTCCAAGTTGGTTGTAAGCGGAAAGCGCCAGCCCGGTTGGGGGCGCAAATTTCGGCGGAAATTCGATGTCATACCGCAAGCCGAGATTCAGAGTGAGGTTGGGGCGGGCGCGGAAAGAATCCTGCCAAAACAGCCCGAGAGGCTTGTTGTCGAAACTGTCGCGCGGATTGCCTACGCCCTGCACCAGAGTGCTGGGTATGCCAAGTCCGAAGGCCTGCACCCCGGTAAGCGCCGGCACACCAACACCTGCTGGAAAGCCGAAGGTGCTGGCATCAAGGCTGCTGAAGTTGTAAACGCCTCCATAGTTCACTGTGAAGATCGCCGTCAAGGGCAGGTAATTGAAGTCAACCCCGAACTTGGAATTGTGTCGTCCAAAGGCCCACGAAAAGTTATCACTGAACTGGTATCGCTGCTCCGTTCGCTGAATGAAGGAGTAAGGCTCCCTTCCGACAAATGCGAACCCGGCAATGTTGGAAGCTACGTTTGATCCGCCGGGCGCATCGGCAAAGAAGTATTGCAGCCCGCGACGCGCGTATTGAAAGCGGAGTTCATTCACCTTGTTGTTGCCGATGGTCCAGGTATCCTGCGCCATACCGGCGACATCTCGATAAGTCTGCGAAGAGGTGCGCGAAAACCCGTTCTGCCCAAAGGTCTGATTTTCACCATTAACCTGAATTCCGTTCACAGTGCTGGGGCTGACATTCGCACGCAACGTTATGCGATGGCTATTGCTCAGATTGTGGTCGATGCGCAAGGAGTACAGGCTGGTTCCTTCAAACACCGGATAGTTTCCGGCTTGCGGCAGCAAGCTAAGGAATGTGCTGGGTAGTCCGTTACAGAGAGTATTCGAGGCCAAAGGATTGGCAGGATTTAAATTGCATGAACTGAAGAACTGTTGAAGAGGGTTCGAGCCATTGGTGGGTGTCGGCAAAACCCCGGCTTGCACCAGTGCTCCAAACCCAGCCGGATAGAATCCGTTAAGCGCAATTCCAGAGGCTGCGCCCACCAGGATTGCGTATGGCTGTGCCAGAGGAGGAGGTGCAGCGTTAATGAAGGCCGCCTGCTCCGGAGTTGCCTGGATCACAAAACCTGAGCCCTGCGGAAACCCGAAGACAGGCGAGACGTCGGTGTTCACCATCCCGAATCTGCCGTTCGGCGTTCCTATACTCGAAAATCCGGTCTCATGCCTGCGAGTTACTTCGTATGAGAAGTAATAAAAAGTCTTGTCTTTTTTGATCGCGCCGCCCAGGGTCGCACCCGCCTGCACCCGCGTGTACGCCGGATCGGAAACGGTGCTGAACGGGTTCACCGCCTGAAAGTTGCGATTGCGGAGGTACCCGTACACGCTGCCGTGCGTGCTGTTGGACCCCGAACGGGTGACAATGTTTATGACTCCGCCTGAGGCGCGGCCGTACTCCGCCGCATAGCTGTTGTTGATGATCTGAAACTCCTGCACTGCCTCCTGCGAAACCGTGGAGCGCACGCCATTCACTGAGTTGTCGGTCGCATCCGCGCCATCCACGTTCACCAGATTGGAGCGTGCTCGCTGCCCGCTGATGTTCAAACCGGAAGTGGGAGCGGCGCCGATCGAAGGCGCATTGTCAGACAAAACCTGCGAGTCGGTCTGGGCGAATTGAATGTAGTTGCGTCCGTTGATAGGAAGGTTATCGATACGCCGCTGTTCGATGGTGTTGGTGGAAGATGTCCGCTGGGTCTCAACCAATTCCGCTTCCGAGGTTACGTTGACCACTTCCTGCGTACCGGCAACCGAGAGCGTAATCGGCAGTTCCGCCCGCTGACCGACGGTGATGACAACGTCCTCCGCAGTGATCCTGGCGAAGCCCTGGGCTTCAACTTCCACCCTATAGCGCCCGGGAGGCAGCGCCAGAATGCTGTACTCGCCTTCCTGGTTCACGGTTGCCGGACGCCGCAGGCCTTTTTGTTCATCGCGAACTGTGATGGAAGCGCTGTTTACGACGCCGCCCTTCGGGTCCTTGACGGTGACGTGCAGGTCGCCGGTGGCAACTCCCTGGCCGAGACTGAAACTTGTAAGCAGAAGTAATGGAACCAGCAGCGATAGGCAGAGCCGCAGCTTCATAGATTTTCCCCTTGTCGCGAAATCCCGCACCGATTCAACGCGGGGCGTAGAAGCGAAATTTTTCGGAATGGCGATCCCGTCGCGGGTTTTACATCAGTTTCGCTGCGGAAATCAAGGTAAATTGCTGAGTGGAACAGGCTTCATCAGCAGTCTAGGTTAGTTCGATGGCCCAACGCTCTTCTGCGGCAGTCCGCAACGCCCAGGCCATGCGCGGGGTATTGTGGGCGATTCCGAAGCGCCCTTTGGAATCCAGCACGATCATCCCTCCGTGTCCGTTCACGCGGTCTTTCAAATAGTTGATCGCTTCGGCGGCAGCCCACTGCGGAAGGTTTCCGGCCAAAACGCGATCGGCGGCCCATTTTGCCAGCACCAGCTTCATAATCGGCTCGCCCCATCCGGTGGTGGAAGCGGCGGCGGACTGATTGTCGGCATAACATCCGCACCCGATCAAAGAAGAATCGCCCAGCCTGCCCGGCGCCTTGTTCAACGTACCGCCGGTGGAAGTGGCGGCCGCAATATTGCCATTACGGTCCAGCGCCAGCGCGCCCACCGTGTCATGCGAGATGGCTGGAGCGAAAAGATCATCGTCGCTGGTTGCAGTCCTGTCCTGAAATTCGCGTAGTCTTTCAATCTCGCGCGGGATTACAAGGTCCTCATTGCGGCAAAGCTGAACGCCATGTTCCGCGGCGAAGCGTTCTGCGCCCTCTCCGACGAAGTAAACATGCGGACTGTCGCTTAGGATCTTTCGCGCCGCCCGCACCGGGTTGGCGATTCGCTCTACGCATCCGACGCCGCCGGCACGCAGCGTTGCTCCATCCATGATCAGCGCATCCAGTTGCACTCGCCCGTCGCGATTTAGAAAGCTGCCGCGCCCGGCATCGAAGGTTTCGTCATCTTCCATGACCACGACCGCTTCTTCCACCGCATCGAGTGCCGAGCCGCCCCGCTGCATGGTCTGCCATCCGGCGGCCGCCGCGTTGCGCACACCCTTCAAATGCGCTTCCACCATGTCGTCTGGAATGGCCCAGGCTCCGCCATGAACCACCAGCACCGGATCAGTCGGCAAAGGAATTCCTCATTGAGAACAGGACAGTCTAGCAGTTAAAAAGAAGAGTCCTCAGGAGGCACAAAGCGAGTCAGCGGCGGCGGCGGCTTGGAACGACAGGGGTGGGCGTTATGCCGCCTGCCCGGATCTGATGGGTGCGTCCTGTGTCCGGGCCCAGGTGTATTGAATGCGGTGAATGACGGTGATCGTGCTGAGCACCGCGATGACCCACAGCACCGGCGCCATGCGATTGAAAAGCGCGCCGATGATGACCAGCACTAAGCGCTCGGGCCGCTCCATAAAACCTACCCGGCAGGAGCCAATCAGCGATTCCGCTCTGGCCCTGGTATAGCTGACCATGATGGCGCTGACCATAACGAACGCGGTCAGCACCACGTAAGAGAACCGCTGGCCGCGGGCGTAATAGACCAGCAGCCCCAGAAACTGCGAGGCGTCACTGTAGCGGTCCACCACCGAGTCAAAAAAAGCCCCGAAGCGCGTGACGCGGTTGGTTGCACGCGCCACCTGGCCGTCAACGAGGTCAAAGAAGCCCGATCCGATGATTACCAGTCCCGCATAGAAAAACATGCGAGCCTGATTGTCCGCATTGGCCGAACCGAACAGGAAGGCGGCAATGGTGTTTACAACCAGGCCGAGGAAGGTGAGGACGTTAGGATTGATGCGCGCCAGAGCCAGCCATCGGACAATGCGGTCCAGCAACACACCGCATGCCCGGCCGAATGCGCTGGTCCACGTCATAGGAATGCGCTCACTCCGCGGCCGCCTGGTCGTGAATGGTGGTCAAGGTCAGGATGTCCATTTCCCGGTTTCCGTTCGGAGTAACCACAATTGCGCTGTCGCCGACTTTTTTGTTCAACAAGGCCTTGCCGATTGGTGAAGTGGTCGAAATTCTACCGGCCGCGACATCGGACTCTTCACTGGTCACCAGCTTGTATTCCACTTCTTCGTTCTTGGTGTTGTCATAAACCCGCACCGTTGAACCCAGCCCAACTTTGTCCTTGGGAATGTTGTTCATGTTAATGAGGCTGAGGTCGGCCAGCCGGCGGCCCAGCTGCCGCAGGCGGGCCTTCACAAACTCCTGGCGCTGTTTCGCCATGTGATATTCGGCGTTCTCGCTCAGGTCGCCAAGGGCTACCGCTTTCTTCAACTCTTTGGGAAGTTCGTGACTCAGCTCGTGTTCCAGGGTATTGATCTCATCCTGGAGCTTCTTCTTGATCTGCTCGGTCATGCTGCACAGGATTATAAACGAGTCAGAATGGCAGACTGCCTCGCCCTGAGTGCAAGGGCCAAGCTTCCAAGAGCCAAGCAATCAGGCGTACTCTGCTGAAATTACGGGATATAGTCCGCTCAGCCGCAATTTCTCTAAGATTGCTGAAAAGCCCAATCTGGGCTAAAATAGGGGTGTCTTGTTCCTTCCGAGTCCTGCGCTCGTAGGTGGTTCCCGATGATGAGCGACGGCAATTTTCACATAGGGGATAAAGTCGTCTATCCCAATCATGGCGTTGGAGTTATCGAGCAGATCAGCAGTCGCACAACAGGTGCTACGGTCGAGCAGTACTATCTTCTGAAGATCAAGGCCAACAGCCTGAAGGTAATGGTGCCTTTTCACAATGTGGCGATGGTTGGCTTGAGGCGGGTAGTTCGGAACGGCGAAATCACCAAGATTGTTACCTACCTGGAAGATGGATCGTGCGACAGCAGCGCCGACTGGAAAGATCGTTTTAAAGAAAACTCGGAACGGATGCGGACCGGATCGCTGCTGGAAGTGGCGGCGGTCCTGAAGAGCCTGCTGGTGCTGAATCAATCCAAGCCGCTTTCTTTCCGGGAGAAGAAAATGCTGGAGCGCGCGCGTTATCTTTTGGTCAGCGAAATAGCGATGGCGAAGAACTGTGAAGAAGATGAGATCGCCGATATGCTTTCTAAAGCGCTTGCCAAATGCGAATTAAGGTTCCCCGAAGCTGAAGAATATCAGGCCTGAAAGTCTTACTCACCCAGCCAGGCTCCATACGGTCTCAAGGCGTGAATGTGGTCGAAGATGATTTTCATCGCGGCAGTGATGGGAATCGCCAGCACCAGACCCATTCCGCCCCACAGCCAGCCCCAAACCAAAAGCGCAATCGTCACTGCCAACGGGTTCAGCTGAAGCCTGGGCCCCAGAAACTTCGGGTAGAGCACATTCAGCGCTATGACGTGCATGCCCGCAACCGTCAGCAGCGACCCGATGATTGCTTCCGAAGGCACATGCCCGAATCCCACGATCAGGGGTGGCAGCAGGGCCAGCAGCACCCCCAGGTAAGGAATCAGGCTCAGAAACCCGCTGACAAATCCCACGAAGTAGAAAAAAGGAAATTGCAGAATTCCGAAAGCGACGGTGCTGACGGTCCCTAAAAAAAGCCCGATTAAAAGATTACCCACCATGAAGCTGCGAATCATGGCCGAGATCAGGCCCAGGGTTACGTAAGCAGTGTGCCGGTTTTCCAGGCCGAACAGCATCACCGTAGCCGACCGCACATGGTGCTGCCAGGTCAGCATGAAGTAGACCAGGAAAGGAATGAACGAGCCTACTACTAACCCCTGAGTTACTGATCCGAAGCCGCGGAAAACCAGCGTGGTCAGATTACCTGAAGCTTCGGAGTTGCTTTCATTCGAGAAGGGCGCAGGTGTAAGCCCGCCAAAACTTTCGGCCTTCTCCCAGAAGGTCCGCAGCTCAGCTCGAATCTTGCCTGCATAGCGCGCCACGTCCTGGGCAAACGAAAGCGCCTGGCTGGAGAAGTACACGACTCCGGCGCCCACCAGGGCCAGAAGAAGAACTACAGCAATGAAAGCCGCCACTCCTCGCGGCAATCGCAAACGCATCAACAGATCCACGACCGGGGCCAGGATAAACGCCAGCAGCACCGATACCATCATGGTAGAGAGCACGAGCTCGCCCCAGTAGCACAACCCGAGTATGGTGGCGATACCTATTGCGCTCAGCGCCCAGTGCGGCCGGCCGTCGCCGGACCTCAACAACGTGGTCTCACCCAGCTGGGCTTCAAAAACTTTGATCTCGTCCCCGGGCATGTCGTTACAGTCTAATTCGGAAGTCAAACTCCTCGGCATATAATCGCCGCGTGGAGCCCAAACCGCGAATCCTGGGGCTGGACGTTGGCTCGAAGACGATTGGCCTGGCTGTTTCCGATCCGCTGGGCATCACCGCACAGGGTTTGAACACTATTCGCCGCAAGAACAAGCGGCACGATTTCGAGCAGTTGCAGCGAGTGATCGAGCAATTTGAAATCTCTGAAATCGTGGTCGGGCTGCCGCTTCGCATGAGCGGTATGGAAGGAACGCAATCCGAAAAGATGAGAGCGTTTGCGGTGGAAGTGGAACGTCGCTTTTCCCTTCCCGTCCATCTGTGGGATGAACGCCTCACCTCGGCCGAAGCCAACCGCGTGCTGCGTGATTCTGAGATGTCCATTAAACGCCGGGGCGAAGTTGTGGACCGCCTGGCGGCGGTGCTGATCCTGCAATCCTGGATGACTGCGAAAAACTTTTGAGCAGTAATTTGTTGGCCGAAGTGCAGCGACCATCGACTAACTTCCGCCGTAACTCCCTCATCTAAAATGTGGAAAGTGCGCGGCGTGCTCAAATTCGCTGCTTTCATGGCTGTGCTGGCGCTTGCGGCCGGAGGATGGCTGGGATGGTCGATATGGAAGCCCATCCAGCCCGATCAGCCTAAATACGTTCAGTTACGTCCGGGATTCGGCACGCGCCGAATCGCCAGAGAACTTCAATCCGCTGGAGTGGTTCGCAGCAGCGCCGGTTTTCTGGTCTGGCACTACTTCCATCGCGGCCGCTCGCTGAAAGCCGGAGAATACCTGTTCAACTCCTCTGCCAACCTGGCCCAGGTCCACGATCGCCTTGCCCGGGGCGACATCTACGTCCACACCGTCGTAATCCCTGAAGGCTACAACATGTTCGACATCGCCAGGGCAGTGCAGGATGCCGGACTTGGATCAGCAGACGATTTCCTGAAGGCGGCGCAGTCGGATGTGGCGCTTATCTCGGATATCGCGCCCCAAGCCAAGACCCTGGAAGGCTACCTGTTTCCCGCGACCTATCAGTTCACGCGCGCTCAAAGCATGAATGAGATGGTTGAAAATATGGTCAGGCAGTTCCGCCAGGTGGCGACTGTAATCGGTCTAAACAAGGATGTAGAGCGCACGGTGACGCTGGCCTCAATCGTGGAAAAGGAGACCGCTGTTCCCGAAGAGCGGGCCCTAGTGGCCAGCGTTTACGCTAATCGCCTGGCCAGCCGGGTTGCGCTGCAGGCTGATCCCAGCGTTATCTATGCTGAGCTGCTCGACGGCACTTATGCCGGCAAGCTGCACCATGCCGACCTGCAGGTGCACTCTTCGTATAACACTTACACCCATCCTGGCCTGCCGCCGGGTCCGATCGGCAACCCGGGACGAAGTGCGCTTGAGGCAGCCATGCATCCCGCCCAGACCGACTATTTCTACTTTGTGGCAGACGGCAACGGTCGTCACCGATTCGCCCACAATCTGGAAGAACACAATCGTAATGTAATTGCGTATCGGCGCGCCGTTAACGGCAAGTGATCACGCCACCATCACGCAATCAGTTTCGCCAGCAAAAACGCCGCGGCAGCAGCAATGCCACAAATAATCATGGTCTGGGTAGCGCTGCGTAACGGACCGCTGCCGGTGTAGCGGCCTTTCAGGAATCCAAAGATCCCAAGTGCCGCCAGTGTTACTACAGCCGAGGTGATAAGCCCCTGCCCGGGACTGCCCAAAACAATGTAGGGTGACAGCGGGATCAACCCACCCGCAACATACGATGCTGCAATGGTCCCGGCGCTGGTTAGTGCGCGGCTTGGATCGGGTGGCTCAAGTCCAAGTTCGAAGCGCATCATGAAATCCACCCAGGAATCGGGCCGCCGGCTAAGTTTCTCCGCCACCGGATCGCTCTCTTCCGCGGTCATGCCGTAGGCCTGGAATATACGGCTCACCTCAGCCACCTCTTCTTCGGGGATCTCTTTGATCTCGCGGTACTCCCGCGCCCGCTCCTGGTCGTAGTGCTCAGCGTCGCCACGAGCTGCGAGATATCCGCCAAGCCCCATGGCGATAGAACCGGCCGCAATCTCGGCCAGGCCGCCTACGACGATCAGTTTAGTATTCTGCACTGCGCCCGACAGCCCCGCAGCCAGTGCGAACGGCACCGTCAAACCGTCTGACATGCCAATCACCACGTCGCGCACAAAATTTCCGGCAGTGAAGTGCTTCTCAATGTGATGTACACGCGCCATGCTGTCTAAGCCTCCGGATGCTGTTCCAGATACTCCTGTGCGCGGCGAATAATATCGCGTTCGCCACGGTACGCTAGTTTTTTCGCCGCCTCATTCATCGGAATCCATGATGCGCGCCGGACCTCAATTCGCATTTCGGGAGCGATATCATCAATCGAACCGGACTGATAGCGCAACAGGTAAAAGCTCACGATCTTAAACACCCGCTGGCCATCGCCCCAGGAGCGCACGTATACGTACTTGATGTCGCCCAGCTTGGTAATCGGGAGCGCGGTGATTCCGGTCTCCTCGTAGACCTCGCGAATGGCCGTCTGATCGGGCTTTTCGCCGGGATCCACCAGTCCTTTGGGAAGCGCGAAGATCGCTTTGGGAGCCGATTTCCTGGCGCTCGCCTTCTCAGCGGGTTCCTTTTGCGGCTCAATCACTGCGATAGACCAGTCGGCTCCTTGCTTGTGCAGCACCACTCCACCGGCTGAAATCTCCCGCAGCATCGACTCAAACTTAACAGGAACAAGGGAGTTAGTCATGGTGAAGGGCTGTAGATGCGAGTAAATCCAGCAGTAACCAATGCTCTGAAACCCGCGTCACTGGAACCTTCCCGCCAGAGCTGGCATCTTAAATGCTAGAAAGAGTCTGAGTCTGACGTGAGGCGGCGGTGAAGACTCTAGGCAAGATTATCCGGTCGGTACAGGCTTTCGGGCGGGCCCTTTCGCCGCTCGAGAACGGCCTGGCGCAGGTTGCTTCACCGGTCGGTATTGGGGTCGCGCTGGGTGGCGGATTCGCCCGTGGCATCGCCCACGTTGGCGTCCTGAAAGTCCTTGAAGAAGAAAACATTCCCATCAGTTTCGTGGCCGGCACCAGCGTCGGAGCGCTGATCGGCGCGGCTTACTGCAGTGGCGTATCCGTCCCGGAATTAGAAGAGATTGCCGGCCGGGTGCGCTTCAAGCACATCGCGCGCTGGACGCTTTCCCGGTACGGATTCGCTAGCAACCAGCGGATGATCGGCTTTCTCAACCGCATCCTGCGGGTGAGAACTTTTGAAGAATTGCAACTGCCACTGGCAGTGACGGCAACCGACTTCTCAACCGGCGAAGCAGTTCTGTTTCACTCCGGTCCGCTCATCGACCCGGTGCGCGCCAGCTGCGCTTACCCGGGCATGTTTCTCCCCGTAAAAATCAATGGCCGAATGCTGATTGATGGAATGCTGGCGCACGCGGTGCCCGCGTTGCCACTGCGCGAAATGGGGGCAACTCACGTTCTTTCCATTCACCTCAAGGGAAATTGGACTAACGGGGATGGTCCCAGGCATCTGTTCGACGTGATCGGACAATGTTTCGCCATCGCCCAGGATAAAACTTGTGAAGTCTGGAAACGGGCGTCGGATCTGGTAATTGAACCGGCCGTAAACGGCTTCAAGTATGACGCCTTCGAGCGCTCTACTGACTTGATCCGTGCCGGCGAAGCAGCTGCTCGCGCCGCGCTTCCTGAGATCAGAAAGTGGCTGGCTCCGCTACCGCAAGCAGTCTCGGCCAAGCCTCTTCTTCAGCCACAGGTCGCGCAAGCCAAATAGTAAGCCTGATTAGCCTGTGTTCTTGCCATCCATGGTTCCCGAACACACCATCGTGCGCAGCGCTCAATAGAACTGGTACCTTT
>Ga0136846_1231315_pt1 | contig 24194 bp, 12 predicted proteins | sample HopSoiMetagenom2_FD_96841 | JGI IMG/M metagenome (GOLD analysis project Ga0136846, IMG submission 96841) | Grasslands soil microbial communities from Hopland, California, USA - 2 Assembly 2016 (version 4) | ecosystem: Environmental > Terrestrial > Soil > Grasslands | place: USA: Hopland... | reverse complement strand
GTGAGGTACTTGGACGTCTCGAACTCCTGCATCCCGAGCTCACCGAAGGAGAAGACCTGATCGACCATCTGCTGGGCCATCTTGGCCTTGGCGTCGATCGCGGTGGCGAGATCGGCCTTCAGACGCTCGACGCGCGGGTCGGGTTTGGCGGGTTTGGCGGGTTTGGCGGGTTTGGCCTGCGCAACGAGGATTGCAGGCAAGAAGTACGAGCAGGCGAGAAGGCGGCGGATGACGGTGGGCATCACGGTTTTGCGTTCACGGAGGTGGGATCCGGCACGCCCCGAGCGTGCCGACGGACCGTGACGGTAACGCCTTGGACCATGCCGCGGCTAGACGGCCTGGTCAGGGACGCGGCTTCTCGACCGGCGTGAGCTTGGCGAGTCGTTGGCGCGCTTCGGCGACCCGCGGCTGTAGCTCGGGATCGGCGTTCTTCCACAGTTCGATGAAGGCGCGGTATTGCTCCGCCGCTTTCTCCGGCTGCCCCAACGCCTCGTACAACTGTGCCAATCGCTCGCGGATCGCCGGCAAGCGGATCGGGTCCATGTCCGGTTCCGACTTCCGCCAGTACGGAGTCGAGAGATACCGCTCAAAGAGCGCCGCCGCGGAGTCCGACTTCCCTGCGGCGTCATAGGCTCGTGCGAGGTTGAACGGCAAACACGGCGCGCATTCGTCCGCCGGTGCTCCGTCGTATCCCACGTCACCGCGACGGAACTCGGCGACCGCATCGAGCGGTTTTCCCTCCGCAAGCGCGATTTCCGCCAGCGTGCGGTGCAGCTCCGGTTCGTGCAACCGGCGGATCGACGTATCGGTCATCTCGCTACGGTAACGGGCAATCATCGCTCGTGCCTTCTCGGCGTTTCCGGCGCGCGCGAGCGCGGCGGCTGCGCCGAGATACGGACGGTCGATCATCGGCAGGTCGCGAAATGGGACGAGCGCGATGGCGCTGTCGAGCCGCGCCACATCGGCCGGCGTCGGCCCCTTGATCGCGATCTCGAATGAGATGTCGCGAACCTGGTCGCCCGGCCGAAGCGATGATCCGCGGTGCTCCTTCGTCAGCGCTGCATAGTCGCGCAGTCGCCCATCGAGGTACGCCAGGCTCCTTGCGGAGGGGAGGCCGATGCGTTGCCGACCAATGCCTCCCGCGCGAAGCGTGCTGTCGGACAGGGCACGAACTGTTCGGAAGTCCGCTCGTACGAACGCGAGAGGGATCTGGCGAGCGACCCCATAGCCGCGAGACAGGTTGCCGAGACGCGTGATGGTCGCCGCCGCCTCGTCGAGCTTCCCCTGATCGAGCTGCAGTTCGGTGGCGTTGCCGAGTGCGATTGCGTCGCCGGGGTCGAGGCGTGCCGCGGCGACGTTGAGCGATTCCGCACGCGCGTACTCGCGGCGCTCCCGAAGCTCCTCAGCGAGGTTGATCATCACGGCCGGGTCGCTATCGCCGCGCTGGATGATCGCGTCGTAGGCGACGATCGCCTTCACGCGGTCACGACCGGGGCCTAACGCGAAGTAGCGGGCAGTCACGCGGTCGCGCTCGCCTACCGGAAGCCGGTCCTTGTACCGGTACGCTTGCGTGATCGCGGAGTCGATTGCCGACTGGGATCCGCCATAGTTCGACAGCGTTGCACCGAGGAAACTCCAGGCGGTCGCGAAGGTCGAATCGAGAGCAACCGCCTCGCGCGCGACTGCGACCGCCCGATTGTCGCCCAGCGTGTTGTGCCTCGTCGCCTCGCTGTACTTGCGGAGGGCGTCGAGCGAGCCCGTAGTCGCCTGGGCGAGCGACGGTGTCGTGTTCACGGCGCGCAGCGATTCACCGGCCTTGCTCCGCAATGCACGCGCGAGCTTGTCGGCTGCGTCGATCAGGCCTCGCGGTCCGTCACCCGTCTCACGGAACGACGCGAGCTCGATGCCCGAGTCGGCGCGCACGAGTCGGATCGCCACGATGTAGCCGCCTGGCACGCCAGTGACTTCGCCGTCGACGATGGCCTTCATCCCCGCCCGCTGGGCGATCTCTCGGGCGACGCCGGAGTCCACGCGCGTTCCGGGCGCACGCTTCATGAGCGTGAGGGCGGAGACGATCTCCGCCGGCTGCACGAGCGTGAATGCCGACGATCCGGTCAGCCCGGCCCGCACCGCGTCGCTCACGACGCGCCCCAGCGTGGAATCGACGTTGGTGGTGCGAAAGTCGGTGAGCAGAATGCGATCGCGCTTGCTCAGGCTGCCGGCGGCGAGCAGCGACCCGAACGGCCCGATACCTAACGCCCGCATCGCCATGAACGCCGCGACGAGCACGATGAACGTGCCTAACGCATACATCCCGCCGCGCGCGGTGCGGTACCAGCTCACGTGCGGCGCGGCCTTGAGCGCGATGTTCGCGATCGTCCCGTGCGTCGTGGACGGCGTCCCTCCTGGCGTGTACGTCGGCGTCGCCGTGAGTGCGCGGCGCGTCACGCGCTGCACGTACGCGGTCCACAGGATCACCGGGAGCCCGAGCGCCATCACGATGAGCGAGCCGGGGAAAACCCAGTCGGGAAGCCCGATCCCGACGATCGCGGCCTGTGCGATGACCGCCACCACGACGAACGCCGCGGCATAGAGTGCCAGCGCCTTCCAGAATACGCCCGCGCCGCCCCGCAGCACCGCCGGCATCGCGGGCGTCCCGCTGCCGCTCGCGACGGTCTCCAGCAGGCGCACGATGTCGTTCGCCAGCTGCGGACGGTCCGCCGGGTCCTTGGCGAGGCAGCGCATCACGAGCTCCGCCAGCGGCGCGGGGACGTCAGGCCGCAGCGTGGCGATCGGGCGTGGCTCCTCGCTCATGTGCGCCACGAGCATCCGCTGCGGCGTGCGGTCGGGGAACACGAGCTGCCCGGAGAGGATCTCGTACGCCATCGCGCCGAGCGCGTAGATGTCGGCACGGTGGTCCACGCCCGCGTCGCCCGCGCCCTGCTCCGGCGCCATGTACGCAGGCGTGCCGATCGACGTACCGATCTGCGTGAGTGTCGCCTCCGGCACTTCGGTACGTGCGGCACTGATCGCTTTCGCGATGCCGAAGTCCGTCACGACTGCCGTGCCCCCCGAGAGCAGCACGTTGTCGGGCTTGATGTCGCGGTGCACGACACCGCGCTGGTGTGCGTACGCGAGGGCCTTCGCTACGTCCTTGAGGATGCCGACGACCTCGCCGATCGCGAGCGGCCCGCGCGCCAACCACGCTCGTAGTGACTCGCCTTCGACGAACGGCATCGTGTAGAACGGCAGTCCGTCCGTGTCTCCGGCGGTCAGGACCGGGACAATGTTCGCCTGCTGTAGACCGGCAACGGTCCTGATCTCGCGCTCGAACCGATCGGCCGAGAGCCCCTGAGCGAGGTCCGGCGACAGCACTTTCACCACGACCTTCCGCTCGAGCCGCAGCTCCTGAGCGACGAACACGCGGCTCATGCCACCGCCGCCGAGCTCTCGCTCGAGACGATAGGCGTCGCCGAGGGTCTTTTGCAGTTGGACCAGCAGCGCACCACTCATGGAGCGCCGGCGTTGACCGCCGAGGTCTCCCACCAGAGACGCGCGAGCGGCTTCTGACGCGGCCAGATCTCCGTGAGCGTCGCGGCCTCGTACAACCGACCGTTCTTCATCACCCACCGGATGCTCGTCGTGTTGCGGATGTCGCTCAGCGGGTCGCGATCGAGCACCTGCAGATCCGCCTTCTTACCCACCTCGATCGACCCGACGTCCGTCGCGACGCCAATCGCCTCGGCGGAGACGATGGTCGCGGCGCGGAGGATGTCGTGGTTCGGCATCCCGCCCATCCCGTAGCCCCACAGCTCCCAATGCACACCGAGTCCCTGCCGGTTCCCGTGTGACCCCAGGCCGACGTGGGCGCCCTCGCGTACGAGCGTCGTCAGCGACGCGGCGGCGTGCGGGAAGCGGAGCTGGCTATCGCGCATCCAGCCCGACCACCGCTGCAAGCGGTCGTCGAGCTCCCAACGCGGCGTGAATCGCGTGAGCACCGAATCCGCATACGGGTTGGTCCGCGTGATGAAGTAGCTCTCGAGATCGGCCGTCACAATCAATGTGGGCGTGTAGGTGATGCCGCTCGCTGCCAGCAGCTTCGCGACATCCCTGTAGAGCGGAAACGGGATGATCGTGTGCTCGGTGCCGGAGTAGCCGTCGAGCGCGAGCGTCATGGTCATTCGGAAATCGCCGGCTTCCGTCGTCGTGTTCAGCCCGAACTCCTTCGCCGCCATGTTGAGCCACTGGCGGTGCTTCCGGTCGCCGGTCTGGTACTGCTTGATCATGCCGGTGTTGTAGAACTCTCCATAGCGACGGACGATGTTACGGGCGTCCGTGTAGCTCGAGATATCGTCGCTGGGGAAGATGCCACGTGCGGTGCTGAGAATGCGCGGGCCGACCATCATTCCCGCGTCCATCATGTCGCCGAGCGTCAGCACATCGGTCGTCATGGTCTGCGGGTCGCGCGTCGTCGTTACACCGTACGCGAGGTTCACGAGATACTCCCAGGGCTGCGTGCGGTGCACGCCCCACGCCGTCCACATGTGCGCGTGGATGTCGACGTAGCCGGGAAGAATCGTCTTGCCACTCGCGTCGATGCTGCGTGTGCCGGCCGGGACGTTGAGCGTCCCGCTGGGTCCGACCGCGGCGATGCGATCGTTCACGACGAGCACGTCGGCCTTCTCGATTACCTCATTCGCCTTCATCGTCACGACGCGCGCGTTGCGCAGCACGACTGCTCCCTGCGGGCGGTCCCGGGGCACCGTGAGCGCAATGTCGTAGCGCGCCGTCGTGCGGCGGCCGAGGTCGTGGACGAACAGCGATGGCCCCAAGGACCACACGGCACGCGTTCCATCCACGCTGAAGCTTGGGAAGCTGCCGCCAACTTCCGTGAGACGCGTGGTAGGGAGTGGCGATTGCGCGAGCTTCGCCGTTGAGATGGCCGGCACATCGCTGCCGGACGGAATGAGGTCGACGAGATAGAGGTTGGTCCGCACGTTCGCGAGTGCCCGCTTCCCGTTAGGCGCCACGACGATCTCATCGGCCGATTCCTCGACTGCCCTCGTCCACGCCCAGCCGGTCATCTTGAGCAGACTCCGTCGATCCGACCCGTCCCACGCCATCGAGATCAGGCCGTCGACGGCGTCGTACGCGAAAACGCGATCGACACCGGCGACGAACTGCGCGCCACCCGGCAGAGCGTCGTAGGTCGCTGGGAACGTGATCGGCGCAATCAGGCGTGGGGTGGCACACGCCGGGCGAGTGGCGACACAATCCGCCGGGAGCCAGACAAGATCCACATCCTTGTACTGCGTGCGCAGCAGCTCGTCGCGGCTGCTGACACGCTGTTGGCGACTTCCCCGTTCGACTGCGATGCGCGCGCCGTCGGCGGTGAAGACCGGCTTGTCGTAGAAGGCCCGAGTCGATGAGACGCGCTCGGGAGTACTGCCGACCGCTGCGCGGACGCGCATCAGATCGCCGCCTAACGAATCGCTCCACGTGACGTACACGATCGACCGACCATCCGGCGACCAGCTTGGCGAGAATTCGCCGACGTCGCTCGTCGTGAGGCGCCTCGGCACGACCTTCTGCGGCGCGGCCCCATTCCCACTAGCGTCAGGCAGGTCGGCAATCCACAGTCGATCGAGCGCGGAGAACACCACTCGGCGATTATCGGGCGATACGCGCGGATCGCGGATCTGACGGACGCTCAGCACGGAGTCCGGGATTCGATGCTCGGTTCGCACGAGCTCCGCGAGCTGCTGTTCCACCTGGGCGGTGAACGGGATGGCGGTCCGCCGCCCCGTCGTCACGTCGATCGACCAGAGCTTGCCGTCGAGCGACGTCAGGAGCGAGCGCCCATCCGGCGTGAACGCCGAGCCGGGCATGTAGTCGCTGGTGCGTCCACTCCCGGCCCAGGGCGCGTGTTCGGCGAGCACGCGCTCGTCGCCGCTGGCGAGATCGCGGATGAAGATCGCAGAGCCGCGCTCGCCGTTGCCTCCCACGTACGCCAGCCAGCGACCGTCGCGGCTCAGCGTCGGGCGGATCGCTCCGCCAACGTGGCCGCTGCGCAGTGAGACCCGTCCGGTCGTACGATCCAACGTGAAGAGCTGATGCTGGATGGTGCCCTGCGGCGCCGTTTCGCCCGCGGCACCGGTCGGGCCAGGGATGGCGGCGAAATACAGCATGCGATCGTCGCTGCTGAAGGCGGGTCCATGAGCGAACCGGCCAGGCACGGTGAGCTTCACGCCCGCGCCACCGTCGACGGGATACATCCAGAGCTCGGACTCGTTTACCAGAAGCCCGTTCCGGCGCGTGGCGATGATCGCGCTCCCATCCGGAGTCCATGCGGGTGCCATGTACCACATTCGATCGCCGGGGGTGACCGCTCGCGGATTCTTTCCGTCCGCGTCGGCGATCCACAGGTTCTCGGCTCCCGTGCGATCGCTCACGAATGCGATGCGCTTGCCGTCGGGCGAGAACTTGGGATGGGAATCCCATGTTGGCCCCTCAGTAATGCGCGTTGCCGTGCCGCCGGCAATGGGAAGCGTGTAGAGGTCGCCGAGGAGGTCGAAGACGATCGTCTTCCCGTCGGGCGAGACGTCGAGCGACATCCACGTGCCCTCGTCAGTCGAGAAGCGGAGGGTGCGCGGCGTGGCGGGAACGGGGCCGCGCGCGCTCGAATCCTGTGCTGGCAGGACTGGCGGGAACACAGCGGCGCCGGCGAATAGCGAGACGAGCGCAAGAACGGGAACCGGGCGGGCGAACATCAACGTCCTCCTTCGGGATGCGCGATCATGCATCCCGAAGGCGCGCTGTGCAACGCCCGCGGTTCGACGCCACGGACGGCCGTCAGTTGCGAATCAGTCGCTGGAAGCGGGGATTCCCGACGAGCGGCTTGAAGGTCGGGTCCAACTTGAGCACTGCGGGTGTGACGTCCGACCCATTCATGGTCAGCAGCGGCTCGATGAGGTCCAGCGCCTTGTCGTATTCACCACTCTGGACGAGGATGCGAGCAACCTGGAAATGCACGTACGGCCGCAGGCCGACGTCCAGCGTCGTCTCCCGAAGCGCAAGCGATCGCTCCGCCTCCGCGATCGCTTCAGTCCGATGACCGCCTAACGCGAGGGCACGCCCCAGGAGCTCGTGCAGCTGGGCGCGGTCGGGAAACGCTCTGAGTCGCGCCTCGAAGTCGAGCCGCGCCGAGTCACCGAACATGCGACCGCGCACCGTGTCGCCCAGAAGGAGATAGGTGTGGCCGATCTTGAGTCCCCAGTGACCCTTGTCGTTGGTGAAGTCCTCGACCGTCAATGGCAGGATCTTCGGCCAGAGCTCCGGCGGCAACACCCACATCATCTCCTGAAACAGCGAGAAGCGGACAAGGAGCGCCGTGGTATCGACGATGGCGAGCTTCGTGTGGACGAGGCTATGCACGCTGTCGAGCTGCCCGAGCGCCAGGAGACCAATGGCCTTTCCCTGGATCATGCCCAGATTGTCAGGCGCCAGGGCGAGCGCGCGGTCCCACGCGGGCTGCTCATCGGCGAAGCGTCGCAGATCGTGGTACGCACCGGCCAATCGCCGCGCGGCGATCACCGAGCGCGGGTCCACTGCGGCCGCCTGCTTCGCATGCACCAGAGCGTCGTCGAACTTCCCTGTGGTGCGCTCCACTGTCCCGAGCGCGCCCAGCAGGTCCGCATTGTTCGCATCGAGCTCCAATCCCTGGAGGTACTGCTGTCGCGCTGCCTCGTAGTCCAGCTTGATCAAGTGGAGATACCCGCCCATCGCGAGCCGCGCTTCCGGCCGGCTCGGCGCAAGCTGAAGCGTTCTTTCCGCCGCCACGCGCGCGCGCTCGACCGACTCCTTTGTTGGAGAGCTGCTGGCGAGGATCGAGTTCCCCCGCGCAATTGCACTCCACGCGCGAGCGAACGTGCTGTCCAGGCGAACGGCTTGCTCGTAATGCTCCAATCCCTTCAGCAGGGAGGGGGGGTTCGTGTTGCTGAACGAACCGGTGAGCTGCTCGCCCTTCAGAAACTCATCGTACGCGTCGAGGTTGGACGTCGGTCGCACCGCCAGCTGCGCCTCGACCGGCGGGGCGAGCGCCACGTTCAGCGCTTCCGCGACCTTGCTCGCGATGCTCGCCTGCACCGCGAAAACGTCCGAGAGCACCGTGTCGTACGGCTGACTCCATCGGGTATCGGCGTTCGCAACCTCGATCAGCTCCGGGGTCACGCGAACGCGGTTCACCCCGTTCGTCTTCGACCAGCGCACGGTGCCCGTGAGGAGGTACTGCACCTCGAGCTCGCGGCCGATTTCGCGCGGAAGCTTCTTCGAGCGCCGGTACTGTGCGCTGCTCGCGCGCGCGGTCACGCGAATGCCGTGGATCGTCGAGAGGCGGCTTCGCACCTCGTCGGTCATGCCGTCGGCGAAGTACTCATCGTCCGCGCTTCCGGCGTTCTCGAACGGAAGCACGGCGATCTTGCGGTCGCCCTTGGCGACAGTATGGCTCCGTGACCACATCACACCGAGGACGCCGCCGACGACTCCCACGATCGCGACAACCGCGCCCACAGCCGCCCACGAGGATAGCCGCCGGCTCGCCGCTGCCGGTACCGCCGCCGGCATCGTTGCGGTCGACTCGAGCAGTCGTGCGAAGTCACCCGCGGTGGCGGGACGGTCAGCCGGCGATTTTGCCATCGCCTGCTCGACGGCACCGGCCAGCGGCCGCGATACGGTCGACCGAATGGTGGTGAGCGGGCGCGCCGACTCCGTCATCAGCCGAGCAATCACCGCCTGTGCGGTGGCTGCGGTGAATGGTGGCTCCCCGGCCAACATCTCGTACAGCACGGACCCTAACGAATAGATGTCCGTGCGCCCGTCGATCGCTTTGTCACCCGCTGCCTGCTCGGGGCTCATATAGCCCGGCGTGCCAATGATCATGCCGGTGCTGGTGAGCGATTCGTTGCTTCCGCCGAGCGCGCGGGCAATGCCAAAATCCGCGACGATTGCCTGACCGTCGATCAGCAGGATGTTCTCGGGCTTGATGTCGCGATGGACGATCCCGTGCCTATGGGCGTAGTCGAGCGCGAGGGCAACCTCGCGCGTTATCCGGACCGCATCCGCGATCGGCAGTTGCCGTTCGCGCGAGATGCGGTCGCGAAGCGACTCCCCCTCCACGAACGGCATGGTGAACCACAGATAGCCGCCAGTGGTTCCCGAGTCGTGGACGGTGAGGATGTGCGGGTGCTGCAGACTCGCGGCGACGCGGATCTCTCGCTGGAACCGCTCGGCGCCCAGCGATTCCGCGAGCTCGGCGTGGAGGACCTTGAGCGCGACGGGGCGGTCGTGATTGATGTCGCGCGCGCGGTAGACGGTGGCCATGCCGCCGCGGCCAATTTCGCGCTCGATTTCGTACCGCCCTGCCAACCCTTCACGCAACCGGCCGAGCTGTTCGGGCATTCATGCTCAGGAAGAGGACGTGCATCTCAGGGATGACGCGGGCAGAGCAACCGGCGCCTACGTTGCATCAAGGCGGCCGTCTGTGCAACGGTATCGAGCGTCCAGGACGGCCGTATCGCCTCGAGCACTGCAAGTTAGGCGTCCAGGCTCGGACATGGTACGACTGTTGGAAGGTCTCGAGCGTCACGCCGCAGCTCTATGTCATTCCTCGCCTGACGGCTCGGAATGACAACAGCAGCTGGCAACGCGTCGTTCAGGAGCGCTGCCTAACGTCTATCCATTCGGGGCAGCCCTCGAATCTGGCGTCCCATCCCGCAATCACGCGGCGCGCGCCTTGTGGAAAAGCGAGCGGGGTGCGCGGCTGCTGCCACTGGTGCACGCGGCGACTAACGCAAGCGCGATGGCGCAGGGAGCCATGTATCGCATGGCCATAGTCTAACCCTCGGGATGCTCATCTCGTACAGAGAGACATCCCGAGGGTGCAATAACCAATAACCAACTCCAGTAACCTGTAACCTCTGCGCTTCTACTGCGCCGTCAGCGTCCCGAGCAAGCCGTGCGACTCGTCGTCCGGCCCGGCGCTGAAGTAGAGGCTCGTGGCCGGAGCGGAGCCAACGCCGAATGCCAGGTCCCACAGCCCGGGGATGACGAGCGACGCGTTGTTCGAGTCGTGGAGGTAACCACGGAACGCACCCGACGTTGCATCGTAGGCACCGATCAGCCCATCACCGAAGTTGCCGATCAGGATATTGCCGCCCGCGCTCCCGAAATCCGCCGGCGCAGCAACGACCGCCCACGGCGAATTGAGCCGGCCATTCGACACGAAGCGCTTAACGAGTGTGCCGTCCGGGTTGAAGATGTCGACGAAGCCGTTTCCTACACCCGCCTCGTCGTCCTCGTTGTCGGGTCCCTTCTGCTTCGCGAACGTGACGTACAGCAGGCCGTTGATCGTGTGAATTCCGAACGGACCGTAGCCTGACGGGACCGATGTGTCGGTGAACGACGAGACGTAGGCGAAGTTCTTGTCGAAGATGTCGACCGCGTTGCCCTTGAAGTTCGTCGCGTACAGGAAGTTCGCGCCGCCGTTCACTGCCATCGCCAGACCCTTGTACACCGCGCTATTGGCCGAGCGATCCGCAACGACCTGGGCGTTCGTGCCAGCAGCCTGGTTCCACGCCGAGATCGTGCCATCCTCGCTCGCGAAGATGAACAACGCCTTGGAGCCGCCGTTGATCAGGAAGTCGGCGGTCGAGTTGAACACCTGACCTGTCGGCTTCCCGCCTGGCGCTCCACCAGCCATGGGGATCGCAACCTCCAGCGAGAGCTTCCCGCCGGTCGCGTTGTACAACGTGGAGAGCGACGTCCCGTTGTCGCTTACCCAGAGCGTGCCGCCCGAGCTGAACGCGAGACCCCACGCATTGACGAGGTTGGGGTCCACAGTGGTTGCCCCGAGTGACGCGTCGTCGGCGACGAGCTTCGTCTCCGCGTACGACGTCGACAATACAGGGGTGGTTGGAGAATTATCGCTCGAGCACGCGGCGACTGCGACGAGTCCCGCGGCAACAGCCGAGCGGTATAAGAGCGACATGGAACATGGCATATATAGGCGCCTCCCGGTGAATGCATGTGCCCGCCGGCACACGCTCGCGCTGACTGTAGGCGAACGTGTGCCGGTGGTGCTCCGACCATACAATTGGGGGTGCTAACGCGCGCCTGAAATACGGTGAAAGGATGAGCGGCCGTCGAGCTCGGCGACGCCGTCTATCGATTAAGTGCCTGACGACAACCCGGTCCACGCGTGGCGTCCTGCGTCGGTGAAAGACTGCGTTTCACTGGCGAGCCGACGAGTTACTGGAGTCGGTCGAGTCTCATGTCGAGTCTCATCAGGAGGCGCTGGTCATGCACGCCCGCATCGTCACGATGCTCACACGAGCAGCACGCGTCGCCGGAGCGGCGATGATGTTTGCTCTTCCGGTTACGACGGTGTCCCGGACGCGGTCGGACGCGACCGTCCGCCTGTACACGCTCGATTGCGGGCACGCGGAGTTCAAAGACTTCGGTCTCGGGTCCGACACCGGTGATTACGACGGGCGGCCCGCCGAGCTCGCCGATCCCTGCTTCCTCATCAAACATCCCAAAGGATGGCTGTTATGGGATGCAGGCCTCCCCGCTGCGCTCCCACGCAGCGTGAGCGGCGGCGTCGCTCCGCAAGACATGCTGGCCAAGCTCGGATTCAGAACCTGGATCGCACGGCCGCTCGTGGATCAGTTGGCCGAGCTCGGCCTAAAGCCGCGGGACATCGATTACCTCGCGTTCTCGCACATGCACTTCGACCATGTGGGCAATGCGAATCTCTTTACGCGCGCGACCTGGATCCTCAATCGCGACGAGCTGGCATGGGCGCTGTCGGACCCACCGCACGTGAGCATGGTGCCGGACCTGTTCAGCGAGTACACACGCGCGAACAAGAAACTCATCGACGGCGACTTCGACGTTTTCGGCGACGGCACAGCATGCCCGGGTCGTCGTCCAACACGCGCCGGAGGATTTCGCGCGCTTACCCAAGGCGCCGCGCTACCTCGAATGACGTTAGGCAGTCACGTCGCTCACGGCTCGAACGCGTTCCAGCGCTCGCGGGCCTGTCCCATGAGCTGACCAAACCGCGGCTCGGAACGGAGCCGCGCGAAGAACGGCTCGTACTCGGCGAGGAACGGGTAATTCACGATCCCGAGCTCGATCATGCGCTGCACCGCATCCAGCGCGGCCTCCGTCTCGCCGACCAGCGCAAAGGAGTCGGCCATCCACCACGAGAAGATGTCATCCCAGCGTGCCGCATCACGCAGATCGGGAGTGATCACGTTCAACACCTGCTCGCGATTGCCCTCCAGCGCGTAGCCTAACGCCGACGCGAGACGCGCCCACGCCATGGTTGGCGCGTCGCTCGATACGCCATGCAAGATCGCGATTGCCTCGTCCGGGCGGCCGTTGGCGGCGAGTGTCTGCGCGTGCACCATGCGGTGCGTCGGGTTGCCTGGATCGACCTCGACCGATCGCTGGGTCCACCGCATCGCCTCCACGTAGTCGCCATCGCACATGGCCACGATCCCGTACATCGCCAGGTTGATCGACGTCAAAGGATCCACCTGCTGCAGTCGGTCCATCAACGCCCGGGCCAACGGGATTCGGCCGGCGACCGCGTAGTGGTAGCCAAGCCAGAGCAATGCCTCGGGATCGTTGCGGTCGAACACGAGCGCTTTCTTGAAGTCGTCCCGCGACTCGGCGACTTCGGCGCGGTTGTTCCGAACGGCGCCACGAAGTCCATACCCCTTGGATGACTTCGGGTTCAGCTCGAAGATGCGTTCCGCGCACGCCTCGGCCTTGCCGAGATATTCATCGTACCGGTCGACCGGCACGAGGCCGACGTTCACTTGCTGCCAGTAGATCATTCCCTCCGCCGCGAGCAGCAGCTCGTTTTCACCAACCAGGTCCTGCGCCTGTCGAATGAGCTGCAGCGCGCGCTCGAGCGACGGCTTGGTGAAGCTCCAGATCTGCTGCCGGGCCAGCAGGTAGAACTCGTACGCCCGCATGTCGGCGATCGGGCGCTCGGCGATCCGGCGATCCTCGTCAGGCGTTAGGCGGACGCGCAGCGCGTCCACGATCTGGCGCGAGAGACGCTCCTGGATGTCGAAGACGTCGTCCAGCGTGCCGCTGTACTTGTCGGCCCACAGTGGCGCGTCGGCCGTCGCGTCCACGAGCTGCGCGGTCACACGAAGGTTCGAGCCCGCCGTTCGGATGCCGCCGGTGAGCACGTAGCGTGTGCCGAGCTCGCGCGCGATCGTCCGAACGTCCTTGTCCGTTCCCTTGAGTCGCATCGCGGACTGCCGCGAGATGACGCGGAGCGTCCTGAGCATCGAGAGGTCGGTGATGATCTCATCGGTGAGACCATCCGCGAAATGCTCACTCGCTGGATCGGCGCTCAGATTCGTGAATGGCAGCACGGCGATGCTCTTCACGTCCGCGGTGAGCGAGACGCTCGACACGCCGTCGCTCGGCGTCGCCACGCCGTCGAGCATCGCGAGCACGTCACGCGCGGTCGGTGGTCGATTCGCCGGATCCTTCGCCAGACACCGCGCGATCAGCGCGGCCAACGCGTCGGGGACATCGGCGCGCCTCGCGGTGACCGGTTCCGGATTCTGAACGAGGTGAGCGCGCAGCAAGGCGGTGGGGCTGACGCCGGCGAATGGCGACTCGCCGACGAGCAGCTCATAGGCGACGCAGCCGAGCGAGTAGAGGTCAGCGCGATGATCGACATCCGGGTCGGCAGAGATCTGCTCCGGCGCCATGTACTGCGGCGTTCCCACCGCGAAGCCCAATTCCGTCAGCGCGCCGGTTTGCCCAGGCGCCCGGGATGCGTCCAGTGCCTTGCTGATGCCGAAGTCGGTGACCGTCGCACTGTCACCGGCGAGCAGGATGTTCTCGGGCTTGATGTCCCGATGAACGACGCCCTGGGCGTGGGCGAAGTCGAGCGCCCGCGTGACGTCACGAAGGATCCCGACGGCTTCGGCCACGGGCATCGCGCCGGTCCTCGCCACGCGTACGCGCAGCGATTCGCCGTCGACGAACGGCATGGTGTAGTAGGGCAGTCCGCCGATCTCGCCGGTCGTGAGCACCGGCACGATGTGCGGGTGCTGCAGGCGCGCGGTCAGCAGGATCTCGCGCCGGAATCGTTCGGCGCTGACTCCGGCGGCGAGGTCCGGCGACAGTACCTTCACGACCACGCGCCGAGCGAGCGCGCGCTCTTCGGCAACGAAGACGCGGCTCATGCCGCCGCCACCAAGCTCGCGCTCGATTGTGTACGCACTCGCGAGTGCGGCCTGGACGGAATCCTGAAGCACCGTGGTCACTGGCCGACCCGAACCGTGTCCACCGTCGGCCCTCCAGTCCGAAGGCGGTTCGCGGAAGTGGTCTGACCCGTGCAATTGGCGTGGCGCATGGCACTACGAGAATTCGATGACCAGTCCGGTACCCGGTGGATAGTCTGGGACACCATCCCGGACAGCACCATTGGTCTCACCGACGAATACCGACGGGGCTGGCTCACGTTCGACAACGGAACCGACCGCTGCCGACTCGCGCCGATCCCGCCGAACTGGACGGAACTTCCGGTCGATCGCCTGGCTTTACTGCTCCACGTTGCCCGCACGGCCGTGCCGACTGATACGGAGATGACCTGGCTCGAGAACGAGCGACGCGTTGCCGAGCGGCGCGACGCGCAGCGTCGTCAGGCCGAACGCCGCGTCGCGGAACGACGCCACGGTCCGACTTCCCGAGGACCGGCCTGACCCGGGATAGCAGTCAAGCCGTCACCCGATTCCCGGGAAGCGCCGGCGCGGCGGGAAGTCCCGTCACTTCGAGAATCTCCCGCTCGTCGAGCGTTTCGCGCTCGAGCAGTGCGTGCGCGAGCGTCTCCAGCGCGCCACGGTGGAGCCCGAGCAGCCGACGCGCCTCATCGTGGCACTCGCTGATGATCCGCTGCACCTCGGCGTCGATGATGCGCGCGGTCTCCTCGCTGACCGACTTGGTCGACCCCATGCCGTCGAGGCTCGCGAGGTAGGGGTTCTCACGCGGAGCCAGTTGCACCATGCCGAGCCGCTCGCTCATTCCCCATCGCGTGACCATGTTCCGCGCGAGCGTCGTGGCCTGCTCGATGTCGTTCTGGGCGCCGGTCGTCTTGGTGCCGTACACGAGCTCCTCGGCCGCACGGCCGCCAAGCATGCCGACGATGCGCGCGCGGAGATACTCCTCCGGATAGTTGTAGCGATCGCTGTCAGGGCGCTGGTAGGTGACGCCTAACGCCTGCCCGCGCGGGACGATCGTGACGCGGTGTACGGGGTCAGCGCCCGGCACCACGAGGCCGAGGATCGCGTGTCCGCCCTCGTGATACGCGATGCGCTCACGGTCCTGTCGGCTCATGAGCAGCGGCCGCTCGGGGCCGAGCACGATCTTCTCGAGCGCGTCGAAGAAGTCCTTCTGGCGCACGTCGTTCTGATCGCGACGAGCGGCGAGCAGGGCCGCCTCGTTCACGAGGTTTCGCAGGTCGGCGCCCGCGAGCCCCGGTGTCGCCCCGGCGATCTCGTCCAGCCGGACGTCCGGCGCGAGCGGAACGCGGCGCGTGTGAACCTCGAGGATCGCTTCGCGCCCCGTCTTGTCCGGCAGGTTGACCATGACGCGGCGGTCGAAGCGCCCCGGACGCATGAGCGCCTTGTCCAGCACGTCGGGCTGATTCGTCGCGGCCAACACGATCGTGCCCTCACGGCTCGAGAACCCGTCCATTTCCGTGAGGATCTGGTTGAGCGTCTGTTCCTGTTCGCTCGACCCGCCAATGACCGTCTGCCCGCGCGCTCGCCCGATGGAATCCAGCTCGTCGATGAAGATGATGGCCGGCGCGTGCTCGCGCGCCTGCTTGAACAGGTCGCGGACACGCGCGGCCCCGACGCCGACGATCATCTCGACGAATTCCGAGCCGCTCATCGAGAAGAACGGCACACCGGCCTCGCCCGCGACGGCACGCGCGAGCAGCGTCTTGCCCGTGCCCGGCGCGCCAACGAGCAGCACGCCCTTGGGCGCGGTTCCGCCAAGCCGAGTGTACTTGCTCGGGTCTCTCAGAAAGTCCACGAGCTCGACCAGCTCGTTCTCGGCTTCGTCGATTCCCGCGACATCGTCGAACGTGACTTTGGTCTCCTGCTGTTGGTCGAAGCGCTTCGCGCTGCTCTTGCCGATGCCTCCGAGCAGCCCGCCGCCTCCTAAACCGCCTCCTTGCTGCGCGCGCCTGAACAGCCAGAAGTAGAAGACGAAGATCAGGATGGTCGGGCCGAAGCCGAAGAGCAGCGTCGTGATCGGGTTCCCGCCTTCGTCGGCCGGTTCCGCGGAGATCTGTGTCCCGTTCTGAATGAGGAGCGCCTCGAGTCCCGGATCGACGAACGCAGGAAGCGTGGTCGCGAACGAAGACACCGGTTTCGCCTTCGCACCGGCGGCACTGTCCCGAGGCGATCGGTACATCACTGAATCGCGGAAGTGCCCGGTCAGGCTTTCGCCGCGACTATAGATATCGCGGACGTTCCGCTTGGTGACTTCCTGCTTGAACAGGGTGTACGGCACCTTCACCGGCGCGTTGGCGGACGGGAAGAAGTACCGCATGAGCAGGAAGTTCGCGGCGAGGATCGCCAGGAAGGTGAGCCACGCCCGACGTGGCGGCATGGCCGGCTTTGGAGGCGCGCCGGTCGGGGGTGAGCCGGGTGTCGGTGAGCCGGACGGCGGCGTTGGTTGGCCGCCGCGACGCTGCGGTGTCGTGTTGGGATTCGGCATGCCTAAGCCTACGGTTTGCGCGTGCCGGGTGGCGGCAGGTCGTTCAGCAGGAGCGTATTGCCGACCACGATGCCGCGGCGCGCGAAATAGCCGGCGTTCACCTCGAGCGCATACTGGTAACGGACGTCCGGCGTGTAGCTGGGGCAGCCCTGTGCGACCTCGGTGGGGCACGGGACCATGTTGCGAATGCTCCGGATGACGCCGGTCGAGTCGGCGAAGGCGATGTCGAGCGGGATGCGCGTCCGATACATCCAGAATCCGGCGTCCGGCGGCTGCGTGCTGTCGTACACGAACAGCATCCCGGCGTCGTCGGCCAGGCGTCGTCGCTCCATCAAGCCCATGCTTTTTTGCTCGGGTTTGACGGCGAGCTCGACGTGCAGCGGCACGGTGTCCTTCGTGCCCGCGAGACGCATACGCGTGCTGTCGAATGACATCACGTGTGCGTACGTGGTGTCCTCATTGCGCGGCGTATCGCGGCGGCACACGGCGAGCAGCGCGGGCGTAAGCGTGAGCGCGGTTGCGCCAGCAATGCGTCGCGCCAGGCGATTCATGTGGTGCCTCACAGGTCGAGCACGGCATCGAGGCCGCGATGGACGCCTACGAGCCTCGAGACGCGATGAATGGCAATGAGCGCGCCGTCCACGTACGGACGTGCGCTGCTTCCCGAATCGTGACGGATGGTCAGCGTCTGGTCCGGCATGCCGAAGATGATCTCGGCGCTGATCGTAAAGCCCGGGAGACGAATCGAATGTACCTGCGATCCCGAGAGCGTCGCGCCGCGAGCGTCCCTGGGGCCGATCGTCTGGTCGACAGGAACCGTGGGCTCGGGTACGCGCACCGTCGACAACCGGCTCGCGAGCTCACGGGCTGTCCCGCTCGGCGCGTCGACCTTCGAGTCGCTCGCGTAGTCGACGATCTCCCATTGCGGGATCAACCGGGCCGCTGTTTCGGCGAACTTCTGCAGCAGCACGACGGTGATGGCGAAGTTGCCACACGCGAGGACGGCGCGGTTTTGCCGGCGCGCCATGACGTCGATGTCGGCGAAGTCGTCATCCGTGAGGCCGGAGGTGCCGACGACCACGTGGACGCCGCTTTCCAGCGCCGCGACGATGTTGCTCCTGGCGACGTCGGGCTTCGTGTATTCGACGAATACGTCGCACGGAACGGCGGAGAGCGCCTCGGCCGCGGACGTATAGATCGGGCAATCGAGCAGGGGATCGTGGAGGACATTGCTCAGGCACTGCCCGCCGTGCTTGCGCGACACGGCTGACACGATCGCGACGTCCGGCTGCCCGGGGATCGCTCGTGCGAGCTCGGAGCCCGCCCAGCCTGTGGCGCCAGCGAGACAAACCCGAATCGGCATGAGATACCGTTGGAGTGTGGAAGCCTAACGCCGTAGCTTGCGGTGGGAGCGCGGCACGAACGCCCGGACGACTGATGAAAAGATGAAGATCATTGCCCAGACTCCGACAGAGCTTATCCTCCGCGATTCCGGGGTAGTGCTGCGCGTCATGGGCCTCTTCCTCGGCGCGCTTGGCGGCTGGGCTCTCTTCATCGGTCTGGCCCAGCCCGAGGGGCGCGGCGCTATCGTTCCAATTGTCATTGGCTCTCTCATCGCGCTTGGCGGCGTGTTGCTCGTCGTGCTACCCGCGCGCAGGACGTTCGCGTTCAGCCGGGCGGAGCGCCTCTTCATCATCGCGAACCAGCGATTCGGCCGAGTGGAGCGGCAGATCATCCCGCTGGACCAGGTCGCCGATGTGTCGCTCGAGGAATCGGCGTCGAGTGACGGGAACACGTATCGCATCTCGGTCACGCTCACGGACCAGCGGCGAATTCCATGGACGTCGTACTACTCGAGCGGCCATGCCTCGAAGCAGGTCGTCGTGGATCTCGTGCGCGATTTCCTGAGGCTCGAGCCGACTCCTGCGCAGGGATCGGGCGCGTTGACTCCGCAGGGCGAGCGAACCGTGCGCCGGAGTCGCGCGTTCCTGTGGCTCATGGGCGCGTTCTGCTGTGTCTTTCTTGCCATCGGCGCGCGGATGCTCGCGAAGGAGCAGCATCGCCTCTCGGTCTTTCGGCCTGTGCAGGCGACCGTGTTGAGCACGCGGGTGGACGAGCACAGCGACTCGGACGGGAGCACGTACGAGCCGGTGGTGGTGTATCGCTATCGCGTGGATGACCGCTCGTACACGGCCAGTCGCGTGACTCCGCTCAGGGAAAGTCGCAGCGGGAGTTGGGCGAGTCGCGTCGCGGGGGGCTACCAGGTGGGGAACACGTACACTGCGTTCTACGATCCCGAGAACCCCGCCGACGCGTATCTGTTGCGAAGCCGGAGCGTGATTCCGTGGGCGTTCGTCGCGTTCTCGGTCGTCGGGCTGGCGATCATCGCCGCGGCGATTCGGGGCACGCGCGAGATGACGCGGATGGCTTACCGCGCGCGGGCCGTGACCGTTAGGCGCTAGCTCGGACTGGGTAGGCGCCATATCATAGGCGACCCGAACCCGCCTCGCCTGTGTCAAACGCCGCCGTCGGCGCACTTTGCACTCTGCTCTGTCTCCTGCCCGCTACTCTCCTGGGGCAGAATCCGCCCACGGGAGTCGTCATCGGACGGGTACTGATCCGACCGGACAGCGGCGATGCGACGCCTGCCGCGGGAGCATCGGTAACGGTCACGGGCACCGCACTCGGAACCGTCGCGGCGGCCGACGGGCGGTATCGGCTTAGTGGTGTGCCCGCGGGCGCATCGACGCTGCACGTCCGCCTCCTCGGCTACCGCGCCGTGAATCACACCCTCCGGGTTCGTGGTGGCGACACGGTGATCGTGGACGTCACGCTGCAATCGGAGGCGCACGTGCTGTCCACGGTGCGCACGTCCGCGCTGCCCACCGACGTCGAGACCTTCGTCACTCGGCCTAACGTCGCGACGGTCACCATGGGAGCGTCCGCCATCGCGGGCGTTCCGAGCATCGGCGAGCCGGACGTCATCCGCACCGTTCAACTGCTCCCGGGTGTGATCGCGCGCAACGACTTCAACACCGGCCTAACGGTTCGCGGCGGCGAGGCGGATCAGAATCTCATCCTCATCGACGGCTTTCCTATCTACAACCCGTTCCACCTGGGCGGGCTGTTCAGCACGTTCATGGATGCGACCGTGGGCGGGATCGAGCTCATCTCCGGAGCGTTCCCGGCACGGTACGGCGGCCGCCTCTCCAGCGTGCTCGACGTCCGGTCGCGGGATGATACGCGGACGGGCGTGCACGTCTCCGCGGATCTCTCCGCGCTCGCCGCGACGGGGCGAGTCGGTGGCGCGTTCGCGAAGGGTCGGGGCACGTGGAGCCTCGCGGCGCGTCGCACGTACGCGGATGCCGTCGTCACGGCGTTCACGAACAACGTGCTCCCGTACCATTTCACTGACTTCCACGGCCGAGCGGCGTACGCGCTGCCCGGAAATTGGCGCGTGTCCTTCACCGGATACTCGGGGCAGGACGTCCTCGACGCGAACTTCGCCGAGCTCGAGGCGGATTCGACGCCGTCGCGCGCGGCAGAGGGAAACTGGGCGGTCGACTGGGGCAACAACGTCTTCGGCGTGGCGCTCGCGAAGAACTTTGGCCCGGACGCCCGCGTTCCGCTGTTCGGCTGGAGTCTCGGGCAGAACGCGACGTTCGAGCAGCGCGTGTCGACCTCGAACTTCTCGACGCTGCTGAATGTCGCTGACGGCGCGTTTGCAGAGCGCAGCCAGGTTCACGATTTTCGCCTCGCCGGATCGCTGCACGCCCATCGCGAGAAGCATGATCCGTCGTTAGGCTACGAGCTGGCGACGCATCGCCTTCGCTACTCCTCGAGCTCGTCGCAAACCGGGACGACGGATTTCGACATCGTGCAGCATCCGACGTCCGCGGCGTTGTGGATCGAGGACCTGTGGCGCGTGTCGTCGCGCTGGATGGTAGACGGCGGGCTCCGCGCGGAGGCGCTCACGGGTCGCGATTGGGCTGCACTTTCGCCGCGCGTCACGATCAAGTTCCTCGCGACACCGGAGCTCGCCTTCACCGTTGGAGCCGGGCGCGCGACGCAGTGGATGCATTCGCTCGCCGGCGACGGGCCGCTGCGCTACTTCGACGTCTGGGTCGCGAGCGACTCGTTCACACCCGTGTCGGCCGCGTGGCACTGGGTTGCGGGCGTCGAGCGACGAATTCCAAACGGCAGCGTTCGCGTCGAGGGCTATCTCAAGCACTACGATCGCGTGATGGAGGCCAACTGGTCCGAGGACCCAGCCATCCGAGGCGACGAGTTCTTCACGGATGAGGGGCGGTCGTACGGCGTCGACATGATTGCGCGATATCAGCCGGCGAGCGGGCTGGGAGGATGGATCTCATACACCTACGGTGTAAGCGCGCGCGCAAGAGATGGCGTGACGTGGGCGCCTGGCCACGATCGCCGGCACGATCTCGACGTCGTCGGAACGTGGCGCCTCTCGAAGTATCGGCTCGGGGCACGCTTCGGTTACGCGAGTGGCACGCCGTACACGGCCATCGTCGGCGAGATCGCGCGGCGGGTGTACGACCCCTCGCGCGACCGGTGGGGGACCGGCGATCCCCCAATCTATGTCGAACCGTTAGGCGGCCCGCACAACGGGGCGCGCTTTCCTGCCAACCACCGTCTCGATCTTGATGCCTCGCGAGAATTCCATGTCCACGGCGGGATCGTCGCGCCGTACGTGAGCGTGGTGAATGCCTACAACGCGAAGAACATCTTCATTTACCGCTATGACTACTCCACCGACACGCCGACCCGAAAGGCGATCTCGCAGTTCCCGATCGTTCCGAGCCTGGGGGTGCGCATTGATTTCTGATCGAGGCGTCGCGCGCGCTTACGCGGCGACGGTCGCGCTCCTGTTGGCAGTCTCCGCCTGCGAGATCGAGAAGGTCGGTATCCCACCGACGGAGTCGATGGTATCGCTGCACGGCGTGCTGAGCGCCAGCGCTTCGTCGCAGGTGGTGCTGCTCGAGCGAACGCGCAACGGGACGGTGCGGATGTTCGCGCCGCCGTTCGATCTCGCCGACCCGATCATCAGCGATGAAGGCGTGGCCGAGTCGGGTGCGATCGTGACGCTGACGACGCCGGATGGCCAGACGCTGACGGCGGTCGAAGACAGCCGCGTTCGCGATGATCGCAAGGGCGAAGGCATCTATCGCTTCTCGCTGCCCGGATCGGCACTCATCGCCGACGGCAACTACCAGCTCTCGGTGCAGACGCTGGGGGGCGAGGTTCTGGCGGCCGAGACGTCGGTCCCGGAGGGGATCGCGGCGGTGGACGCGCAGCAGGCCACGTTCGATCGGTCACGCGACACGGTGTTCTTCGAGTGGCCGGAATCCCCGAGGGCGCGGAGCTACTTCGTGCGCATCGAGACGCCGTTCGGGCCGCGCTCGTTCTTCACCGACAGCACGCGGGTTCGTCTTCCGGGTGGCCTGCGCAACGTCGACGTCACGGTGCTGCCGCACGTCTTCATTCCGGGCTTCCCGCAGGCCGTGACGGTGTCGGCGGTGGACTCGAACTACTATGACTGGTACCGGACGCATAACGACGCGCTGTCGGGCTCGGGGCTCGTGAATCGTGTGCGCGGGGGCATTGGGGTGTTCGGGTCGCTCGTGCGGCTCACGTACGTGGACTACGAGGTGGTGGCTCCGCAAACGGAGCCGATCGCCGGGACGTTCAAGTTCGTCGGGACAGAGCTCGAAGCGGAGACGACACCGTACCTGGCGCTGCACTTGTACGTGGAATCGCCGTCCTCACGGAGCGATCAGGGTGATGCCCTGAGCGGCCGCTTCGAGCGCCGTCCCACGTTCACGCAGCCTAACGAGCCGATCGATGGCTTGCTCGGCACAATCACGAAGAGCAAGGTCGAGCTGTCGTTTTTGCGGAACTGGTCATCCGCTGACACGGTGGAGGTGTTCAGGGGTGAGCTCCATGGCGACACGCTGGTGGGGAGCTATCGCGGGTTTGGCGGGATCGCGCATTTCGTGAAGCAATGATAGAGCGGGGAGGGAGGACGCTTCCCGTTTCTCACCGTCGCCCGTCGTCCGTCGCCCGTCCCCGGTTTCTATTCAGCGACTGAGCCAATACGCCAGCTTGATGAGGAACGTGTTGTCCGGATGCAGGCCGAACAGGTCACGATAGTCGTGCGTCCACGACTGGTCCGGATTCTGGTTCGAGTCATCCTGACGACCCTGCGTCCACACGACGAATAGCGTCGACCCCGGACGATACTCCCAGCGGACGACCGTGTTCGTTCGGAGCTGCGTGTACTTGAACTGCGTCTTGGTGCCCGCCGGCGGCGTATAGGGCACGAAGCGGTCGTCGTATTTGGCCGCGTCCGGCGTGGAGCTCACCTCGCGGATGTCCGCGTACGTCCCCGTGGAGACGAACGGCTGCCCGTAGAACTCGAACGTGAGATTCGGCGTCGCGGTGTAGTTGAGCCGCATGCTCATCGAGATCGTTCGCTGATCCAGGTGCGCGAACGTGTAGTGGGTCACGCCGGCAGTCGCGCCGGTGGAGTCGGTGAAATTGTCGAGCCACTGCGTGTTGTTGTGATCGCGCGTGTAGTTCGGTCCGAGGCTGAGCTGGAATTGCGTCGAGAACCGCAGGTTCACGTATGGGCTCAGGCTATACCCGTGTGACTTGCCTTCATCGCCGAACCAGAGGTTCGTCCACAGGCCGCTCGAGACTACCCGCCGGCTGTCGGTATTGAAGCCGCCCCAGGGCGAGTAGGTGTGTGACTGGCGGAGCACCGGGCCGCCGCGCGTGCATCGGTCACAATAGCTTGGGCTCAGCTTGCCGAACGTGCTGCCGAGATGGACGTCCCAGTTGTTCCTGAGACCCATGTGGCCGTTGAAGTTGAGCGCGTTCTCGAGCCGCGTGCCCGACGTGTTCCATGTCTGCCAGTAGTTCCCGTTGACCTGCGCCCACCGGTAGATCCACTTCGCATCCTGAAACGTGAGCGCGCTCCACGTGCTCCAGTCCAGGATGTCGGCGCGACGGAGGAAACCCAGGTCATTCACGTCGAACCCGGCGGACTGCCTAACGACGCTCGACTCGAATCGCGTTACGCCGCCACCGTACTTCCCGATCTTGAGCTGCTCCGAGTGGCCGAACAGTGTCGTGCGCGTCGAGTCGACGGTGTAGTCGTCGCCTGGCTGCTGGTAGTAGTGGACGGCGTTCTGCTGCGTGGCCGAGATGACCTCCGTCGACCCGGAGAGGCGCGATGCCGCGAATTGCCCCGCGATCTCGTACTGGTGGTTGTGAAAGCGATTGCGAAACGTGGCGCCTGTGGTGTACGCGCTGCCGTGCAGCACCGACCGAGTGATGTCGTCGAGCTG
>Ga0136846_1230210_pt1 | contig 24198 bp, 27 predicted proteins | sample HopSoiMetagenom2_FD_96841 | JGI IMG/M metagenome (GOLD analysis project Ga0136846, IMG submission 96841) | Grasslands soil microbial communities from Hopland, California, USA - 2 Assembly 2016 (version 4) | ecosystem: Environmental > Terrestrial > Soil > Grasslands | place: USA: Hopland... | reverse complement strand
TTTCGCGCCGATTTGAGCCACAGCTTGCGGGCGCGTAACAAATATCGCTAAAGCGTGCCGCGTAGTTCTCAAATGAGACCCGGTTCCGCTCTAGCGCAACCGGGTTTTTTTATGGCCGAACGGGCAACACTGGGTGTACGCGCCGGACAGCGGCGCACGGAGTTCCACGAGCATTCGGAAGCGCTGTTCCTCACGTCGAGCTTTACGTTCGACAGCGCCGAGCAGGCGGCGGCGCGGTTCGCGAAGGCCGACGAGGGCTTCGTCTACTCGCGCTTCACCAACCCCACGGTGGCGATGATGCAGGATCGCCTGGCCGCGCTCGAAGGCGCCGAGGCGTGCATGGCCACGGCGTCGGGCATGTCGGCGATCCTCGCCACGGTGATGAGCCTCCTGAAGAGCGGTGACCACATCGTGTGCTCGAGCGCGGTGTTCGGCGCGACGGTGCAGCTTCTCGGCAACTATTTCGCGCGGCTCGGCATCCAAACGACGTTCGTCTCGCCGACGCGCGTCGACGACTGGCGGGCGGCGGTGCGACCCACCACCAAGCTTTTCTTCCTCGAGACGCCATCCAACCCCATGACCGAGATCTCGGATATCGCGGCGCTTGCCGACGTGGCGAAGAAGGCGGGGGCGCTGCTTGCCGTCGACAACGTCTTCTGCACGCCGATCCTGCAGCGCCCGCTTGAGCTGGGTGCGGACCTCGTCATCCATTCCGCGACCAAGCATCTCGACGGGCAGGGACGGGTCCTGGGCGGCGCGATCCTCGGCCCGAACCGGCTGGTCATGGAGCACGTGTTTCCGTTCCTGCGCACCGCCGGGCCCTCGCTTTCGCCCTTCAACGCCTGGGTGATCCTGAAGGGACTGGAAACGCTGGATCTGCGCGTGCGCGCGCAGTCCGCCGCGGCGCTCGAGATGGCGCAGTGGCTCGAGCGCCAGACCGCCGTCGCGCGCGTGCACTATCCGGGACTCGAATCGCACCCGCAGCACGCATTGGGCCGGCGCCAGCAGAAGGCGGGCGGGGCGGTGCTCTCGTTCGAGCTGAAAGGCGCTCGGGACGCGGCGTTTCGCCTCATCAACGCCACGCGGCTCATCTCCATCACCGCCAACCTCGGCGACGTGAAAAGCACCATCACTCATCCGGCCACCACCACCCACGGCCGCATCTCGCCGCAGGCGAGGGCTGCCGCCGGCATCACCGACGGGCTAGTGCGCCTGGCGGTGGGGCTCGAGGCGGTGTCCGACCTACAAGCCGATCTGGAGCGTGGGCTAAGCTAAGGGGCGTGCCCGCCCCCGCGCGCCGAATTCTCCTGACAGCCCTTCTAGGGCTGGTCTACTTCATCGCGGCGAAGGCCTCGCTCGCGGTCGCCATCCCGCCGGGCTATGCGACTGCGATCTGGCCTCCCTCCGGTATTGCGCTCGGTGCGCTTCTGCTTGGCGGCACGGCGCTTTGGCCGGGCGTGTGGCTCGGCAGCTTCGCCGCCAACTACGCCATGCAGGGCACGCTCCTCGCACCGGCGGTGATCGCCACCGCGAGCACTTTGCAGGTTTACGTGATCGCGACGCTGGTCGAGCGCTACCTCGGCGTGCCGCGCCGGTTCGTTCGCGTGCGGCAAGTCGGCGCTTTCGTCGGCATCGTCGTGTGCGGCGCGGTCATCGCGCCGACCGTGGCGCTGTTGCCGCTTACGGTGATTCACCCGCTCGGCGCCGACCTCGCCGTCAACTGGTGGACCTGGTGGCAGGGCGACGCCTCCGGCATGCTGATCTTCGCACCCCTCATCCTCACTTGGAGCGTGCGCGGCATCGCCTGGACGGCGAGGAAGGCTCTCGAGGGGGCGCTTTTCGCCGCGCTGCTGCTCCTCGCGGGCGAGGTAGTGTTCAACACGGGGCTAGCCCGCACCTTCATCGTCATGCCGTTCATCATCTGGGCGGCATTCCGCTTCGGCCAGCGCGAGGTGACGACGGCGAGCGCCGTCATCTGCGGCGTCGCGCTCTGGCACACACTGAGCGCCGAAGTCGGGCCGTTCTCCGACCTGCCGCGCAACGAGATGCTGCTGCTTCTGCTCGCGTTCGTGAGCACGGTGGTGGTGACAGGGCTGATGCTTTGCGCGGTGCTCGCGCAGCTAGACGCCGCGCGCGACGAGCTCGAACGCAACGTGCGCGAGCGCACGCTCGCCGAAAGCGAGCGCCGGCTCGGCCTCATGGTGGAAAGCGTGGTCGACTATGCGATCTTCATGCTCGACGCCGGCGGGCGCGTTGCGACGTGGAACGCCGGCGCCGAGCGCATCAAGGGCTATACGACGGGGGAGATCGCGGGGCAGCATTTCTCGCGTTTCTATCCGCGAGAGGACGTCGAGGCCGGCAAGCCCGAGCGCGCGCTCGACATAGCGGCGCGCGAAGGCCGCTACGAGGAAGAAGGGTGGCGCGTGCGCAAGGATGGCGCAGCGTTCTGGGCGAGCGTGGTGATCAACGCCGTGCACGACGACACCGGGCGCCTGCTCGGGTTCGCCAAGGTGACCCGCGATCTGACGGAAAGGAAGCGCGCGGAAGCGGAGCTCGTGCGCGCCAAGATCGAGGCGGAGAAGGCGAGCGAGTCGAAGTCCCAGTTCCTCGCCAACATGTCCCACGAGTTGCGCACGCCACTCAACAGCCTGCTGATCCTCGCGCGTCTCCTCGCCGACAACGTCGGCAAGAATCTCAACGAGAAGCAGGTTCGCTTCGCGCAGACGATCTACGCCTCGGGAATGGATCTCCTCGCGTTGATCAACGATCTGCTCGATCTTGCCAAGATCGAGGCCGGTGCGATGACCGCGCTCCATGTGGCGCCGACGCCCTTTGCGCAGATCCGCGAGGAGCTCGAGCGCACCTTTCGCGAGGTGGCGCGCGAGAAGAAGCTCGACTTCGCCATCACCATCGGCGCCGGCCTGCCCGAGAACGTGCGCACCGACGCGACCCGTCTCAAGCAGATTCTCAAGAATTTGCTCGCCAATGCTTTCAAGTTCACGCGCGAAGGGGCCGTCGAGCTACGCATCGACCCGCGCGGGCCCGATCTCGTCGCCTTCGCCGTCAAAGACACCGGCATCGGTATTGCGTCGGACAAGCAGGACGTGATCTTCGAGGCGTTCCAGCAGGCCGATGGGTCGACGAGCCGGCAGTACGGCGGCACCGGCCTCGGGCTTTCCATTAGCCGGGAGCTCGCGCGGCTGCTCGGCGGCCGGCTCGAGCTCCATAGCGAGCCGGGCAAGGGCAGCACGTTTACGCTTCTGCTGCCGCTTTCCGACGTGCGCGCGGTCGCTCCCGCGTGAGAAGTGCGGCGGCAGCGAAGCCGAGCGCGAGCGCGCCGTATACCCCGAACAGGGACCGGCCGGAGAGGTAGCGCTCGAAGCCGGGACGAAAGCGCTCGCCGACCACCGCGTAGTCGACGACGTAGGCTAGACCCGCCACTGCCGCCCCGGCGGCGGCGGCGCTCGCTGGGCTGCGTCTCGCCGCGCCGCCGAACAGCTGCTCGAAGAAGCCGGCCCACCAGATCGAGGCCGCCGTATGGATGGCGAAGCCGAGCGCGGTATTTCGTCCGTTCCGGCCATCGTACGACGGCGGCTCGCCGCCGTCGTAGATGTGCGTAATCGCGTTCATCGGCCGTGCGGCATGCCCATTCTCGAGCGAGCTGCAGGCGAGCGCTGCCGCCGCGGAGGCCGCGGAGGCCGCCGCGCCGCTTGCCAGGATGCGCCCGATCACGCGCCGCCGATGCCGCGCGTGATCCGGCCGGTTCCTTCGCAGTTCTCGCATGCCTTGCCTTCGATCCTGCCCTTGCCGTTGCATTTGGGGCAGATGTCTTCACCGGTACCGGGCGTGCCGGGACGGGCTTCGTCCCCTGGACGGGGTTTCGGTTGCTGTGGGTCGGGTCTCATGCCCCTCACCAGCAACCGGCATTCCTACCAGCGCACGAGGCGCGCTTTGTCGTCGTTGATCTCGAGATAGCCGCCCTTGCCGTACCAGTCGGGCAGCACCCACCGCTCGAGCTTACGGCCGTCGACTTCGACGCGATGCTGGCCCGGACGATGGGTGTGGCCGTGAATGAGCCGCACGGCGCCCGAGCGCCGCAGCGCCTCGCGGACGGCTTCGTCGTTCACGTCCATGATCTCGGTGGCCTTGGCTTGAATCACTTCCTTGCTTTTCTCACGCAGGCCGCGCACCGCGGTGCGGCGCTCCTCAAGGCCTTTCTTCAGGAATTGCTCCTGCCAGTCGGGCGAGCGCGCGGTGCGTCGCCAGCTCTGATAGTCGAGGTCGTCCGTGCAAAGCGTGTCGCCGTGCATGAGCAGCGTCTTTTCGCCGCCGATCTCGGTCACCGTCGGATCCGGCAGCAGCTGCGCGTCGGTTGCGGCGCAGAAGCGCTCGCCCATCAAAAAGTCGCGATTGCCGTGCATGACATACACCCGGGTGCCGGCGCCACTGCGCTGGCGGAAAAAGCCGGCGACGACCGCGTTGAACGGCTCGGTGACATCGTCGTCGCCGAGCCAGTATTCGAACAGATCGCCGAGGACGTACAGGGCATCGGCCCCGTCCGCCTCGGACTCCAGGAACTCGAAGAAGCGCTCGTTCGCTTCCGGCCGATCTTCGCTCAGGTGAAGATCGGAGATGAAGAGCGCTCGAGCTATTTGGCGCCCACCACCGTCATCGACTCGATGACGACGGGCTTGGTCGGCACGTTCTGGTGCATGCCCTTGTTTGCGGTCGGCACGGTGACGATCTTGTTCACCACGTCCATGCCGTCCACCACTTTGCCGAACACCGTGTAGCCGTGACCGTCCTGGCCGGGATAGTTGAGGAAGTCGTTCTTATTGACGTTGATGAAGAACTGCGCGGTGGCGGAATTCGGGTCGGAGGTGCGCGCCATGGCGAGCGTGCCGACGTCATTCTTGAGCCCGTTCTTCGATTCGATGGGAACCGGCGCCCGCGTCGGCTTCTGGCTCATGTCGGCCGTCATGCCGCCGCCCTGCACCATGAAGCCCGGAATCACGCGGTGGAAGATCGTGCCGTTGTAATGGCCCGACTTCACGTACTGCAGGAAATTCTCGACCGACTTCGGGGCTTTCTCGGGGTAGAGCTCGACGCGGAAGCTGCCCATGCTGGTCTTTACGTCGACCTGCGGATCGGCGGCGCCCGCGCCCATGGGAACGACAGCGGCTGCGGATAGCACGAACAAGTGAGACAGCTTCATACGGCTCCTTCGTAGAGAATTTTCCAGCGCTCGCCTTCCTTGACCCAGTACTGGCGCTTGCGGATCACGTTGGCGAGCCCGTCTGAACGGTAGTCCTGGTCGAAGGTGACGACGACCACGTCGCGCTCGCTCGGGTAGCGCAGCATGGTGACGCGCGACAGACCGACCTTGATCCACTGCTTCGCGGCGTTGACCTTGCGCTTGTGCTCCGCCCATGCGCGCAAGTCCTGGCTGCCGTTTGCGAAGCGCTGCGAGTAATGCGAGAGGTAGCGCTCGGTGTCGCGGCTCTGCCAATCGGCGCGCCACTGCTCGATCGCCGTGGCGAGGCTCGCTCGTTCCCGATCGAGCGCCACCGAATCCACCCACTCGACCTGGTCGGCGATGATCACGGGCGTGAGTCCCACCTGCAGTTGCCGTCCCAGCGTGTCGAGGTCCTGGTTGGAGAGCACTATGCACCCGTCGCTCGCGCGCGGGGGCCGGCTATACAGGTTGGACGGCACGCCGTGGAGCCAGATGCCGTGGCCGTTGCGGCCTTGGCGTCGGTCCCACTCGTTCGGGTAATTGATCGGGAAGGCACCCGAGCCGTAGAAGTCGGTGAGCTTGCTGCGCGGCAGGTTGGCGACGACGTAATAGACGCCAAGCGGCGTCTTCTGGTCGCCTTCGCGCGTCTTGTCGACGCCTTTCTTGCCGAGCGTCACGTAGTAGTCGGCGATGAGCTTCGGCTTGCCAGCCGCGTTCGAAAAGACGTACAGGCGCGAGCGGCGCGAATCGACCACCAACGCGTGCTTCTGCTCCGGATTGAGCTGCAGCACATAGCGCGGCAGCCAGTCTTCGCCCGGCCGGTCGCGCAGCGCGCGAAGACGCGCGAGCGCCTCGTCGCGCAGGTCGTCCACCCGGTCCTGCGGCACCGTCTTGACTACGTTGCCGAACCCCTCCAGCGGACGCGTACGCGCGAGGAGGAGATCGCCGCGCACGAGGTAGGCGAGGCGGAAATTTGGGTAGTCCGCGATGAGGGCATCGACCCTTTTCAGCGCGTCGTCGAGCTTGTTGGCTTCCACCGCAGCGAACACCCCGGACAGGCGATCTTCAGGCGTGGCGGCGAGGGCGCCCGTGAACGCAAACGCAAGGGCGAGGAGGACGAGGCGCTTCACTGGCCTGTCTTCTCTTCCTTAATCAACCACTTGCCATCTGCCTGGACCATTTCGAGCGTCTTTCGGCTCCGGGTATTGAGCTTGTCCGACCGGTAAGTCTGCCTGAAGGTGACAATCGCTTCCTGGGGACCCTTCATGGTCACCTTGGGCGAGTCGACCGCCACCGAAATCGATTTGGCTGCGTCGATGCGCACGCGCCGGTTTTTTTCCCAATCGCCGCGCGGCTCGCCGCCCGGGGTCTTGAAGTCTCGCGCGTAGTAGGAAAGGTATGAATTGACGTCTTTCTTCGACCAAGCCTGGGCCCACTGGTCGATGGTCTTCAGGATGTCTGCCGAGCCACTCGGCGAGGTCACCGGCGGCGTCATGGGCGCGGGCTCCGGCGCCTTCTGCACGGCTGCGAGCGGCGGCACTGCGGCCGGTTTAGCGACCTCCTTTGCAGGTTTGGCTACCGTCGGCTCGCGAACCAGTTCCCGCACCAATGACAGCTTGTTCTGAGCGCCAGCGTTGGCCGCATCGAGTTGTAGCGCCTTGCCGTACGCCTGGCTGGCGAGCTTGGCATAGACGTCGCCGAGGTTTTCGTAGGCAGTGGCGTAGCTCGGGTGCGTGCGGATGGATTGCTCGAGTGCCTGGCGCGCTTTGTCGTACTGTCCCTGGCCGGCGTAAATCACCGCCAGGTTGTTGTACGGCTCGGGAAGATTCGGGTAGTCCTGCGTGAGCTTGGTGAAGATCTCGATAGCCTCGGACTGGCGACCCTGCTCGGTGAAGACGAGGCCTTTCAGGAAGCGCGCTTGCACGTCGCGAGGATTCGCCGCGAGCGCTTTGTTCACCCGTTCAAGGGCCTGTTCGCGCTGGCCGGCCTTCAGAAGCCGCGATGCTTCCTGCACATCTTCCGACTGCGCCGACGCGATGCCGAAAAAGGCCAGCGCACACACGAAGAGGATCGCCCGGCGCAAGACTTCGCGCGAGGCGCTTGAAGTCAGCATTGTGTTATATTTTCAAGGCCCTACGTAGGGTTTGCATTCTAGACCAACCCCCGCCGCTCCACAATCCAAAACCTGAGAATCTTCAATACGCTCGGCCGGGCCAAGCAGCCGTTCGTCAGCCTTCGGCCGAACGAGGTGCGGATGTACGTCTGCGGCATGACGGTCTACGACTACTGCCACCTCGGCCATGCGCGCGTCTTGGTGGTGTTCGACATGGTGCGGCGATGGCTGCGCGCGAGCGGCTACCGCGTCGCCTACGTCCGCAATATCACGGACATCGACGACAAGATCATCAAGCGCGCCAATGACAACGGGGAGCCGGTCGATGCGCTGACGGCGCGCTTCATCCGCGCTATGGACGAAGATGCGGCCGCACTGGGCGTCGAGAAGCCGGAGCACGAGCCTCGCGCGACCCAGTACGTGCCGCAGATGCTCGAGCTCATTGGCCAGCTGGAAGAGCGCAAGCTCGCGTATCAGGCGGGCTCCGGCGACGTGAATTACGCGGTGCGCCGCTTCCCGGGCTACGGCAAGCTCTCCGGCAAATCTCTCGACGAGTTGCGCGCAGGGGAGCGGGTCGACGTCGACAGGACCAAGGAGGATCCGCTCGACTTCGTCCTTTGGAAGGCGGCCAAGCCCGACGAGCCGAAGTGGCCTTCGCGTTGGGGAGACGGCCGCCCCGGCTGGCACATCGAGTGCTCGGCGATGAGCTGCACGCTGCTCGGCGAGCAGTTCGACATCCACGGCGGCGGCATGGACCTTCAGTTCCCGCACCACGAGAACGAGATCGCCCAGTCGGAAGGCGTGACCGGCAAACCGTTCGTGAAGTACTGGATGCACAACGGCTTCGTGCGAGTGGACGACGAGAAGATGTCCAAATCACTCGGCAACTTCTTCACTGTGCGCGAAGTACTGAAGAACTACGACCCGGAGGTCGTGCGCTTTTTCATCCTGCGCGCGCACTATCGCAGCCCGCTCAACTACTCCGACGCGCACCTCGACGACGCCAAACAGTCCCTAACTCGTCTCTACACCGCGCTTCGTGATCAACCAGTTGGAAACGCGTCCGTCGACTGGGCCGAACCGCACGCGGCTCGCTTTAAAGAAGCGATGGACGACGACTTCGGCACGCCGGAGGCGATTGCCGAACTATTCCAGCTTGCGAGTCTAGTTTTCCAAGGCGACTTGAACGCGGCGCGTCAGCTTAAAGCCCTAGGGGCGGTGCTTGGCATTTTGCAAGGCGACCCAGTTGCATTCCTCCAGGGACGACGCACCATTATCGAGGCCGTTGGCAAAGCGCAAGGCAGCGCGACAGTTAGAGGAGTTGGCGATGCACTGTTGCCCGGTCTCGACAAAAGCATCGATCAACTCGTGGAAGAGCGTAAGGCAGCGCGTAAGCGCAAGGACTTCAAAGAATCAGATCGCATCCGTCAGATGCTTTTGGATCACGGCGTCGTCCTTGAGGATAAAGGCGACAAAACTAGTTGGCGAATGAAATGAGAGTCTTGTTAAGCTTGTTGCTCCTCGTGGTGTCGCTTGAAGCGGCAGCGCAGTCCTGGCCGTCGAAACCGATGCGCCTCATCGTGCCGTTTCCGCCGGGCGGGCCTACGGACCTCATTGGCCGCACGGCGGCGAAGATGCTCTCCGACGCGCTTGGCCAGCCGGTGGTGGTCGATAACCGCGCGGGTGGCGGCGGCACGGTCGGCCTCGGCGCGCTCGCGAAGTCCGCGCCCGATGGGTACACGATCGGCATGACGGCGATCACGCTCGCTACGGCGCCGCATCTCGGCCCGGTGCCGTTCGATACCTTCAACGATTTCTCGCTCATCACGAACCTCGTGCAGACAACGCCGATGGTCGCCGCGCATCCGGGCTTTCCGGCGAACACCCTGGCCGAGCTCGTGGCGTATGCACGCGCGAATCCCGGCAAGGTGGCGTACGGCACGCCGGGGGTCGCCACCGTCCCGCATCTCGCGGCGGAGATGCTGCAGAACGCCGCCGGGATCCGCCTCCTGCATGTCCCATACAAGGGTACGTCGCAGCTTTCCCAGGACTTGCTGGCGGGCGCGCTGACGCTCAGCTTCGAAAGCTCGCTAACCCTCGCCTATCCGAACATCAAGGCCGGAAAGCTGAAGCCCATCGTCATGCTTTCGGCGCGACGCTCGGCACTGCTGCCCGACGTGCCGACGGCCGTGGAGTCCGGTTACGCGGCGATCAGCGCATCGCCGTGGTTCGGCTTCGGTGGTCCGGCGGGCCTTGCGCCCGAGCAGGTCCATCGCATGCACGAGATCCTGGTGAAGGGCGTGAAGGACAAGGAGGTCGTCGAGCGCATGGCCACCATCGGCGCCGAGATCACCCCGTCGACGTCGCCCGCCGATTTTGCCGCCTTCGTGCGCACCGAGCACGCAAGGTGGGGCGAGGTCATCCGCAGGGCCGGCGTCAAGGCCGAGTAAGGGTGTAAGGTTCGGCCTTCGGAGCCGACCAACGCCCATGTCGAGACTGATTCATCCGCTGGTAGTGCGCATCACGCACTGGATCAACGTGATCGCGGTGCTGATCATGATCACGAGCGGCTGGCAGATCTACAACGCCTCGCCGCTCTTCGGCTTCTCGTTCCCGGACGACATCACCCTCGGTGGCTGGCTCGCTGGGGCGCTGCAATGGCACTTCGCCGGCATGTGGCTCTTCGCCATCAACGGGCTGGTTTACCTGCTCTATGGCGTCTTCAGCGGCCACTTTCGCCGCAAGCTCTTCCCAATCTCGCCACGCGCCGTGCTGCACGACATCCGCGAAGCGCTGCGTGGCCGTCTCGCCCATGAAGACCTGAGCGTCTATAACGCCGCGCAACGAACCGCCTACGTCGCCCTCGTGTTCTTTCTTTGCCTGCTGATCATCACCGGCCTCGCCATCTGGAAGCCGGTGCAGCTCTACTGGCTCGCGTCGCTGATGGGCGATTACGAAGGCGCGCGCTACCTGCACTTTTTCGCGATGAGCGCAGTGGCGTTCATCGTCGTGGTCCACGTGGCGATGGTGGTCCTCGTGCCGCGCACTTTCCCGACCATGATCACCGGAAGGACCCGGTCATGAAATCGAATCTGGAGCGCTCCAAAGAGCTCGTCAACCTCGAGCGGCGGCTTTTCCTGCGCCAAGGGCTGTCGCTCGGCGCGCTCACGCTGCTTGCGGGCTGCGAGCTCACCGACCAGGAAAGCGTGCAGCGCGTGCTGATGGCGATGTCCGGATGGAACGATCGCGCTCAGGAGTGGCTGTTCAATTCGAACCGCCTCGCTCCGGAATTCCCCGAGAGCCGCATTACGCGGCCGTTCCCGTTCAACGGCTACTACAGCGAGTCGGAAGTTCGGGTCATCGACGGCTCGAGCTTTAAGCTCGAGCTCGCCGGCATGATCAAGGAAAAGAAGCCGTGGACGCTGGCCGAGCTCTACGCGCTTCCCCAGGTCGCGCAGGTCACACGGCACATCTGCGTCGAGGGCTGGAGCGCGATCGGCAAGTGGAGCGGCGTGCGCTTCTCGGACTTCCTGCAGCGCGTCGGTGCGGACACGACCGCGAAATACGTCGGCTTCCAATGCGCCGACGATTACTACGGCTCGATCGACATGGCGACCGCGCTGCATCCGCAGACGCAACTCTCGTTCAAGTTCGCCGATGAGCCCTTGCCGCCGAAGTACGGCTATCCGATGAAGCTGCGCGTACCGACGAAGCTTGGTTTCAAGAACCCGAAGCACATCGCGGCCATCTTCGTGACCAACGAGTACCCCGGCGGCTACTGGGAAGACAAGGGCTACAACTGGTTCAGCGGCTCTTGACCGCCGCCACGTAGGCCTTCGGATCCTTCTGCACCGGCTGCACCCCTTCGAAGTGGCTCGCTTCGAAGGCGGCGAAAGCGACCGCCAGCCGATGGCGCGTATCTCGGTCGGCCGTGCGGCGGAAATCGGTCAATCCTTCGCGTTCTTCTTCCGCCATGTGATCCCCGTTTTCCTTGTTCGCCGCCGCCACCGCGGCGAACCATTCCGGCGTGCCGACGTTGAACTTTTTCACCGCCATCACCGCCGAGCGGATCTTGTTGTGGTCGCGGATGGCGTGCTCCGTCTCTTCCTCGGCGCTCGGTTTCCCACCCGCACCTTCGCCGACCCGTAGCAGCGCGGGATAGAAAATCCGCTCCTCTGCCTCGGCATGCACCTCCAGAAAGGCGCACAGCCGGCCCCATATCACCTCGAGGGTTCGCGTATCGCCGGGATCGATCTCGTCGAGGATCGCGAACAGCCGCCGCTGCTCGTAGTGATCGTCAAGGATGAGCTGGGTAATGTCCATGGCCGGCACCGGTTGCAAGCGGCGTGCCGGAGGCGCGGCATAGTCGTTGCAGCGATTCCGCCTGCCGTGTTCTTCACCATTGGGCATTCCACGCACGCAGTGGACCGCTTCGTCGATATGCTTCGTAGCGCCGGCGCGCGCTTCGTGGCCGATGTACGCACGATGCCTCGGTCGCGCACCAATCCACAGTTCAACCTCGATGTGCTGCCGGTCGCGCTACGCGAGGCGCAGACCGGATACGAGCACATCCCCAGCCTTGGAGGCCTGCGCTCGCGTCGGCGTGAGGTCGGGTCCGAGGTGAACGCATTCTGGGAGAACGCGAGCTTCCACAACTACGCCGACTATGCGATGGGCGACGCATTCCATGCGGGCCTCGCGCATTTGCGCGAGATCGGCCGTGAGACGCCTTGCGCGATCATGTGTGCGGAAGCGCTATGGTGGCGCTGCCATCGTCGCATCATCGCCGACTACCTGCTTGCGGCGGGCGAAGACGTGCGCCACATCATGGCGGACGGCAAGGTCACCGAAGCGCGCATGACGCAAGCCGCCCACCGGCGGGGCGAGGTGCTGGTGTACGGCGGGTAGTCACGGAAAGAATGACCTCGACCAGGACCACGAGCTTGCGCGCGGCCGGTAAAGAGCCGCCGCTAAAGTGGCGGTGCTGGTGGCGTCCGCGGTTCACATCGACGAAGCCCTGTCGACGCGTCCCTCCCTCGCCGCCCACGCCACCAGCACCGACCGCCGGCTAGTAGGTGCGCGTCGCCGCGTAGAAGAGCGCCAAGCCCTCGATTTCGTCGTCCGTGAGCGGGATCGCCACGCTGCGCATGCGCGAGTAGATATCGTTGCGGCGTTCGCCCTTCTTGAAGGCGTGCAGCTGCGCGGCGAGATATTCGCGGCTTTGGCGACTCAGGCGCGGCGCTTCGGTCGGCCCACCGGACTGGTCGCCGTGGCACGCATTGCACGCGGGGATGCGGCGGACCGGATCTCCTCGCGCCGCGAGCTGCTCGATCGTCGGCGCCGGAGCGGGAAGCTGCGCGGCAGGGAGCGAGCGCGCCGGAAACGCGGCGAAATGAGCCGCCACCGCCACCATTTGCTCGTCGGTGAGCGACTGCATGAGTGGCGTCATGACGGCGCTGCGCCGGCTGCCGGTCTTGAAATCGTGCAGCTGCTTATAGATCGCGGCAGCCGACTGACCGGCAAGATCCGGATAGGCACCGACGTCCGTCGCACGTCCATCGCGTCCGTGACACGCGGCGCAACCGCCCGCCAGCGACTCGCCGGCAGCGCTCGGCTTGGCGAGGGCGTTCATCAGATCGGCGCTCCACGCCACTCGAGTGGTCGGCTGCGCCTTCGCCTCCGTGACCGGCTGCCGCCCGGACGGCGAGCCGGGCGTGATGCCAAGAGCGCGGCAGATGGCTTCGAAGGCATCGACCCCTGCGGCGCGGCCTTGCATCACTGGCAGCAGGACGAAGCCGAAGAGAAGCGAGAAGCCGAATACCGACAGGATCGCTACGCTGGCCCACAGGCGCCAGGGACGATCGAGCGGATCGGAGCCGTCAGCCATGGCTAGCGGCGCTCGTCCACGCGGTGCACAAGGGCCTGGGGCGGGTTGCCGATGAAAAACTGCGCGATCGGATAGCCGTAGGCGAGGATCATCAGCACAGCCACGAGCGCATTCCACAGGCGAAAGCCGTTCAGCGCCGCCGGTACGCGCGCGGGCGGATGCACGGCGGTGGCATAGAGATCGCCGGGCATGCCTGCATGCGCCTCGCGATGGACGTTGAACTGGAGCAGGTTGAGCACGAACAGCAATCCGCTCGCGAGCAGGATCAGCCCGCCGACCAGCGACACTATGACCCAAGGCCCCCACGCGGCGATGATGGGATCGGCGTAGTTGAAAGTCGCCACGCGACGCCATTGGCCCAAGAGACCGAGGTAATGCCACGGGAAGGTCATGACGATCATGCCGACGAACCACAGCCAGAGCTGCAGCCGCTGCGCGCCGAGCGATGGCGCCGCGCGGCCGGATACGGCCGGCCAGATGGCGTAGGCGATGGCGAAGTACATGATGACCACCGTGCCGCCGAAGATGAGATGGAAGTGCGCGGTGACCCACGATGTGTTGTGCACCATCGCGTTCATGCCATAGCTCATGTTGACGAGCCCGCCGAAGCCGCCGAATCCAAGCATGACGAAGGCGAGGCCGGTCGCGAGCACGAGTGGCCGGTCCCAGGGCAGGGCGCCGATCCAGCCGAACAAGCCCTTGCCGCCTCGCAGGCGGCCGGCGATCTCGAGCGAGGCGCCGATGGTGAAGACGGTGAGCAGCGTCGGCACCGACACCAGCGCCGTCAGCGCGACCTGAAGGAACTTGAAGGCGTTGGAATGCTCGGGGTCCATCAGCAGGTGGTGCAGTCCGACGGGCAGGCTGTAGATGAGGAACAGGATGAAAGTGAGCCGGCCCATGGTGTCGCTGTAGAGCCGGCCGCCCGCCGCCTGCGGCACCATCGTGTAGAACGCGATGTAGGACGGGATCAGCCAGAAGTAGACGATGGCATGCAGCGTCCACGAGAAGAGTGTGCGCGAGAGGCCGACGTCGAGCTCTGCCTTGAGGCCGAGCGCCGCGGGGATCACCTGGAAGATGAGCTCGGCGGCGACGCCGACTGTGGTCCACAGCCACATCACGGCATTGGCCACGGTGGCGAACATCGCGAGCGGTACGGGGCGTCCGGGATTGGCGGCCTTCCATTGCGCCATCGCAATCATCATCAGCACGCACCAGATCCACGACGCGGCGACCACCAGCACGAGCCCGATATAGAAGAAAACGCTCGCCGTGAGCGGCGGATAGAACGTGAAGAGCACCGCGGCGCGGCCAGAGAAGATGGTCAGCGTCGCCATGAGGGCGCCGGCGAGGCCGACCCCGAACGCGGACCAGGCCCATCGCGGCGCGGGCAATGGCCGGCCGAGCGATGTCTCGGCCACGAAATAGCCGAAGCCCATGATGAGGAAGACCGGCAGGACATATGCCATCGCGGTGCCGTGCGCCGTCACCGAGCTGAAATACGTCGAGGAGGTGACGAAAGGCGCCGGCAGCGGGCTGCGCGACCACATCTGCCACACGCCGAGCACCAGCGCCGCGGCGAATGCGATGAACGCGAGCCAGAGATGGGCGAAGGTGAGGCTTCTAGCGTGCGTCACAGGACACCCTGCCCTCGGAGTCGGGCTTGAACTCGCCCGGCGGCACGACACGCACCACCGCCGACATCTCGCTGTGCCCGAGGCCGCAATACTCGTGGCACGGCATGAGGAGATCGCCGGTGCGCGTGAACTCGGTGTGCACCTGGCTCACGTACCCCGGAACGATCATCGTGTTCACGTTCGTCCCGCTGACGAGAATGCCGTGGATCACATCCGGCGTCGCGAAGCGCAGCGTCACATGGCGATTGGCCGGCAGTACGATGCAGCGCGGCTGGAACGTGAACTGCGTAGCGACGATGCGGCTGGTAACCTGCCCGTCGGAAGAGACGCGCGTGCCCAGGTTGGCTTCCGTGAACTCGCCGCTCAGGTGCAGCGTCTTCGGATCGATGCGCTCGATGTTGCTGGGCGGATTGATGTGGTGCACCAGGCCGGCGTAGATCAGCGCCAGCATGATCACGCTGACCACGCCCACGGCTATTGCGGCCCAGCGCAGCTCCGAGCGGACGATGGCTTCTTCGGAGATCGGCAAGGGTCAGCTCACCATGCCGCGCGGCAGGAAAATGAAGAAGTAGACGACCAGCCAGGCGGCGAGAACCAGCCCGACTGTCAGCGCGGCGAGCGCAAAGGCGCCGCGCGGCACGTCGTGCATGACGCGTTCGAGATCGTCGTCGTTGTTCAGATGCCTTGCCCCTTGATTCCAGTCTGCTGCCGGACCGGCACCGGGGCAATTGGACCTTGGGCCTAGGGCGCTAGGTGCGACCTTCCTGGCTTAGTCTTCGTTCGTTTCGACCACCTGAAGAATGAGCTGCAAGCCAAGAAAGAAGACGAGCGCCACGCCGCAAACCAGCATGATCTCCAACAGCGGAATACCTCCGCCACCGATCTGGGAGGCGAAGTCCAGATCGTCGTCGGCGATCATCGGCATCAGCCCGGCACGGACATTGTCGCCGCCGAGGGAGGCGCCGATAAAGAAGGTTGCCGCAGAAAACGTGATAGCAATGAAGACGGGAATAAGACTTTGGTATGACTGGGCACGCCTGTACGCGAGCGTCGCAATTACGCCAACCAGCACCAGCACCACGCCCGCGACGATTCCTGTCATATATCGCTCCTCATTGACTCATTCTGCACGGATCGGAAGCCTTGGCGCACGGAAGTCGAGAAACCGCTACAGGCGTCCTGATGGCCTAGGACGTCCGTCGCGGTCCCGCAGCGAAGGCCATGAAGTGTTCGACTAGGACATCCGGCTGCTCGAGCATCGGGCAGTGACCCGAACCCGGGATCTCGGCGTAGCGCGACCCTTTGATCCTTTGGGCTAGCTCGCGCGCGAGCGCGGGTGGGGTGGTCTGGTCGAGCGCGCCGCACATGACGAGGGTGCGGTTCTCGATGTTGGCGGCGTTGGCGCTCAGGTCGAGCGACGCTAATGCCAGGCAAGCGCGCGCGAAGCACCGGGGATCCACCGCGCTCAGCTTGGCTTTGCGCTCTGCGATGACTTCCGGATGCGCCTGCGCAAAGGCGGGCGGGAACATGCGGCCGATCGCCGTATCGAGCACCGCGGTCATTCCACCGGCGGAAACCTTTTCGGCCATTGCGCGGAACGGTACGCGCGCCGATTCGGGGAAGGCGGTGAGGGTATCTGCGACGATCAGCTTGCCGAAGCGATTGCCGTGGCGGATGGCCAGCTCCAGTGCGACGAAGGCGCCGAACCCGTTGCCGAACACGGTGGTGTCGGCGGGCAGCTTGAGCGCATGGATGACGCGCGCGACATGATCCGCGTGCGCGGCGACGGTAGCGAATTCGACGGGCGTCGAGGCGCCAAAGCCGGGTAGGTTGATGCGCGTGACGCGGCCGGTGAGCTTGGGAAGGATGACGTCGAAGACCGTCATCTCCGTAAGGAGCGAGTGAAGCAGCAGGAACGGCTGTCCGGCGCCGTGCTGGTCGTATTCGACCGCGACGGCGCCGAGCTTGAGGAGCGGCATTACTGCTCCAGGTTTTTTGCCGGCGGGAAGTCTCGTGAGTACACCGGCTGCTTCAGGAACTCCTGCGGCGGGTATTTCCAGAACTGGCTGGTGTTCGGGTAGGTGTGGATCACCGTGTTGACCAGCTTGCCGCCGCGCTTCTCGACCTTGCGGATATAGATCGGCATCACCGGGTTGCCGTACTCGTCGAGCTTCCATTCGCCGCGCGGGTCGTGCAGGGTGCCGGGGTTCTTGAGCGCCTTCATGAAGGCGTCCTTGTCCTCGACTTTCCCCTTCACCATCTTCGCCGCCTGCTCGACCAGAACGCCGGCCGAGTAGGCGCCTAACGTGTAATAGCCGGGATCCGCGCCGAATTCCTTGTTCACTGCGTCGACGAATTTCTTGTTGTCCGGGGTGTCGATCCCCGCGGCGTACCAGCCGCCGGTGACGACGCCGAGCGCCTCGTCGCCCATCTGCTTCATGATGCCTTCGTCGGCGGTGGTCATGCTGCCGAGCACGGGCATTTTCAGGCCGTACTCCTTGTACTGGCGCAGGAAGCGGAAGCCGTTCGCGCCCGCGAAGCCGGCGTACACGGCGTCGACGTTCTGCTTGAGCTGCGAGATGTACGAGCCATAGTCGGGCACGGCGAGCGGGGTGAAGAGGCGCTGCACGACCTTGCCGCCGTTGTCCTCGAACACTCGCTGGAAGGCCGCGGCGGTCTCATGGCCATAAGCGAAGTCGTCGGCAATGATGGCGACGCGCTTGTAGCCGAGATTCTTGGCGGCGTATTCGCCAAGCGCGTGGTTCGGCTGGCCCGAGCTCGCCGCGGAGCGCACGAAGTACGGGTTGGGCTTGCGTTGGGTAAGGTCCTCGGCGGCCGCGGAGCATGAAACGGTTGGCATCTTGGTCTGGCGGATGTAATCGTCGACGGCGAGCGCTTCGAACGCGGCGAGCGGGCCGATGATGACGTGCACCTTGTCGCGCTCGACCAGCTCCTGGGTCTTGGTCTTCGCTCCCGCCGGGTTGCCGCCCGTGTCGGCAATGATCAGCTCGACCTTGCGGCCTGCGATGGTGTTGTTCCGCTCCTTGAGGAAGAGCTGGATGCCTTGTTCCATCTGCTTGCCGCCCGCGGCGAGCGGACCGGTGCGCACGGTCAGGAAGCCGATGCGGATGGGCTCGGCCTGCGCGTAGGCCAGGAATGGAAAAGCAAGCGCAAAGCAAAGCAGCAACGTTCGAAACATGGGGCTCCTCCTATGGGCGCGAAAGGGTAGCACGCTTAGAATCGATGCCGAGGAGATTCCCCTGAGTCCATTCGAATTGGCGGAACCACGCACGCTGGCGGAGGCGTTCGCGGCGCTGAAATCTTCCGACGGCAGCGTGCGTCCCATGTCGGGCGGCACCGCGCTCATGCTGATGATGAAAGCCGGCGTGCTGCGCCCGACGCGGCTGGTCAGCCTGCGGCGGCTCGGGCTCGACCGCATCGAGGTCGGCCCGAAAGGCGAGCTGCGCATCGGCGCGATGGTGACGCTGCGTGCCCTGGAACGGTCGCCGCACGTTAAGCAATGGCCGGTGATCGGTCGCACGTTGCGCACCCTGTCCAATGTGCGGGTGCGCAATGTCGCAACCGTCGGCGGTGCGCTCGCTCACGGCGAGCCGCACATGGACCTGCCGCCGGTGTTTTGCGCGCTAGGTGCGACCGTTACGCTTGCGAGTGCGGCAGGAGAACGAACCGCCACCGTGGAAAGCCTTTATGCGGGCTATCTAGAGACCACGCTCAAGCCGGGCGAGCTCATCACGCAGGTGCAGGTGCCGGCGATGGGCACCCGCAAAGCGGCCTATCTGAAGTGCACGACGCGCTCGGCGGACGACTGGCCGGCGATCGGCGTCGCGGTGGTGCTCGAAGGCGACAAGCCCACCATCGTGGTCAGTGCGGCCACCGATCGGCCGACGCGCATTGCCTCGGTGGAAGCGGCGGATAGCCTGGCTATCGAAGGCGATCTGCACGGCTCGGCCGCGTACAAGAAGCATCTGGTTCGGGTTTACGTAAAGAGGGCGATCGATGAAGCGCGCAACCCAGGGCGCTGAGACCAACCAGGTCGGGCGCTCGGTTCCGCGCCTCGAGTCCTGGCTCAAGGTGACGGGCCGGGCCGAATACGTTCACAACCTTCGCCTGCCGGGCATGCTGTACGGGAAGATCTTCCGCTCGAGCGTCGCCCATGGTCGCATCAGGCGCATCGATACCGACGCTGCGCGCGCATTGCCCGGTGTGCACAGCGTGATCACCGCCGAAGACGTCAAGCGCATCGTGCCGGACCCATACTACGGCCCGGCGTTCCACGACCAGCCGGTGCTCGCGGTCGACAAGGTGCGCTATGTCGGCGAGCCGGTTGCGGTGGTGCTCGCCTCGGATCCGCACGTGGCAGAGGAGGCCGTGCATCTCATAAGCGCCGAATACGACGAGATGCCGGCGGTGTTCGACGAGATCGAGGCCATGACCTCGAAGGTGATCGTGCACGACGAGCTCAAGCCCGCGGGCACGTTCCCGGACCTCAAGCACCTCAAGGGGCGCAAGAACACCAACATCGCCATCGACTTTCGCCTGCGCCGCGGCGACGTGGCGAAGGCGATGGCCGGCGCGCATCGCACCTTCGAGCATCGCTTCCGCACGCAGCAGGTGATGCATACGCCGCTCGAGCCGCTCGTCTCGGCCGCGGAATCGACCGAGAGCTCGATCACCATCCATACCGCGTCGCAGAGCCCATCTTTCGTGCGCATCGAGATCGCGCGCCTCCTCGGCTGGTCCGAAAACCGGGTTCGCGTGCGCGTGCCGTTCCTGGGCGGGGGCTTCGGCGCCAAGCTCTACATCAAGCTGGAAGCGCTCGTGGCGGTGCTTTCGTTGCTCGTGAAGCGGCCGGTCAAGGTATCGCTCACGATGGAGGAGCAGTTTTTCACCATCACCAAGCACGCGTCGACCTTCCGTATCAAGACCGGCGTCGACAAGGCCGGCAAGATCGTCGCGCGCGACTGCGAGGTTTGGTGGAACGGCGGCGCTTATGCGGATATCGGGCCGCGCGTCACGCAGAAATCGGGCTTCACCGCGCCCGGTCCCTACGAGATCGATAACGTCTCGATCGATTCCTACGCGCTTTATACGAACCTGCCGCCCGCCGGCGCGCTGCGCGGCTTCGGCATCCCACAGCTAGTCTGGGCGTACGAGAGCCACACCGATCTCGTGGCACGCGAGCTCGGCATCGACGCAGTCGAGTTCCGCCGCAAGAACCTTCTGCGCGAAGGCCGGCCGCAAGCGACCGGCACGCGCATGCAAGACGCCGCCATCGAGAAGGTTCTCGAGCGCACGGCCACCCTCATCGATTGGGGAAAGCCGTTCGATCGCGGTACCGGCGTTGTGCGCAAGGGCCGCGGGATCGCAATCGGCTTCAAGGCCTGCATCGCCAACACCACCTCGCTTGCCGCGGTGCAGATCAACGCCGACGGCAGCTGCACCGTCTACACGAGCTGCGTCGACATGGGCCAGGGCTCGGACACCGCGATGGCGCAGATCGCGGGCGAAGTTCTGCACATCCCGACCGAGGAAGTGACGGTGGTGCACTCGGATACCGACGTTACGCCGTTCGACATGGCCACCCTCGGCTCGCGCTCCCTCTTTCACAGCGGCAACGCGGTGAAGCTCGCCGCCGAGGACGCGAAGCGCCAGCTCGATCAACTGAGAAAGGATTTGGGCCTGCCGGCGGACAGCGCCATCGCGGACATCTTCCGGAAGAAGTACGGCATGCGCGCCGGCTCGGTAATGGGCGCGGGCAACTTTATCCCGCCCTATACGCCGCCTGACCAGAATGGCCAGACGGAAAACGCGACGCCGTTCTGGATGGTGGGCGCGACCGGCGTTGAGGTCGAGGTGGATACCGAGACCGGGCGCGTGAAGGTGACGCGCATGGTGAACGTCGCCGACGTCGGTACGCCGATCAATCCGAAGATCGTGGAGACGCAGTTATCGGGCGCTTCGGTCATGCAGCTCGGCTTCACGCTCTTCGAGAAGATGCTGTTCGACGAGCAGGGCCAGCTGCGCAATGCATCGCTCGCCGAGTACAAGATCCCGGGCTTGCTGGATCTGCCACCGGAAATGGTCAACGAGGCGGTGGTGGCCGAGCAGCGCACGGGGCCGTTCGGCGCCAAGGGTGTCGGCGAGACGGCGACCTTCGGCGTGTCGCCCGCGATCGCGAACGCCGTGCACGATGCGGTGGGTGTGCGCATCCGCGAGCTTCCGCTCAACCCTGAGGCGGTATTCATGGCATTGCAGGAAAAGAAATGAGGCGAGGCATCCAGTTCACGCTGAACGGCCAGCGCGTCGAGGCGCAGGTCGCGCCGCACGAGACGCTGGTCGAGGCGCTGCGCGATCTAGGCTTCTACGGTGCACGCGAAAGCTGCGGGCAGGGGCTGTGCGGCTGCTGCACGGTGGTGGTCAATGGCACCGCCGTTTCCGGATGCTTGTACCTCGCCCAGCTGGCCGACGGCGCGAAAGTGCAGACGGTGGAAGAGGGCGGCGAGCTCGACGCGGTGCAAGAGGCGTTCGTCGAGCGCGCGGCATTTCAGTGCGGGTTCTGCACCCCCGGATTCGTGCTGATGACGCGCCAGCTCCTCGACGAGCATCCCGATCCGACCGAGGACGAGATCCGGCATTACCTGTCGGGCAACCTGTGCCGCTGCGCGGCGTATCCGGACATCATCGAGGCGGTGAAGCTCGCCGCTCAAAAGCGGAGCAAGCAATGAAAATACTCCTCGTACTGGCAGCTGCGCTTTTCTCGACGCTGGCTGCGGCGCAGGACTATCCGTCGAAGCCGATCCGCATCCTGGTGCCCTTCGCGCCGGGCGGCGTGGTCGATACGAGCACGCGCATCCTCATGCAGAAGATGACCGAGCGGCTCGGCTGGAACTTCGTCATCGAGAACCGGCCCGGCGGCAACGGCTTCATCGCCACTACGGCCGTGGCCAAGTCGCCTGCAGACGGGTACACGTTGCTCATGGCGCATACGGGGGAATTCGCGGTGAACCCGGCGCTTTTCAACAACGTGCCGTATGACCTCGAGCGGGACTTCATCGCCATCACCATGGTGAGCGACGCGCCGATGCTCTATCTCGCGAAGTCCGCCGCGCCGTTCAACACGTTCCAGGAGCTGGTTGCGGCGGCGAAGGCGAATCCGGGCTCGATCACCTTCTCGACCGCGGGCAACGGCAGCATCAACCATCTCGCGGGGGAATGGCTGGCGCTCGCCGCCGGCATCAAGCTGCAACACGTGCCTTACAAAGGCGGCGCACCGGCCGCGCAAGCCGTCGGCGCGGGCGACGTCGACATGGGCGTAATGGGCGTGCCGGGCGCGGCGCCGTTTCTCAAGTCCGGGCGCGGCAAGGTAATCGGCATCACCACGGCAAAGAAATCGCAGCTCGATCCGTCTTGGGCTACGCCGCGCGAAGCCGGCATCCAGGATCTCGACGCCTCGATCTGGGTCGGGCTCTTCGCGCCGAAGGGCACGCCGCAGCCCGTAGTGGACAAGCTAAACGGCGAGGTGCGCAAGAGCCTCGCCGATCCGGACCTCAGGAAACGCTTCGTCGAATCGGGCGGCGCCGAAGCCGTCGGCATGTCGCCGGCGGAATTCCTCACGCGCATCAAGCAGGACGCGGATCGCTACGGCCGCGTCGTGAAAGCGGCGAACGTCAAGCCTGAGTAGCCGGGCGGATCAGCGCGTGTAGCTCGACCCTGACGCGGCGCCGGCATCGCGCCGATCTCGCGCCGCTTTGTCCTGCGAGTCGGTGCTGCGGTACGGTGTCTCGGCGTCGGTACCCTTGTCCGGGTAACGGGGGTTGTAGCAGCCGGCGAGCGACGCGGCGAGCGCGATAAAAGCTAGAAGTCGGGCCATGGTGTGGCGCCTGCAGCAAGCGGCGTACCGAGTCGCGCGGCGACAACAGCCCCTTTAGCGGATTGTCCGTAGCAGCACCTCTAACCAAGATGCTGCAATGAAGTTCAGGCCGGCTCTGCTTTACGCGCCGACGCTCAGCGCATTGCTCTTCCTCACGGCATGCGGTGGCGGTAGCGCCGGCGACGGCGGCACTGGAGGCGGCGGCAATCCGTCACCGCCACAGTCAGAGCCGCAGCCGAGCAGCAGCAGCGCAGGCGGTAGCACGCCCAGCGCGGCCGGCAGCGCCGATGGTGGTGGCACCGGGAGCACCACCTGCCAAAACCAAGCGGTCGTCGGAGGCGATCTTTTCGTCGTCGACCAGGCGCCCGTCAGGGTCACCTTGCTGGCCAACGCAGGAATGACCGGCGGCACCTTCAGCTTCCTGTACGACAACGTTTTCGGATTTGGCACCAACAATCAGCAAGACAAGTGGGGCCAGGCGGCGCCGTTCTCGCCCGCTGCGCCGGTCGGCACTGCGACCGAGGTGCAAATCCAACCTCCGTCGCCGGATCTCGTCCACGACGTACCGGTGCCGAGCACCTTCCCGAAAGGCATTCCTGTCGAGCTATGGCTGTCTACGGATGACGGCAACCAGCCGGGGCCGGCAAATGTCTCGAGCACCGCGTCGATCCACAAAGATCTGCCGCATGACGGTTGGCATACGGCCAGCGTCACCTATGGGGCTAACAACACTGCCACCGTCACGTTCTTTTCAAGCGTCGGCGGGCCCGCCTTCAGTGTTGGACTGACCAACGTTTCGGGGAAGGCAGCGCCCTGCAGTTTCTAGCTTCACTCAGGATTCGAAAAATTCCTTCACCTTGTCGAACCAGCCCTTGGCGCGCGGGTTGTGGCGGCCGCTGTCCTGCTGGCTGAGCGTCTCGAACTCGCGCAGGAGGTCGCGCTGGCGTGAGGTGAGCTGCACCGGCGTCTCGACTACGACATGGCAGAAGAGATCGCCCGCCACCTGGCTGCGCACGCCCTTGATGCCCTTCGACTTGATGCGGAACGTCTTGCCGCTTTGCGTCTCGGCCGGAACGCGGATCTTCGCGCTGCCGTCGAGCGTCGGAATCTCCAGCTCGCCGCCGAGCGCGGCGGTGGTGATCGAGATCGGCATCTCGCAATGCAGGTCGTCGTGGTCGCGCGTGAAGACCGGGTGCGGCTTGATGTGCACCTGCACGTAGAGATCTCCCGGAGGGCCGCTGTTCACGCCCGGCTCGCCTTCGCCCGAGAGGCGCACGCGGTCGCCTTCGTCGACGCCGGCCGGGATCCTCACTGATAGCGTCTTTTGCAGCTTGACGCGTCCGGTGCCGGAGCACGTGGCGCACGGATGCGGAATGATGCTGCCCGAACCGTGGCAGCGCGGGCAAGTCTGTGCGATCGAAAAGGGGCCTTGCGACA
>Ga0136846_1237567_pt1 | contig 24200 bp, 19 predicted proteins | sample HopSoiMetagenom2_FD_96841 | JGI IMG/M metagenome (GOLD analysis project Ga0136846, IMG submission 96841) | Grasslands soil microbial communities from Hopland, California, USA - 2 Assembly 2016 (version 4) | ecosystem: Environmental > Terrestrial > Soil > Grasslands | place: USA: Hopland... | reverse complement strand
GGGGCATGGACGACATCCTCGAGATGGAGCACCAGGAGCGCCACATGTGGATCAAGGAGATCTCCGAGATCAACAAGCGCATCAACGAGGCGTCCAAGGGCGGCGGCGGCGGCGAATCGAGCATGTAGGTCGGAGCACCCATGAGCAGCCTGTACAAGAGCCCCGGCGTCCACATCGAATCCGCCGGCGATCGCTACCTTCCGCTCGAGCGGGTGGAGACCGGCGTCACCGCCTTCCTCGGGCTTACCGAAGGCGGGCCGCGCAACCAGCCCACACGGGTGGGGTCGTTCGAGCAGTACGAGAAGGTATTCGGCGGACTCGACACCTTCATGACCCAGGCGGTGCGCGGGTTCTTCGACAACGGCGGCCGCACCGCCTACATCGTCAACGTCGCGCCCGAGGGCGGTCTGGATCCGACGCCGGACGACTTCATCGGGCTGCAGGGCGAAGAGGTCCGCGGCCTGCAGGCGCTGGAGCGCATCGAGCACGTGGATCTGCTGGTGGCGCCGGACCTCATGTTCCAGTACCGCCGGTCGGTGGGCTTCCAGGAGCCGGAGCACGTGCTGGCGGTGCAGCGCGCCATGGTGGAGCACTGCGAGAAGATGCACGATCGCTTCTGCATCCTCGACGCGCTCCCCGGGCACAACCTCCAGGAAGCCATCGAGTGGCGCCGCCACTTCGACTCCTCGCACGCCAGCTTCTATTTTCCCTGGATCAAGGTGCGCAAGGGCGAGGAGGTGCTCGCGCCCATGCCGCCCTCCGGGCACATCGCGGGCCTGATCGCGCGCACCGACGCCGCCGAGGGCGTCCACCGCGCCCCCGCCAACCTGCCGCTGCAGGGCCTGGTGGACGTGGCCCAGCGCGTGCGCAAGCGCGAGCGCGACTTCGCCTTCGACCACCGCGTCAACACCCTGATCGCCTTCCCTGGCCGCGGCATCCGCATCTGGGGCGCGCGCACGCTCAGCTCCGATCCGGCTTTCGTGCAGATCAACGTGCGCCGGCTCTTCATCCTCATCCGCAAGAGCGTGGAGAAGTACGCGCAGTGGGTGGTGTTCGAGCCCAACGAGCCTTCGCTGTGGAAGAAGATCGTGCGCTCGGTGGACGTGTTCCTGGGCGACCTGTGGAAGCAGGGTGCGCTGCTCGGCAACGCGCAGGACGAAGCCTACTACGTGAAGTGCGACGAGGAGACCAACCCTCCCGAGGCGCGCGACGTGGGCCAGCTGATGTGCGAGATCGGCGTGGCGCCGGTGAAGCCGGCCGAGTTCATCGTGGTGCGCATCCACCAGTGGACGCGCGAGCGCACCGAGGTCGAAGCCGAAGAAACCAAAGCCCCGACAGGGACTTGAGGCTTGACTGGTTGACCCTCTGGTAAGCGAGCGGCTTTTCTGCTAAGCTCTACCTCGCAGGAGTTCTATCCGCGGGGGCAGACGAAATGGGCAGCGCCGCACGCAAGGACCACCACGCCATCGCCTTCTTCCGCGTGGAGATCGACTCGATCGACAGCGCCTCGTTCCGCAAGTGCGGCGGGCTGAAGAGCGAGAGCGAGGTCTTCGAGTACCAGGAAGGCGGCGACAACGAGACGGTGCGCAAGCTGATCGGCCCCACCAAGGCTTCCAACCTGGTGCTCACCAAGGGCTTCATCTGCGACCCGGGCCTCTTCAAGTGGCGCGACGAGATCGCCTCCTCGGGGGCGAACAAGATCGCCCGCCGCAACGGCTCGGTGGTGGCGCTGGGCCCCGACGGCAAGACCGAGCTGGCGCGCTGGAACTTCCAGAAGGCATGGCCGGTGCGCTGGGAGATGAGCGAGTTCGACGCCAGCACCGGGCAGGCCATGTGCGAGATCCTCGAGCTGGCCGTGGAAAGACTCGTCAAGGGCTAGCCCATGCCCGAGAGCCCAACCCCGAGCGGACCTTCGCTGGAGCAGATCCTCTGGCGGGCGATGGACCGGTTCCAGGAGGAGCCGGCGCTGCTCGACGCCGAGGAGTTCGCCGCGCACATCGAGCAGGCCTTCCAGGCGGGCGTGCCGGTGGAGGCGTTCGTCGACCGCTTCTTCGAAGGTCCCGAGCGGATGCACGAGCGGGACCACGACCTGGCGGACGCGGTGGTGCGCGCCAGCTCGCGCCGGCTGCACGCGTACGAGTTCGACCTGCGCCAGCTCGAGTACCTGGTCATCGAAGACAAGGGCAGGCTGACGGTGGTCTCGGACTTCGGCCAGTTCGCGGTCCAGACCGACGATGCGGTGGTCCGCGCCCTCGACGCGGCGGTGGTGAGCAGGCCCGAGCGGTCCGGCGGCCAGCCCAGGGCGTACTTCGTCCGCCAGGGCGGCGAGGTGGTCGGCCTGGACGCGAAGAAGATCTCGCGCACGCTGGAGCAGCTCTTCGTCCGCCAGGTCTCGCTGCCGGCGGTGGACGCGCCTGCGCGGCGGCTCTCAACCTTCAACCCGGTGCGCACCGTGCTCACCGAGACCCGGGAGGCGCGGGCGCTGCGCCAGGATCCGCGCCTGCGATCGGTCGCGCCGGCCGCGCCGCCTTCGCTGCCGCCTGCCGTCCGCGAGCAGTCGGAGGCCACGAAGGCTTCGCCGCCGGCGCCGGGCCGCACCGCGCTGTTCGTGCTGATGCCCGATGGGACCCTGGCCCGGCCGGAGATCGGCGCCGCCAACCGCTGGCGGCAGATGCTCGGGCGCGCAACCTCGCTGGACATCCCGCAGCGGATCACCGTGCAGACCACCAACGTGGTCGCGGTCATCGATCGCGCGGGCAGCCTGCCGGGGAGCGCGGCGGAGAAGGCGCTGGCTCGGGCTGACGCGCTTTCGGCAGTGCGCGCGGACTCGGCGCCCGTGCGAATGCTGGGCGACGACGCGCTGGCGCGGGCCTTCGCGGAGGGAGCGAAGGTGGTACCGGCGCTCTCGCGGGGAGAGCGCTACTGGGTCCAGCCGGAGCGGGCGTTCGTTCCGGACTCGGTGGCCGCGCGGACGGTGGTGGCGCAGCCGCTGCGGCTGGGCGAGATCACCGGCGATCCCTGGGCGGATTGGGCGCTCACCGGCGGTGCCGCCTCGGCGCCGGAAGCGCTGCTGGCGCTGCGGAACCGCCGCCCGGTGCTCCGCGCCGCGCTCGATCGCGGCGATGCAGATCCCCTCCCCCCTATGCTGGCCTCGCGCGCCCTCGCCGCCGCGCCGTCGTTGCAGCTCGCCGGCGGAGCCGTGGTCGCCTTCCGCACGCCGGACGGCAACCTGATCGTGAACCGGGAGGCGGGGGCCATTCGCCTTGCGTCGGCCGATCGGCCTTCTGACGTACCGCTGGAGATGCTGTTGCCCTTGCCGCGGCCCGAACCGGTCGCGGCGCGGACCGGGGCGGTGCCCTTCACCGCGCTCCAGTCGCTGGAGCTCGCGCTGGAGCGCACCGCCAGCGCCGGCGGATACCGGTTGCCGCTGCTGCGCATCGCCTCCGCGCCGGACGCGCTGGAGGTGGGCGATGCCCTGCGGCCGGGCGCCTTCGACGAGCGGCGGACCGCGGTGCGGCTCGCCGGCCCTCCCGCGTTGATTGGGCAGACGGGCCAGCTCCTGCTCTCCATGCCGTTTCCGAATCGGGGCGAGCTGCACGTGGGCGGCGATCTCGCTGACGCCCTGCAGACCTGGCTGACGGCGCCCGTGGTTCCGGCGCAGAAGTCCCAGGACGAACTGGTGCTGCGCGTGCGCGAGCCTGCTGCCGTCCCGGCCGGGCCGGTTTCTGCCTTCGACTGGAGCGGGCTGCACGCGCAGGCCGCGCGGCAGGCGCAGGCGGCGTCGGTCGCGCTGGAGCTCCCCGCGGTGCGGGCGCAGCCCGACATGTCCGGGTTGCCCGTGCTGCTGCGGCGCGCGCTCGCGCAGGGCGGCGATTGGACGCCAGGCCCCGGCGCGCCAATGCCGACGGCTGTCCGCGACTTCGCCTTGCGGACGCCGGCCTTCGCCGCACAGCCGGCGGTCGCATCCGTTCCCGATGTCCGGCCGCTGCGGCCCGGCGAGGACGAGATCGTCATCCCCATGCCGCTCTGGGCGCAGATGGGCCGCGGGGCCTTGAGCGAGACGGGGTCGCTGATGGCCTCGCCGCTGGCGCCGGCGGGCTACGCGCCGCCGCTGGGCATCTACCGCCTGGTGATTCCAGCGGGCGGCTCGGCCGATCTCACCGGCGGCGCTCCCGCCGGTACGCCGGGCGCTGTGGACGTCGCCGGTCCCACCACCGTCAGGGTGGTCTCCCGCGCCGCCGGGGCCGTGACCGCGGGCGCTCCTTCCGGCCGGTACTCCATCGGCCGGGTGCCGGTGGACGAGGGCGAGGCGCAGCCGGGCCGGCGCGGGCGCATCCGCATCGGTGAGCCGCTGCGCGGCGAGGAGCTTCCAGTGCTGGTGGCCGGCGCGCCGGCACCCCCCGCGACCAGCGCCGAGGCCGCGGTGCTGCCGGACGCGGGATTGGACGTTCCCGACGCGCTGCCGGCGCGGCCAGCCTTGCCTCAGGGAGGCCAGCAGCCGGGCGTCACCGCGGCGGCGGCGGAGGCGTTCGCATCGCGGACCGCGGCGCCGGCCCTGCGCAGCTCCTCCACCACCGCACAGTTGCCGGACCGCAGCGCCGACGGGCTTCCCATCGTGACCGGCGTCCCCGCGCAGCGGCGCCTCCAGCGCACGAACGACTCGCTCGCGGGCGCCCGCGAGGCCGCACCGGCGCTCGATGCTCCGGCTCCGCGCGCTGCCGGCAAGGACACCGCGGCCGACGTTCGCGCGGGCAAGGCTGCCGCGCGTACGCAGGTCGTCCCGGCGCCGAGCCGCGCTGCTGCGTCCGCACCACCCGCAATCGAGGAGGCCCAGGTGGCGGGTCTCCCGGCCGGGATGTGGAGCGGCCGCCGGCAGGGCAGCGCCGGCGTCTACCAGCGCTGGACCTGGTCCCCGCGATCGCGCGACGAGGCGCAATCCGCGGGCGGCGTGGACCTGGCCGGCCTCTCCCGCCCCGTCTATCCGCAGCTCCCCACCTCGCTGCGCTTCCGCTACGTGGGTGCGCCGCTCTGGTGGTCGGGTTCGGACGAGGCCGGCGACGGCGCCGCGCGCTCCTTGCAGGGCGGCTTGCGCGCGGCCAACTCGGCGGCGTCGATCTGGCGGTCCATCCTCGTAGCGGGGCCGGCGCGCGAGGACCTGACGGGCGGCATGGACAACGGCCGCGATACCTCGGCCGACCAGATGAGCAGCCTCTCGCGCAGCCTCGACGCGCTCGCGGCCGCGCAGCTGGTGGCAACACCGGTGACAACACCCGCGCAGCCCCTCCCGGCGGGCCCCGCCTACATCGTCATGAGCAGCTCCGGCGCGGGCGGCCCCGTCTCTGCGGCCGGCGCGGCCCGGGCGCGGGCGCAGGCGGTGGAGATGTCCATCGTCGCCGCCATCCCGCCGGCGCCTCCGCCGCTCGAGAGCATGGGCTCCGGCGCGGGCATGGACCAGCCGCACGCGCGGGCCAGGAGCGGCCACCCGGTGGCGCAGGGCGCGCACAAGGAAGCCGACGACGCGGTCAGCGCCTCGAAGATCGAGGGCTCCGTCGACGCCATCGCGCAGCGCATCTACCACCGCATCCGCCGCCGCATCCAGAGCGACCGCGAGCGCTTCGGCGGCTGACCCCGCCGGGAGAACCACAATGGCCACGCTGGAAAAAGCCAAGCTGATCGACATGGTGAAGAACGAGACCTGGGACGTGCTCTTCAATCCCAAGGAGTACTCGGTCCAGAAGAGCGTCCAGTGGGAGCCGCACAAGTCGCCCGGCCTGGACACGCCCGAGCACGAGTTCACCAGCGGCAACCCGGCGGTCCTCAGCGTGGAGCTGTTCTTCGACACCTACGAGGACAAGACCGACGTCCGCGAGGCGCACACCCAGAAGATCATCGAGCTGACGCACATCAACGTGGAAAGCCACGCCCCGCCCAAGGTCATGTTCACCTGGGGCGGGTTCAAGTTCATCGGCTTCGTCGAGACGCTGACGGTGCGCTACACCATGTTCCTGCCCGACGGGAAGCCCTGCCGCGCCACCGCCAACCTGTCGATCAAGGAGCTGCTCAGCGCCGCGGAGCAGGCGAAGACGCGGGAGAAGCATTCGCCCGACCACACCAAGCGGCGGACGCTCAAGACCGGCGAGACTCTGGCGCTGATCGCGCACGAGGAGTACGACGACGCGGCGGAGTGGCGGCGCATCGCCGACGCCAACGGCATCATGGATCCGCGCGACGTGAAGCCCGGAATGGTGCTCACGCTGCCGCCCATCCTCTGAGAAGGCCGACACCAAAATGAGCGACTACAGCCTCCACAAGCTGATCCAGAAGGCGCAGGAGTCCGCCTCCACCAACGAGTCCAAGCAGTTCGGCGTGGTGGTGGGCATCGTCACCAACGTGGTGGATCCGGACAAGCTCGGCCGCGTGAAGGTGAAGTTCCCGGTGCTGCCGGGCGGGCCCGAGTCGGACTGGTGCCGGGTGGTCCAGCCCGCCGCCGGCGCGGGCCGCGGGTTCTACTGGCTCCCGCACGTCAACGACGAGGTGCTGGTGGCGTTCGAGCGCGGCGAGGCGCACCGGCCCTACATCATCGGGTCGCTCTGGAACGGCAAGGACAAGCCGATGAAGGACGCGTACACCGACGAGAACACCACCGTGATGATCCAGACCAAGTCCGGTCATCAGATCATCCTCGACGACAAGAAGGACGCCGAGAGGATCGTCATCGCCGACAAGAGCGGGAAGCGCACGCTCAGCTTCGACGTGAAGAACAAGAAGTTCGTCATCGAGGCCAAGGAGGGGGACGTCGAGATCCGCGCGGAGAAGAAGATCGTGCTCGACTGCGAGGATCTGGAGATCAAGACCAGGAAGTCGGGCAAGATCGAGACCGGCACCACCTTCGACTTGAAGGTGTCCAGCAACTGCAACATCAAGGCGGGCTCGCAGCTGAACCTCAAGGCCAGCAGGGTGAACATCAACTGAGCGGCGCGGGCCACTTCGCGCGCAGCGCCGCCGGCCGGTTGGTGATCAGGCCGCTCACGCCGCTCTGGTAGAGGCGGTCCGCGGCCTCCGGATCGTCCACCGTCCAGCACCCCACCGAGTAGCCGCGCCGGCGCCAGCGCCGCACGCGCGCGGGCGTGGCCAGGACGTGCTCCGGATGGAGCGCCGCGACCCCCAGCGCCGGCGCCGCCAGCGCCGAGCGCAACGGCCAGCGCTGCTCGCGCTCGAAGAGCAGCGCCCGCGCGATCTCGGGCGCCTGTCGCCGCGCCCGCCAGAGGCAGAGCGGGTTGAAGGAGCTGAGCAGCACGCGATCGGCGGCGCCCGCCTCCCGGACCACCCGCACCACCTCGACGGTGAGTCCCCGGTCGTCGGCGTCCTCGCACTTGAGCTCGACGTTCACCAGGCGGGGAAACGCGGCCAGCGCCTCCGCCAGCAGCGGGACGCGCTCGCCGCGAAACCTCTCCCCCTTCCACGAACCCGCGTCGAGCGATCGCAGCGCGGACCACGGGGCCTGTGTGACCAGCCCGGCGTGGCCGGTGGTGCGCTCGAGCGACTCGTCGTGCACCACCACCGCCTCGCCCGATGCGCACCGCTGCGCGTCCAGCTCCACACCGTCGGCGCCCTGCTGGAGGGCCAGGCGGAATGCGGCCAGCGTGTTTTCCGGCGCCTCGGCGGACGCCCCGCGGTGCCCCCAGATGAGGGGCCGGCCCATCCGCTGGAAGTGCGCCGGGAGCATCTCCGTGCTAGGTTGCGCGCCGAGGTGACATTCCGATGCATTTCGGGTTCGGCGAGCTCCTCCTCATCTTCATCGTGATCATGCTGATCTTCGGCGCGAGCAAGCTGCCGCAACTGGGCGATGCGCTGGGCAAGGGCATCAAGAACTTCAAGCGGTCGGTCACGGGTGACGACGAGATCGACGTGACGCCCAAGAAGGAATCGCTGCCACAGGAAAAGGTGCCGCAGCCGGACGCGAAGTCGCCCGCCGCGAAGAAGTAGATCACCGCCCGCCCAGGAGCCGCCGGGCCTGCACCCGCACGTCGGCGGAAATGGTCAGGTCGCCCGCCACCTCGCGCAGGTCGGGCGCGGTCAACAGCGCCAGCGCCGCCGAGGCGAGCGCGGGCGGGGTGTAGGGATTGAGCGCCAGCGCCCGCCGCACGCGACGGTTCGACGACCAGCGCCGGGAACGGAAGATCTCCTCCAGCACCTCGATGCGCTGGGGCCGGCGCGAGGCTGCTGCCAGCACCTCGCGCTCGGTGCAGCGCGGGTTCTCCAGAATATGCTTCACCACCATCGGATCCGGATCGGTGGCCAGCCGCATCAGCAGATCGCGATCTTGCGTCCGCGCCAGCGCGCGCCGCTCTCCCAGGGTCCGGGCGCGCATCTCCCGATCGATCCACTCCTCGCGGTCGTGATCGAAGCTGCGCCGGGCATGGCCGCGGCCGAACAGCGCCTGCACCTCCAGGTCGTCCTCGGCCGCGAGGAAGAGGGCCTGCACCCGCTCCGGCGGCAGCAGGTCGCGCACCGCGAGCAGCAGGCCCTCCAGCGCGGCGGACTCGGGATCGCTGCGGCGATCGGCGCGGCGGATCAGCGCGCCGAGCAGCGACACCGCCTGCTGTGGCTCGAGCTCGGAGAGGACCGCCGCGCCCTTGCGCGCCCGCAGCTCCCCGCCCGGCAGCGAGGCGAGGGCGCGCGCCAGCGAGCCTGCATCCATCATTTGCCCTTGGTGGCCGATCGCGAGGCGGCGGCCGGGTTCCAGGCATCGATGGGCTCGACGCGCACGCGCAGCTGGCGGGTCGTCAGACCAGCTGGCGGGTCGGTGATGACCGCGAAGAAGGGAAGGCTGGCACCGGGCTGCAGCTTGCGCTCGACCCGTGCGGTGTCGAGGGCGCGGACCAGCCGGCCGGCGTCCGCCGCGTTCTGCAGCGACCACACCTCCTCGGCGGTGGGCTCGAGGCCGGCGATGGCTTCGGCCGAAACCGGCGTCGCTCCGGCCGCCACCAGCTCTGCGGTGACGCGCACCGGCCCATGCTGCCGCTGGCCGCGGTTCTCCACGCGGCCGCGCACGTAGAAGACGGGCTTGCCGGAGGCAGTCTCGTAGAGGCCGCTCACCACCCGCGTGGCCACGATGTCGCTGCCCGGTCCGAGGCCGAGCCAGCTCGCTGCCGAGTCGTCGGAGAGCGCCGAGACGATTACCACCACGATGGCGAGCGCCCCGATCAGGAGGCCGGTCAGGGCGCTGGAGATCATCGCCCTGGCGAGGGGCGGCTCGGATTCCGGAGGCCGTTCGATGCGCAGTGGGGTGGCGTGCGCGGGCGACGGCGTGGCCGCCGCTGGCGTCTGCTTTCGCGGAGCCTGCGGCGGTGTGGGATCATCGTCCGGCTCTCCGAAGCTGAGGCCGTCGAAAGGATCGGACAGCGCGCCTGCCGTACCGGCCGCTTGGGGCTCAGGAGCGGCGTCCTCCGGCGGCGGCGGTGGAGGCGGGGAAGGAGCCTCGTGCGCCGGCGGCGCCACCGGCTCGTCGCCCAGATCCAATTCGAGGTTTGCATATCCCGCCGCGGGCTTCGTCCTCGCGGGAGCCGGGGGCGGGGGCGGTGGCGGCGGCGCAGCAAGCGGCGCGTCGCCGGTCAATTCGGCCATGCCGAAGAGGTCGTCAGCGTCCAGGCGGCGCGCTGCGGCGTCGCCGTTGCGCACGGCGGCCGGACGCGGTGCGGCAGGCCGTGGAGCGTGGGATGCTGGCGCACGGGAGGCCGGCCGGGCCACGGGTGACGCAGCGAGCGTGGAGAGGTCCATGGTGACGCCCGGCGGGCCATCCACCGCCCCAGAGCCCGGCCGCCGCGCCTGGAACACGTTCTTGCACGAAGTGCAGCGGACGCGGACGCCCCTTTCCGTCACCTTTTCGTCGGCGATGCGGAACTTGGACTGGCAGGTTGGACACTGGACGACCACGCTTCCATTCTCTCGCGTACTTCGCCTTGCTGACAAGGAAATGTCCCCCAGGCGGGTGCGTCTCCTGCGCCTTGACACACACCGTCAGGTGTGGAGCAATGGCGGCGCACTGCTTCGCGTCAAAGCGCTCTTTTTCGGCCAACAAGCAAGGCTCAGCAAGAAGGGTGGAGTCCCCAGCATGAGCGAGCAGGATCAGAGCCCGGCGCCGGCGGCCCAGGACGCGCCGCAGGGCGACAAGAGAGAGCCCAAGGTCATCAAGCGGTACACCAACCGCAAGTTGTACGACACGGTCGAGAGCCGGTACGTCACGCTCGACGAGATCGCCCAGATGATCAAGGGCGGCGCCGAGGTGAAGATCGTCGACAACCGCACCAAGGAAGACCTCACCTCGGTGACGCTGGCGCAGATCATCTTCGAGGAAGAGAAGAAGCGATCGCAGATGCCGCTGGGGGTGCTGCGCGAGATCATCCGGCACGGCGGCGAGGCGGTGGCAGGCTTCTACCAGGAGAAGGCCGGTACGCTGGCCGGCAAGCTCGGCGAGCTGAAGAGCCGCACCGAGGTCATCCGCGAGGATCTCGAGCAGCGGGTCCGCGGCGTCACCGGGATGTTCCGCAAGGAAGAGGGCGGCCCGAGCCCGGTGAAGGACGTGATGGCGGCTGGCGAACGGGCAGTCGACGAGCTTCGTGGCAAGGTGGACACCGCGGTCAAGTCGGTGGTGGAGACGCTCGGTGGCCCCGCTGCCGCCGCGGAGATCGACCGGCTCCAGAAACGGGTCCAGGAACTGGAGAAGAAGATCGCCGATCTGACCAAGCAGGCATGACCCTCGCCGAGGCGCTGGAGCCGCTCTACCGCAACTACCTGCGCCGGCTCGACGAGATGGTGGCGCGCCTTCCCGAGGGAGTGGCGCTGACCGAGCAGACGACGCGTGGCGACGACGGCCGCCTTGCCCTGGGCGAGGATGGGCTGGCGCTGCGCTTCGACGTGGCGGACGCGCGCGACGGCCACACCTGGGAGGTCCACGGCGCCCATCCCGACGAGCCCCTCGCCACGCAGCTGCGCGCCGGACTCGTCGAGGTGCGTCTCGAGCCGGGGAACTGGGAGGAGCTGCCGGTGGTGTGCGCCTTCGACGGCGCGCCGCTCCCCGACGACGCGGAGGAACTGGCAGATCTGTTGAGAGGATTCGCCATCCTCTCCTGGTACGGCGGATTTGCCGGCGCACTCCCCCCGCGCGGCACGCCCGGAGCTGATCACTGGCTCGGGCGGGCGCATGGCGTGCGCGTGCAGCTGCGGGAAAACGAGCTGTGGGCCATCTACGATCTGGGCACCTGCCCGCCCGCCGCCCTCGACTCCCTTTGCACGGCCCTCTCCGGCTATTCCGACTCCCGCGTCCCCCTCGCGCACATCCGCATCGGCGGCAAACCTCTGTAGGGCTTCGATCTGAAGAGTTGTTCAGGTAATAGAGGGCGGATGCTGGAGGGGTTTCACCAGAGCGTGAGGGATTGGTTCGTCGGCAGGTACGGGACGCCGACGGAGCCGCAGGAACTGGGGTGGCCGCGGATCCTCCGGGGGGAGGACACGCTGATTGCCGCCCCCACCGGGTCGGGCAAGACGCTGGCCGCGTTCCTCGGCTGCCTGGACGCGATGATCCGCGAGGGGGCCTCGCTGCCTGACGAGACGCAGGTGCTCTACGTCTCGCCGCTCAAGGCGCTGGCCAACGACGTGCGCGTCAACCTGCTCGAGCCGCTCGCCGAGCTGCGCAAGCTGCCCGGCGTGCCCGAGATCCGCGCCGCAGTCCGCACCGGCGACACGCCCCAGCCCGAGCGCCAGGCGATGATCAGGAAGCCGCCGCACGTGCTGGTCACCACGCCGGAAAGCTTCTACCTGCTCCTCACCAGCGGCAGCGGACGCGCGATGCTGCGCACCGTCCGCACGGTGGTGGTGGACGAGATCCACGCGGTGGCGCGCGACAAGCGCGGCGCCCACCTGGCCCTTTCGCTGGAGCGGCTCGACGCGCTCTGCGGCAAGCGCTGCGTGCGCATCGGCCTGTCGGCCACCCAGCGGCCCATCGAGGAGATCGGCCGCTTCCTCACCGGCGGCGGTCCCTGCGCCATCGTGGAGAGCGGGTCGCGGCGCGCGCTGGATCTCTCGGTCGAGGTCCCCCGCGACGAGCTCAACGCCGTGGCCTCCAAGGAGCAGCGCGAGGAGACCGCCTCGCGGGTGGCCGAGCTGGTGCGCGAGCATCGCACCACGCTGGTGTTCGTCAATACGCGGCGGCAGGTGGAGCGGGTGGCGCACCAGCTCGCCAAGGAGCTGGGCGAGGACCAGGTGGTTGCGCACCACGGCAGCATGTCGAGGCTGATGCGCCTCGACGCCGAGGAGAAGCTCAAGCATGGGTCGGTTCGCTGCGCTGTGGCCACCGCCTCGCTGGAGCTGGGCATCGACGTGGGCGCGGTGGATCTGGTGATCCAGCTCGAGTCGCCGCGCAGCTTGTCGGTCACGCTGCAGCGGGTGGGGCGCGCCTCCCACCACCGCGGCGGTGTGCCCAAGGGCAGGCTCTTTCCGGCTACGCGCGATCAGCTGGTGGAGTGCGCGGCCATCGTGCGCGGCCTGCGGCGCGGGAATCTGGAGGTGACGCGCATTCCCGACTGGCCCCTGGACGTGCTCGCGCAGCAGCTGGTGGCGATGGCGGCCTGCGAGGACCTGCCCGAGGACAAGGCCTTCGATCTCGTCCGCCGCGCCTGGCCGTACCGCGACTTGCCGCGCAAGCAGTTCGACGACGTGGTGGAGATGCACGCCGAGGGCGTGGCGCGAAGGGCCGGGCGGGCGCAGGGTGCGCGGCTCCACCGCGACGGCGTCAACAAGGTGGTGAAGGCGCGGCGAGGGTCGCGCATCGCAGCCATCACCAGCGGCGGCGCCATTCCCGAGACGGCGCAATACGCGGTGATCGCCGAGCCGGAAGGCGTCACCATCGGCCAGGTCGACGAGGACTGGGCGGTGGAGAGCATGGCCGGCGACATCTTCCTGCTCGGCAACCAGAGCTGGAAGATCCGCCGGGTGGAGGCCGGCCGCGTGCGGGTGGAGAACGCGCATGGCGCACCGCCTTCGCTGCCCTTCTGGAACGGCGAGGCGCCCGGCCGCACTGCCGAGCTTTCGCAGGAGGTCTCGGCGCTGCGCGAAGAGCTGGAGCCGATGCTCGACGATGCCGACCGCGCCGCGCAGTGGCTGGTCGGCGAATGCGCCGTGCCGCGCGCCGGGGCCGACCAGATGGTCCGCTACCTGGGCGCGGCGCGCGATGCACTGGGGGCGCTGCCCACGCAGCGGACGCTGGTCGCCGAGCGCTTCTTCGACGAGGCCGGCGGCATGCAACTGGTCGTGCACGCGCCCTTCGGCGCGAAGCAGAACCGCGCCTTCGGGCTGGCCCTGCGCAAGCGCTTCTGCCGCACCTTCGACTTCGAGCTGCAGGCCGCCGCCACCGACGAGGGCATCTTGCTCTCGCTGGGGCCGCAGAACAGCTTTCCGCTGGAGAGCGTGTTCGAGTTCCTCTCCCCCAACACCATAGACGAGATGCTCACCCAGGCGGCGCTGCAGGCGCCGATGTGGGGAGTGCGCTGGCGCTGGAATGCCACCCGCTCGCTGGCCGTGCTGCGCTCGCGGGCCGGCCGCAAGATCCCCTTCAACATCCTGCGCATGCGCACCGACGATCTGCTGGCGCAGGTCTTCCCGGCCCAGGCGCAGTGCCAGGAGAACGCCGCCGGCCCCATCGAGCCGCCCGACCACCCGCTGGTGCGCGAGACGCTGCGCGACTGCCTGACCGAGGCCATGGACATCGAGGCGCTGCGCGCGCTGCTCCAGCGCATCCAGCGCGGCGAGCTGCGGCTCCTGGCCCGCGACACCCCCGAGCCTTCGCCGCTCTCGCACGAGATCCTCAACTCCGCGCCCTACGCCTACCTGGACGACGCTCCGCTGGAGGAGCGGCGCTCGCGCGCCGTGCAGATGCGGCGCTCCCTCGATCCGCGCGACGCCGCGTCGCTGGGCGCGTTGGATGCCGATGCCATCGCCGAGGTGGTGGCGCAGGCGTTCCCCGACGTGCGCTCTGGCGACGAGCTGCACGACGTCCTGCTCACGCTGGTGGTCTTGCGCGAGGTGCCGCCGCAGTGGGCGGGGTTCCTGGAGGAGCTGCGCGCCGGCGGCCGCGCCGTGCTGCGCGATGGCTTCTGGCGGGCGGCGGAGCGCGAAGGGTCGGAGCTGGTGGACGCGGTCCGAGGCTGGATCGGCATCTGCGGGCCCGTCACAGCAGCAGAGCTGGCGGCGAAGCTCGGCGTGGCCAACGTGGAGGCGGAGCTGGCCGCGCTGGAGAACGACGGCGTGGTGCTGCGCGGCCGCTACCGCGCCGGCGCGCAGGAGACGGAGTGGTGCGAGCGGACGCTGCTCTCGCGCATCCATGGGCGGACGCTGGGGAGGCTACGGCGCGAGATCGAGCCCGGCACCACGCAGGACTTCCTCCGCTACCTGTTCCGCTGGCAGCACGTGCAGCCCGGCACGCAGCTCCACGGCGCGCAGGGACTGGCCGAAGTGCTGGGGCAGCTGCAGGGATTCCAGGCGGCCGCGGGCGCCTGGGAGGGCGACATCCTGCCGGCGCGGGTGGCGCGCTATGACAAGGCGCTGCTCGACCAGCTCTGCTTCTCCGGCGAGATCGCCTGGGGACGGTTGGCGTGCGCGGACGAGTCGCCGCGGCGCGCTCCGCCGGGGAGGGCCACGCCCATCGCGCTGGTCCGCCGCGAGGATCTGGAATGGCTGCTGGACGCCAGTCGCGGCGCGCCCGAGCCGCTGGGGCCGCGGGCGCAGCTGCTGCTCGCCTTGCTGGAGCAGCGCGGCGCGCTCTTCCCGCACGAGGTGCGAGCGCAGTCGGGCCTGGACCGCCGCGAGCTGCACGACGCGCTCTGGGAGCTGGTCTCGGGTGGCCGCGTGACCTGCGACGGTTTCGCGGCGCTGCGCGCGCTGCTCGATGCCAAGGCGCAGGGCGCGTCGGGTCGCTGGTCGCTGCTGCGCCCGCTGGAGGAAGCGCCGCCGCAGCCGTTCGTGGAGAAGCTGGCGCACCAGTACCTGCGCAGGTACGGCATCGTCTTCCGCGACCTGCTCGCGCGCGAGCCACGCTGCCCGCCGTGGAGGGAACTGTTGCTGGTCTACCGGCGAATGGAGGCGCGCGGAGAGCTTCGCGGCGGAAGGTTTGCGCACGCTTTCTCCGGCGAGCAGTTCGCGCTGCAGGAGGCGGTGGACGCGCTGCGCGCGGTGCGGAAGCTGAAGAAGGACGGGGAAGAGCGGGTCGCGCTCAGCGCGTGCGATCCGCTGAACTTCACCGGGCTGCTCACGCCGGGAGCGCGGGTGGCGGCGGTGCCGCAGAACCGCGTGGTGTACGTGGACGGCGTGCCGCAGGGAGAGGGCGCGCTGCAAACTGCCTGAAAGCGCGCGGGTGCGGTAACGGCTGGTGCCTCGACACCCCGCCTAATGCGTCTGCGCTTCGCCGCCCTTCTTCTGCAGCTCCGCGATCTTTGCGGACAGCCCCTCGAAGACCTTCTCCAGCTCCTCGATCTTCCCCTCCAGCTTCCTCACGTCTCCGGAGGTGGGGATGTTCATCGCGCCCAGCGCCGTGTGCGCGGCGCGCTCTGCGGTGGCCTTCGCTTCCATCGCCGCGCTCATGGTCTTCTGCAGCGCGCCCATGAAGGCTTCGTTGGAGAGCAGCTGCGAGGCGAGCTTGCTCATCCGCTCCTCGCCGGTGGCGATCATCTTCTTGAACACGGTATTGTCGCGAAGCATGGCCGACTCCCGGCGCAGTTGTTGACGCCGACTCTGTAGCGTGGCCGCGCACCCTGTCAAGCCGCGGTTGACGCCCTTTCCACCCGCAACTACAGTCCCGCGCCCAATGCCTTCCCTCCTCGATCGCCGCCTCGTCGTGGTGACTGGGAAGGGAGGCACGGGAAAGAGCACCGTCTCGGCCGCGATCGCCCTGTCGGCGGCGCGCCGGGGCAAGCGCGTGCTGGTCTGCGAGGTGGTGGCCAAGGAGCGGGTCGCCGACTTCTTTGGCCGCCCGCCCTCGGGGACGAAGATCCGGGAGCTCTTGCCCAACCTCTACAGCGTGCACGTGCGGCCCCGCGAGGCGATGCGCGAGTACGCCCTGATGATCCTCAAATACGAGACGCTCTACCGGCTGGCCTTCGAGAACGCGGCGGCCCGGTACTTCCTCGCCGCCGCGCCCTCGCTGGCGGAGATCGTCATGCTCGGCAAGGTCTGGTGGCACGCTACGCAGGAGACCGAGCGCGGCCGCCCGCGCTGGGATCTGGTGGTGCTGGATGCGCCGGCCACCGGTCACGGCCTCACCTTCCTCGCCGTCCCGGAGACCTTCCTCAAGCTGGTGGTGGAAGGGCCGCTGGCGCGCGACATGCGCTCGATGCAGGCGCTGCTCGCCGACCCGGAGCGCTGCAGCATCTGCGTGGTGACGCTGCCCGAGGAGATGCCCGCCAACGAGGCCATCGAGCTCGACCGGGCGCTGCGGCAACGGCAGTTCCCGGCCGGGCCGCTCATCCTCAACGGCGCCTTCGAGTCGCGGTTCTCCCCGGCCGAGCTTGCGGCCGTGACGCGCGGCGGGCCGCTGCTCGCCGCCGCGGGCGAGGCGGCCGACAACCACGAGTCCCGCGCCGCCCTCTCCACGCACTACGAGGCCGTCCTGCGCGACGCGGTGCCGCGCCAGCTGCTCAAAGTGCCCTTCCTCTTCGAGCGCAGCTTCGGCGCCCGGGCAGTGGAGAAGGTGGCGCATTGCCTGGAGGCCGCGCTGTGAAGGCGCTGGCCGGGCGCAGGATCGTCTGCTGCGTCGGCTCGGGCGGCGTGGGCAAGACCACCACCTCGGCGGCGCTGGCGCTGCAGGCGGCGATGGACGGGAAGCGCGCGCTGGTGCTGACCATCGATCCGGCGCGCCGGCTGGCCAACAGCCTGGGATTGCGCGAGTTGGGCAACGAGGAGACGCGCATCGCGCCCTCCCACTTCGCCGAGGCGCGGCTGGCTCCGCGGGGCGAGATGTGGGCGATGATGCTGGACCTCAAGCGCACCTGGGACGAGCTGGTGCAGCGCCAGGCGCGGTCGCCTCAGCAGGCAGAGGCCATTCTGGGCAACAAGCTCTACCAGACGCTCTCCACCGCCATGGCCGGAAGCCTGGAGTACATGGCGATGGAGAAGGTCTACGAGGTCTACACCAGCGGCCGCTTCGACCTGATCGTGCTCGACACGCCGCCTACCTCCAACGCGCTCGACTTCCTCCACGCCGCCGACCGGATCCTCGACGTCCTCGACAACAACGCCATGCGCATCGTGCTCGGCCCCATGCTCAAGGCGGGGAAGCTCGGTTTCAGACTGCTGGCGGCGCCTTCGAGCCTGGTGCTGCGCACGCTGGCGCGCTTCACCGGCAGCGATTTCCTGCGCGACCTGGCGGCCTTCATGATGGCCTTCGAAGGCATGTACGAGGGCTTCAAGGAGCGCGCCTCCAGGGTGAAGGCGCTGCTCACCTCGGAGCAGGCGGGCTTCGTGCTGGTCACCAGCCCCAACCCGCTCACCACGCAGGAGACGCTCTTCTTCCACCGCGCGCTCGAGCAGGACGGCATCCGCACCGCTGCGGTGGTGGTCAACCGCGTGCAGCGCGATCCACGGCGCCACGGCGGGCCCGACAACGTGCCGGCGCTGCGCGAGGCGCTGCAGCTGGCGCAGATCAAGGATCAGGAAGGGCTGGCCGAGCGGCTCTGCGAGACCCTCACCGAGCAGGCCGTCCTGGCCGACCAGGACCGCCGCGAGATCGAGCGGCTGCGCGAGACGCTGCGAGGGGTTCCCCTGTTCACGGTTCCCCGTCTGCGGAAGGATGTTCACGATCTGGCAGGGCTGTGGCAGATCGACGTCTGCCTGGCAGGAGGAGAGTGATGTTCCACACTGCGACCATCGAGCTGCCCACCACCAGGAAGGCGGAGATGATCGACGTCACCAAGCGGGTGCGCGCCGTCGTCGCCGCCAGCAACGTCCAGTCCGGCCTCTGCGCGATCTTCTGCGGCCACACCACCGCGGCGGTCACCATCAACGAGAACACCGACCCGGACGTCCAGACCGACATCCTCAACGCGCTGGAGCGCGCCGTCCCCCGGGGCGAGAAGTACTACAAGCACGAGGAGGGCAATGCGCACGCGCACGCCAAGGCGGCGGTGGTGGGGTTCTCCGTGACCATCCCGGTGCAGGGGGGCAAGCTCCAGCTCGGCACCTGGCAGGCGATCTACTTCTGCGAGTTCGACGGCCCGCGCAACCGCAAGCTGGCCGTCACCGTGATGGGGTGACTTCCACGATGCGCGGAAGGGTAGACTGCGCCGCCCATGTCGCTGCTGCACGCCCGCGGCCTTTCGCTCCGGTACGGTCCCAAGGTCCTGCTCGACGACGCGAGCTTCGCCTTGGGTCATCACGACCGCGCCGGGCTCATTGGTCCCAACGGCAGCGGCAAGAGCACGCTGATGAAGGTGCTCGCCGGGCGCATCGAGCCCGACGCGGGGACGGTGCAGCTGGTGCGCCGGGCGCGCGCGGGATACCTCCCTCAAGAGCTGTCGGAGCTGCCGCCCGGGTCGCTGATCGAAGGCGTGCTGGCCAGCGTGCCGGGCCGGACCTGGCTGGAGTCGCGCATCGCCGCGGCCGAGGCGGCCCTGGCGGGCGCCGCCGCCGAGGCCGAGCAGGTGGAGCTGGGGGGCGAGCTGGCCGAGTTGCACGAGGAGCTGGGCCACCACGAGGAGCTGTACGGGCGGCACCGCGCCGAGGAGATCCTCAGCGGACTTGGATTCTCCATGCAGGCCATGGAGCGGCCCGCCTCCGAGCTGTCCGGCGGCTGGAAGATGCGCGCGGCGCTGGCAGCGCTGCTGCTCCAGGATCCGGAGCTGCTGCTGCTCGACGAGCCCACCAACCACCTCGACGTGCCGACGCTGGAGTGGTTCGACGCTTTCCTGCGCCGGTCGCGCAAGGCGCTCTTGTTGGTCTCGCACGACCGGGAGTTCCTCGATCGGCAGATCGATCGCGTGCTCTCCTTCGAGCCGGAGGGCCTGCGCACCTATGCGGGCAACTACGAGAGATATCTGGTGACGCGCGCGCAGGAGGAGGACCTGCTCGAGGCGCAGGCCGAGCGCCAGCAGAAGCGCCGCGCCCAGATGCAGGCCTTCATCGACCGCTTCCGGGCCAAATCCAGCAAGGCGCGCCAGGTGCAGAGCCGCGTCAAGCTGCTGGAGAAGGAAGAGCTGGTGCAAGTGCGCGAGGAGCGGGCCACGGTGCGCTTCCGCTTCCCAGAGGCGCCCCGCAGCGGGCGCGAGGTGGCCCGCCTGGAGAACATCTCCAAGTCGTACGGCGCGCGCAGCATCTACCGCGATCTCTCCGGGCAGATCCTGCGCGGCGACCGCATCGCGGTCATCGGTCTCAACGGGGCCGGCAAGACCACGCTGCTCAAGCTGCTGGCCGGGGAGATCGCCCCCGACGCCGGCGCGGTGACGCTCGGACACAACGTCGTCCCCGGCTATTTCGCCCAGCACCACACCGAGAGGCTGGACCCCTCTCGCACCATCCTTGCGGAGGTGCATGGCCTGGTGCCCACGCAGCCGCAGAGCTGGGTGCGCGGCGTGCTGGGGTCGTTCCTCTTCTCGGGCGACGACGTGGACAAGCGCATCGCGGTGCTTTCCGGAGGAGAGCGCGCCCGGGTTGCCCTGGCGCGCCTCTTGGTCGTGCCCTCGAACTTCCTGCTCATGGACGAGCCCACCAACCACCTCGATCTCGACTCGGCGGAGGCCCTGATCGACGCCCTCACCCGCTACGAGGGCACGCTCTTGTTCGTGTCACACAACCGCAGCTTCGTGAACGGGCTCGCCACCCAGGTCTGGGAGGTGAAGGACGGGCGCATCGATGCGCAGCCCGGCGATCTGGACGACTGGTCGCGCCGCCAGGCGGAGCTTTTGCCGCCACCGTCGCTCGAGGTGCGCGGGGGGGCCGGCGGGCAGGGGGCGCAGGCCCGGCGCGAGCGTGCGCTGGAGCGCGAGCGCCGGGAGAAGGCGGTGGGTCCGCTCAAGCGCGCCATCGCCGAGTTGGAGGAGCGCATCGCCCTGCTGGAGACGGAGAAGAAAGCAGCGGAGGCGCAACTCGCCGATCCGGCGCTCTTTGCCGACCCCGCCCGCAGCACGCCGCTGGTCAACGCCTACCGGGATGCGGGCAGGAAGCTGGAAGAGCTCTACGCGCGCTGGGAGCACAAGCAGGAGGAACTGGCCGCGGCGCTGTCGCAGCTGGCATGACCTGCCGAACGTGTACGAGGTGTACACCCGGTACACATTCCCGCCGGGTCGGCTCCTCTCCCACAGCGCCGCACGCGCGGCCGGCGGAAAAGCCGCCAGACTGCTGGCGCGCTCCTATACTGTGCTGCCGATGAAGCGGACCCTTCTCTGGCTGTTCGTCCTCGCGGTGCTCGGCGCCGGCAGCTATCTGGGCTGGCGCGTGCTCGACGAGCGCCGCTTCGCCGCCGCGCCCTTCGGGGAGGGCTCGCGTTTGGTCACCATCCCCCCGCGGACGGGTCCGCACGCGCTGGCGAAGCTGCTGGCCGACGCGCACGTCGTTTCCGACGCGGATCGGTTCTACACGCATCTGCACTGGTTCCGCCGCGACGCGCACAGCCGCGCCGGCGAATACCAGTTCGACGGGCCCCTGCTTCCGGACGAGGTGCTGGGCAAGCTGACGCGCGGCGAGGTCAAGCTCTACCGCTTCACGGTGGCCGAAGGGCTGCGGGCCGACGAGATGTCGCCGCTGGTGGCGCAGACCGGGATCTGTCCGGCCCCGGACTTCCTGCGCATCGTGCGCGACCCTGCCTCGCCGGCGAAATACGGCGTGCCCGGGCCTTCGATGGAAGGGTATCTCTTCCCCGATACCTACTCGGTGCCGCGGAGCGCGGGCTGTGCGGGCATCGTTGGCGCCATGGTGGCGCGGTTCCAGAAGGCCTGGCAGCAGGCGCAGGCGCAGCGGCTGCCGTCGGTGACCTTCGACACACGGCAGGGCGTGACGCTGGCCAGCATCGTCGAGAAGGAGACAGGCCAGCCCGCGGAGCGCCCCCACGTCTCCTGCGTCTTCCACAACCGCCTGAAGAAACGCATCCCGCTGGGCACCGATCCCACGGTGATCTACGCGGTGCTGCTGGCCAACGACTTCGTCTGGGACCACAACCTGCACAAGAGCGATCTGTCGCGCGAGTCGCCTTACAACACCTACAAGGTGAAAGGCCTGCCGCCCGGACCCATCGCCAACCCCGGCGAGGCGGCGATGGTGGCGGCGCTGCATCCGCTCGAGTGCGACGACCTCTTCTTCGTCTCGCGCAACGACCACACCCACGTGTTCTGTCCGGACCTCAAGTGCCACGAGGCCAACGTGCGCAAGTACCAGATCGAGTACTTCCACAAGCAGAAGCGGAACGTGGGCGCGCAGGTCAAGAAGCGCAGCGGCGGTAGACGGAAGCGTAGGTGAAGCGCTCCGCCAGGCAGAAGGAGAGGCCGCGGAAGTCGAAGCGGTCCTTGCGGAAGTCACCCAGCTTGCCCTGGTAGATGAGCACCGCCCGGGTGGGCGTGCGCCGCAGAAGGCGCTGCTCGAAGTCCTCCACCCAGGCGGCGCGGATCCACTGCGCGTCGGGCAGTCCGGCCGCGAAGGCCAGCGGGATGTCCAGGTAGTCCCAGACGCCGTCGAGGAGGACGGTGTCCCCCGGCGTGGTGTCATGCTTCAGCCAGGCGGCTGCCTCGGCGATGCCGGGCGGCAAGGATCCGATGGGCGAGAGCGGGCGCGCCCACTCCGCCAAGGACCCCGTGCGGTTCCACGAGACTGCCGCGAGCGCCAGAGGGGTGGCGACGCCCAGCGCGAGGGCGAATGCGCGAGCAGGCCGTCGCAGGCGGGCCAGGGCGTCGGAAGCGAAGACGAGCGAGAGCGCCGAAGCCACCATGGCAAACCGGGCCATGGGCCGGAAGTCGGCCAGCACCGCGGTGCGGAAGGTGAAATAGAGGGCCGGCAGCCAGGCGATGGTCACCAGCTCCCATCCCGCCGCCCGTCGCCACAGGCAGCGCGCCGAACCCCACAGCGAGGCGAGCCCCAGCGCCGGCGTCGCCACAAGGCAGACAGCGAGGGGCCAGTAGACCAGCCCGTAGAGGCGATAACGCGCTTGGCCGAACCAGGACAGGGCCATGCGCGCCAGCGCCAGGTGATCGCGGTCGATGTGGCGGATGGGCAGAAGCGCATCGCCGGCGTACCGCGCGTTCACCCACATCCAGAAGAAGGCGGGAGCCAGCGCGATGGCGGCGAAACCGGCCGCGCGGAAGCCGTCGCGTGTGCGCAGCGCCAAAAGGCCCGCGAAGAGCGGCACGTACATCCAGCCGTCGTAGCGGACCAGTCCGGCCGCCCCCAGGACCAGCGCGGCGGCGAAGGCCCGCTCCTCCAGCGTGAGCCAGAGCGCTGCCAGGAAGAGCGCCAGGAACACCGCCTCGCTGGCGCCCGTCGCGCTCGCCTGGATGTGTAGGGGTGACAGGGCGAGCGCCAGCGCCGCCCAGAAGGCGGCCTCCTCTCCGCGCTCGCGCCGGGCGATGGCGCCGAGTAGCCAGACCCCGGCCAGTCCGCAGCCGAGCGAGAGGGCGCGCGCCGCAACTACGCGGTCGCCCAGCAGCCGGACGAGGGCGCCGATCAGCGTGAGATGGAGCGGTCCGTATTGGTACGTTTCGAGAAAACCGTGCCAGAGATGTGGGTGGGCCGCCCATCGCTCCGCGATCTCGATGCGGACCGGGGCATCGCCGTAGTGCTCGTAGCCTGCGATCGCGGGCACGATGCGGGCGGCGAGCGCCACGGCAAGGGGAACCAGCGGCGAGCGGCTCAACGGAGTGGGTGAATGGAGTTGTGCACCGCGCCGTCTCCTTTTATGCACTCTACCGTGGGCTCGCCCCCGCGCGCTGTGTCAGGGGTCGAGCGTGGTTCCGGTCGTTTCGTTGCAGCCACCTTTCCGCGGCGCTACGTTCGAGGTTCCGCGGGCGCCGCAGCCAGCGCCAGAGGGGAATAGCCGACATGCAGACCTTCCGTGAGTCCGGCGATCTCAGCCTCGTTTCCCGAATCGCCGCCCTGCAGGACAAGTCCAGCTTCAAGGAGCTGCACTGGGAGGGCAGCTTCGAGGACTACCTCCGGATCATCCGCGAGAACCCCCGGGTGACGCGCACCGCGTTCCAGCGCATCTACGACATGATCCTGAGCCACGGCAAGACGGAGTACATCGACAACAAGAAACGGCTCATCCGCTACCACTTCTTCCACGACGAGCCCAACGGCGGCCGCGACGCGGTCTACGGCCTGGACGTCCCGCTGATGAAGCTGGTCAACGTCTTCAAGAGCGCCGCCCAGGGCTACGGCACCGAGAAGCGCGTCATCCTGCTCCACGGGCCGGTGGGGTCGTCGAAGAGCACCATCGTGCGCCTGCTGAAGAAGGGCACCGAGGAGTACTCGCGCACGCCGGAAGGCGCGCTGTATACGTTCTCCTGGGTGCTCGACAAGAAGGGCCCTGACGGCGCCACGCACAGCGAGAAGTTCCCCACGCCGATGAACGAGGACCCGCTGCTGCTCATCCCCGAGGAATGGCGCGAGAAGGTGTTCGCCGATCTCTGCCCCCCGGACAGCGGCTACAAGATCCCGGTGGGCGGCGACCTCTGCCCGGCCTCGCGGCTGATCTTCAAGGAGCTGATGGCCGAGTACAAGGGCGACTTCGCCAAGGTGATGTCTCACGTGCGGGTCAAGCGGCTGCTGCTGTCGGAGAAGGACCGCATCGGCATCGGCACCTTCCAGCCCAAGGACGAGAAGAACCAGGACTCCACCGAGCTGACCGGCGACGTGAACTACCGCAAGATCGCAGAGTACGGTTCGGACTCCGATCCGCGCGCCTTCAACTTCGACGGCGAGTTCAACATCGCCAACCGCGGCATCATCGAGTTCGTCGAGGTGCTCAAGCTGGACGTGGCCTTCCTCTACGACCTGCTCGGCGCCTCGCAGGAGCACCGGATCAAGCCGAAGAAGTTCCCGCAGACCGACATCGACGAGGTGATCATCGGGCACACCAACGAGCCCGAGTACAAGAAGCTGCAGAACAACGAGTTCATGGAGGCGCTGCGGGACCGCACCGTGAAGATCGACATCCCCTACATCACCAAGCTGGG
>Ga0136846_1229989_pt1 | contig 24224 bp, 27 predicted proteins | sample HopSoiMetagenom2_FD_96841 | JGI IMG/M metagenome (GOLD analysis project Ga0136846, IMG submission 96841) | Grasslands soil microbial communities from Hopland, California, USA - 2 Assembly 2016 (version 4) | ecosystem: Environmental > Terrestrial > Soil > Grasslands | place: USA: Hopland... | reverse complement strand
CGTCGGCAACGACCGCGTGCTCGCGGTGGCTATCGGCGCGTCCATCGTTATCCACGGCATCGTTCTCGCCCTGCATTTCAAGCTGCCGGATCGGCTACTGTCGAAAGCCTCCGAGCCACGCCTGGAGGTCGTTCTCGTCAACGCGAAGACGCGCGAGCGGCCTTCCAAAGCGGACGTTCTTGCGCAGGCCAATCTCGACCGCGGCGGCAACGTCGACGAGGCGCGGCGCTCGCGCTCCCCGTTGCCGGTCACCAATCCTCGCAATCCGGGGCGCGACCTGGCCGAGGCCCAGCGGCGCGTCCAGGAGCTCGAGGTGCAGCAGCAGAAGCTGCTCGCCGCAGCGCGCGAAGCCCAAGCCCGTGTTCCGGCCCGGACCACGCCCGCTCAGCCGGCGGAGGAAGCAGCGCCGCGACAAAGTGGCCGCGACCTGGCGGATCTCGCGCTGGCTGCGATGCGCCTGCAGGCGCAGATCGACAAGCAAGTCGAGGAATACCAAAAGCGGCCGCGCAAGAAGTTCATCGGCGCGAACGCGGCTGAGTACCGCTACGCCCAATATGAAGAGGAATGGCGTGCGAAAGTCGAGCGCTGGGGCACGGTCAACTATCCGCCGGAAGCGCGCGGCAAGCTCTACGGCAACCTGCGCCTCACCGTCACGCTGCGCCCCGATGGCTCGGTCGACACCATCGAGCTCGATCGCTCCTCGGGACTGAAGATCCTCGATGCCGCGGCATTCAAGATCGTGAAGATGGCGTCGCCTTTCGCGGCGTTCCCGCCCTCCATCCGCCGCGACACGGATCTAATCGTCATCACTCGCACCTGGTTCTTCAGCCAGGGCGACAAGATCTGGACCGAATAATCTGGCGTGGCGGCTAAGCGTCGCGGTCCCGTTCGCTGGTTCGTCATTGCCTGGAAAGCCTTCAGCTACTCGCTGGGCGCGCTGGTCATCGCCTTCGTGCTGGCGCAGCTGTGGTTCTACGGCCATGTGTTCTATTGGATGCACTACCCGCCCGGCCGCACCGCATTCATGGAGCATCGCCTGGACGCCCTGCTGGAGAAGAGTCCCAACGCGCGCTTGCGCTACCAGTGGACACCGTACGAGCGCATTTCCGCCAATCTAAAACGCGCCGTGGTCGCGGCGGAGGACGCCCGCTTCCTCGACCACGAGGGCTTCGATTGGGAGGCGATCCAGAAGGCGATGGTGAAGAACGAGAAGCAAGGCCGGGTAGTGGCAGGGGCCTCGACCATCAGCCAGCAGCTTGCCAAGAATCTGTTTCTATCCGGCGAGCGCTCATGGCTGCGCAAGGGGCAGGAGGCCATCATCACGTGGATGCTGGAGACCGAGCTGTCCAAGCGTCGCATCCTCGAGCTGTACCTCAACGTCGCCGAATGGGGCGAGCCCGGCATCTTCGGTGCGGAGGCGGCTGCGCGATATCACTTCGGCGTCTCGGCTGCTCAGCTCGATGCCAACCAGGCAGCGTGGCTCGCGGTCATCCTGCCGAGCCCGCGTCGCTACGAGCGCGGGCGCATGACGCCGTACCTCGCCGGCCGCGTGGAAACCATCCGCGCGCGAATGGGAGCGGTCCAGATCCCCTGATACGCTTGGTCATGTCCGAAGCGCTCGCGCGATTGGAGGTCGATGATCTGCAGGAAACGCTGCGCGAGATGCAAGGGCTGATCGCGCAAGGCGCCGACAACGCCACGCTCCGCGCCAGGCTCGACGCGCTGCATCCGGCCGACATCGCCTTCCTCCTCGAGGCTCTTCCGCTCGAAGAGCGCATGGCGGTATGGAATCTCGTCAAGGCCGATCGCGACGGCGAGATCCTGGTCGAGGTGTCCGAGGCGGTGCGCGAATCGCTCATCGCCAACATGGACTCGGCCGAGCTCGTCGCGGCAGCCGAGACCCTGGAAGCCGATGAGCTCGCCGACATCGCCGCCGACCTGCCCGCCGGCGTCATGGAGGAGGTGGTGCAGTCGCTGCCCGCTGAGGAGCGAGAGCGGCTGCGCGCCGCGCTCTCGTACCCCGAGGGCTCGGTCGGCGCGTTGATGGACTTCGATCACGTCGTGGTGCGCGAAGACGTCACGCTCGAGGCAGTGACGCGCTACCTGAGGCGCATGGACGAGCTGCCCGACCACACGGACCAGCTCTTCGTCGTCGATCGCGCCAACCGGCTGCTCGGCACGCTGCCGCTCGCGCGACTCATCGTCTCCGATCTGGAGCTCGAGGTGCGTCGGGTGATGGTCGCCGATACGGTGAGGTTCTACGCCGAAGATTCGGCCGAAGATGCTTCGAACGCATTCGAGCGCTACGACTTGGTGTCGGCGCCGGTGGTCGACGCGGCCGACACGCTGATCGGCCGGCTGACGGCGAACGCGGTCATCGACTACATCCGCGAGCGCAGCGCCGAATCGCGGCTCGCCGAGGCCGGCCTGCGGCAGGAAGAGGACGTCTTCGCGCCCGTGCTCGACAGCTTCAAGAACCGCTGGGCATGGCTCGCGGTGAACCTCGTCACCGCTTTCATCGCCTCGCGCGTCATCGGCCTCTTCGAGGGCTCGATCGAGCGGCTGGTCGCGCTCGCGGCGCTGATGCCGATCGTCGCCGGCATGGGGGGCAACTCGGGCAACCAGACGATTACGATGATCGTGCGAGCCATGGCCCTCGGGCAGATGCAGGGCAACTATTGGGGCCAGCTGCTGAAAAAGGAGATGGGGGTGGCGCTGCTGAACGGCGTCGTGTGGGGCGGGCTGCTCGGTGTGGTCGCCTACCTCTTCTACGGCAACGTGGCGCTGGGGGGCGTGATGGCCCTCGCCATGATCCTGAACCTCATGCTCGCCGCGGTGATGGGTGTCGCCATCCCATGGGTGCGATCGGCCTTTGGTCGCGATCCGGCGGTCGGCTCCTCGGTGCTCATCACCGCGTGCACCGACTCCGGCGGTTTCTTCATCTTTCTAGGCCTGGCGACGCTATTCCTGGTGTGACGGCCGCTATCAGGCGCGGAAGGCTTCGCGCGCCGCGGCAAGCGTGTCGTCGATCTCCTCCGCGCCGTGGGCCGCCGAGACGAAGCCGGCCTCGTACGCCGACGGCGCGAGATACACGCCGCGCTCGAGCATGGCGTGGAAGAAGCGGTTGAAGCGCTCTTTGTCCGCTTGCATGACCTCGGCAAAGCTGCGCGGCGCAGCGGCTCGGAAGTAGAGCCCGAACATGCTGCCGATCGATTGCGACGAAAAGGCGACCCCGGCCTTGCGCGCTTCCGCCGCGAGTCCTTCGACGAGCGAGCGCGTCGTCGCTTCGATGCGCTCGATGAAGCGCGGCTGCACGACGAGTTGCAACGTGGCGAGCCCGGCGGCGACCGCGAGCGGATTTCCCGATAGTGTGCCGGCCTGGTACACCGGGCCGAGCGGCGCGAGCTGGTCCATGATCTCGCGGCGGCCGCCGACCGCGCCGAGGGGCAATCCGCCGCCGGCGACCTTGCCGAGGGTGGTGAGATCCGGCTTCACGCCATAGCGAGCCTGCGCGCCGCCGAGCGCGACGCGGAATCCCGTCATCACCTCATCGAGAATGAGCACGGCGCCGTGATTCGTGCACTCCTCGCGCAGTGCCTGCAGAAAGCCCTCGGCCGGCAAAACGAGGTTCATATTGCCGGCCACCGGCTCGACGATCACGCCAGCGATGTCTTTCCCCTGCTTCTGGAAGATCGCCCGCAGCGCTTCAATACTGTTGTAGTCGAGCACTACGGTTTGCGCCGCCGTCTCTTCCGGCACGCCGGCCGAGCTTGGATTACCGAAGGTAAGGGCGCCGGAGCCCGCCTTGACAAGGAGCGCATCGGCATGGCCGTGGTAGCAGCCTTCGAACTTCACGATCAGCTTGCGGCCCGTGAACCCGCGCGCGAGGCGGATGGCGGTCATCGTCGCCTCGGTGCCCGAGGAGACGAGACGCACGCGCTCGAGCGAGGGCACGAGTTGGCAGAGGAGCTCTGCCAGCTGAGTTTCCTGCTGCGTGGGCGCGCCGAACGAAAGCGCTCGCGCGGCGCTCGCCTGCACCGCCGATACGACCGCGGGATGGGTATGGCCGGCAATCATCGGACCCCAGGAGCCGACGTAGTCGATGTAGCGCTTGCCTTCCGCATCCCAAAGATGCGGCCCGAGCGCGCGCTCGAAGAAGACCGGCGTGCCGCCGACGGCGCGGAACGCCCGCACCGGCGAGTTGACGCCGCCCGGGATTACGCGCTGGGCGCGCTCGAATAGGGTTTTGTTCGTCACTGGAATAGCCTCCCGTAGGCAGCGGCGCGGGCGCGGATGTCCGGCGCGTCGAACAGATCCGAAATCACGGCGAGCAGGTCCGCTCCTGCGGCTATCAACGGCGGCGCGTTCTCCAGGGTGATGCCGCCGATCGCGCAGAGTGGCACCCCCAACGACTGGGCAAAGAGCGCGAGAGGTGCACGCACTGCGCCGGGCTTGGTGGGAGAAGCGAATACGCTGCCGAACGCTACGTAATCCGCGCCCTCGGCGACCGCCGCTCGAGCAAGCGGCGCATCGTCGTAGCACGACGCGCCGAGCAGCCGTCCCTTCAAGCGCGCGCGCGCGGCGCTAAGCACGCCGTCGTTGCGGCCGAGGTGGGCGCCTTGTGCGTCGAGCTCGAGCGCAAGATCGACGTCGTCGTTGATGATGACCGGCACGCCGTATTCACGGCCGAGCGCCGCGATGGTGCCCGCATGCGCTACGTCGCGCGTCTTGTTCCTATATTGGAGGAGGGCTACACCGCCCTCGAGCGCGAGGCGTACCTTGCCGGGATCGACGCCTTCCGGCGTGATCGCGTAGAGACCGCGCAGTCTCATCGGCGATGGAAGCGGTGCGGCAGCAGCTGGCCGCGTCCCGCGCGGAATCCTGCCTCGAGGGCGTGCCAAGTGAAGTCCTGCGCTTCGCGCACCGCCTCGGCCGCCGGCGAGCCGTGCGCCAAACGCGCGGCGATCGCGGACGCGAGCGTGCAGCCCGAACCGTGGTACTCGCCGAGCAGGCGCGGCCAGCGATCCTCGCGCACAACGCCCGCCGCGTCGTAGAGGGTGTTCACGACTTCATCGGTCGCTTCATGGGTTCCGGTGATGAGCACGTATTTGCAGCCGTAGTCGAGCAAGCGCCGGGCGCAGGCCGCCAGACCGGACTCGCCGGCGAGGCGGCGCGCCTCGATGCTGTTCGGCGTCAGCACCGTGGTGCGCGCGAGCAGGTATTTGCGCATGGCATCGAGCACGTCATCCGCTGCCAAAGGGTCGCCGCGGCCCGACGTGAGCACTGGATCGAGCACGACGGGGACGCCCGCTTGGGCGGCGACGATCTCGTTCACCACGCGCACGTTGGCGGCGGACGCAAGCACGCCCGCCTTGAACGCTGCGATCTTCATATCGGCGACGAGGTGCTGCGCCTGGCTGCGCACCCACTCCGATTCGACGGCCATCATGCGCGCGACGCCGCGCGTGTCCTGCACGGTGAGGCCGGTGATAACGGAAAGCGGATGGCAATCGAGCGCGGCGATGGTAAGGAGATCGGCCTGCACGCCGGCGCCGCCGGTCGGGTCCGACGCCGCGAACGTGAGCACCATCGGTGGCATGGTTTAATATCCCGGCCCATTCTATGACCGAAAATCAAGTGCAATACAAGACGTGGATGTGCCTCATCTGCGGCTGGGTGTACGACGAAGAGAAGGGCCTTCCGGACGAGGGCATCGCGCCGGGAACCCGGTGGGAAGACGTGCCGATGAACTGGACCTGTCCGGAATGCGGCGCGCGCAAGGAAGATTTCGAAATGGTGGAAATCTGATGTGGGTTAAAATGCGCCTGGCGGGCGCATGTCCTCGATCAACCTGACGCATCACTTCCTGATCGCCATGCCCAACATGGCGGATCCGCACTTCTCCAGGACGCTGACTTACATCTGCGAGCACAACGACCAGGGCGCGCTCGGCCTGGTCGTCAACCGCCCGATCGACATGACGCTGCAGGCGCTCTTCGAGCGCCTCTCGCTTCCAATGAGCGCTTCCGAGGTTTCCGACGCGCCGATCTACTTCGGCGGTCCGGTACAGGTCGATCGCGGCTTCGTGTTGCACGAGCCGGCCGGCAACTGGCAGGCGACACTGCGCGTCGGCGAGGCGATCGGGCTCACCACGTCGAAGGACATCCTGGAAGCGGTAGCCCGCGGCGAAGGTCCGACCCGCATGCTCGTCACGCTCGGCTACGCCGGCTGGTCGGCGGGCCAGCTCGAGCACGAGCTTGCGCAGAACGCGTGGCTCACGGTGGAAGCGCGCGACGCGATCCTGTTCGACGTGCCGGCGGAAGAGCGCCTGCCCGCCGCCATGGAGCTCCTGGGTCTCGACTTCGCGAGGCTGCAGGACGAAGCCGGGCATGCCTGAGCGCGCTTCGCGCACCGTTCTCGCCTTCGATTTCGGTCTCAAGCGCATTGGAGTGGCAGTCGGCGAGCCGGAACTGCGCACCGCGCATCCTCTGCCTGCCATAGCGGCGCCGGGTTTCGACAGCATCGGAAAATTGCTCGCCGAATGGCGCCCGGCGCAGATCGTGGTCGGCTTGCCGGTGGCGGAGCTCGGCGAGCATCCGCTGGCGAAGAAAGTCGAGCGCTTCGCGCGCCAGCTCGAAGGGCGCTTCCGGCTTCCGGTGGCCCGCGTAGACGAGCGCTTTTCTTCTGTCGAGGCGGAGAGCCGGCTGCGCGGCTCGAAGCGAAAGAGCGTCGATTCGGTCGCCGCGCAACTCATCCTGGAGCAATACTTTGACCAAGCTGCCTGACGCAGAAAAGGTTTGCCAGCAGCTGGCGGCCGAGCTCAAGCCGAACATCACGCCGAAGACGGCCATGGTCGGCCTTTATACCGGCGGTGCGTGGCTCGCCGAGCGGCTGCACCCGATGCTTGGCCTGCAGAATCCGCTCGGCTTGATGGACATCGCGTTCTATCGAGACGACTACGCCGCGCGCGGCCTCAAGCACGACCCGAAGCGCACCAAGATTCCCTTTGACGTGAACGGCGCGGAGCTCCTCCTCGTCGATGACGTGCTCTATAGCGGCCGCACGGTGCGGGCGGCGATGAACGAGCTGTTCGACTATGGCAGGCCGGCGAGCATCTCGCTCGTCGTGCTGGCCGACCGCGGCGGGCGACAGCTGCCGATCTGCGCACAGTACTGCGGCGCGAAAGTCGAGGTGCCGGCGGGCATGCGCCTCGCGCTCAAGCGCGAAGACGACCGCCTGGCCCTGGTCCTGGAGGCGCAACGTGCAGCGTAACCCGCAGCTCAACGCGAACGGCGAGCTGCAGCACCTCCTGTCCATCGAAGGCCTGCCGCGCGAGATCTTGATCCAGATCCTCGATACCGCGGAATCGTTCGTCGGCGTCACCGAGCGTGAGGTGAAGAAGGTGCCGATTCTTCGCGGCAAGAGCGTCTTCAATCTCTTTTTCGAGCCCTCGACCCGCACCCGCACCACGTTCGAAATCGCCGCCAAGCGCCTGTCGGCGGACGTCATCAACCTGAACATCGCCGTGTCGTCACAGACCAAGGGCGAATCGCTCCTCGACACGGTGGCGAACCTGTCCGCCATGCAGGCCGATATATTCGTCGTGCGCCATGCATCCTCCGGTGCGCCTTTTCTCATCGCGCGCAATGTGAAGCCGCACGAGCACGTGGTGAACGCCGGCGACGGCCGGCATGCGCATCCCACACAGGGGCTGCTCGACCTGTACACGATCCGCCATTACAAGAAAGAGTTCACGCAGCTTCGCGTCGCGGTGGTGGGCGATGTGCTCCATTCGCGCGTCGCGCGCTCGCTGATCCACGGCCTGACGACGCTGGGCGTGCCGGAGGTGCGCGTGATAGGCCCGCAAACGCTCGTACCTGTCGGGGTCGAGTCGATGGGCGTGCGCGTGTTCCATGACATGCGCGAAGGTCTGCGCGATGCAGAAGTGGTGGTGATGCTGCGTCTGCAGAACGAACGCATGAAGGGCGCGCTCCTGCCTTCGGCGCAGGAATACTTCAAGCATTACGGCCTGACGCCAGAGAAGCTCGCCCTCGCGCGACCCGACGCCATCGTCATGCACCCCGGGCCGATGAACCGCGGTGTCGAAATCGATTCCTCGGTCGCCGATGGCCCGCACTCGGTCATCCTGCCGCAGGTCACGTTCGGCATCGCCGTGCGCATGGCAGTGATGAGCATCGTGGCAGGCAACTAATGCGCATCGCCATCAAGAACGGACGCATCATCGACCCGGCGAGCGGCCGCGACAGCATGGGCGACCTATACGTCGCCGATGGCAAGATCGCCGCGGAAGGCAAAACCGACCGCGTCATCGACGCCCGTGGCCTCATCGTGTCGCCCGGATTCATCGATATCTCGGCGCGTCTGCGCGAGCCGGGCTTCGAGTACAAGGCGACGCTCGAATCCGAGATGGACGCGGCGGTCGCGGGCGGGGTGACGAGCATCGCCTGTCCGCCCGATACCGATCCGGTGCTGGATGAGCCGGGCCTTGTGGACATGCTGCGCCGGCGCGCGAAGGTGCTGAGCCGCGCCCGCGTATATCCGATCGGTGCGCTCACCGTGAAGCTCGAAGGCGAGCGGCTCACGGAAATGGCCCAGCTTGCCGAAGCCGGATGCGTCGCTTTCTCGCAAGCCAACGCGTCGCTCGACGATACCCAGGTGCTCTGGCGAGCGCTCCAATACGCGGCGACCTTCCGCTTCCCGGTTTGGCTGCGGGCGGAAGACACCTCGCTCGCGAAAGGCGGCGTCGCGCACGATGGCGAGGTCGCTACGCGCCTGGGGCTGCCCGGCATTCCATCGTTCGCGGAAACGATCGCCGTCACCACCCTGTTGGAGCTCATCCGCGCCACGCGTGCACGGGTGCACTTCTGCCGGTTGTCCACTGCCGGCGGCGTCGAACTCCTGCGCGCAGCCAAGCGGGAAGGCCTGCCGGTGACGTGCGACGTGGGCATCCATCATCTGCATCTTTGCGATCGCGATCTGGGCTACTTCGACGCGAACTGCCGGCTCGCACCGCCGCTTCGCGCGCAGCGCGACCGCGACGCGCTGTCGCGCGGTTTGGAGGACGGCGCCATCGACTGCGTCTGCTCCGACCATACGCCGGTCGACGACGATGGCAAGCACCTGCCGTTCGCCGAGGCCGAGCCGGGTGCCACCGGCCTTGAGCTCCTCCTGCCCCTCACGCTGAAATGGGGCGAGGCACGCAAGCTCCCGCTCGCGAAGACGCTGGCCCGCATTACCTCGGACCCGGCGCGCATACTCGGCGTCGCCCAAGGCCGCTTCGCGGTTGGAGCTCCCGCCGACGTCTCGATCTTCGACCCGGCGGCGACGTTCCGCGTCGCGCCGGAGAACCTGAAGAGCCAGGGCAAGAACACGCCGTTCCTCGGCTATGAGCTCGCCGGACGCGTGCGGCAAACGCTCGTCGCCGGCAACATCGTCTACGAGGCGTGAAGCGCGCTGGCCTCGTTGCGCTGGCATTGCTGGCGGCGTGCAGCTCGGCGCCCCGCAAAGGCGGCTATTACAAGGACGATGGTCCGGGCAGCAACCCGCCCGGCGACGTCGCGTCCATTCCGGATGCGAGCCCGCGCGTCGAGCCGCTGCACAAGTTCGCGAACAAACCCTATGAAGTGTTCGGCAAGAAGTATGTGCCGCTCGCGTCGCTGCAGCCATTCAAGCAGCGCGGCGTGGCGAGCTGGTACGGCAAACGGTTCCACGGCCAGAAGACGTCGAGCGGCGAGGCCTACGACATGTACGCGATGACGGCGGCGCATCCCATCCTGCCGATTCCGAGCTACGCGCGCGTGACGAGCGTGAAGACCGGACGCCAGGTGGTGGTGCGCATCAACGACCGCGGGCCGTTCCACGGCGGCCGCGTCATCGATCTGTCGTATGCAGCGGCCTATCGGCTCGGTTTCATCGATGCCGGCAGCGGCGAAGTCGAGATCCAGAGCATAGTGCCCGGCACTTTATAATCCGGCGGCTTCCCGCGTCCGGTTTGTTGATGGTTTGTTGATGGTCCGCCTCTTCGCTTGCCTCTTGGTCGTCTTGCCGGGCATCGCGTTCGCCGCCACGGCGGCGCCGGCCGTCGCGGCGCGCGCCTGGCTGGTCGCCGATCTAACGAGCGGCCACGTGCTGACGGCGCAGAAGGCCGACGAGCGATTCGAGCCGGCGTCGCTCACCAAGCTGATGACGGCGTATGTCGTGTTCGCCGCGCTGCGCGAAAAGAAGCTCACGCTGCCCCAGCAGGTGCCGATTTCGGTCCATGCGTGGCGCACGCCTGGGGCGAAGATGTTCGTCGACCCCAAGAAGCCAGTGACGGTGGACGAGCTGATCCGCGGCATGGTGGTCCAATCCGGCAACGATGCCTGCGTGGCGCTCGCCGAGGCGGTGGCCGGCAGCGAGGCCGCCTTCGTGCAGATCATGAACCGCGAAGCGGTGCGTCTCGGCATGAAGAATTCGCGCTTCATGAACGCCTCCGGGCTGCCCGACGCCCAGCACTACAGCACGGCGCGCGATCTGTACGTGCTCAGCGCCGCGCTGATCCGCGATTTTCCCGACGAGTACGCCGCCTACTACTCGCAAAAAGAATACCGGTACAACAATGTGACGCAGCCCAACCGCAACGGCCTCCTGTGGGTCGACCCGACAGTAGACGGGGTGAAGAGCGGACACACTGAGGCGGCCGGCTACTGCCTGATCGCTTCTTCGCGCCGCAACGGCCGGCGCCTGCTCTCGGTCCTTCTCGGCGCGAACTCCGAGCCGGCACGCGCGCGGGAATCGCAGAAGCTTCTCAATTGGGGTTTCCAGTTCTACGAGGCGGTGAAGCTCTTCGGCGCCAACGACGTCGTGCGCAGCCTCGATGTTTGGAAGGGATCGCTGCATTCGGTAAAGGTCGGCGTCAATCGCGACCTGTACGTATCGGTACCGAAGGGCCAGAGCGACCGCCTGAAGGCCGAGCTCGTCTCGCAGCAACCGCTCACCGCGCCGCTGGCTAAGGACCAGCGTGTCGGCACGCTGCGGGTCTCGTTCGACGAGGAACCGTACGCCGAGTATCCGCTCGTCGCGCTGGAGAGCGTGGGGCCGGCGGGACTGCTCGGGCGCTCGTGGGATACACTGAGACTATGGATCAAACGGTTTTTCTGAACGGGGAGTTCCTGCCGATCGCCGAGGCGAAGGTGCCGGTGCTCGACCGCGGCTTCATCTTCGGCGACGGCGTCTACGAAGTGGTGCCGGTCTACTCGAAGGTGCCCTTTCGCCTGGAGGAGCATCTCTTGCGCCTGGAGCGCAGCCTCGCCGCGGTCGGCATTCGCAATCCCTACTCGCGCGAGCAGTGGAAAGGATTCGTCGCCAGCATCGTCGAGCGCCAGCCGTTCGAGGATCAGGGCGTGTACTTCCAGGTCACGCGCGGGGTGGCGAAGCGCGACCACGCGTTCCCCAAGAATGCCGAGCCGACCGTTTTCATGATGTCGAATCCGCTCGTGCCGCCGCCGCCGGCGCTGGTCGACAAAGGTGCCAGCGCCATCACCGCGCGCGACAATCGCTGGCTGCGGTGCGACATCAAGTCGATCTCGCTCATCGGCAACGTGCTCCTGCGCCAGCTCTCGGCCGAGGCGGATGCTGTCGAGACAATCCTGTTCCGCGATGGAAAGCTTACCGAGGCGTCCTCGTCCAATGTTTTCGTGGTGAAGGCCGGCGCGATCCAGTCTCCGCCGAAGAACGAGCTGATCCTTCCCGGCATCACCTATGACGTGGTAGTGGAGCTTGCGCACGCGCACCACATGGCGCTCGAGTTGCGCGCCATCACCGAAGCCGAAGTGCGCGCCGCCGATGAGCTGTGGGTTACCTCGTCCTCCAAGGAAGTACTGGCCGTGGTGCAGCTCGACGGCAGCGCGGTCGGCGACGGCAGACCGGGCCCCGTGTTCCGCCGCATGTACCAGCATTACCAGGACTTCAAGCGCAAGGTGATGCGCGCCGGCCGGCGGGAGTCGATACCGGTATAGGTACGGGTTTGAAGGGTTTCCAGCCATGCCCGTAGTTGCCGACAGCTCGCTGCTGGCATTCCCCTGCGATTTCCCGATCAAGGTGATGGGCCGCAAGCAGCCCGGCTTCGCGCAGGCCGTCACCGACATCGTCCTGAAGCACGCGCCGGACTTCGATCCATCCACGGTCGCGATGCGTCCAAGCCGGCAGGGTCGCTACCTCAGCGTGACCTGCGTCGTGCGCGCCACCTCGCGCGAGCAGCTCGACGCGCTCTATAAGGAGCTTTGCGACCAGCCCGGCGTGGTGATGGTGCTTTGAATATCGTCGCCGACATCGTGCTAAAGCGCCTGGGGCGCGTGGACTATGCGAACACCGTCGCGACCATGCGCGCGTTCACGCTCTCGCGCGGAGAGACGAGCGCCGACGAGTTGTGGCTCGTCGAGCACGCGCCGGTGTACACGCTCGGTCAGGCTGCCGCAGCCGTTTCCGTCGGCAATGGAATACCCGTCGTACAGAGTGATCGCGGCGGCGAAGTGACCTATCACGGTCCCGGCCAGGTGGTGCTCTACACGCTGGTCGATCTTGCCCGTCGCGGCATCAAGGTGAAATCCTTCGTCGGTCTGCTCGAGCAGGCGGTGATGGACCTAATCGGTCCGCGCGCCGAGCGCCGCCATGGTGCGCCAGGGGTCTATGTCGAGGGCGCCAAGGTCGCCGCGCTCGGCATTCGCGTGACGCGAGGCCGGGCTTACCATGGGCTCTCGCTCAACGTCGATATGGACCTCGCCCCCTTTTCCGCCATCGACCCCTGCGGTTACCGCGGCTTGAAGATCACGCAGACGCGCGATTTGGGCATCCCGGGCACGCCGGCGCAGATCGGCGAGCGCGTGGCCGACAACGTCATGAGGCACCTCGGTGCGTGAAGCCGGCGTAAAGCAGAAGGGCCAGCAGAAGATCATCAAGATCGTGCCGCAGGCGAGCGCAGCAAGACTGCCGAAGCCGTCGTGGATCCGGGTGCGTGCGGCGAGCCCCGACTCGCGCTTCCACGAGATCAAGGACATCCTGCGCCGTCAGGCGCTGCACACGGTGTGCGAGGAGGCCTCGTGTCCCAACATCGCCGAGTGCTTCGGCAAGGGCACGGCGACCTTCATGATCCTCGGCGACATTTGCACGCGCCGCTGTCCCTTCTGCGACGTGGCGCACGGCCGCCCGCTCGCGCCCGATGCCGACGAGCCGCGCCACTTGGCGGAGACGATTGCGCAGCTGAAGCTGCGCTACGTGGTCATCACGAGCGTCGATCGCGACGACCTCAAGGACGGCGGGGCTCGGCATTTCGTCGAGTGCATCCGCGCCGTGCGCGCTGCGAGCCCGCAGACCACGATCGAAGTGCTGGTGCCGGATTTCCGTGGCCGGCTCGATTGCGCGCTCGGCATCCTGCAAGCCGCGCCGCCGGACGTCATGAATCACAACCTGGAGACCGTGCCGCGGCTCTACAAGCGCGCGCGGCCGGGCGGAGACTATGCGCATTCGCTTGCGCTGCTGCGCGAATTCAAGCGCGCGCACCCTGGCGTGCCGACGAAGTCCGGCTTGATGGTCGGGCTCGGCGAGGCGGACGATGAAATCCTCGCCGTGATGCAGGACCTGCGCGCCCACGACGTGGACATGCTCACGATCGGCCAGTACCTGCAACCTTCGCCGCACCATTTGCCGGTGGAGCGATACGTCGAGCCGTCGGTTTTCTCGGCCTTCGAAACACACGCCGCCGCCCTGGGGTTTCGCCACGCCGCCATCGGGCCGCTGGTGCGCTCGTCGTATCACGCGGACCAGCAGGCTCACGCTGCAGGCCTCTAGCGCGCGCGTCACCGCGTTTTCGCTCCTCGCGTTCACCAACCTCCTTTGGGCGGGCAACTGGGTACTGGGGCGCGCGGTGCGCGATGTGCTCGATCCGGTGAGCCTCAACTTCTGGCGCTGGACGATCGCGCTGGTCGTGTTGCTGCCGTTCGGTTTGCGCGGCTTGGCGGGCAAGGCGGCCATCATCCGCCGGCATTGGAAGATCCTCGCGCTCCTCGCTCTGATCAGCGTGGCGCTCTTCCAGACGATGGTCTACGAGGGCCTGCGCACGACGACGGCGATCAATGCCGTGCTCCTGAACTCGGCCGCGCCGGCGTTCACGATCGCGGGTTCCTGGATTCTCGATCGCCAACGCGCCACGGCGCGCCAGCTCCTCGGCATGCTGACCTCGCTCGCCGGCATCGTCATCATCATGACCCGCGGCGAGCCGGCGCGGCTCCTCCAGCTCGAGCTGCACAGCGGAGACGGCTGGATCATCGTCGCGGTGGCGCTTTGGGCGCTCTACTCGGTGCTGCTCAAGCGCCGGCCGGCAGAACTCGGCGACGTGGCCTTTCTATTCGTCATTTCGCTGATGGGGGTGGCCATGCTGGCGCCGCTTTTCATGGTCAGCAGCGTGATCACGCCGCCGCGTGCGCTTACAGTCGAGGGCGCATTGGCGGTCGCCTATGTGGGAATTGCGGCGTCGGTGATCGCTTTTACCTGCTGGAATCGCGGCGTCGCCACCGTCGGCGCCAACGCGGCGGGCTTTACGCTGCATCTCCTGCCCGCCTTCGGCACGCTGCTCGCCATCGTGTTCCTCGGCGAGCAATTCCGCGTCTTCCATGCCGCGGGTATCGCGACGATACTGGCCGGTGTGCTGCTAGCGACCTGGAAACGCTAGGACTTCCCTTCATGCGCGCCATTCTTGCCCTCGTCCTCGCCGTCTGGACAGCTACGGCCTCAGCGCAGTTGGAGGGCGTCACGCGGGCCGACGCCACCGCCGCGCTCAGGGCTGCGCTGGAAAAGGGCAGTGTCGCCGCGGTGGCCAACCTCGGCCGCATCGATGGCTTCCTCGGCAACCCGCAAGTTCGCATCCCGTTGCCGGATTCCGCGCAGCGCGCCGAGCGGCTCATGCGCCGCGTCGGCATGGGTCACTATGCCGACGAGCTCGTCGTGACGCTGAACCGCGCCGCCGAGGCGGCGGTGCCGGAGGCGAAAGCGCTCTTCGTGCAGTCGGTGAAGAAGATGACGGTGCAGGATGCGAAGGGCATCCTCACCGGCGGCGAAACAGGCGGCACCGAGTATTTCAAGCGCAGCACGCGCGCCGAGTTGCACACCCGCTTTCTACCGATCGTGCAGAAGGCGACCGCGCGCGTCGACCTGGCGCAGAAATACGAGGCGTACGCCGACAAGGCCGCCGCCGTCGGCATGTTGAAGAAGGAAGACGCGGATCTCGACGAGTATGTAACCGGGAAGGCGCTCGACGGCCTATACCTGATGGTGGCGGAAGAGGAAAAGAAGATCCGCAAGGATCCGGTGTCGGCCGGCTCGGCCATCGTGCGCAAGGTGTTCGGCGTCCTATCAAGCTCGCGCTGACCCTTGCCATCATCGCGGTCGGCCTCGCCGGCCGCTCGGCGCTCGACAAAGTCCTTGCGCTGCGCGGCGGGGCGGATCTGGTTGCCCTGTGGGCGCAGCTCGCCTCGCTCATGGAGGTGGTAAGCGGGGTGGCGCTCGCCGGCCTCGGTACCGGCCTCGCTGTTTACGTCGCACGCACCAGCCGCACCGAGCGCCAGCGCGAGCTCCTGCGCGAGGCGTTCAAGATCGGCCTCCTCATCGCGCTTCCCTTCGCCGTGGCGGCCGGCGCGGCCGGCTACCTATTCAATGAAGCGCTTACTGGGGCGCGACTCGGCGCGGGCGTCGTCGCGCTCGCGGCCGCCGTCGGCTGGATCGGTGTGATTCCCGGCCTCGTCGGCAGCCTCTGGCAAGGCCAGCAGCGCCGCGAGCTGCTGCTCGCCTTTGCGTGCGTGTCGGCCGTCCTGTCGTTGGCAGCGGCCGGCCTCGCGCAGTCGCCGGGCGTGCTCGTCGCGTTGCTGGTCGCCCAGGCGGTGCCGGCGTTGGTCGTGTTGTTCATCGCCCGGCCCGCCGACACGGCGGGACGTTTTCGCTCTCGATCTCACCCCCTCAAGCGATATGTGTTGCCGAGCATCGCCATCGGGCTGCTCAGTCCGGCCTCGGCACTCGTCGCGCGTGCCGCGGTCGGCGATGCGCTGTCCTGGCATGACGCTGGAGTGTTGCAGGCGCTGTGGCGGCTGTCCGATTGGGTGGGCGGCTTCGCGGGCGGGGTCCTATCCTTCTATTTCCTGCCGCAGCTGGCTGCTTCCGGACAGGGCGCGCGATTTCGCACCGTCCTGCGCACGGCCGCCAAGACCACGCTCGTCCCGGCAGCCCTCGTCCTCGGCGTCTGCTGCGTGGTGCAAGGCCCACTCCTCGGCATCCTCTATTCGGATGAATTCCGCGCCACGGACACGACGGCCGTGCTCGTGTTCATCGGCGCGTGGGTGCGTATCGCCTCGTGGGTCGCGATGTTCGGGCTCTATGCGCAGCGTCGCACGATCGCGCTTGCTGCAGGAGAGTTCCTGTCGCTCCCGCTGTTTGCCGCGCTCGCCGTGGCGGCGGGCACGCGGTTGACGCTGGAAATGGTGGGCGTGTTCTGGCTGCTGTCCTACTGCGCTTACCTGGCGTTCAACTGGTGGGCCGTGCGGCGCACCTAATGCGCCTCGTCCCAGTTGTCGCCCACGCCGACATCCACGACCAAAGGCACGTCGAGCTTGTGCACGCCTTGCATTAGCTCTCGAACCTTCGCCTGGGTGGCCTCCAGCTCAGCATCGGGCACTTCCAGTACCAGCTCGTCGTGCACCTGCATGATGAGCTTCGCCTTCGCGCGCGACTCGTCGAGCCACTTCTGGACTGCGATCATCGCGAGCTTGATGAGATCGGCGGCGGTGCCTTGCATGGGCGCGTTGATGGCCGCGCGCTCGGCCGCCTGGCGCCGCACCGGGGCGCCGCTGCGCAGCTCCGGCAGCCAGAGTCGGCGGCCGAACACCGTCTCGACGTAGCCGAGTTCCTTCGCGCGCTTGCGCGTCTCGTCCATGTAGCGCCGCGAGCCCGGGTAACGCTGGAAGTAGCGCTCGATGTAGGTCTGCGCGGTGCCCCGGTCGATGCCGAGATTCTGCGCCACGCCGAAGGAGGACATGCCGTAGATCAGGCCGAAGTTGATGACCTTCGCCACGCGCCGATGCTCGGGCTCGACGGCGGTCAGCGGCACCCCGAATACCTCGGCGGCCGTCGCGCGATGGATGTCCTCGCCTTCGGCGAACGAGCGGCGCAGGTTCTCATCGCCCGACAGGTGCGCCATGATGCGAAGCTCGATCTGCGAGTAGTCGGCCGAGACGATCTTCGATCCCGGCGGCGCGATGAAACACGAGCGGATTCGGCGTCCGGCGCTCGTGCGGATCGGGATGTTCTGCAGGTTGGGTTCATTCGACGACAGCCGCCCGGTCACCGCGGTGGTCTGCGAGTACGTGGTGTGCACGCGGCCCGTGTTCGGGTTGATGCTGCGCGGCAGCTTGTCGGTGTAGGTGGATTTGAGCTTGGAAAGCGTCCGGTGCTCGAGGATCAGCTTCGGCAGCGGATGGTCGAGCGCAAGCTCCGCCAATGAGTCCTCGTCCGTGGACGGCTGCCCGGAGGGGGTCTTCTTCTTCACCGGCAGCTTCTGCCGCTCGAAAAGGATCTCCTGGATCTGCTTCGGCGAGCCGAGGTTGAACGGCTGCCCCGCCGCCTCGAAGGCCTCCTTTTCCTTCTGCAGGATGTCCTGGCCGAGCTCGTGGCTCTGCAGCTCGAGCTTCTGCCGGTCGAGGAGCACGCCGTTCCTCTCCATGCAGAAGAGCACCGGCACGAGCGGCATCTCGATCGTCTCGTAGACCCGGCACAGCTTCTCGTCCGCCGAGATACGCGGGTAGAGAACATCGTGCAGGGCGAGCGTGCAGTCTGCGTTCTGACCCGCATATTCGGCGGCCCGCGTCACTTCGACCGACCCGAACGAGATGCGCGCGGCGCCCTTGCCGATCACTTCCTCCTGGCCGAGCAGCGTCCAGCCGCAGTGCCTTTGCGCGAGGCTGCCGAGCTCGTGCTTCTCGTGCACTTCGAGCACATAGGATTCGATGAGGGTGTCGTTCAGGGCGCCGGCGAGGTGCACGCCATGGTTGGCGAGGACGTGGCAGTCCAGCTTCACGTTCTCGGCCACCTTGCGACAGTCCACTCGCTCAAGCCATGGTCTGAGCAAAGCCAATGCGGATTCAACGGATAGGTGTTGAGGGGCGCCGGCGTAGTCGTGCGCCACCGGTACATAGACGCCTTCGTCGCCGAACGCGAGCGCCACGCCGACTAGGCGCGCGGTCATCGGATCGTCGGCGCTGCCGACGGCATTGACGCCGACGCGCTCGGCGGCCTCCATCCTAAGCAGCACGTCCTTCAGCTGGTCCTCGGTCAGCACCGCGCGGTATTTACGCTTTTGCACAGTCGTGGGCGGTGGTGCCGGCTCAACGGCGGCCGGCGCAGCTTCGAACTCCTTCAGCCAGGTCTTGAAGCCATAACGCTCGTACTGCGCGCGCTGGAGCGGGGGATTGGGCTTGAACTCGGTGAGCTGCTCGAAAGGAAACGGCAACGGTACGTCGCGCTTCACCGTGAGAAGCTCGCGCGCCTTGGGTAACCAATCCTTCAGCTTGCGCAGCGCCTCGCCGCGCGTGCCCTTGATCTCGTCGACGCGCGAAAGCAGATTGTCGAGCGAGCCGTATTGCTGCAGCCACTTGGTCGCATAGCCCGGGCCGACGCCCTCGACGCCGGGGATGTTGTCGATCTGGTCGCCGATCAGGGTGAGGTAGTCGACGATGCGCTCGGGCGGCACGCCGAACTTGCGCTTCACCCCCTCCACATCGAGCTTTTCGTTCGACATGGTGTTGATCCACAGCGTGTGCTCGTCGACGAGCTGGGTGAGATCCTTGTCGCCGGTGGAGACGACGGTGCGCCAGCCGCGCTTGCGCGCTTCCTCGACGAGGGTGCCGATGACGTCGTCGGCCTCGACGCCTTGGACCGAGAGGAACGGCCAGCCGAGCGCGCGCACCGCTTCGTACAGCGGCTCGACCTGGCCGCGCAGATCGTCCGGCATCGCGCTGCGCGTCGCCTTGTACTGCGGATAGACATCCTCGCGAAAGGTCCTGCCCTTGGCGTCGAACACTGCGGCCCACGCCTGCGCCTTGTAGTCGGTGGCGAGCTTCCGTAGCATGTTCAGCACGCCGTAGATGGCGCCGGTCGGCTCTCCGGTCTTCGGGCTCCTCAGCTCGGGCAGCGCGTGATAAGCGCGGTACAGGTAGGATGAGCCGTCAACCAGCAACAGCGTTTTTTCTGGATTCGTTCCCGACACGATGACACAAGAGAGACTACTGAAGGCCGCAGGACTCGGCCCCGAGATTTCTTCCCGCGAGGCGTGGAAGCTCTTCGGCATTATGGCAGAGTTCTTCGAGGCGACCGAGCGCCTCGCTCACGTGCGCCCCGCCGTTTCCGTATTCGGCAGCGCGCGCGTCAAGGCGGGCACCGAGTACTACAAGCTCGCTGAGGAAACGGCGCGCTTGCTGTCGGAAGCGGGCTTCGCGGTGTTCTCCGGCGGCGGTCCCGGCCTCATGGAGGCGACCAACAAGGGCGCCTTCGAGGGCGGCGGACTGGCCGTCGGCCTCAACATTGACTTGCCGCGCGAGCAGCATTCGTCGCGCTATCAGCACATCAGCCTGCGCTTCAAGCACTTCTTCGCACGCAAGGTGATGTTCGCAAAGTTCGCCAGCGCCTACGTCGTGCTGCCGGGCGGCTACGGCACGCTGGACGAGCTGTTCGAGGCGTTGACCCTGGTGCAGACCGGCAAAGGGCGGCAGATGCCGGTGATCCTGGTGCATGAGCCGTTTTGGCGCGGCCTGATCGCCTGGATGCACGAGCGGCTGGTCGCTGACGGCGTAATCGACGAAACGGACTGCAAGCTGATCCAGGTCGTGAACCAGCCGAAGGAAGTCGTCGACACCATCTTCGCCTTCTACGAGAAGCGTGGCTTCGCGCCTTCGCCCCAGGAGCGCGAGGTGCTGCTCAACCTTTAGTAAAATCGCCTCATCATGCGCCCCATGGCGGTCGTGGTCTTCGTGTGCGCCGCCGGCGGCGCGTTCGCGCAGGACACGCCGCTCGAAGCGCCGCCTCCGATGGCGGAATCCGATGAGCCCGCGGTCAGTATCCCGGTGCCGGACCGCGACAAGGTGGAAGAGGTCCGCGTCGGCGGCCGCGTCGTCATGCTCAAGGTCACTCCACCCAATGGCAAGACGTATTACCTGGTCGAGCCGGGCGTGAACCGCGAGTCGCTCGACGACGGCGTGCGCTTTCCCATGTGGCCCGTCTACATCTTCTAATAGCTTGTCGGTCTACACGCCCGTATCCGACGCGCAAGCCGCCGAGTGGCTGCGCAGCTACTCGATCGGCATGCTGGTCGCCCTCGAGCCGATCAAGGCCGGCATCGAAAACTCGAACTTCTTCCTCACTACGACGCAGGGGCGCTACGTTCTCACGCTCTTCGAGCGCCTGCCGGCCGCGGAGCTGCCCTTCTATCTCCATCTGATGGCGCACCTCTCGCGGCACGGCATTCCGTCGCCCGCGCCGATCGCCGACCTCGCCGACCAGTATCTGCGCGAGCTGAACGGAAAGCCCGCGGCGCTCGTCACGCGCCTGCCGGGGCGCTCGCTCGAGGACCCCGGCGAAAAGGAGTGCGCGGAGCTCGGCGCGCTGCTCGCCCGCATGCATCTCGCCGGGCGCTCGTATCCCGCCTATCTGGAGAATCCGCGTGGGCCGAAGTGGTGGCGCTTCGCGGCAGCCGAGGTGCGGCGCTTCCTGTCGGCTTCCCAGGGACCCCTGCTCGACGACGAGATGGCCTTCCAGGCGCAGCATCGCTTTCCGGACCTGCCGCGCGGACCGGTGCACGCGGATCTCTTCCGAGACAATGCCTTGTTCGAAAAAGGGCGCATCTCGGGCGTGATCGATTTCTATTTTGCCGGCGTGGATTGCCTGCTCTTCGATCTGGCGGTGTGCGCGAACGATTGGTGCATCGACGGCGGCTTGGCACTCGAGCCATCGCGCACGAGGTCGCTCCTGCAGGCTTATGAGAGCGTGCGGCCGCTAACGCCGCTCGAGCGCGAGGCCTGGCCGATCATGCTGCGCGCCGCAGCGCTGCGCTTCTGGCTCTCGCGCCTCTATGACTTCCATCTGCCGCGGCCCGGCATGCTCGTGCACGCGCACGACCCCGAGCACTTCCGCAAGATCCTGGAATGCAGGCGCGCATCGTAGGTGCCGCGCGCGGCGCGCGCTGGCTCGGCGAGGGCTGGCGGCTCTTCCGCGGCGCGCCGCTCGGCTGGCTCGCCGCCGTGTTCGCCTATTGGATCCTGATGACGCTGGTTTCGCTCGTGCCGTTTGCCGGCATCGCCGCTGCGGCGCTCCTCGTGCCGGCGTTCTCCGTGGGCTTTCTTGCCATCGCGCGCGCCACGTCGCGCGGCGCGAGGGCCGACCTCGCGCTGCTTTTCGAAGGACTGCGAAACGAGCCCCGCTCGCAGCTCGCGCTCGGCGTGGTCTATCTCGCCTGCCTTTCGCTTCTTCTAGGCGCGAGCGCGCTCGCCGACGACGGTGTGCTCGCGCGCTGGATGCTGACTGGCAAGAGGCCCGCCGAGGACGTGATGCAATCGGAGGAGTTCATCGACGCGTTGCTGCTCGCAGGATTGCTCTATGTGCCGGTGATGGCGGCCTTCTGGTTCGCGCCGCCGCTTGCCGCCTGGCACTCCACCGGCGCCGCGAAGGCGCTGTTCTTCAGCCTCGCCGCGTCGTTCATGAATTGGCGTGCGTTCCTCGCATACGGCGCGGTCACGGCGATCGTTACGTTGGTGATGCCGTTCGCCGTGCTCATGCTGCTCACGCTCACCGGCGCGCTCCCATTCCCGGCGCCGGCTCTCGTGTTCCCGCTGGTGTTCATCCTGTTGCCCACGCTCTTCGCCAGCTTCTACGCGAGCTACCGCGACGTGTTTGGGTATGATGCCGCGCAATGAAGCTTCCCGAGCTATCGGAGGCGGCGGCCCCCGAATTCTCCGATGCGGCGACGTGCAAGGCGTGGCTCGAGCACGTGCCGCTCGCCAACGTAGCGGCGGCGCAGGGCGAGCTCCTCGGGCAGCTGGAGGAGCTGAACCGCTTTCCGGTCGCCGCGACGCAGCGCCTGGCCGTCCTGGAAACGCTGCGCGAGGCGGTGCACTTCGTGCAGATCGAGCAGTCCAAGCGCTTTTCGAATCGTGCGCTGCCGATGACGGAGACCGAATCGGCGGCTTTCGACGTCACCATCGGTCTGTGGGACCAGATGAGCATCGGCTACCAGCGCTGCCTCGCCGCGGCGCTCAATCGCGATTCGGGCATGCGCGCGCAATCGGCGCTCATCTGCCAGCGCCTAGCCGCGTACATCGGGCTCAAGATGTACCACCATTACCGCGCCTACCGGCAGGTGCCGACCGGCAACTGGCAGGCGCTGCACGAGGTCTACGCGTCGGCGGAGAAGCTCAACGTCGAGGACGATGCGGTGAAGGACTTCATGAACCGCGACATCCACGACACCTCGCCGCGCATCGCGTATGCCCGCGCGGTGCTGATGGGCGTGTGCAGCCCGAACGAGCTCAGCCAGCGCCCGATCACCTTCATTGCCTATCTGTTGGAGCGCTGGGCGTCGAAGCTCGAGATCTCGCCGAAGCCGGTCGACGAAGGCGAAGGGGTGCCGCCGCTCGTCGCCGATCTGGAAAGCGACGAGTGTCCGAGTCGCCGCGAGGGCGGCAATCCGGCCGACGCGCGCTATCTCGACACGCGCAAGCTCTCGAAGAGCCTGAGGAACCGGGTCGCGCTGCTGCGCAAGGGCGAATCGCCGGCCAAGCTCGCGCTCGGCGAGGACTGCGTCCAGCCCGCCTGCGAGCAACTCCTGGTCCACCTTTACCGACAGTGGTGCGTCGGCAAGCCGAACCGCGCGGTGGAGCGCAAGAGCACGCAAGCCACGGCCGAGGTGTGCACCGAGATGGCGGGCATCCATTACTACATCTCCGGCCGCGCGTTCAAAGCGCCCACGCAGCAGGCGGAGCTGACGCAGAAGCAGCGCGAGGAAATCGCCACCTTCGGCCACGTCGTGACGCGCGAGGCGGACGACTACAGCGCGCAGCAGGGCTTTGCAGTCGAGAGCTGGCAGCTCCAGGACGAGAGCGCGCAGGGATTGCGCCTCGTGCGTCCAGCGGCGGAACAGGGCAAGCGCCTCGCCCACGCGCAGCTCATCGGCGTGCGCCCTTCCACCGGCAAGCAATTCATGATCGGCCAGGTGCGCTGGCTGATGCAGGCGCAAAAAGGCGACGTGCACGCGGGCATCAAGCTTCTGCCCGGATTGCCGAACGCGATATCGGTGCGCCCGACGGGACTCAATATCACCGAAGACAGCTGGATACCGGCGCTCCACCTCGCCGCGGTCACGGCGCTGGACGAGCCGGAGTCGATGATCCTGCCGGCGGGGTGGTACAAGCCGAAGCGCGTGCTGGAGGTTTACCTCGACCGCTCGACGAAAGCCATGCTGATGAAGGTCATCGAGCGCGGCAACGACTTCGAGCGCGTGGCCTACGAACGCGTGCCGTGAGTGGCGAGAAGATCCCGACGGGGATTACGCTGCACCAGAAGTCGCGCGTGCTGGAGATCGCTTTCGCCGACGGACGCACCTTCCGCCTGCCTTACGAATTGCTGCGCGTCTATTCGCCTTCGGCCGAGGTGCGCGGCCACGGCGCGGGCCAGGAAGTGCTGCAGACCGGCAAGCGCAACGTGGAGATCCGCTCTATCGAGCCGGTCGGCTCGTATGCGATCCAGCCGTCGTTCTCCGATGGCCACGGCACCGGCATTTACTCGTGGGACTATCTCTACGAGCTCGGCGAGACGCAGGCCGAGCTATGGGCGCAGTACCTGGAGAAGCTGAAGGCAGCGGGAGCCTCGCGTGACTAAGGAAGTGGACTTCGGTTACCGCAAGGTCGCCGAGGACGAGAAGGCCGATCGCGTTGGCGAAGTCTTCGACCGCGTGGCCGACCGATACGACTTGATGAACGATCTCATGTCGCTCGGCCTGCATCGCTACTGGAAGGCGTTCGCCATCGGCGTGGCGCGGCCTCGGCGCGGGGAGCGCGTGCTCGACGTCGCCACCGGAAGCGGAGATCTGGCCGCTGCGCTCGCGCGCCGCGTCGGAAGCGAAGGCGAGGTGTGGGCCACCG
>Ga0136846_1214207_pt1 | contig 24227 bp, 23 predicted proteins | sample HopSoiMetagenom2_FD_96841 | JGI IMG/M metagenome (GOLD analysis project Ga0136846, IMG submission 96841) | Grasslands soil microbial communities from Hopland, California, USA - 2 Assembly 2016 (version 4) | ecosystem: Environmental > Terrestrial > Soil > Grasslands | place: USA: Hopland... | reverse complement strand
GCCGGACGTGGTGTAAGCCGCCACGTACTGGACGCTCATCGTGGCGCCCGAGGTGGTCGAGCTGGTGGGCGTGGTGCAGTTGCACACGCCGTTCGGGAACCCGCCGCCCATGGCCAGGTCGAAGATGATGGACAGGTTGTGATCGAACGCCGCCTGCCAGGTCGCTGTGCCTAGCTGGCTCTCGGTCACCGAGAAGTACTGGCTGCCGTCCAGGTAGAAGGTGATCGACTCGTTCGAGGTATTCGTCCGGTTCTCGATCATCGTGTAGGTGTGGTAGCCGGTCTGGCAGCCTGAGCAGGCACGCAGCCCGCTGCCGACGCCGTTCGTCTCGTTGCAGGGGCCGCCCGGGTCCACGCCGCAGTGCACGGTCCCGGCCACCTCGGACAACGCGTTGACGTCCTCCATGATGTCGATCTCGCCGGTGGCCGGCCACTGGCCGGGGCCGAGCATCCAGAAGGCCGGCCAGTAGCCGAGCCCGCTGGCCGGGTTGGGCTGCTCGATCGAGGCGGTGACCTCCAGTTCACCGCCGGCCGGCGCCCCGACGTTGGCGGACGTGGTCTGGATGCGGCCGGATGTCCAGTTGCTGCCGGAGCCGAGCGCGGTGATGTCGAGGTCGCCGTTGCCGTCGAGATGGACGTTGCTGGCCGAGTTCGTCATGGTCTCGATCTCACCGGTGCCGAAGCTCGATCCCGGGCCGGTGTCGTACTTCCACTGCGAGCCGGCGCCCGCGCCGGACGACCCGCTGAAGTCGTCGCTGAACTGGGTCGTCCAGCCGGACGGCGGGCCGGGTACGGCGCTGGGCGCCGCGAGCGCCGACGCGTGAGCGGTCGCCGTGGTCTGGGCGGACGCGGCGGGAGCGGCCAGCGCGAGCACCGGAAGCGCGGCCACGGCCACCCCGGTCGCGGCGCTCCGGACGATCCGGCCGGGGACGATCCGGCCGAGCCGGACGGTCCTCGGTATCGGTTGTTCCCCCTGGATTCGTGCTCGCCATCTGCTCATGCGCGGCCTGTTCCCTTCCTACTGTAAGGAAAGTTTCCTATTAGGTAGAAATGAACATAACTCCACACCCGCAGGCCGTCAATACATCATTTCTAATTTCTTCAAAGCCTGAAAAAACTCTGTCGGTAACATCTCCGTAAGGAATCCCACAGGCTTGCGCTGGCGCGGGGACGGGCAATGCTGCCCGCGAGCTTCCCAGCCACGCGACGAGCTGGACGAACCGTTCTCAGCTATATCCCGAACGAGGCAGGCTTCCTCCGTCCGGTTAACGATGGCGGCCATCGGGGGCCGTCGCTGATCGTGGGGAGCTCTCCTCGGTGATCTGACTTCGGCGCCGCTGACGGCCGGGGATTATCGTGAGTAACAGGGTTATAAACGCGAGCACGTCCGAAGGGGAAGCATTAGTGAGCCAGTACAAGGTCGTCAACCCGGCCACGAACGAGGTCGAGCGTGAGTTCGCCGAGGCGACTGACGCTGAGGTCCAGCAGATACTCGAGCGCTCTCACCGCGCTTTCCGGTCCTGGCGCACCACCGGGAAAGACGAGCGGGCCAAGGTCCTGCTGCGGGTGGCCGAGCTGTACAAGGAGCGGATCGACGAGCTGGCCGCGCTGATCACCCGGGAGATGGGCAAGCCCACCCGGGAGGCCAAGGGCGAGATCATGCTCGTGGTCACCATCTACAAGTACTACGCCGAGAACGGCGCCGACCTGCTAGCGGACACCCCGCTCAGCCCGCGGGCCGGGGGGAAGGCCGTGATCCGCAAGGAGCCGATCGGCCCGCTGCTCGGCATCATGCCGTGGAACTTCCCCTACTACCAGGTAGCCCGCCTGGCCGCCCCGAACCTGATGGCCGGCAACACGATCATCTTGAAGCACGCGCCCCAGGACCCGGAGTCGGCCCTGGCCATAGAGCAGATCTTCCACGACGCCGGCCTGGCCGAAGACGCCTACATCAATATCTTCGCCACCAACGACCAGGTCGCGGACATGATCGCGGACCCGCGGGTGGCCGCCGTGTCGGTGACCGGCAGCGAGCGGGCCGGCAAGGCCGTGGCCGAGATCGCGGGGCGCAACCTCAAGAAGGCCGTCCTCGAGCTCGGCGGCTCCGACCCGTTCATCGTGCTGGACAGCGACGACATCTCCAAGACGGTGCAGGGCGCGGTGGCCGGCCGGATGGGCAACGCCGGCCAGGCCTGCACCGCGGCCAAGCGCATGATCGTCGTCGGTGACCTCTACGACGAGTTCGTGGACCAGTTCACCGCCGCGATGTCCTCGCTGAAGCCGGGCGACCCCACCGACGCCGCCTCGGACCTCGGCCCGCTCTCGTCGGAACTGGCCGCCCAGCGGCTGATGGAGCAGATCGACGACGCCGTGAACAAGGGCGCCACGGTCCGCACCGGCGGCAAGCGGCTCGACCGGCCCGGCGCGTTCGTCGAGCCCACGGTGCTGACCGACGTCACCCCGGACATGCGGGCGTACCACGAGGAACTGTTCGGCCCGGCCGCGGTGGTCTACAAGGTCGCGGACGTCTCCGAGGCGGTCGAGCTGGCCAACTCCTCGTCGTTCGGTCTCGGCGGCGCGGTCTACAGCGCCGACCCGGACCGCGCGGCCGAGGTCGCCGCGCTGCTCGACACCGGCATGGTCTGGATCAACAGCCCGACCGGCTCGATGGCCGACCTTCCGTTCGGCGGGACCAAGCGCTCCGGCTTCGGCCGGGAGCTCGGCGCGTCCGGCATCGACGAGTTCGTCAACAAGAAGCTCGTCTACACCCCGGCCGCGCGCTGACACCGGATCCGGCCGCCGGCGCCTATCGCGGCGCTGGCGGCCGGATTGCGCAGTGTTTCATCGCCGGGCGGGGAAGCCGAACCTGGCAACCAGGCTGGCTCCGCCGCCGAAGACGGTGATGCGGGCGATGCCGGCCGCGGTGACGGTCAGGACGGCCACGCCCAGGGCCTGGTAGGCCCCGTCGTCGTCGCGGTAGTAGGCCGCCGCCGCGGGCTGGCCGTTGGCCACGGTGGGGTTCATCAGCCAGTCCCCCGGCGCGCCGGTCACCTGGGCCAGGTACCGCAGGCACGTCACCCGGCCGGAGAACCAGGTACGCGTCCCGGTCATCTCGATCGCGGCGTCGGTGCGCAGTGCCTTCTCCAGGGCCGCGATGTCGGCGTTCTCGAAGCCGGCGATGTACTGGCTGAGCAGTTCCCGGGCTCGCGGATCGGCCGGCTCGATCATGTCGTCCGGCGCCGGGGCCGCCTCCTCGATTCGGGCCCGGGCCCGTTGCAGCATGCTCTTGACCGCCGCGGCCGAGGTGCCGAGCATGTCCGCGACCTCCGCGGCCGGGACGCCGAGCGCCTCCCGCAGCAGGAGCACGGCCCGTTGCCGGGGCGGCAGGTACTGCAGGCTGGCGATGAGCGCGAGCCGCAGGTCTTCCCGGGCGGTCACGATCGCCGCCGGGTCTTGCGGCCCGGGCGTCACCAGGGCGTCCGGGATCGGCTGCAGCCAGGCCAGGCCAGGTTCGGCCGGGGCGGGCGGAGCGTCGGGCTCACCGGCCGGATCGCCCAGGCCGGAGGGCAGCGCCCGCCGGCCGCGCTGCTCGAGCGCGGTCAGGCAGGCGTTGGTGGCGATGCGGTACAGCCAGGTGCGCAGCGAGGACCGGCCCTCGAAGTCACCATAGGCCCGCCAGGCCCGCAAGTAGGTCTCCTGCACGAGGTCTTCGGCCTCGTCGGCCGCGCCCAGCATCCGGTAGCAGTGGGCCAGCAGCTCGCGCCGGAACGGCTCGGTCCGCAGGCCGAACTCGTCGGGAGTCACAGACCCAGCCTAGGCCGGACCCAGTCGGCCAGACGGCGGATCGCATCGTCGGCCTCCGGGGCCCGCCCGGCCGCCATCTGGAACGTGTGCAGCATGCCGGGGAAAACGTCGAGCCGCACGTCGACGCCGTCCTTCCTGGCGTGCTCTTCGAGACCGCGGGCGTCATCGAGCAGCGCCTCGTCCCCGCCGGCCTGGATGTAGAGCGGGCTGACGCCGCTCAGGTCGGCGTACAGCAGGTTAACCCGCGGATCGCTCAGGCCGATGGACTCGCCCAGGAAGCCGTGCGCCAGCATGCGGCAGAATTCCCTGGTGAATAGCGGGTCTGTGCTGGTCTCGAACGACTCGCCACTGGCCTCCAGGTCCGCGAACGGCGAGAGCAGCAGCGCCGCGGCCGGCCCCGGCAGCCCCTGCTCGCGCGCCCGGAGCTGCGCGGTCACCGCCAGCCAGCCGCCGGCCGAATCACCAGCGAACGCGATGTGCTCCGCCGCGACGCCCTGGCCGAGCAGCGAGCGGTACGCGGCCTCGGCCTCGTCCACCGGCACCGGATAGCAGCCGCCCTCGGGTAGCAGCCGGTAGCCCGGCAACAGTGCCCGCGCGCCGACCGCCTTGGCCAGATGGCCGAACAGCTTGCGGTGCGTGTAGATCGAGCCGCTGACGAACCCGCCGCCGTGCAGGCACAGCAGGACCCGGTCCGGGCGGCAGCCCTTCGGCACCGCCCACATCGCGGGCACGCCGCCCGCCTCGGTCTCCAGGTAGTCGACCTCACGTGGTTCAGCGGTGAGGTCCCCCCAGGATTCATCGTCCGGTCCCCCGGCGTCCGGCTGCGTCACGGCCAGCCGGGCCGCCTCCCAGTGCTTCCTGACCGCCTCGGACTGCTTACTCGGCATCGTCCCGTCTCCCTTCAGATCTCCTGATCAGGCAGACCGCCGTCGGCCCGGAAAGGAATCGCTACGGGGTTAGCCCCGGCTCAGCAGGCACGCACACCCGGTCACTGCATGCCGAGGACAAGGTGCTCGACGCGTGAACCTAAACCGGGAAGGTCACGCCGGTGAGCGTCTCCGACGCTCGCCACAGGCGTCCGGCCAGCGGGATGTCGCGGGCGCCGCGGGTGTAGCGGACCCGGCGGGGAGCGCCCGCGATCTCGCCCGGCCCGCGGGGCCCGAAGTAGTCGCCGCCGCGGGCTCCGGGGTCGGTGGCGGCGCGCAGCACCGGCAGTGCCCCCAGCGCGGCGGGCTGGCCGGTGAACGGGGCCGCCATCCCCATCACGTGCGCGAAGATGCCGCCGCCACCCAGCTGCGGCCCGCTGTGCATCAGCCCGGTGCTGGTGTAGCCGGGGTGGGCGCCGACGCTGAGGGTGGCCGCCCCGGCCGCGCGCAGCCGGCGGTCGAGCTCCAGGGTGAACAGCGCGTTGGCCAGCTTGGACTGGCCGTACGCCCGCCATCCGCTGTAGCGGTGCTCGCTGTTCAGGTCATCGAGCCGGATGGAGCCGAACCGGTGGACGATGCTGCTGACCGTCACCACCCTGCTGCCGGGGCGAGCAAGCAGGACCGGGAGCAGGCGCCCGGTGAGCGCGAAATGCCCCAGGTGGTTGACGCCGAACTGCAGCTCGAACCCCTGCGCGGTGACCTGCCGGCGGGGCACCGCCATCACTCCGGCGTTGTTGACCAGCAGGTCAAGCCCTTCGGGCCGGGCCGCGATCTGGCCGGCCAGCCGCTCGACCGAGTCCAGGTCGGCCAGGTCCAGCGCGACCAGCTCGACCGCGGCCCCCGCCACCAGCCCCCTGATCCGGTCCCGGGCCCTGGTCCCGCGGCCGGTATCACGGCAGGCCAGCAGCACCTCCGCGCCGTGCCGGGCCAGTTCCACCGCGACCTGGAAGCCGATACCGGAGTTGGCGCCGGTCACCAGGGCCGTGCGCGCCTCCTGGTCGGGCATGTCCGCGGCCGCCCACCCACCGAACACGACATTTCTCCGATCAGCCGACGGGCACGGACCTATCCTGGCATCCCCGCGCACACCGCGCGCTTGCCTTCCGACGCCATCCCCGGCCAGACTTCGGGCATGGCATGGCTACCTGCTGATTTCGCCCATCCCACCCGGGTACCGGTGGGTGCGGGCTATCACCTGCGGCCGATCACGGCTGCGGATGCCGACCTGGATTACCCGGCCGTGATGGGCTCGCAGGCGCGGCTGTGGTCGATCTTCGGCCCGGCGTGGGAATGGCCGGCCGCCTCGATGACCTACGAGCACGACGCGGAGGACCTCGCGCGGCACGAAGCCGAGATCGCCGCCCACCAGTCCTTCAACTACGCGCTCTTCGACGATGCCGAGACCGCCCTGCTCGGCTGCGTCTACATCGACCCGCCGGAAAAACGCGGCGCCGACGCCGAGATCAGCTGGTGGGTGGTCGACGGCCAGGCCGGCACCGGCCTCGAGCGCGACCTGGACGCGCTGGTGCCCCGGTGGATCGCCGCCGACTGGCCCTTCACCCAGCCCCGCTACCTCGGCCGCGACCTGTCCTGGGCAGACTGGCTCACCCTCCCAGACACCGACGCGTAATCGAGAATGCCAGCATGGGCGGGGATAATGCACATGCATTCCGCCGCCGCGAGTATCCGACCCGTCGGTCACATGGACGGAAGTCGCCATCAGGGCGCTGCATTTACAGTCACACCGGCCCCTGAAGTCCCCTTACCTTGTACTTCCAGCCAACCTTCATGATCGCGGAGGGTTCTCAGTCCGGGCAGACTAAAAACCCTTCACGATCAAGGGAAATGCGGCGGCGATGCCGGTCTCCGCGCTTTCCGGCGGGCGGCGGGAGCGTCAGCAGGTTAACCGTGCGGCCCTCGGCCAGGGACAGTTTCCCATGTGCCGATATTTTGACAGCGCTCGTCGCCGTGGACATTCACCCGCGGCAAGGAAGGGTGTGGAATGTGAAAATGTGAGCCATGGCCGCCGCCTGGCCGTTGAAGCGGCGATCCGGCTCTGGCCCGGCACCGAGCGGCAGGTGTTCCCGCCCGGACTGGCCCCTCCGGCACCAGCGGCCCGAACCGGCACGACCTCAGGGACCTGGCCGCCTCCGGACCGCCGCCCGGGCTGCTCGCCTTCGACGGCGACGGCGACGGCCACGGCGACGACGGCGGCGGCGACGCCGTCGGATGGGCCGAACTCGCCCCGCGAGCCGGCCTGGCATGGCTGGGACACGCCCGCTACCTCCAGCCCGTCGATGACCTGCTGGTGTGGTCGCTACCCTGCTTCTACGTGCGGCGCACGCATCGCGACCGCGGTGTCATGGGAGCGCTGATCGAGGCCGCCATCGGCGTGGCCGCGGCGGCCGGGGCCCCGGCCATGGAGGCGTACCCGGTCGACACGCAGGCCCCGGGCCACAGCCGCAACCTGTTTCCGGGGACGGCGTCGGCCTTCGCCCGCCACGGTTTCGAGGTCGTGGCCCGGCGCAAGCCGGATCGCCCTATGATGCGGCGGAACTTCCGCCTTAAGGTGGGAGTGTGCTGACCGGACCGCGCCTGCGCCAGGTGGCCCTGGTGGCACGCGACTGCGACCGGGTGGCCAGCGAACTGCGCCGCGCCTTCGGCTGGGCTCCGCCCTTCCATGATCCCGGGGTGGGCGAGTTCGGCCTGACCAACGCGGTATTCGCGGCGGGTGACACGTTCGTGGAGGTGGTGGCGCCCGTCCAGGCGGGCACGACCGCCGGGCGGTACCTCGAGCGGCGCGGCGGTGACGGCGGGTACATGGCGATATTCCAGGTCCCGGACCTGGTGGCGGCCCGCCGCCGGGTCGCCGCCCTTGGCGTGCGGGTGGTCTGGACCGCCGACCTGCCCGACATCGCCGGGACCCACCTGCATCCCGGGGACGTCCCCGGCGCCATCGTCTCCCTGGACTGGGCCGCCCCGGAGCAATCGTGGCACTGGGCGGGCCCGGCCTGGACCGGGCAGGCGCCCGGCCATGCCCCCGGCGGCGTGACCGGCCTGACGATCGAGGTCAAGGACCCGGCCGCGGCCGCGCAGCGCTGGGCCGCGGTGCTCGGGATCCCGGCCGGCCGCGATGGGTCCACCGTCCACCTGGAGTCCTCGGGCCAGCGACTGCGGTTCGTCCCCGCCCGGGATGGCCAGGGCGAGGGAATTACCGAGGTGACCATCGCCGGGCTGCCAGTGAAGGGGCAGCGGGAGGCGGGCAGGGGGCCATGGGTGATCGGCGGGGTCCGCTTCGCCGGCGAGGAAGGATGACATGACCACGCTCGATACCGGGACCGAGGAACTGCTCGCCGAGATCAAGGACGGCGTCGCGGTGATCACCATGAACCGCCCGCACCGGCGCAACGCCTTCTCCACCGGCATGATCTCCGCCCTGGGCACGGTCCTCGCCCAGGTGGAGACCGACGAGGCGGTCGGCTGCGTGGTGCTGACCGGGGCGGCGGGCGCGTTCAGCGCCGGCGGCGACGTCAAGAGCATGGCGGCCCGGTCGGATGACGGGAACGGCTCCGGCCTCGACGCCGCCATTCACCGCCAGCGGCTGAGCCAGCGGGCCACCAGCGGCCGCCTGTGGAGCATGCCCAAGCCGACCATCGCCGCCATCCCCGGGCCCGCGGCCGGGGCCGGCCTGTCCCTGGCGCTGGCCTGCGACCTGCGCTACGCGGTGCCGGGGGCCATCTTGACCACCGCCTTCGCCAAGGTCGCGTTCGCCGGGGACTACGGCGGGACCTGGTTCCTCACCCGGCTGGTCGGCCCGAGCAAGGCCAAGGAGCTCTACTACTTCTCCGAGCGGCTGAGCGCCGAGGACGCCGAGCGGCTCGGCATCGTCAACGCCATCTTCCCGGCCGGCGACTTCGAGCGGGAGGTCATGGACCGGGCCCGCAAGCTGGCGGAGGGACCGTCGATCGCCTACCGCTACATGAAGGAGAACCTGAACCGGGCGACCTTCGGCGAGCTCGGCGACTGCATGGACCTGGAGGTGACCCACCACGTCCACACCGGGCTCACCGAGGATCACCGCGAGGCCGCCCGGGCGTTCACGGAGAAACGCCAGCCGACTTTCCGCGGCCGCTGACCTACGCCGCCCGGCGGACCAACGGCTCAGCACCCACGGATCCTGCGGGGTGACGGCCATAGCCGGGATGATCCGGCCCAGGAAGGCACCGAACGCGAAGGCAACCAGCGTCCAGGCGGCGAATGACTCACAGGGTGGAACGGGACGGCAGGTGCGACTCGGCCAGCCCGTTCGGCCTCACCGGCTCCGATCTCGAGGGCCCGCACGGCTTATCCGGGCATACCGGACCGCGCCAAACCCTCTTGTCGCGGCCTGTAATACTTCCGTGATATTTTCGCGAACCGGTTGAGCAGGCAGATTATCTATCACTACGTTGATCTGAGCGTCTGGACGGGCCGCTGCAGGTCCTAGCCGGGTCTCCGGCGGGCTACCCAAGCGCGAAAGGAGCGTGACGGTACGTGGGCATAGTGCCGACGAGGTTTTCCGGATTGCGCCGCGGCACCACCCTGCTGGCCGCACTGGCCGCAGTGGGCGGGCTGACCTACGGCGGGATCGCCGCGGCGGCGCCGCAGCCGACCGTGAGCCAGGTCCAGGCCAAGATCAACCAGCTCACCACGCAGTTCGACAAGGTCAGCGAGCAGCTCGACCAGGCCAGTCAGCAGCTGTCGGCCGCGCAGACCAAGCTGACCGGGGTGCGCACGCGCTTCACCACCGCCAACGCCAAGTTCCAGGCGGCCCAGGCGAGCGTGGCCCAGAACGCCGCGGCCGCCTTCGAGGACACCGGCTCGACGTCCGTGGCGGGCTTGCTCACCTCGGGCAACCCGACGTCGGTCCTGCAGCAGGGATCGATGATGCTCGAGCTGTCCGGCAACCGGAACGCCCAGACCAGGCAGCTCGGCATCGCGGCCGGCCAGCTGGCCGACGCCGAGCAGCAGGTGCAGCGCACCGAGTCCGGCATCACCGCCCTGAAGACCCAGCTGGCCGCGCACAAGAAGTCGCTCGGCAAGCTCATCGGCACCGAAGAGGCCACGCTGGCCAGCCTGACCGCGCCCGAGCAGCAGACGGTGCAAACCAACACGATCGGCGCGACCGGCACCGGCACCACCTCGGCGGCGTACACCGGGCCGACCTCGACCCAGGCGGAAAAGGCTGTGGCCTTCGCCTACGAGCAGCTGGGCAAGCCGTATGTGTGGGGTGCGACCGGGCCGAGCAGCTTCGACTGCTCGGGCCTGGCGCAGGCCGCCTGGTCCTCGGCCGGGGTGGCGATACCGCGTACCACCTATGAGCAGTGGGCCGCCCTGCCCCACATCTCCACGTCCGCGCTGGAGCCCGGCGACCTGCTGTACTTCGACGGCGTGGGTCACGTCGCCATCTACGTGGGCAACAACGAGATTATCGATGCCCCGCAAACCGGGAGCGACGTCGAGAAGATCCCGCTGGCCGGCTGGTATGCGTCCACCCTGGTCGGCGCGGCCCGCCCCTAGCAGCTGTTTCAGTGCCGGGTCAGTGCCGTTCCAGCGGCCCGGCCAAGCTTGGCATAGCGGCACCGTAAGACCTGCGGCCCGCAGCAGCAGCCCCCTGGCCGGGCTGCACCCGGCCAGGATCGACGTCCCCCGATCCTGGCCGGTTCCGTGTGCGCCGGATTGGTTATTGTTCGGCTTATGACCCGGATTCCCTATGTGCGGCGTGCGGAGCTGGGGCCCGAGGGCCAGCAGCTGTGGGACGGCATCACCGATGGCCGCGGTGACCTGGTGGTGACCGCCGAGGGCGGCCTGGCGGGGCCGTTCAACGCGTTCGTCACGGCGCCCGCCGCCGGGCGGCGGCTGTCCGCCCTCGGCGCGGAGCTGCGGTTCGGCACGTCCATCGAGCGGCGGCTCTCCGAGATCGCCATCATCACCACCGGAGCGCGGTGGCGGGCGGAGTTCGAGTGGTTCGCGCACGCGCCGATGGCCCGCGAGCACGGCGTCGCCGACGCGGTGGTGGACGCGATCGGGCGCGGCGAGGAGCCGCCGTTCGAGGCGGACGACGAACGGGCCGTCTACGCGGTGGCCCGCCAGCTCGGCCAGTCCGGGCACCTGGATCAGGCGGTCTACGACGCCGCGCACCGCTTCCTGGGCGACGCCGGGATGGTGGAACTGGTGTCGCTGTGCGGGTACTACACGCTGATCTCGTTTCTGCTCAACGGGTTCGAGGTGCCGCTCCCGCCGGGCGCCGCGCCGATGTGGGATCCGTCGTGACGCTGCCGGCCGAAGCCGTCGGCTCCGCGCCCGGCCGCGGGCGGCTGGCCGGGCGGCGGGTCCTGGTGGTCGGCGCCGGGACCCGGCCGTCACCCGAACCGGACCCGCCCCTCGGCAACGGCCGGGCCATCGCGGTGCTCGCGGCCCGCGAAGGCGCGGCGGTGGCCTGCGCGGACCGCGACGCGGGGGCTGCCGAGGCGACCGCCGCCCTGGTCCGTGACGAGAACCAGGACGCCGCGGTGGTGCTGGCCGACGTGGCGTCGCCGGACGCCTGCGCGTCGGTGGTCGCGGAGTCGGCGGCGGCGCTGGGCGGCCTGGACGGCCTGGTCCTCAACGTCGGCATCGGGCTCGGCCGCGGCCTGGCCGGGACGACCGCCGCTCAGTGGGACGAGGTGTTCGCGGTCAATACCCGGGCGCACTTCCTGGTGGCCGCGGCGGCCCTGCCGGTGCTCGCGCCCGGTTCGGCGGTCGTGTTCGTCAGCTCGGCGGCGAGCCTGCGGGCGGCGACCGGGGTCCCCGCGTACGACGCGTCCAAGGCGGCGCTGCTGGGTATCTGCCGTCAGGTCGCGCGGGAGGGCATGGACCGCGCAATCCGGGCCAACCTGGTGGTCCCGAGCCTGGTCGACACGCCGCTCGGGCGGGAGGCGTCACGCCGCAACGCGGCCCGTACCGCGCGGAGCCTGCCGTTCGGCCGGCAGGCGACCGCCTGGGAGGTGGCCTACGCCACGGTGTGGCTGCTGTCCGGCGAATCCAGTTACGTCAACGCGCACCCGCTGATCCTCGACGGCGGCGCCACCAGCTTCGGATAATCCGGTGATGCCAGACACCAGCCCGCCCGCGCGGCGGCTGCGGGAGGCGCTGAGCCGGCTGGCCGAGCAGACGCTCGGCCGTCCGCCGACCGGGCGGAGCCAGGAGGACGCCGACGGCATCGCCGGAACGATGCTCACGACGACGCGGCACTCCGGCGTTGCCGTGGGGCGGCCTGTCCGTCATGGATTTCATCGGGCGCTGTGAGGTAGCGTCGGCCGGGGAATTCATGATCCGCTACATCGGCCGCCAGGACCTGATCCGGATGCGGGAAGGGGTCGGGCGGCCTAAGGATCTCCGGCGCGCGGACGAATTGCGAGCTCTCCGATTACGGCAGGTCGCCACGCCGTCACGCGCCAGATCACCTCAGCCATCGCGTGACTCCCTACAGTCAGCCGCGCCGCCGTCGAGCAGGCCATGGTGGATATGCCCGCCCCGTTCGGCGTGTCCGCGAAAACCGCCGCGGTCATGGCCCTGGACAGCTACCCGGTCAGCACCGGGCCGGCCGGCAGCGTGGACGTGGTCCGGCTGAAGCGCGTGGTCGACGTCATGCACCAGTTCCTCGGCTTCCCCGCGTTCGACATCACGTCGATGCTGATGGGCAGCGGCCAGGGCCACGGGGCTACAGGTTGATGCCGGGAACCGGAAGGCCGCCGGCCTGAACCTGCTTGAACCCGTCCGGGACGGTCACCCGCAGTGCTCCCAGGCTGGCCTGAGTCGGCTGGACCCACCGGAAGTCACCGGTCAGCGTGCCCGGGCCCTGGGCCCGGGGGTCGAGCCAGTTCCAGGTCACCCGCACCGGCAGGTAGGTTGACGGGTCGACCCAGGCGGTGGCCGTGTAGGGGCCGTTGACCTTCGTCGAGACCAGCTTGACGGCATTGACGCCATCGAGCTGCTCGTGCCCGGCCAGCTGGAAGTGCCCGCAGGACAGCGCCGTGCGGATCGCGGCGGCCCAGTCCAGCGTGGTCCCCACCGGGGGCGGGAGGAAGGCCGACGCGCACGTCGCCTGCCCGGTAGCAGGCAGGCTGAGCCGCAGTGAGCTGCGCCACCAGGTGCGCGACCGGTAGTCCGCACCGGTGCCGCTGACGTTCATGACGGTCCGCGACCCGGCCGGTGACCGCGTCGTGGTGCTGGTCGCGTCGAAGAGGGGCTTACCGGCCGGGTCGAGTCCCTGTTCGCGCAACTGCCCGCGGTAAGACCAGGTGTTTTCCTGGGCGGCCGTGGGGCCCGCCTGCTTGACCAGGTGCCCGGTGCCGCCGCCGTCGATAGGGAAGCTGAGCACCTGGGTCAGGCCGAGCGGGTAGTTCTGGCCCACGGTGTGGATCTCCTCAACGAGGTTGGCTCGCTGGGCCGCCGCCAGGGCGCGCTCGGTCTGACCGGACACGTACGCCGCGGTCAGCGCCGCCGGCGTCTGGGCGGCCGGGTTCCGGGCCGTCCCCGCGGCCGACGCCGGGCGGCCCGGCTGCCCCGGCTGCGGCGCGGCACCGGGCAGGGCCGCGGTGGCCAGCACCCCGGCGGCGATCACCGCGGTTCCGGCGGCGGCCGCGCGGACCGCGATCGTGCGCTGGCGATGGCGCCGGAACGCCCGGCCGGCCAGCCCGGCGGGAGGCCGTTCGTCCTGGGTAAGCCGGTCGATGCTCGCGCGCAAAAGGTCAGTCTCGGTGTCACTCATGAGCTTTTCTCCGTCAGTTGCGGTCTGTGGTCATGCCAGGGGGCGGTGAGCTCACGCAGCCGCTGCAGCCCGCGGGCGGCGGCGGATTTCACCGTCCCTTCCGCGCAGCCGAGCAGTTCGGCCGTCTCGGCCTGGCTGAGTTCCTCCCAGTAGCGCAGCACCAGCACGGCGCGCTGCCGGGGCGGCAACTGCGCCAGCGCCCGGCCCAGCGCGTCGCGCAGGTCCACCGCGTCCACCGCGTCGGTGCCCGGGCCCTGGCTGCTGCTCGCGTGGACCAGCGGGAGCTTGCGCAGCCAGGCGCCGCGCCGCCGCCAGCCGTCGGCGGCCATGTTGTAGAGGATGCGGCGCAGGTAGCCTTCCGCGTCGCCCTCGATCTGGTCCCAGCGCCGCAGCAATCGCTCGAGCGCGGCCTGCAGCAGGTCCTCGCCGTCGGAACGGCTTCCGGTCAGCGCGATCGCGGCGCGCATCAGGTGCTCGCCGCGCTCGGCCAGGAGCCGTTCCACCTCGTCCCGGGCCGGCCGGCGTGCTGGTGGTCCCGTGCCGTCGTCGTCGCGGCCCACGCCATCACCTCCTCGCCCGCCAAGGACGAAGCTATGCGTGCTCGCGTTCCGTCCCGGCGCGGGAAGCGCTAACGATTCTGCAGGCGCTCCGCCAGGGTGGCCGCGAGGCCGGCCTTGACCGTCGGCTGGGTGTCGACCAGCCACTGGAGATCCTCGCTGGTCAGCCGCAGGAGCCGGCCCGGTTCGGTACAGCGGACGGTGGCGAGCCGGGCGTAGCCGTAGCCGCCGCCCCAGTCGCGGGCGGCCAGCTCGCCGAAGTGGTCACCGGGGCCGAGGGTGCGGATGAACCGGTCCTCGATGAAGACGTCGTAGCGGCCGGCCAGGGTGATGTAGAAGAACCGGTCGGCATCCCAGCGGCGGATGACCTCCTCCCCGGCGGTGACGTCGAGGCACACGCCGCGGGCCCGGACCGCGTGCCGGGCCGCGGCGGGTACGCCCGCCAGGAGCGGGGCCGCCCGCAGTTCGTCCGGGCCGGAGTCCGCCACGGTGCCGGCCCGGACGCCGGCGGCGGAGGCGCCCGCGCCGGCCGGGCCGGGATGCGGCGCGGCCGCCGGGGCGGGGGCGGTGGCGAAGTGCTCGATGACGCGCCGTACGTGCTCCGCCGTGGTGGTCGGGTTGAGAATGCAGAGCCGGATGGCGTGCTGGCCGGCCAGCCGGGTGGTGGAGACCAGCGCGGTGCCGCCGCGCTCCAGTTCCGCGGCGAGAGCCAGGCCGCGCCGTTCGGTCTCGGCTTCGCCGCGGCCGGGCCATTCGCGGCGGAAACAGACGATGCCGAGGGTGGCCGGCGCCATCAGGGTGAGCCCGGCCTGCTCCCGCACCAGGGCCTCGGCGAATTCCGCCAGCTCGAGGTTGCGCTGGACGCAGGCCCGGAGGGCGGCCAGGCCGAAGGTCTGCACGGTCACCCACACCTTGAGCGCCCGGAAGCCCCGGGAGAGCTGCAGCCCCCGGTCGGCGAAGTTGACCTCGCCCGCGCCCTGGGTGGCGTCGTCGTCGAGGTAGTCGGGATGGATGGCGAACGTCCGTTCCAGCCGGGCCCCGTCGCGGATCAGCACGCAGCCGCATTCCATCGGCTGGTACAGCCATTTGTGCGGATCGAGCGTGACCGAGTCGGCCCGGTCGATGCCGGCCAGCGCCGTCCGCCCCTTGGCGGTCAGCGCGGCGAAGCCGCCGTAAGCCGCGTCGACGTGCAGCCACAGTCCTTCGGCGGCGCAGACGTCGGCGAGATCGGTGAGGGGATCGACGGCGCCGGTGTTGGTCGACCCGGCGCTGGCGCACAAGGCGAAGGGGATCCGGCCGGCGCCGCGGTCAGCCTGGACGGCCGCCGCCACCGTCTCCGCCCGCAGCCGCCAGCGGTCATCGGTCGGCAGCACCCGTACCTGCTCCGGGCGCAGCCCCATGGCCCGCGCGGTCCGCGCCATGGAGGAGTGCGCCTGGTCAGACACGTACACCACGGAGCCGGGAGACGGGCCGCCGACCGCCTCCCGGGCCACCAGCAGCGCCGTCAGGTTGGCGGCGGAGCCGCCGTTCACGAGTACGCCGCCGGTGCTGGCGGGCAGGCCGAGCCAGCCGCGGAACCAGTCGATGACCTCCAGCTCGACCTGGGCGGCGCCGGCCGATTCCATCCAGGCGCCGCAGTACAGGTTGGCCGCGGCGGCGGTCAGCTCGGCCAGCGCGGCCGGCCAGGTGGTGAAGCTCGGGACGAAGGCCAGGTAGCCGGGATGATCGGTCCGCGCCCCGTAGGGCAGCACGTCGGTGAGCACCCTGGCCAGGACCGTGCCGTAGTCCCCGGGCGGCTCCGGCGGCGGTCCGCTGAGCCGCGCGCGCATTTCGGCGGCGTCGCCGCGGCGGAGCACCGGATCGGCCTCCGGGTCGGCCAGCCGGGCCACCAGGGCGTCGACGGTCGCGTAACCGGCGCGCCGCATGGCCTCGGCGTCCATCGCCAGCGGATGATCCACCGCCGCGCCTCCTCTGCTCGTGGGCTTAGTGCGGGTGCTCTGGGCTTAGCGGCGCGGTGCGGCGGGGCCGGCGGCGAGCCGCGTCGCGGCGATCTGGTCGGCGTGCCGCTGGGTCGGTGCGTGCCCGAGCACCGCGGTCAGGAAGAGATCCCGGTCCAGCTGATAGACGGTGGCGGCCGTGTGCGCGACCACCGTCGCCGTGCGCGGGACCGCACGCAGCAGCGCGATCTCGCCGACGCCCTCACCCCGGCCGTACCGGCCCAGCCACTGGCCGTCCTGCACGGCGTCGAGCTCGCCCGCCGCGATGGCGAAGTAGGCGTCGCCCGGGTCGCCCTGCCGGATCAGCGTGTCCCCGGCGCTCAGCTCCACCGGGCGCAGCGCCGCGGCCAGGCCCTCGATCGCGGGCGCGGGCAGCTCGGCGAACAACGGCAGGGAACGCAGCAGGGAGATCTCGACGACCGGCACCGCGGTACCGGCGTCGAGGCGGAACACCGCGCGGCCGCCCGCCACCAGGGCGAGCGGCAGCACGGCCGCCACCCCGAGCACGGCGAGCCGGCTCCCGCCCAGGTGCGCCAGCGCGGGGACGAGCAGCGCGCCCACCGCCAGCCCGGCCATCATGAGCCCCTCGAGGACGCCGAAGATCCGGCCGATCAGCTCGGGTGGCACCGAACGCTGCAGCAGCGTGCGGGTAGCCACCTCGAGCAGGCAGCGGCCCGCCCCGGCCACCACCAGCAGGGCCATCGTCCCGCCCAGCCCCAGGCCGAACGCCACCGCCGCCAGCGCCCCGCTGAAGGCCAGCGCGGCGATCAGGATCGGCCCGCCGAGCCGGCGCCCGACCAGGATCACGCTCACCGTGGCCGCGAGCAGCGCCCCCATACCGAAGGCGAACTGCAAGTAGCCGACCCAGCCGGAGGAACGGCCGAGCACGTCGATGGCCAGGATGACGACCAGCAGGTCCAGCGCGCCCACGACGACCGAGTCCGCGGTCAGCAGCGCCAGCATCAGCCGCACCCGCGGCTGCCTGGCCGCCAGCCGCAGTCCCGTGCCGATTCCCATGGCCGTCTCGCCCGCCGCCGGCTCCGCGCCGTCCGCCCGCCCGGCCCCCGAGGCCACCGCGGCGCCCGCCCCGGCCAGCCCGGCCGCCCGCAACCGGGTCACGAGCAGCACGGCCACCAGGCCGAGCCCGGCGCACACGGCGAACACGCTCGCCACCCCGGCCAGCGAGATCAGCACCCCGGCCAGCAGCCCGGCCCCCGCCACGGCGACCGCTTCCAGCCAGCCCGCCACCACGTTGGCCGCGGTCAGCTGGTCAGGAGTGGCGGCCACCGACGGGATGAGCGCGGACTGCGCCGGCCGGGTGACCGTCACCGCCGTGGACGCGAAGATGGCGGCCGCGTACGCCGCCAGCGGCGCCCCCGCGGCGATCGCCGCCGCCGTGCCCGCCATCCCCGCGGTCTGCGCCAGGTACCCGCCGGCCAGCAAGACCGCCGGTGACCGCCGGTCGGCAGCGGCGGCCACCAGCGGGGCCACGATCGCGGCCGGCACCAGCTGCGCCACCGCGACAAACCCGGCGACGGCGGTGCCGCCCCGCCGGTAGGCGAACACCAGCATGGCGATCCAGACCGCGTACTCGGTGAGGATGAACAGCAGGTACGCCGCCAGCACGCGCAGCAGCACCTTGTTGCCCGTCAGCGAGCCGAACGCGCGCATCCGACGGCCACCGGAACCGTCCCTCATCGGACCCCACCCCTCCGCCCGGCCGAGCGCCGCCGATCGCTGTCCTGTCGGCAGTTTCCCTTGGCGGGACCGGGCTACGGCAGGGTGATAACCCCCCGGGCATGCAGGTGGTAGTACGACGCCGGTTCGGCGCGGACCCCGGGGTACGGTCGGCCTAGCCTGCCGTCATCGATTACGTCTGGAGTCGCTTGCAGGCCGAGACCATCATCGGCGACCGAACGGGTGACCTGACCGCCCTGTCCACCCGTCGCTGGGACGCGGTCGTAGACGTGGCCGCCTACGACCCCGAGGTCGACGTCCGGGACCTAGGCAGCTTTATTACCGACGGCGCCGGCGAGGATTGCGCGGAGTGTTCAACGTGACGGGTGAGCCTATCCCGTTCGGTCGCCTGCTTGATGAGTGCGTGGCCGGGACCGGCAGCCGGGACGCGGACCTGCGGTGGGTGCCGTCCGCCCGGCTGCTAGCCGGCCCGTCCTGAAGCCGGGTGTTGCACGACCGCTCCCGGCGGACACGTACAGGTGCCCCCAGAAAAGGAGCACGATGGCAATCTCGAACGAGGCCGAGTTCAGGGCGCTGTACGACGAGCACTTCGACGACGTGCGCCGCTTCGTCCGCCGCCGGGCGGACCCGCCCAGCGTGGACGACGTGATCGGGGAGACATTCCTCATCGCCTGGCGCCGGCGGCGTGAGCTGCCCACGGACCCGCGGCCCTGGCTGTTCAGGACCGCCCGCAACGTGCTGCTGAACGACCGCCGCCGACGCCGCCGGCACGATTCGCTGGCCGTGCGGATCGCGGCTCAGGCCGACCTGTCCCTGTCCGTCGTCCAGCCGCTGGCGGACGCCGAGTCGCTCATCGACCTGTCGGTCGCGTGGCGCCGTCTGTCCCCGGCCGACCAGGAGGTGCTGGCGCTGCACGTGTGGGAAGGGCTGCCCGACCGGGACGCGGCCGCCGTGCTCGGCTGCGCCCGCGCCACCTACAGCATGCGGCTGTCCCGGGCCCGCAGGCGCCTGGGCGTGCTGCTCGGCCCGCCGGACGCGCACGGCCGCCCGCTGCGCGCCCCGGCCGAGGTCTCCTCCCCGCCGCCCCGGCCGGCTCCCCCGCTGCCCGCGCGAAATGATTGGACCCGACGACATGAACCAGGACACGATGACCCGGCTGGCCCTCCTCGACCCGGCGCCCGCCATCGCACCCGGCCCGGCCGAGCACGCCCGCCGCGCGGAGCTGCTGCGGCGCATCCTGGCCGACCCCCGGCCGTCGCGTGCCATCACCCGGGGCACCCGGCGCGCCCGGGGGCCGGTACGCCGGCTCACGCTCGCCGGCGCGACGATCCTCGCCGCCGCCGTCACCGCGGTGGCCCTGGTGGCGGGCCTGGCCCTGTACCGGGCCGACCGGGCCGGGACCGGCGGGCTGACCGGCGCCGAACTGGCCAGCTGGACCGGCGCCCCGCACCGGCTGGACGTGCACTCGGCCGCGGGCGGAGCCGCGGAGCACTGGTGCCTCGGCCAGCTCACCTCGGCCCCGGCGGCGGACCGCCCGGCGACGATCACCAACACCGACATCCGCGGGCAGGTCGCCTCGCTCGTGATCAGCCGGGCCGGCTTCTCCTTCCTCTGCCTGACGGGCGGCGACGGCACGGGTCTGTGGGAGACGATCGCCGACCCGGGCACCCCGGTGGCGACCCCGGGCGCCCGGCAGATCATCCTGGACTCTGGCGGCAGCCACGGGAACGGCAGCACCGGCTACACCTACGTCGAAGGGCTGGCCGGCCGCGACGTCACCGCCGTCACGATCCACGACGCCGGCCAGACCATCACCGCTACCCTCCAGGGCGGCCGGTGGACCGCGTGGTGGCCTACCGCCGACCCGCACGGGGCCATCACCGGCTACGTCGTCGTCACCACCGATCGCGGCCGTACGACCGTCAGCGGAAACTCGCTGCTGCACTGAGAAGGGAGACGTCACCGATGACGACCGAGCCCACCGGCCTGCGTGACCTGCTGCGTGCCCAGAAGGTGTTCCCCGAGGGGATGCCGGAGTTCGATCCGGACGCGGCGCCGGACGATCCGGTCACCTTGTTCCTGCGCTGGCTCGAGGCGGCCATCCAGGACGGGGTCCTAGCGCCGCACGCCATGACGGTGGCGACCGCCGACGAACGAGGACGCCCCTCCTCGCGCGTGCTGATCTGCAAGGACGTCGACGGCGAAGGCCGCTGGTACTTCGCCTCCAGCGCGGCCAGCGGTAAGGGCCGGGATCTCGCCGTCAACCCGGGCGCGGCCCTGTCGTTCTGGTGGCCCCAGCAGGCACGCCAGATCCGGGTCCGCGGCCCGGCCGTCCCGGCCGGGGCGAAGGCCAGCGCGGCCGATTTCCTGGCCCGGCCGCCAGCGTCGCGGGCCGAGGGGCTCGTCGGTCACCAGTCCGAGCCACTGGACGACCTGACCGAGCTCGACCGTGCCTTCCGGGTGTCCTACGAACGGGTCAGCGCCGACCCTGGGCTGGTCGCCCCGGCCTGGACCCTGTACGCGCTGACCGCCGGGGAGGTCGAGTTCTGGCAAGGCAGCCCGGAGCGGCGGCACATCCGGCTGCGCTACCAGCGGGCCGGAAGCGCCTGGACCCGGCAGCTGCTGTGGCCCTGAGCTAGGCCGGGGGCCGGCTCGGGATCAGGCCGGCGAGCAGGATTTCCGCGGTCCGGCGCAGCCGGGGTATCAGGTCCACGCAAGCGTGGCCCAGGGCCGGATCCGACGCGTAGAGCTCTTGAAGGGTTGGCCCCGGGTTGGCGATCTGCCACCCGGCGCCGGCCAGGGACGCCATGGCGGCGACGAACTCACGACCCTCGGCCAGGGTCAGCTCGGGCAGGACCCGCTGCACGAGGGTGGCGGCTTCGTCGACCGCGGCGAGGGATGTCAGCTTGTAGCGGCGCACGGCCCCGGGTGAGACGTTGCGCTCCAGGTTGAGCGGCGTGTGCGCGATCAGATCGCAGAGCAGCGGCCGGTCGCCGAAGCTGCGCGCGAAGACATCGGCGACCAGTTCGGCGGAACCCCGTTCGGCATTATCGAGCTCAGCGTGCACGGCCCGCACCCAGTCCTGCCAGGCCTGCGCGGTCAGCTCCAGGAAGATCTGCTCGCGGGTCTCGAAGTAGCGGAGCAGGGCCGACTTGTGGATGCCGACCCGCCCGGCGATGTCGGCCAGGCTCACGCTGCGGACGCCATCCCGCAGCGCCAGCTCGCGGGCGGCCCCGAGGATGGCGTCCTGGCGCCGCAGTTTCTGCTCGGGGCGGCGGGCCCGCTGGAAGGTCTCCGCGCTTGCCACAGTTCCTAGCGTATCTAACGCAACGATGTTCTGTTATTATCAAACCGTCGTTGCGTTAAATATCTCGCTTCGTGAAGGGGCGTCGGGGCTCATGTCACAGGTCTTCTTTCTCACCGGCAGCAGTCGCGGCCTCGGCCGCCATATCGCGGAGGCGGTCCTGGCGGCCGGGCATCAGCTGGTCGCCACCGCCCGGCAGCCCGCCAGCCTGGCTGACCTGGCGGACCGTTACGGCCGCCAGATCCTCCCGGTGGCGCTCGACGTCACCAGCCCCGAGGCCGCTGCCGCGGCAGTGACCGCGGGTACCGAGGCGTTCGGTCGTCTCGATGTCGTGGTCAACAACGCCGGCTACGCCAACCTCGCGGCGGTCGAGGACATCACCCTGGCCGACTTCCGCGCGCAGGTCGACGCCAACTTGTTCGGCGTGGTCAACGTGACCAAGGCGGCACTGCCGGTCCTGCGCGAGCAGGGCGGCGGCCACATCATCCAGGTCTCCTCGATCGGCGGGCGCCTGGCCACGGCCGGCCTGTCCGCCTACCAGGCGGCGAAGTGGGCCGTCGGCGGTTTCTCCGAGGTACTGGCGCGGGAGGCCGGCCCGCTCGGCGTCAAGGTCACCGTGCTCGAGCCCGGCGGCATGCAGACCGACTGGGCCGGGTCGTCCATGGAGGTGCCGCCGATCAGCGAGCCGTACCAGCCGACCGTCGGCGCGATGGCCCGGGCGCACCGCGACCTGGGGAGTTCCGGCGCGCTCGGCGACCCGGCCAAGGTGGCCCAGGTCGTCCTGGCCGTCGCCGGGATGGACGAGCCGCCGCTGCGCCTGATCCTGGGCAGCGAGGCCTACGCCTACGCGACGGCGGCAGCCTGGGCGCGGGCCGAGTCCGACGCCGCCTGGCGCGATCTCACGATCTCCACCGACCGCGACGACGCCACGCCCGCGCAGCGGGATCCGCTCGCCGCGGCCACCGGCTGACCGGCCGGAGCTTCTCTGGGCCGCACGCTCACGACGCCTGCTGGCCGTGCGCCGCGACGGACCCGGCTGGCTGCCTAACCTCCGGCCAGGCCGTCCTGGATGAACCCGAAAATAAGCTCGTCGAGATGGTGCCGGGCGGCCTCGGGTACGTCGCGCAGCGGCCCTGATCCGGCCAGCACGGCCAGTCCGTGCACAGTGGCCCAGACGGGGTACTCGATGCCGTCGCGGCGGCTCCGGTCGAGCAGGCCGGCGTCGGCCAGCTCGTCGAGGGCGGTACGGAGCTGCCCCAGCGGCGTACGGTCCTGGACAGTGCTCTCCGGGCCGGTGCTCTCCGGGCCGGTGCGGTCGGGGCCGGTCGCGGTGTCCGGGATGCCATAGGCGTGCTGGTGCGGCAACGCGAACGCGGTGGCGAATAGCCCCGGTTCCTCGCGGGCGAATGCCAGGTACGCGGTGCCGATCGCGCCCAGCCGGCCGCGGGCCGCGTCAGGGTCACCGTGCCTTCCGGGCACGCGGGCGACGCCGGCCGCCATCCGGGCGGCGAGTTCGTCCATCGCCGCCGCGCAGACCGCGGCGAGGAGCTCGTCCCGGTCGGCGAAGTGCCGGTAGGCGGCATTGGGCACCACGCCCACCATCCGGGTCGCCTCGCGGAGCACCACGGCGTCCGGGCCGCCGGTACGGGCCAGCTCGAGTCCGGCGGCGACCAGGCCGTCACGGACCGCGCCGCGCGGGCGGCGACGCCGCTCTACCTGGTGCGTCTCCTTCGCTGGGCGGCTGGCCGTCACCGGGCCAGGATAACAAAGTGGACGGCGTACACTTTGCCTTGATAATGTGTACAACGTCCACTAAATACGGGGAAAGGAATCTCATGACCAGAATCACCCCGCTGCTCGCACGCAACGAGCAGTTCGCCCGCGGCTACACCGCTCCGGCTCTCGGCCTGCCCGCCGCGCAGATGATCGTCGTCAGCTGCCTCGACCACCGGGTCGACCCCGCCATCGTCCTCGGGCTCCAGCTCGGCGACGCGCCTGTCATCCGCAACGCGGGAGGACGCGTTACCCAGGCCGTCATCGAGGACATCTCCTTCCTCGCGTTCCTGGCCGGGCAGTTGCTCGGCGCCGGGCAGGATACCGGGGACTCACTCTTCGAGGTCGCGGTCATCCATCACACGCAGTGCGGGACAGGCTTCCTCGCCGACCCCGGCTTCCGGGATCAGGCCGCCGAGGCGACCGGTGTCTCCGCAGCAGTCCTGGAGGCCTCCGCCGTCACCGACCCGCACCTCACCGTCAAGGCCGACGTCGAGCGCCTGCTCGCCTCGCCCCTGGTCCCGCCGACGGTGAGCGTTTCCGGCCACGTGTACGACATCGCTACCGGGCGCATCACCACCACCCTCGACGCCCGGTACCCGTAGCGCCGGAACGGCCGGGCGCCTTGCCCCGCAGTTCCGGCGCGTGACGGGACAGCCCGACGCCCCGCCCGGCTGGCGTCGCATCGCGTCGTGTTGTGTCCTTTCGCGTCGCGTCGCGTCGCGTCGCGTCGTTTCGCGTGGTGAGACAGCCCGGGCGTCATTACTCGCGCTTTCGCCCGTTCTCATGCGTTTATTTTATATTTCCGGTAAGGGGCATCTAACTTGCCGGCCAGATATTTACCCGAGACATACGCCGGGCAATCGTTCGCGCCTCTATGCTCGTCCTTTATCTGCGTAGTGGCATAGGTGCCGGCCTGCACGCTCGAGGCATCGCATAAGGGAGGAATTTTCGTGATGGGACAACGGTTCCGCTCGTCTGGCAGGCGGCGCGCCGCCCTGGCGACGGCCATGACCAGCGCGGCTTTGCTCGGGACAACTCTGATCGCGGTGGGCCCCGCCCAGGCCGGCACCGGTAATGGCTGCGCCACTAGACATCGCCGAAGCTGCCGGCCAACCGGGGTTGGAGATTCGGGAACCAGAACTGGACGACGCATATTCACGGCACCGTGCGGCCAGGACGCGTGTGCGGTTCCGTGCAGGGTGACGGAAAAGTCCTGGCCACCGTCTGCGTAGGAATCTCGTAAGCCGGAGGGCCCATTACCCGCAACCGGATCGATGGAGCATTGAGCCGACCACAACCGGCACGATGCTCCATCGATCCGGCTCCTTTCGGAGTGCGGAGCCTGGCGGCCTTCGGGTGCGGAGCCTGGCGACCG
>Ga0136846_1237020_pt1 | contig 24246 bp, 32 predicted proteins | sample HopSoiMetagenom2_FD_96841 | JGI IMG/M metagenome (GOLD analysis project Ga0136846, IMG submission 96841) | Grasslands soil microbial communities from Hopland, California, USA - 2 Assembly 2016 (version 4) | ecosystem: Environmental > Terrestrial > Soil > Grasslands | place: USA: Hopland... | reverse complement strand
TGTTGTCGGCGTCGATCAGCCAACCGTCAATTTCCGTGATCGCCACTTCCATCCTCCATCCGGCGATATTGCCTGATAGAGGTTGTTTGCACTATGCAAACCGGGTGGTCAAGCAGAAAGTTTGCGTTCTGCAAACGGTGCGGTTTAGTCGCCCGAGAGGATGTACCGTATGCCTTTGCCAGCCAGAATCACAGCCGCGCCGAGCATGGCCACGAAGGCCCCGAGATAATTGAACTCCACTGGATAGGGTCGATCGTCGGAGCGTACCACAGGGAAGAGCGTCCCGACCTTGCTCCACTCGCCGCCGCGCTTTTGATCATCTATGACAGATTGGACATCAGCGCGGGTGGCGTATGGCGGCCCCTCGATCTTGTAGACGTGGCCGTCCTTGGCCTCAAAGGTATATTGGACGATGCCGTCTTTATCAGTCGGCGTGGATGCAGGGTGATCAGCATCCCAGGATTTGATTTCGTCCATACTAGAGAAGTGCGCATTGGCGTTGCTAACGGTTACGAAGGCGGCGAGCGCAATCACTCCCACGCCAGCCGCCGAGCAAGTCCACTGCGCGACGTATCCCAGCCGCTTGACGGTCGTAGCGCTCTGGCCGGCGCTCGGCCAAAGCCATGTGACCAGGTTAGCCATCGGTGCCTGTCCGCTCTAGGGCGGTGCTAGTCCTAACGACCTGAAGCGCATCGCGGCGCAGTTGCTTCAATGCAGCGGCTTCCTCTGGCGGCATGAACAGTTCGTACACCGCGATATTCATCGCGTCGGCGATGGCCTGCGTAAGCTCGGGGCTGTAATCCTGCCGCGCATTCACAAGCAGGCTGACGGTCGTTTTATCTAGATCCGCTTCACGCACAAGCTGAGCTTGCGACATTCCGAGATAGGCCAGCCATTCGGCCAGATACCAGTTGGTGAAGCGCACGGGTCGCGAGTGAGCCATGCGCAGATGATACCGCGCGCCGCGCCTCGTGGCGTTTGCGCAACGCAAACTTCGTGGTTGAAATTCCGTTTGCGATATGCAAACAGTGTGCATGGCCGAAGCAGTAACACCCACTTCGTTGGCAAGCGCCGCCGGGATCAGCATCCCGTACGCCAGCCAGATCCTTGGTGACAAAAGAACGCCGTCGCGCGCTCTCGCCATCCACATCTACCGCCGAACTGGCTGGAAGACTTCCAACATTGCAAGCCTGACAGAGCAGCAAATCGACATGCTGGAGCAAATCGAGGCGGCTGCGTGATGCTAGCGCTTTCGCATCCGCTGCACATTGGTCGGCGCCAGCACCAAGGCCGCGTTGATGGCATTCGCTTTTCTGAGGTTGGCGGCGAACACACCCCGGCTGAGAGCAAGGTGAACACCGCCGCCGCTGTCGGTAATGTGGATATGCTCTCCCTTGATCTCATAGTTGAGAACCGCGTCGACCAATATCGCGCTACGCATTCGAACCCCTCCGAACGCTCCCGCCTTACATGGCGTGGAACACGGCAGGCTAACCTATGTTGGTATGCGAGCGCAACAGGGTTTGCGGTGATCAATCTTAACGATCGCAGCACCTTAACCTGCATCAAGGCGAGCGCAGCATGACCACTCCCACCAAGCCTGTGAGCGGGGAGGGGGCTGCGACCGAGCATGTCGTCATCGTGCATTTCGATGAAGACGGGCAAATCAACTATCGTGTGTTCGGGGACGAGCGCGTGCGCCTCTTCATCGTGGATGACCGGGCGCCGAACGACCGCATCTACGAATGGCTGAGCAGGGAGGCCCCGGCTGAGCTTCGCGCACTCATCCCAGAGGGCGCCGACATCGGCAGTTCCGAGGACGATCGCCACGCCGCAATCGCCGCACGCATCAATGCGATGCAGGATGGGCGCCGTCATCTCGCGGCAGTCTCAAGTGACGGCGACGCAGCATGATCAGCCTCACACTCGGCCTGACCATTGGCATCATCGTCGCGACCGCTGTGATCGTCGCCATGTGCTGCATCATCGTTGGTGCTGCTGCCGACCCTCTTTCGCGCTTCGATCGCACTGACGAGCTGACGAGCGATGCCGAGACGCAGCGCTCTGTTGGCCAAGGGGTCGAGGGGAAGAAACATACTCATTTCGGGAGTGCATCTAAATGACGCAGCGCAGCAATGTCCTTCCGAAACGGGTAGGGCCAGACGAAGCGCGTTTCGGCACGCTGTTCGTCGCCGGGCTCGCCCGGGTTGCCGCCAAGATAGGGAAGGGCACCCTTGCCGATCGCATGGGCCGCACCGTCCGCAGCCTCGAAAACATCATGGCAGGCGGCTCCACCTCGGGCAAGGCAATGTGTGACGCGCTGCTTGCCGATCACACCGCTCTGGACGAAGTTCTGGCGGACTACGGGTTCAAGCTGGTCCCGCTGACGCTCGACGCAGCGAACGACCTGAACACCGCCGCCGGTCTGCTTGATGGCGCGACCGAACTGGTCCGCAGCCAGCACGACGGCCACCGCGATCATTCCGAAACGCTCCGGGTTGCCGACAAGCTGCGCCCGCACCTTCCCGCCGCGCTCGCGATTGTTCGGGAAGCCGATCAGATTCGAGGTGTGGCATGAGCAACTGTGGCCCCTGCGGCAACTATCTGTGCACCCGCTACGGCTGCCAGCGCACAGCGCCCTGTAACCCTCCCGGCATCTACCAGCTTCCAGTCCAGCCGCGTGGCTGTGTTTGCCCGCCGGGCTCTGAGCAGACCTGCAAAGGCACTGCCTGCCCACGCCAACCGATCAAAGCAGCGGAGTGGTCGGCATGATCACCCTATTCCAAACATGGCTAGCCAACCGAGCGGCGAGGGGGTTGGTGGCATGAGGCTGTCAGCTTCCAAGGTCGCACGCATGCATGCTGACCTTCGTCCAGTCGCCGCCAGCATCAACGAGCTGGCTGGTAAGCATGGTGTCGCGCCGTCAACGATCGCAAAGCATGCGCTGTTGTTGCCGGTTCCGCTGCCGGGATTGTCTGACTGGAACGCAAGGGTGGCGTCGCTGTGACCCCGATATTCCACGTAGACGCGCCCGCCGTTGCCGATGCTGGAGACGAATTGTCGATCCAGGTCGCGCTGCGCAAGGCTTTGAAGGCCCGCGCGCCGGGCGTCGCGTTTGTCGCTGTACCCAATGGCGCGCAGCGGACAGCGTGGGCGGCCATGAAGGCCAAGCAAGAGGGCCTGGCTGCAGGTTTCCCGGACGCCCTTATCTTGTGGAAGGGTGGTTACGCCTTTCCCGAGATCAAGGCGCGATCCGGGTCGCTGTCCGATCAGCAACATGTTTGGCTGAATTACCTGACCAACGCCGGGCACCCCTGCGGCGTGTTCCGGTCGGTGACTAGCTGCCTGTCATGGTTGGCCGGCCTTGGCGCACCGATCGACATGACGGGCCTGGAGTTGGCGGCATGATTGTGCATCTCGATGGTCGCAAATTCTTCGTGGAGTTTTTCGAAGACGGTCGCCCAAAAGCGATCAAGGAAGAGAAGGTCTACGATCCGGGCAGGCCGTGGGAAGCCACGTACCGCCCGACATATTGGCACCATTCCGCTAAGATTGGTGGACCCAGGGCGTTGCCCAACCGGATTCTCGCTGAAGCCGGGAAGGTGGTCAAATGACCGACGCCTTTGCCAGTTACGGCGACGCCGCCGCGCCCGTCTTCGCCGACCCGCGCGCCGATCGCCGTAAGAAGAATCCGAGCGCTCTAGATCTGAAGATGGAAGAGCGGGCGCGGCTGTCGAAAGCATACCGAGCCCTGAAGCGCTTGGAGCGCATCGAGATACTGAAGGCTGAACCGCGGCTGCTGAACTTCATGCGCTACCTGCGATCAGTCAGCGCCGACCAGGCGGACGAATTGCTGAAAGCTATCGAGGCGTCAGACTGGCTGATGCGCGCGCCGCAGTCCGTCCGCGCCTTCGCGCTGAGCCGCATCGCACGCCGTCAGGAAAAGATCAGGCTGACGCTCGGGCTGATCCCGTTGGACGACCCAATGCCGCCGGAAACATCCCTATTCTTCGAGGCGCAAAAGCTGCTGCGCACTGGCGGCGTGCTGTGACCAAGACCGACCCTTTTGCAGACTACGGCTCCAAGGCCACTCGACAAGCGCCGGAGCGCCTCGTCGGCCCCGCTAAGACACGGAGCCTGTTGCGCGACCGCTACGACCTAGCAGCCAAGGAGCTTCAGGCTGTCGCGACGCCGCAGGCCCTGGAAGCGGCCTTGGAGGCGCACAACAGCACGATCCTGCAAATCCACGCCGAAATGGAATTCCTCTGGCTCGGGGACGGCAACGATTTCCTCGGGCTGGAAAAAGAAATCGAGCGCGCAAGAGCGCGTGTCGATGCCGGGCTCGACCTCCCGCGTTGGGAGCCGCGCCCAATCCACAGCGCCGATTGGGCGCTTTGACCAAGGAAGTAGAAACATGAACGAGATGACGAATGTAGGACAGGGCGGCGCGCTGGTCGCGCCGGGTGGTTACGACCCCTTTGCCGCGTATGGCCAGGAAGCCGCCAATGGCGGCGCGTTCCTGAAGTTCTCAAAGGGGGAATGGCTGCTCGGCCAGAATGACGATGAGGTGGCGCTTGGCCGTCGCCTTGCCGCCAACATGGATGAGTTGTCGATCGGCTGGATTCGCTGGGCCGATGGCAAGCCCGTCGAACGTCGGCTTGGTCTGCTGGCAACTGGCTTCAAGCCTGAATTGCGCGAGGCTCTTGGCTTCGTGGATCAGGAAAGCTGGGAACTGGACGAAGAAGGTCGTCCGAAGGATCCGTGGAACTTCACCAACGAATTGCCGCTGGCGGATCCCGATGACGGCGAGCAGATGACGTTCAGCGCTTCCAGCAAGGGCGGCATCGGTGCGGTCGGCAATCTCTGCAAGGCCTATGCCCGCGAATACCGGGAGAAGGTCGGGCAGGTGCCCGTGATCGAACTCGGTCGCGACAGCTACAAGCACGCCAAATACGGCAAGACCTATGTGCCCGTGCTGACGATCGTCGGCTGGGTCGAAAACGGCTCCGTGCCGCTTCCGGCCGCAGATGGCGGCGATGAAGATGAAAAGCCGGCGACAGACAAGGCCGCCGCCGGCTCGAAGACCCGCTTCTAACGAGACTTCGGAACCGTGCGCTGTTGGAAGCGGCGCACGGTTCCACACCCAAGGACAAGCCCAACGTGCGCAACAGGCATTACACGGCGACGGCTGACTTTTTGAAGCGTTTCTTCGGCGAGACGCTTCATAACGTCGAGCTGCGCGCTTGCGCTAACGAGCGCGGCCCCGGCGCGCGATCGGTATTCAGCCGCAGCGAATCCGAATTGATGGGCTTCGTCAAAGCCAACGATAAAGACGGCTGGGGAACCTATTTCGGAACCTGCACCCGCCGGCTGGAGGTTGAAGACGGATCCGCGCGCAACATTGTGGAATGCCCGGCTCTGTGGGTCGACATCGATTGTCTGGATCAGGGGCTTAGTGGTTCAGAGACGCTCGCCGCACTCCAATTCCTCCCGTTCCCGCCGACGATCGTCGTCAATAGCGGCGGTGGGTTACATGCATATTGGATACTGGAAGAGCTTGCGGATGTCACTGAGGGTTCGCATTTACGCGAGCCGATCGTCCAAGCCCTCCGTCAGCTCGCGCACATCTTGGCCGGTGACAGCAAGTGCGCCGACCTCGCCCGCATCATGCGGTTGCCTGGATCCTATAATTCCAAGCCCAAGACGGTCGCTCTCTATGAAGGCCTGCCGGCGCTCTGTGAGGTGGTCGAAGACACCGGCCGCGTCTATGATCTAGAAGCGCTGGTCGAATGGCTGGCAGAGCAGCGGGCCGTGCTGCATGGTGCCAAGCCCGCACCGAAACCACTTCGCGAAGACGATCCGTTTGTAGCCTACGCCCGATCGGCCGGCTACGAACCCGCGATCGACATAGATGCCGCTCTCGCCGCAATGGAGCATGGCGGGCACGGATCCAGCAGTATCCACGCGACGCAGCTTTCCGTATCCGCATCGATGATCGCGCGCGGCTATGATGACGACGAAATTGTCAGGCGCATCATCGAGGCCACGGAGGCCAAATGTCCTGCCGGATCCACGTGGAATTGGTCCGCCGAGATCAAGGCCGTCGAAACGATGATCCGCACTGGTCGTGAAAAGGGGTACGACAAGCCCCGCGAGCGAGTGGCGGCAACGTCCAGTCAGCCACTTACGAACGGCAATGCCGCGCTTAAAGTTGTCCATCTGGAAGACGAGCGGGAAAAGCGCGCTCCCAAGCCGGAGAGCAATCGCGCGACGACTGATCAGATTACGCTATTAGGATCCGCTGCGTTGTCGGTCTGGCAGGATCGCTACGGGCCGATCATCCACAGTCGTGGCAGCACATACGCCTATGAAGATGGCGTTTGGTCGCTTTGGGATGAGCAGCACGAGCAAATGCTGCGTGTGCTGTTGCAGGAGGCCTGCGTCAGCATCGGTTTGGCGCCAAAGCCTGCGCTGTTAGGCGGCGCAACGCTCTATTTCATGAACCGGCCGAGCCTGTTGGTTCGCGATATCGAGTTTGATCAACACGGCCTGATCGTGGCTGGCGATGCTGTCATCGACCCGCATAGCCAGGAGATCAGCAGCCACAGCCCCGATCATCGGGCGCAGTTCAAAGTGGGCGCCAATCTGGAAGGCGGGCGCGAGTGCCCTGCGTTCCTGAAATTCCTTGAAGACAGCTTCGGCGACAAGGATCCAGACGAAATCCCCCACATCATCCGCACGATCCAGGAGTGGTTCGGCGCGAGCCTCGTCGCCAACAAGAGCAGGGCGCTCGCTAAGGGTATGCTGGTCTATGGCGGCAGCCGTACCGGCAAGACCCAGCTATCGGAGGTATTGCGCGCGCTTCTGGGCCGTTCGCAGACAAGCGCTACGTCGGCCGCCGATATCGGAACCGACTTCGGCTTGCAGGGCTTCCTGGGCAAGCGCGGATGGGTCGCAGACGACGCGATCGGTCAAGATGAGTTTCTCGACGCGGAGCGGTACAAGAAGATCGTGACCGGTGAAGAGATCGGCGTCCGGCGCAAGAACCGCACCGACATCATGGCGCGCTTCGGCTTTCCTGTGATGCTCACAGCGAACCATCTGCCCAAGATCCGCGACCAGTCCGAAGCCGTCTATAATCGCAGCCTGGTGCTGCCCATGACGTGCGTGCGGCCTGAGCATCTCCCTGAGCCGATCGGCTATCACTCGATCGCCGCCAAGGTCGTTGCTGAGGAACTCACTGGCGTCTTATGGTGGGCCATCGAGGGATGGCGGCGCTTGCAAGCACGCGGCGTCTTTACGCCGCCTCCGTGCATGACGAAAGCCGTCGCCGACCTCCAGGACAACAACAACAAGGTTGGGGCCTGGATCCGTGAAGCCGTGGTGATCGACCCAGCTTCCAAGGTCGCCTGCGCCGATCTCTTCGCGTCGTTTGCCGGCTGGTATTACCTCGAAAATGGGGATGGCAAGTTCCCCTGGTCGCAAAACGGTTTCACCCGCCGTGTGAAGGAGGCGATGCCGCTTCTTGGCTCGCAGGCTGGCGCCAAAAACCGCAATCTGACGGGGCTTAGATTGACCGCGGAAGGCCTAGAATATTGGTCGATCAATGCCTCTCGCGACGCCCGCGATGCGCCCAAAGGGGCGGCACTGGATCAGTTCGCAGTCAACCAGGATTACCAAGCCGACCGCGCCGAACGTGCTGCCCAACAGCACCAGGCGCCTACCATTTTGGACAAGGAGCCACGGTTTTGAGCAAGACGGATAGCCTCAAAAAGCGTCTCGCAACCCTAATCCGAAAGCGTCTTGCAACATTTTATGGCCATAACGGCCGTAAACTTGCAAGTCACTTCGGGCCTTGCAAGACGCTTTCGCAAGTCGTGTTTATGGCGTTTTCGGCAAAAGCGTCTTGCAACAAAACGACCAGTTTTCAGCGACATGGCCAACAATGCAAGACGGAAAGACGCTTTTTATCTCTATTAACTCAATACACACATGCGCGCACACGCGTATATGTGAGGGCTAGTTTTTCTCGATTTTTCGCAAAAGCGTCTTGCAACGCTGTGGGGCACTCGTCGTGAGGTCGCCGGACGCTCGGCTCGTTGCCGACTGCCTGGCGATGGTCGCGCCGGCCGAAGCCGCCTTCCGTAGCCGCTGGAGGCTGGGTACGCTGGCGCGGATCGATGCCGAACTGCATCGGTTGTTGGTTGAGCAGCTAGACCTGTACAACGCGGCGCTCGTCACCGGATCCGATGTGGAAGCGCGGCAGCAGTCGGAAGCGATGGTTCGCGGTTGGCGCGCAGCCGTCGCAGCCCTGGAAGCCCCGCTTCAGGCCGACGATGCGTATCTGGTCGGCTTCGATGCCAATACCGGCACCCGTGTCGTCATCGCCGAGCAGACGGACGCCGTGGGCCGCGTACAGAGCGTTGCCGGCGAGCGGGTGTGTCTGGTCACGCCGGACGAGGTAGCGCGCTTGCTGGCCGGCTGCACGATCCTGGCAGAGGTGAAGCAATACTTCCCCGACGCCGAGATCGTCAGCACGTCTGGACCCACCCCTCAAAAGGACATGGCAGCGTGAGCAAAGTCGGACACCGGGCGCACGCACATGCCGATCCCCAAAGCATGGGGGATTGGATAGGGCTGTACCTCTCGGACTACGGAATGGACGGCCGCCGCGCTGTTGCTACCAACGTGACATTCGAGCAGGCGATCGACGGGCAGTACACGCCACCCACTCTCCGCATACCCCGAGAGAACGCACAATCCCTGATGGACGACCTGTGGCACTGCGGATTGCGCCCGACGCTCGGCAAGCAGTCCGAAGGCGTCACAGCGGCTCAAGGGCGGCACCTGGAAGACATGCGCGCCGTCGCATTCGCCAAGCTCAACATCGAAAAGCCAATATAACTCAAGGAGTAACCAATTACCATGGCTAGGGGCGGGGCAAAGCGTAAGCGGGCGCGGGTTCTTGAAGCTGTAATCGACGCGACGCCAGAACGTCTGGCCAAGGGTGACGAAAGCATATTCGTGGATCCAGCCAAGATCGACAGCAGCGAACAGCGGATCGGATACGTCCGCCAGTTCCGCAAGGAAACGCGGCTAGACCAATGGCACCGCCGGCTGATCATCTCACAGCGTCAATACGCCGCCGGCCACGAATACCGCTCGCTTCACATGCGCGCCATCGCAACCCCCAGGGTCGTGGCGTCCTATGGCGAGCGCACAACGGGCGGAGAGACAGACTATGGCTTAGCCCGCACCGATGCACAGGCTCGCGCACGATCGCGCTGGCGTGGCGCTAGGGAAGCCATACCGCGCGACATGATCGCATTCCTCGACCGGCTGCTGATACACGACAGCCTTCCGCAATACCGCGGCCGCGCTCAAATGCGGACGTTCGCACAGACCCGAAACGCATTGGACGCGCTCGCGCTTCATTTCGAAACAGCCTATTGATTACGGGAACACAATCTGCTATCGAACGCCATATATCGAATTGCGTCTGAGGACAGGCGCTCTGTTCAGGAAGAGGTCGCCGGTTCAAATCCGGCCCGCAATATACCAGCGACGTGGCCACGACCCGTTGGGGATAGCGGTAGAGCAGCCCGGTAGCTCGCTTCCACATTCATTAGGCCCGGCGGCTTCGGCTTCCGGGCCTTTTCTCATTCCGGGCGTGGTCGTTCCCCTTACCGAACACACCCGGCCCGCCGCCATTCCATCCGACGCGACACAGACAGCTTCTTAGCCCTGCGGTCGGCACTGATTGAGCGGCGGGGAAATTTCCAGCAACCCAGATCGGCCCATTCGCTAGCGCGGAAGCCGAGGCGAGGTAGCGATCATGACTGGTGAAGATACACCACAAGAAACACCGCGTAATCCAAACCTGATGCCTCCCTGGCAGCCAGGGCAGTCCGGCAATCCGAACGGACGGCCGAAGGGTGCGCGCTCAAAGCTCGCAGAGGACTTCTGCCAAGCGCTGCTAGACGACTTCGCAAAGGGCGGCGCTGAAGCGATCCTTCAGATGCGCGACAAGCAGCCGAACGAATACGTGCGCGCCATCGCCTCGATCATTCCGAAAGAGGTCGACGCCAATCTGACGGGCGATATCTCAGACGACGTTAAGCGGTGGTTGGGGCTGAAATCCTAGAAGCCGCCCTAGCTCGTTGGCCTGATAAGCGGGCGCGACTGGCTGGCGGTTTCTACAAGATCAAAAACAAGCAGGGCGAAACCGAGCCGTTCTGCATGAATGAGGATCAGGCTCGGTTCCTTGACGAGCGCCACGGCATGGACGTGGTTCTCAAAGCCCGGCAGAAAGGGTTCACGACCGTCATTCAGCTAGACATGCTGGATGATTGCCTGTTCGTCCCGAATACGGCTGCTGGCGTGATCGCGCACAACCTGAACGACGCGAAGGCGTTCTTCGCTGATAAGATCAAGTTCGCTTACGATAATCTGCCCGAGGTGTTCCGCGGCGTTGTCAGCGCGGCACAGGACGCCGCCGATTCGATGAAGTTCAGCAACGGGTCGAGCATTCGCGTTGGCACGTCGCTGCGTTCTGGCACGCTCCAAAGGCTCCACGTCAGCGAATATGGAAAGCTTTGCGCAAAGTACCCTGAGAAGGCGCGGGAGGTCCGCACAGGCGCATTCAACACAGTTCAGGTGGGTCAGAACATCACTGTCGAAAGCACGGCTGAAGGGCAGGCTGGGGACTTCCACGACATGTGCCAGATCGCGCAAGCCAAGGAGCAATCGGGGGTGACCCTGACGCCGCTCGATTTCAAGTTCCATTTCGCGCCGTGGTTCACGACGAAGGAATATCGGCTTGATCCGGCCAATGTGACGATCACGCGCGAGATGGAGGAATATTTCGAGCGGATCGAGGTCGCGGCTGGCGTCACCTTGGATGACAGCCAGCGCGCCTGGTACGTCAAGAAGGCCGAGCAGCAGGGCGAGGATATCAAGCGCGAGTTTCCTTCTACGGCGAAGGAGGCGTTTGAGGCCAGTGTCGAGGGCGCGTATTTCAGCACGCAGATGACGAACATGCGAAAGCAAGGACGCATTTGCCGCATCCCGGTATTGGACTCGCCGGTCTACACGACATGGGATCTAGGTCTGGACGACAGCATGGCGATCACGTTCTGGCAGGATGTCGGGATGGAGCGCCGCGCGGTCGATTACTACGAGAACAACGGCGAGGGGTTCGGGCACTATGCCCGAATTCTGACCGAGCGAGGGTATCACTACTCCGGGCATTTCATGCCGCACGATGCCGATCACCGCATGCTTAACGTGAAGGCTACGACCCGCCGGCAGGAAGCGGAATCTGCCGGCATCAAGCCGATCGAAGTGTTGAAGCGCATTCAGACGGAGCAGGACGGCATCGAAGCATCGCGGACATTCTTCCCGAACGTCTACATCGATGAAGTCCGCTGCGCCAAGCTGATCAAGTGCCTCGATAGCTATCGGAAAGAATGGGACGACAAGCGCGGGGCGTTCAAAGACCACCCGCTGCATGACTGGTCCAGCCACGGATACAAGAGTTTCGAAAGTGCGGCGATCAGGCCGGTTCCTGTCGCCCACCAACCGCTAGACCTTGGCAACCTGATGAAGGGGATAGTTTGATGCTACAGCCCCAGACCAGTGCCCAGGTTGATGACGAGGGCGAGGAAGGCCCGGCGATCGACACGGAAATGCTGGTCGCGGCGCTGCGTCGTGAGGCCAATGCGGCACAGAGCGAATACGACCGGCTGAAGCTCGATCAGCAGCTCGCCCTCGATTATTACGAGGCCAAGGAGTTCGGCAACGAGGTCAAGGGCCGCAGCCAGGTCATCCTTCCCGACGTGCAAGAGACGATCGATTACATGTCGGTGTCGGTCCTGCGCACGTTCGTATCGGGCGATCGGGTTGTCGAGTTCGAAGCTACTGATGAGGAGTCAGAGCAAGGCGCGCGAGAGGCTACAGCGGCCATCGGCTTCAACTTCATGCGTCAGCAGGACGGCTATCGCGTTCTCCACGATTGGTGCGTCAGTGGGTTGTTGGAGCGCTACGGCGTCGCCAAGACCGTGCTGGTGGTTGAGGAGAGGGTAAGCCACCAGAAGGTTGAGGCGCAGAGCGAAGAGCAGCTTCACTTGATGATGGCGCTCCAGGGCATCGACGGCGAGATCGAGAAGCAGGAAGACGGCCCGAACGGCCCGCAGTTCACGATCAAGACCGAGCGCCGCGAAAAGCGCTTCATCGATATGCCGATCCCGGCGTATGAGTTCCGTTTCAGCCCGCGCGCCCGTCATGAGGATGAGGCGGACTATCTCGCGCATGTGAGCCTGAAAACGCGGTCGGATCTGGTCGACATGGGCTTCGACCGCGATCAAGCTTATAACCTGCCGTCCAAGTCCGCTCCGCTCGATTACAGCACCGATCGCGACGGGACGGGATGGAATGACCCGGAAAGCACGACAGCGCTTCAGCATGTCGAATTGTGGGAGGAATACGCCCGCATTGACCTGGACAATGACGGCATTGCCGAGCGTGTCAGGGTGTTCCGTGTTGAGAACGAAATCCTGATCGACGGCGAGACTGGCAAGCCATCGATCGAGACGGTCGAAGAGCAGCCGTTTAGTGTCTTCTGCCCGTTCCCGCGTCCTCATCGCTTGGTTGGGTACAGCCTTGCCGATAAGGTGATGGACATCCAGTTTTTCCGGTCGACCATCGCCCGGCAATTGATGGACGGCATGTATAACGCCAACATGCCGCGTCCTGTCGTGAGCGACCAAGGCTCGAATGAGCAGACGATCGGGGATTTGCTGTCGCCAGTGCCGGGCAGTCCTATTCGGGTGAAGACAGCCGACGCGATCGTGCCGTACAACACGACGTTCGACGTTGGTAAGTCGCTTACCGTCATGGAGTGGATGACGGGCGAGCGCGAAAGCCGCACCGGCATTACGCGCCTCAACCAAGGGCTCGACGCCGACGCGCTGAACAAGACCGCGACCGGTACGGCGCTGATGCAGGCGCAGGGCCAGCAGCAAGAAGAATTCATCGCTCGCAACCTTGCTGAGGCATTCTCGCGACTGATGGCGAAGAAGTATCGCCTGATGCGCCGCGAGGCTGACCCGTTCAAGGTGAAGGTCGACGGTCAATATGTGATGGTCGACCCGGCTAATTGGCCTGAGGAAATGAATGTCACGATCCGCGTCGGGCTCGGCTCAGGGCGCAAGGATCAACGCATTCAAAACCGCATGTCGCTCGCGCCGATCATGGCAGAGGGTTTCCAGGCGAAGAAGGTCAGCGACAAGAACATGTTCAACATGTTCGATGGCTTGGTTCGTGACATGGGCCTTGGCCAGGGCGATGATTACTGGATCGATCCAGACTCGCCAGAAGCTCAGCAGGCCGCACAACAGCAGGGCGAGCAACCACCGCCCGATCCGGCAATGATCAAGGTGCTGAACGACCAGCAGAACGCGACCGCCAAGCTCCAGATGGACCATGAACGCAACATGGCCGAGATCCAGCTAAAGGCGCTCGACCTTCAGCAGACGCACCAAGGCAACGCCGACGCGGCGCAGGCCAAGCTTATCGCCGAGCAATACCGCACGAACACTGAGGCGCAGTTGGACACGTATCGGACCAACGTTCAGGCAACGGTCGCGATGCACGCTAATGCCACGAAGGCAGCGCAGATGAAGAAGAACCGCGACGGGGGCAAGCTCGATGCGTGATATTACCGCATTGCGTAGCCATGATGGGCAATGGATCGCCAGCTTCGCTGACTGCGCATATCCGAACGTGAAGCGCCCGACCAAGGAAGAGGCTGTGTCTGCCCTGAAGGCAAGAGACGAAGCGTTGAGGGCGGCCCATGCGTAAGCTTCTCGACTGGATCGCCGCCAAGCTTGGGTATTTCCCGCGCGAGTTCAGCCGCACCCGTCATGGCGCAGACGCCGTTGAGCGTGGCCAGCGCTGGGAAGCGTTCTATCGCGAAGAAGGCGGATTGGCCGACATGATCGGCCGGCTGCGTCGCGACTATTTCGAGAAGGTTGCCGATCTCAAGCCCGGTGACTTGGAAGCGTTGCGAGCTTTGGCCATGGCCGATCGCATCGCCCGCGAGATCGAGAACAAGGTGCAGGCCGTCATCGATACCGGCAAGATTGCCGAGAACGACGCGCAGCACACAGCGAATGTCGCCTCCATCAGGCGATAGTGCCGCCCTACGGGGCTCAATGAGAAGGAAACGTCATGGCCCATCCGGAAGCTCCGGAAGCCGTTGGCGCGCCTGTCGACCTGGACAGCGTGACCGCGGCACTTGGTGAATCGCTGGATGCCGACGACGGCATTGTCAGCAATGAGACTGAGGCGTCGGGGGAAGGGGAGATTGATCCTCTCGACCTTGAAGCCGAAGGTGAAGGTGAAGCGGAGGGTGAACCGGCAGCGCCGGCCATCGCAGCCCCCGTCAGCCTGACAGCCGAAGAGAAGGCCCGCTACGCGCAGCTTCCCGAAGAAGCCCAGCAATTCGTAGCCGAGCTGGAAACGAGGCGGAACGCGCAGGTTCAGACTGCGACCACGAAGGCGAGCGAGGCCCAGCGCATTGCGGAAGCAAACGCAGCCACCGCCGACGCACAGGCCCGCCAGCGCTATGCGGCGCAGCTTAAGGCCTTTACCGACGCCAACGCGCCGCAGCCGCCCGACCCGGCCATCGCCGAAGTCGATCCCGGCCAATATATTGCCCTAGACGCGCGCTACAAAGCCGAACGTGCCCAGTACGATCAATTCGTGCAGCAGGTTCAGGCTTTCGAACAGCAGGCATCGACGGACATCGACCAAGCTTTCGTCGCTCAACGCGACCGAGAGCTCATGGCGCTCCCTGAGGTTCAGAACGAGGCCACCCGCGAAGAGTTCTTCAAGAAGGCGATCGACGTTGCGACGACGCTCGGCCTGCAGTCAGACGCCCTCAACGGTGCCACTGCGGCAGAGTGGCAGAAGCTTCGCCAGATCCACGACTGGAAGGACAAGGCGGGCAAATTCGATGCCGCAATGAGCCGCAAGATGCAGCGCGTCCGCCAGGGCGGGACGAAGACCATGAAGCCGAACGCAGCCCAGCCAGCAGGCAGCGCGAACGGCCACGCGCTCGTCAAACAGTTCGAGGCGAAGCCCAGCCGTGACACCGCCGCCGCCCTTGTGGAGGCAGCGCTAGGCTGACCAGCCCCGGTTCCACGTCGTGAGACGTAAACCCTCCCTTAGATGGACACTTCCCCATGGCAGTACCTTCAAATACCGTCCAGCGCACCGCTCTCGTCGGTGTGCGCGAAGACCTGATCGACAAGATCAGCAATATCGACCCGACCGAAACGCCGTTCATGAACAACATCGGCTCTGGCACCGCCAAGCAGACGCTGCATGAATGGCAGACGGACAGCCTTGCCGCAGCCAGCGGCACCAACAAGGCGGTCGAAGGCGACGACGCCGTCAACGATGCCCGCAGCCCGACGAAGCGCATGGGCAACTACACCCAGATCTCGCGCAAGACGGTCCAGGTGTCGGATACGGCGGACGCGGTCAACAAGGCCGGTCGCAACAAGCAGATGGCCTATGAAATGGCCAAGGTCGCGCCGGAACTTCGCCGCGATATCGAAACGCGCCTTTGCGGCAACTACGCTGCGGTTCCGTCAACCTCGTCGGTGGCGGGTGAAGCGTCGGGCGCAGTCGCGATGATCCGCACCAACGCCTCGCGCGGTGCTGGTGGCGCGGCGTCAACCTTGTCCGGCACCACGTCGGGCTATGTCAACGCGGCGGCGACCAACGGCACGCTGCGCACCGTTACCGAAGCGATGCTCAAGACGGTGATGCAGCTTGCCTGGTCGGCCGGCGGTAAGCCGAAGATGGCGATGATGTCTGGCCTCATCAAGCAGACGTTTTCGACCTTCACGGGCATTGCTCAGCAGCGCCATGAGGTCGGGAGCGGCATGGCCACGATCATCGGTGCGGCTGATGTGTACGTGTCGGACTTTGGCAACGTCGCCTTTGTCCCGTCGCGCTTCACGACCGGCCGCGATGCGATGATCCTCGACCCGTCGTTGTGGTCGGTGTGCTGGCTCCAGCCGTTGCAGGACAAGCCGCTGGCCGAAAATGGCAACAGCACCCGTCGCCTGATGTGGGGTGAATACACCCTGCGCTGTGACAACGAGCTCGGCAACGGCGTCATCGCCGACATCCAGCCGTAATGACTTGGGGCGGGGGTTTCGGCTCCCGCCCTTCATTCCCAAGGGAGAATCATAATGGCTGACGTAGCCACCAAGGAATATGTCGTGACCGAAGGAAACTTCGTGTCCGATCCCGAGAGTCCGCTAGGCCTCCAGAAGGGTGCCGGCGAGTTCGTTGCGCTGACGGCGGATCAGTACAAGGTGCTGAAGGCGGCCAAGGTCGTCGAGCCCAAGGACAGCTAAGAATGCGGCTGCTGTCCGAGAACCCCTTGAGTGGGGTGAAAGTCTATCACGATTGGGACGACGACGCGCAGCAGCACATTTTTCGCACCGATATCGATCGGATCGTGTCGAAGGCGGTGGTCGAGCGCAACAAGGCCATCGAGGGCCACAACATGGGCAAGGAAATGCGCCTTGCCGCGTCGATCCCGCCAGAGGTTCAATTCGAGTGGTTGGACAAGTTCGGGATCGAGTTCTGGAATCCCGCCCACGCTGATGGGGTCAAACGCCTCCTGAACAGCAACGAATACCGATACCTCCGCGTCAACCACTTCATGCTTTGAGGGGATAGCCGATGTCTATTGCGCTAAACCTCTCAGCAGCGGCAGCGATCACCAGTTATAGCGACCTGATCGATGAAATCCGCGATATGGTCGACAACGCGGCCTACCCGCAAAGCGCGATCGACAGCGCTATTCGCAAAGCTGAGGCTCATTTCAACCGGGTCTTTCGCACACCAGAGATGGAGACGGTCGCGCCGCTGATCGTCACGACGGAATATTCCAACGTCCCCGAAGACTTCCTTGAAATGCGGTCGATCCGCTATGCCGCCGATCCCTGCCGCGATCTGATCAGCTATAGCCCGGCAGGTTTGTACATGACGTATCGCGGTGTGTCGGGAAGCCCACAGGGTTACGCGATCGAGGGCCAGCGCCTCCGCTTCGGCCCGGTCGGTAATGCGACGTTCGACATGCTGTATTTCGCGGCGATCCCGGCGCTCACGATTACTTCGCCGAGCAACTGGCTGCTGGACAAGCACGCCGACCTCTACGTTGCCGCGACGCTTTACCACGTCGCCCGTCGTGAACGGGATAGCGACGGCGAGGCGCAGGCCGGCAACGAAATGCAAGAGATCATCGCGTCTATCCAGACCTCCAGCGCAAAGGCGCGTTGGGGTTCGGGACCGCTGACGCCGCAGGGTATTGGACAGGTGGCCGGTGGCCGCGCGTAAGTCGATCACCTATCCGGCATTCCTTCCGGACCAGCTTGCCCGAAATATTCTGACGACCGCGGAGAACGTCTATCCTGCGGCGGATGGCGGATATCGGGCGGTTGCCTCCTACACTCCGGTAAGCACCGCCTTGCCAGAGACGTTCCAAGGCGGTGCGGCGTTCGTGTCGTCGGCCGGCACGGCGTATCTGCTGGCGGGCACGGCAACGAAGCTGCAACAGCTTACGGGCGGTACTTGGTCGTCTTTATTGACGGGCCTTAGCGCGCCCAATCGCTGGAAGTTTGCGCAGTTCGGCGATCACGTCGTGGCGGTCAACGGCAGCGCCACGCAGGACGTAAACCTGACGGCGGGCACGGCGGCTGCTCTGGCTGCTGCGCCAACGGGGACAGGCGTTGCGACGGTCGGGGACTTTGTCGTCATCACGGAAGCTGATGGCAACAACCAGTTGGTGAAATGGTCGGCATTCAACGACCACACTGCTTGGACGCCAGCGGTAAATCAATCTGGCTTTCAGCCGATGCTCACCGGGGGCGATATCAAGGGGATTGCTGGGGGCGAGTACGGCGTCATTCTCCAGCGCTTCCGCTTGGTTCGCATGGAATTGTCGGGCGATGCTACGGCGCCGTTCAACTTCTCAGAGATCACACCAAACTTCGGGTGTGCATCAAGCGGCAGCATTGCTCAGGCGGGGCGGACGATCTTCTTCTTTTCCGATCGCGGATTTGTCGCCCTGGATGATGGCACGGCGCTTCGCCCGATCGGCAACGAGAAGTTCGACCAGTCCTTCCGCGATAGCGTTTCGTCGGACGCATATGAGACGATCTGGAGCGCTGTCGATCCCAAGCGCTCGCTGGTGTTCTGGGGCTTTGCAGGGTCGCCGGGGCGCATTTGGGTCTATAACTGGGTGCTGGATAGGGCATCCACGCTGAGCCTGCCGAACAACGGATTTTTCGCCGGCTATTCGTCGTCACTGACGCTGGAGCAAGTTTCAGCACTTTACCCCGATCTGGACGCCATGCCGTACAGTTTGGACGATCCGCGCTTTCAGGGCGGCGATCCTCGCTTGTATTTCGTCGGGCCTGACAATTCGATTGGAGCATTGTCAGGACCTAAGCTCGCGGCGACACTGGCGATGGGGCAAGTGGAAATCGCGGGGGAACGTCTATCGATCATTCGCGGGGCATGGCCGATCAGCGATGCGACCGATGGGACCACGATCACCGTTACCGCACGGCAACGCATGGGTGACGACGGCGTTACCACGTCATCTGGGTCGATGCAGCCATCCGGACGCGCTCCGCTGCGCTGCAAGGGGCGGTATATCCAACTCGTGCACAAGGTGGCAGAGGGGACGGATTGGACCTTTGTGCAGGGCGTGGAACTGGAATTGGAGCCGGGGGGGCTGAGGGGTGGCTAACCGCCAGCTTGTCCCGGTCGACGGCAAGGGGCTCGATTGGCCGCGCAAGGTGGCGGCGGCGGCGACTAAGGCCGCAAACGACATTGATGCGCTGCAAACCGCCTCCGCGAACCGGCTGCAACACCCGTTCGAGGAGCTGGCGGCACCACCACCAAGCCCGACCGAGGGCCAGACTTACTACGACACGACAACCCACAAGGTCCGGACCTGGAACGGTACGGCCTGGATGGATCATTGGTGAGGTGACCTAATGGCTATTTCGACTGCGCAGTATAACGCGGCACCCCCGACACTGGCGGATGGAGCACAGGCCCCGCTAAGCATTGACTCTGCCGGCCGGCTAATCGTTGCAAACGCCTCCGATGTACCCGGCACCGCGTCCACCAATCTTGGCAAGGCCGAAGATGCAGCCTCTGCATCAGGTGACACGGGTGTCTTCACGCTCGGCATTCGGCGTGACGCTCTGGTCGTTTCGACCTCTGCGGCCGGCGACTATAACGAATACGCCGTCGACAAATACGGCTCGCAACAGGTCAAGGACTATGAGAAGCAGGCTCGGACCTATTCCGCATCGGCGAATATCACCGTAGCGGCGGCGGCCACTGATATCGCTATCCTGCCGGGCAGCGCCACGACAACCGTGTTCGTTACCAAGATCATCATTTCTGGCATTCAGACGACGGCGGGCGAGGTTGATCTCCAGATCATCAAGCGCAGTACAGCCAACACCGGCGGCACGTCTGCTGCAATGACGGCTGTTCCACACGACAGCGCGGACTCAGCAGCGATTGCGGCACCATTATCGTACACTGCCAATCCAACACCCGGAACGACTGTCGGAACAGTTCGCCGGGTATATATTCCGGTCAATCTCGCAACCACGCAGGTTTATTCCGTTACTGTCATAGAGTTCGGGGATAAGGGCAAGCCGATCACGCTTAATGGCGTGGCTCAGGGCTTGGCTGTAAACCTTGGCGGAGCCACGCTGGCCGGCGGTACAGTCAGCGTCGTGTACGAGTGGTTCGAGATTTAAGCCCGCTGGAAAGCTACGGGCTATACCGCTCCGCTTTCCACGACCTTCTCGACCCACGTTTCTACACCATCGAATGGATCGATCAGGGCGTCGCCGGAGGTAAAATCACCGCGCTTGGCAACGAGCACGCCTGCATCCTGGTCGAGATCAAGACATACCCGGCCGGCGGCAAGGAAGTCCATGGCCTGTGCGCTGCTGGCGACTTGGCGATGATCCTCAAATTGATCGGCGATGCGGAGTGCTGGGGCCGGTCGCAGGGCTGCATCGTCGCGAGCGTGGCCAGCCGCGAGGCGTGGGTCAGGGTTTTGGCTGATCGTGGCTACGCGCCTTTTCAAATCGAAGTCAGGAAGGAATTGTGCGATGGGGCTTAGCTCAAGCACAACGAAGACCAGCACAAAGCCGGTATACTCACCCCAGCTTGAAGGCGCGGCAAACAACGTTTCGAGCGCCTATAATGCTGCGGCACCTGGCATTGCGCAGTCGGCAAGCGCGATCGGCGGCATGGTTCCCGGCCTGCTTGATAAGTATACCAACGGCGACCCGACCGTGAACGCCGCAGCGTCGTATGATCGGGACGTGCTGAGCGGGAAATACCTGCACGGCAGCCCTGAGCTCGATGCGATCGTCGGGCAGACCAACGACCACACGCGAAACGGTCTGGAGGCGTCGCTTGGCACGCGCGGGCTTACGGGGGGCTCGGCGTTCGGCGACATCATTTCGCGCGCCCTGGCCCAGAATGAAAGCGGCCTTCGTTATACCGATTACAACAACCAGATGGGCCGGATGGATGCGGCAGCCGCGAACGCGCCCGGCCAAGCGGCTGCCAGCTACCTTCCCCTCACAGCGGCCATCTCGGCAGCCCAAGCCCAGCAGGCGCCAGTACAAGCGGCGGCGGGTCAGGCGTCAGCAGTCGGTGGGCTGCTCGGACAGTACACAAACACGACACAGAAGAGCAGTCCGTCTCTTGGCTCGCTTATCGCGTCTTTGGCAGCCAGCGCCGCGCAGGCTTATGCCGGCGGCGCGTTCGGTGGGGGAGGTGGCTGATGGCTGGTATTTTCGGCGCGCGGATGAAGAAGCCGTCATACTTCTACCCATCACCATTGCCGGCTTCGGCCCCGGCAGACAATGGGGCCCCGTTTTTACCATCGGCCTTTCCGGTAGCGCCGGGGACTACAGGGTCTGCGCCTACGCAACCGGCCGGACCTAGTTTCAGGAAGCCAAGCACTCTCCAGTCGATCGCCGGCATTGTCGGCGACAGCCTGGCGCAGTGGCAGGGCGGCCAGCCGATCTTCGCCCAGACGCAGGCCATGCGCCAGAAGGCGGTGTACGACGCCGCGATGGCTCAACGCGAGCGCGCGAACAAGTATGCCGATTGGCAGCAGCAGTACGATTACGAGGCCGCGCACCCGAAGCCGGGTAACAACGACACCGCGAACGATTACAACTTCTACGCTGGCAAATATGGCAAGGACTTTGCCGACAGTTGGGCGAAATTCAATGCCGCCAATATCCGCCAGCCTGACGGCACCTATCTTCCCGTTTCCGCAGGCTGGGGCGGTGGCGACCAGACGCCAGCCGCTCCGCTCGGCGCAACCCTGCCGCAGGGCTATACGATCGATCAGCCAGCCGCCGCGCAATCGGGTGGCGCTACGCCCACAATCCTTCCGCGCGTCAATGCCAGTCAAATTCGCTCGTCGTTCGGCAAAGGCCCTGAGGGCGACGCGCAATTTAGCCGATGGCTTGCAGCCCATAACGTGACAGTCGGGGAGCGCTAATGCCGCAGAATATCCAAGAGGGCGCGACCGCGACGGGGCCTGATGGCCACAAGATCGTGTTCCGTGGTGGCCAGTGGTATCCGGCGAGCTCCGGCCCTCAGAGCTACGGCACGCCCGCGCCGGATTATCAGTACAAGGCGCCCCAAGCGCAGGCGGAGGTGGCAAAAACACAGTCCACGGCTGCGAACGAGGCCGCGAAAACGCCCTATATCGCCCCACAGGCGAGCGCGGATGTTGCTAAAACCAATGCGGAAGTCACGAAGCTTACGCAAGACACGTCGCGCGGCCCTAGCGTTGATGAGGCGCGCACCAAGGCAATCAGCGCATATTGGGCAGCGATGCAGCTTGGCGACCAGATCCAGGCCATGCGCGATCGTTTCAAGGATGGTCCTGGCGCGACTTCGGGGATTTTTGGGCTTGAGGACTATTTCCCAACGACCGCCAATCAGCGGTTTGACACAGCAGCGAATACGGCGAGGGGGAACGTCGGAAACGCTTTCGGGTTTACTGGCGGCCAGCTTAATACCCCCCGAGAATCCGAGCAGAACATTGGCCCCTACCTTCCGAGCTCTTGGGATAAGGATCAGGTCGCCAGCGACAAGATGGACTATCTCCAGGGACTCCGTGATCGCGCGTTGAGGCAGGCAGTCGCTCAGCTCGGCGGCATTCCCGACAAGAACGGGAGAGTTACGCCGGTCCCGCCTGATTGGGAACCATCCAGCACGCAACCTTTGGTCATCAATCCGGGTCCGGGTGCGCCTCCTTCAAAGCCAATGCCAGGCGCCAGCCCTGAGCGTCCGGACGGTAGCGCTCCGCTCGCGGGCGGGACATCGGGCGGCAATACCATGTCGCTGTCGCAGGGCGACTATACGACTAAGCTTGTCGACCCCTCAACTTCCGTGCAAGCAAGCTTTCGCGCACTGTTGAAGACTGCCCCCAACGAAGAAAAGCTCCGCGCTTGGGGCGCTGCCAACGGCTACGATATGAGCGATTTCATCGCCACGCGTCGCAAGAATCCGGGCGTCGGCGCGTCGCTGGGCAAGACTGTTCAGCGCGTTCCGCTCGATTGGGCAGACGCCAAGCTCAATAAGATCGCGCAATCGCCCCTCGGCGCGGCTGGGATTGGCGCGGGTGACGCCGTATCGTTCGGAACACTCGACAACATGACCGCTGACCCGGCCATGACCCGCCTCATCATGGATCGTTCGCGCGCCGCCCACGGCCCCTCAACCATGATCGGCAATATCGCGGGTGGCGCACTGGCCGCAGGTGGCCTTGAGGGCAGCCTAGCGGCCGGCGCGACGCGTGCGGGCATCGGAGGTGCCGCCAAGTTCGCCCCGCTGGCTGCTGATGCGATCTACGGCGCCGCTTCTGGCGCGGGTGGCGCGGACAATGGAAATAGGCTTGCCGGCGCTGCATTGGGGGCAACCTTGGGCGCTGGGGGTGGCGCAGGAAGTCGCGCCGTGGTGCGTGGTGCTGGCGGCGCTATTGGTGGCGTGCGTGACGAAGCAGTGCGCTCGCTGGCGGGGGAGGGTGTTCCACTAACGCTAGGGCAGGCCGTCGCTAACAGCGGAGTAGTCGGCAAGGGCATCAAAGGCATTGAAGACGCCTTTACCTCACTTCCGATCATTGGTGATGTTCTCAGTTACACACGTAATCGCGGCGTCAAAGCCTTCAATCGCGCGGCTTTCAAGGAGGGCCTTTCGCCGATCGGGGCGGAGGCGCCGAAGTTTGTCGCGGAAAAGGGGGTAGAGGGCGCCCTCGGGAGCGTCGGCGACGCCTACAAGTCGACCTTGGGCGGCAAGACGATCTCGCTTCCGATGGGCGCTAATTCCGCCTTCGCCCAAGCGCGGGATGCGGGGTTCAGCAATCCTAGCTATGGTTCGGACGTTCGCTCGCTCTACGATCGCAACATCGCGCCGCTGATCAGTCCAGGCGGCACAGTCTCAGGCGAGGGCTTCCAGTCGCTCGACCGCTCGCTAGACGGCTATGCTCGCAAGTATGGGACGATCGCAGATGGCACGCCGACTTCTCCGCCCCAGCCTGGCGCGGAAGCGCCGGCCGAAGCCTTCGCAAAGATGGGCAATGCGCTGGACAGCGCCGTTAACTGGTCCGATCCGTCGATCCTGCCGCAGTATCAAGCGGCGAAGGGTGCGTACCGCAACACCATGGTCCTAAAGGATGCTGTCAATAGGGCTCGCAATGGCGGCCTGAGCGGCGAGACTGGCGTATTCATGCCCAGCCAGCTTAGCGATGCGGCAGCGGCAAACGCGCGCGTGTTTGGTGGCGGGCAGGGAACGACCAATCAGCCGTTCTTCAATCTCACGCGCGATGCTCAAGGCGTGCTGCCGTCGAAACTATCGGACAGCGGCACGGCCAAGCGCCTGCTGATCAACTCGCCCCTCTTTGCTGCGGCGGGTGGCGGCTATGCGTCTGGAAACGATACGGCTAGCACTGCTACTACCGGCACGCTCGGCACACTCGGCGCGCTATCGTTGCTCTCCACCCCGGCGGGCCAGCGGCTATTGACCGGGGCGGTACTCAAGCGCCCTGAGTTTCTGAGGCTCCTTGGGAGCCGCGTGGAGAACGCCGCCCCATAC
>Ga0136846_1216347_pt1 | contig 24258 bp, 22 predicted proteins | sample HopSoiMetagenom2_FD_96841 | JGI IMG/M metagenome (GOLD analysis project Ga0136846, IMG submission 96841) | Grasslands soil microbial communities from Hopland, California, USA - 2 Assembly 2016 (version 4) | ecosystem: Environmental > Terrestrial > Soil > Grasslands | place: USA: Hopland... | reverse complement strand
GCGCCCGCGGGCTTGAGCCGCCGGCCCCAGAACTCCGAGCTGATCAGATCGGTGAGCTGCCAATCCGGACCGTTGTCGAGGACGACGACCTTCTTGCCGGCCTTGGCCAGCACGGACGCGTACACCGAGCCCGAAGCGCCGGCGCCGACGATGACGACATCAACCTTTTCGTTTGCCATGTCACCACCTCCGCTCAGGCGCGATGTGGGCCATGTACGGCACGCCGAGGGCCTCGTAGCCGTCCATCGTCGAGTAGACGACGTCGACGGCGTCGCTGCGCAGCACGCCGTAGACGAACGGACCGGCCGGCCCCTGCCAGCCCTCGGCCTTGTTCTGCCGCATCAGGTTGATGAAGTCGCGCTTATCGCCTGGCGACAACATCGAAAACTTGCGGGCGAAGGTCTTGTCGCTGCTGCCGTCGATCGCGCGCACGGCGGCGCGATAGAAGTTGGCAAACGGCGGCTTCACGTTGAGGATGCGCGCCTGCAGGAGCGCCTGCTCCGGCGGCACCGAAATCTGCTGATCGATGAAATGGGCGATGCCGGCGGAGCGCGCGCCCGGCACCAAGGTTTCACCGATCGACTCGATGGTTTCGGCTTCGTTTTCCTTGAGCATGCGGAACGGCACGTTTCCCGCGCGTGCCTGCCGCGCCGTCAGCATGACGGTCGAGCCGCCGACCGTGAAGGCGAGCGCACCCAGTGTCGCGCCTTTGACAAAGGCGCGCCGTTCGATATCGGCCATGACGACTCCTCCCCAGCGCGGCTGCAGACGCCGCATGCGCCGGCGCGTTGGCCGGCATCGCGATCGCTCGTGGCGAATGGCCCCGGCAATCGCTATTTGTTAGAACGCAGCCAAATTGAACGCCCAATGCGGGATCAATTCAAGCGGCCCTTGGCCCGCCGTAGAGCGTCAGGAGGTCACCATGAGCTTCTTTCCGGGCAAGGATCCCGCCGCCGGCGACAAATTCCAGTGCGATGCCATCAAGGCCCTGATCGTGCCGCGCACCGCCGATCTCGGTGACGGCTTCACCGTGCGTCGCGCGCTGCCGTCGGCGCAGTCGCGCATGGTCGGACCGTTCGTGTTCTTCGATCATTTCGGCCCGACCGTGTTCAAGTCCGGCAACGGCCTCGACGTGCGCCCGCATCCGCACATCGGGCTCGCCACCGTCACCTACCTGTTCGACGGCGAGATCATGCACCGCGACAGCCTCGGCACCGCCATTCCGATCCGGCCCGGCGCAGTGAACTGGATGACCGCCGGCCGCGGCATCGTGCATTCCGAGCGCACCGACGCGCCGCGCCGCGTCAAGGGCGACAGCCTGCACGGGCTGCAAATGTGGGTGGCGCTGCCTGCGGCACAGGAGGAGATGGCGCCGGATTTCGCGCACTACGCGGTCGAGCAGTTTCCGATGGTACGCGACAACGGAAAGACCGTGCGCATGGTCGTCGGCTCGGCCTACGGCGCGCGCTCACCGGTCAAGACCACCTCGGAGACGCTGTTTGCCGATGTGCATCTCAAAGCCGGAAGCAGCCTGCCGCTCGACGCCGACCATGAGGAACGCGCAATCTACCTGCTCGACGGCGAGGTCGATATCGCCGGCGACAAGTTCGGCGGCGACCGCCTGCTGGTGTTCAAGCCCGGCGACAAGATTACCATCCGCGCGCTGAGCGACACGCATTTCACGATCTTCGGCGGCGAGCCGATGGATGGACCGCGTCACATCTGGTGGAATTTCGTGTCGTCGCGGAAGGACCGGATCGAACAGGCCAAGGCCGAATGGGCCGCGAATCATTTCCAGAAGGTGCCGGGCGACGAGATCGAGTTCATCCCGCTGCCGGCGAAGTAGCGGCTCAGGCCGGTTCAACGACCAGGAACAGATCGGTATCGCCGGTATTTTCGCCGCAGGCGGTGATCAGTGCATGCGCCTGGCCGCGGTGGTGGGTCTGGTGGTTGAAGAAATGTGTCACTAGGAAGCTCCGCGGCGAACGCAACTCCTTCTGCACCGAAGCGCTGAACCAGCTCTGATCTTCCGCCAGCCACGCCTCGGTGACTCGCCCGGCCCAGGCCGAAATCTTCTCATCCGCATCGACCCGCAATCGCCGAAGCTCATCGAAATCATCGACCAGGGTCGGACTCTGCTTCTGGATCACGGTCGGCTTGGTCCAGCCGTCGAACCGCGACATCCACATCTGATCGCCCCAGAGCAGATGGCAAAGCGTGCCATGCAGCGAGCCCCAGAACGCGCCGCGCGGCTCCCGCCGCGCCGGATCAGGGATGCGCCCGGCCGCGGCGTACAAGCGGCGGTTCATCTCGGCGTTGTAGGCCGCCATGGTGCGGACGAAGACCGGATTCACCAGCGCGCTCACACGAGCCTCCAAAAACGATCGAGCGTTATTTCTTGTCGGGCAAATTCAGCCGGATATGCAATTCGCGCAACTGCTTCGGCGTCACCTCCGACGGCGCGCCCATCAGCAGGTCCTCGGCACGCTGGTTCATCGGGAATAGCACCACCTCGCGCAGGTTCTCCTCGCCGCAGAGCAACATGACGATGCGGTCGATGCCCGGCGCAATGCCGCCGTGCGGCGGCGCGCCGAGCGATAGCGCGCGCAGCATGCCGCCAAACTTCGCCTCCAGCACATCCTCAGGATAGCCGGCGATGGCGAAAGCTTTCTTCATCACGTCGGGGCGGTGATTTCGGATCGCTCCGGAGGATAACTCCACTCCATTGCAGACGATGTCGTACTGGATCGCCTTGATGCCGAGCAGCTTGTCCTGGTCTGCCGCCGGATCGAGCTTGAGAAACTCGTCGATATCCATGTTCGGCATCGAGAACGGGTTGTGGGAGAAGTCGATCTTCTTCTCCTCCTCGTTCCATTCGAACATCGGGAAGTCGACGATCCAGCAGAAGTCGAAGCGGTCCTTGGCGATAAGCCCCAACTCCTCGCCGACCTTGGTGCGGGCGGGTCCGGCAAACTTCACGAACTCGCCCGGCTTGCCGGCGATGAAGAACACCGCGTCGCCGACGGTGAGGCCAAGCTGGTCGGCGATCCGCTTGGTTCGCTCCGGGCCGATGTTCTTGGCGAGCGGCCCCGCGCCATTCTCTTCACCCTCGCGCCAGAAGATGTAGCCCAGCCCCGGCTGGCCCTCGTGCTGCGCCCAACCGTTCATGCGGTCGCAGAAGGCGCGGTTGCCGCCCTTCGGCGCCGGGATCGCCCAGACCTCGACCTTCGGATCGGAGGCGAGCATGCCGGCGAAAATCTTGAAACCCGAGCCGCGGAACGCTTCGCTGACGTTCTGCATCACCAGCGGATTGCGCAGGTCCGGCTTGTCGGTGCCGTATTTCCGTATTGCCTCGGCATACGGGATCAGCGGAAACTTCGGCGTCACCGCCTTGCCGCCGGCAAACTCCTCGAATACGCCACGCATCACCGGCTCGACCGCGTCGAACACGTCCTGCTGGGTGACGAAGCTCATCTCCAGATCGAGCTGGTAGAACTCGCCAGGCGAGCGGTCGGCGCGGGCGTCCTCGTCGCGGAAGCAGGGCGCGATCTGGAAATAGCGATCGAAACCCGACACCATGATGAGCTGCTTGAACTGCTGCGGCGCCTGCGGCAGCGCGTAGAACTTGCCTGGATGGATGCGCGACGGCACGAGGTAGTCGCGCGCGCCTTCAGGCGACGACGCGGTCAGGATCGGCGTCTGGAATTCGAAGAAGCCCTGCTCCTTCATGCGGCGCCGAATCGAATCGATCACCGCGCCACGCGTCATAATGTTCTGATGGAGCTTGTCGCGACGAAGGTCGAGGAAGCGGTACTTAAGCCTTGTTTCCTCAGGATATTCCTGATCGCCAAACACCGGCATCGGCAGTTCGCCGGCCGGCCCCAGGACTTCGATTTCGGTGATGTAAACCTCGACCCGCCCGGTCGGCAGTTCGGGATTGTCCGTGCCCTCGGGCCGGCGGCGGACCTTGCCATCGATCCGCGCCACCCACTCGGCGCGCAGCGTCTCGGCGACCTTGAACGCCGGGCTGTCAGGATCGGCCACCACCTGGGTCAGGCCGTAATGGTCGCGCAGATCGATGAACAGCAGGCCACCGTGGTCGCGGATGCGATGGCACCAGCCGGACAGCCGGACGTCCTTGCCGATGTCACTGTCGCGGAGCGCGCCGCAGGTGTGGGAGCGATAGCGGTGCATGCCTGAAAACCCGGTCAGAATCGAATGAAATGCCTCGTGGAGGCGGCGGACCAAGCACAGGAAGGCCGCTTTTTGTCAAGGCAGCCGCCCTGCGCCGCGCCCGGCGCCTCTGGCGGTGTAGCAGTGCCATTGCAGGCCTTTCGGATTGATTTAAGACTGGCCGAGCGCACCGCTAAGCGAGGTTTGAAATGCGACGATTTCTCATTCTGGCCACGGTCCTGGCGCTGACCTCGCAGGCCGCCGCGGCCGCCACCCTCGAACGCATCCGTAGCTCGGGCACCTTCCGGATCGGGTATCGCGCCGATGCCAAGCCCTATTCGTATCAAAACGAGCAGGGCCAGCCGGCAGGCTATCTGGTGGACCTCTGCCTCGAGATCGCGCGGGCACTCGGCCCTGACATCAATCCCCAGTTTGTCCGAGTGGCCGCCGTCCAGCGCTTCGAAGCCGTTCGCGATGGACGCGTGGACATCCTTTGCGATCCAAGTTCGGTCACGATGCCCCGGCGGGAAATCGTCGATTTTTCGCTGCCGACATACTTCGACGGCGCGGGTGTCATTTTCCGCTCGGGAAAGCCGATCGGCCGGTTCGAGGATTTTGCCGGCAAACGGATCGGTGTTCTTGAGGGCACCACCACCGAACAAACGTTGCGCGCCTCGCTCGGCGAATTGAACGTCAGGGCGACCATTGTAACGGTTCGCGAGCATGGAGCCGGGCTCGACCTGCTCTGGGACGACAAGCTCGATATCTATTTCGCCGATCGCGGCATCATCGCCGCGATCTTGCGGGAGGGCGGACGGCCCGGATTCGAATTGAGCAGGCAGTATTTCAGCTACGAGACCTACGCCCTGGCGCTACCGCGCGACGACGGCGCGTTCCGGCTGCTGGTCGACCGAACGCTGGCGCAGCTCTATCGCACCGGCAAAATCAACGCGATCTTGGAGAAGACCTTCGGCAGGACCCCGCTTGACGAATTGCTGAAGGCGCTGATCGTGCTCAACTCATTGCCGGACAGGTAAGCAGCCGTGGCCAGCAAGAAAACGGCGGCCGCGCCGAAGGCCCTGGCCAGGACCACCGCCGAGGCGACCGTCGACGCGATTCTGGCCCACGGCATCGACACGATCTATGCGCTGCCGGGGGTGCAGAACGACGAGCTGTTCGCGGCCCTGTTCAAGGCCCAAGACCGCGACCATGACCGGATGCGGACCGTCCACACCCGGCACGAACAGGGCGCGGCCTATATGGCGCTGGGCGCGGCGCTGGCGACAGGCAAACCCTCCGCTTACGCCGTGGTGCCGGGACCGGGACTGCTGAACTCCGCGGCAGCCCTCCTCACCGCCTATTCGATGAACGCGCCGGTGCTGGCTCTGATCGGCGAAATCCCTGACGCGGACATCGGCCGGCACCTCGGCCATCTGCATGAGATCCGCGACCAGGCCGGCATCATCAACCGCCTGGTGGATCATTCGGCATTGATCCGGAAGCCCGAGCAGGCGCCGCGTCTGGTCGCCGCGGCGGTGCAGGCGATGGCGACAGGCCGGCCCGGGCCGGCCTCACTGCAATGCGCGATCGACGTCTGGGGCAAGTCGGGCTCAGTAACGCCGCAGGCGCCAAGGCCAAGTCGTGCGCCGAAGCTCGACGAAACTGCGATCCGCAAGGCCGCCAAGCTTCTGGGCGCCGCCAAAAACCCGATGATCGTCTGCGGCGGCGGCGCGCAAGGCGCCTCCGAAGAAGTCACCGCTCTGTCCGCCATGCTGCAGGCGCCGGTGCTTGGCTATCGACGCGGCCGCGGCGTGCTCGACGGCCGCGACCCGTTCAGCGTCACCTTGCCGCTCGGCCGCGATCTCTGGGGTGAGGCCGACGTGGTGCTCGGCGTCGGCTCCCGCATGCTGATCCAGTTTCGCCAGTGGGGCGTCGACAAGAACGTCAAGATCGTCCGGGTCGACGCCGATGCCGACGAGCCCGGCCGCCTGCACAAGCCGGCCGCGGCGCTGATCGGCGACGCCAAGCCGATCCTCAAGCGCCTGCTCGAAGTGCTGTCGGCACACAACGCCAAGCGCGCCTCGCGCAAACGCGAAATGGAAAGCCGCCAGGCCGCCTGGCGGAAACGCCTCGGCGACACGATTGGACCTCAGATTGCGTTCCTCGATGCGATCCGCGCCGAGTTGCCGGAGGACGGCATCATGGTCGACGAGGTCACGCAGATGGGCTTCGCCGCCCGCCTCGCCTTCCCCGTCACCAGGCCGCGCACGTTCCTGTCGCCGGGCTACCAGGACAATCTCGGCTGGGGCTTTGCCACCGCGCTTGGCGCCCAGGATGCCCGCCGCAACGTGCCCGTGGTGTCGATCTCGGGCGACGGCGGCTTCATGTTCACCGCCAACGAAATGGCGACCGCGGTCCGCCATCGTATCCCGCTGACGACCATCGTGTTCAACGACGGCGCCTTCGGGAACGTTCGCCGCATCCAGCAGGAAAAATATGGCAACCGGCTGATCGCCAGCGACCTCGCCAATCCGGATTTCGTAAAGTTCGCCGAGAGTTTTGGCGCCGCCGGCGAACGGGCCCGTTCGCCGGAGGAACTTCGCGCGGCGCTGCGGCGGGCCTTCAGCCGCCGCGACGGGCCGACGCTGATCGACGTGCCGGTCGGCCCCTTCCCCTCGCCCTGGCCGTTTATCTTCATGCCGCCGGTGCGGGGCCGGTGAATCCCGGCGATATCAGCCTTGGCGCAGCCATTTTAAGTCCGCTATGTAAGCCCGGCATGGATTTGATCACCACGACCGAAGAACTGGCCTCCACCTGCGAGCGACTGGCGGACCACCCCTTCGTCACCATTGACACCGAGTTCCTCCGCGAGACCACCTACTACCCGCTGCTCTGCGTGGCACAGTTGGCCTCGAGCGACGAGGCCGTGGTGATCGACGCATTGGCGCCGGGCATCGACCTCAAGCCGTTCTTCGAGTTGATGGCGAACGAGAAGGTGCTCAAGGTGTTCCATGCCGCCCGGCAGGACATCGAAATCGTCTGGCACCGCGCCAACATTATCCCGCATCCGATCTTCGACACCCAGGTTGCGGCCATGGTGCTGGGCCACGGCGATTCGATTTCTTATGACCAGCTGGTGCAGCGCATCACCGGCGACACGCTCGACAAATCGAACCGCTTCACCGACTGGACCCGGCGGCCGCTGTCGACGGCCCAGGTCACCTACGCCATATCCGACGTCACCCATCTGCGCGACGTCTATGCGGCGCTGGTTGCCGACCTGGGGCGGCGCGGCCGCACCGACTGGATGGACGACGAGATGGAGGTTCTCACCTCGCCCGACACCTACCGCGCTGAGCCCAACCGCGCCTGGATGCGGCTTAAAACGCGCGTGCGCAAGCCCAAGGAATTGGCCGTCCTGATCGAGGTCGCGGCCTGGCGCGAGCGCGAGGCGCAGACCCGGGACGTCCCACGCTCGCGGGTGCTCAAGGACGACACCATCGGCGATATCGCGACACAGGCGCCAACCACGCCGGAGCGGCTGGCGGCGCTGCGCTCGCTGCCCAAGGGCTTCGAACGCTCGAAATGGGGCGAAGGCATCCTCGAAGCGGTGCAGAAGGGGCTCGCCCGCGATCCGAGGACACTGCCGGTGATCGAGCGCCAAAAGGCGGCGCCGAATGGAGCGGCCACCGTCGAGTTGCTCAAGGTGCTCCTGCGCATGACTTCGGAGCGACATGGCGTCGCTGCCAAGGTGATCGCCACGGTCGACGATCTCGACCGCATCGCCGCCAGCGACGAGGCCGATGTGCCGGCACTCAAAGGCTGGCGGCGCGAACTGTTCGGCGAGCGGGCCCTGGACCTCAAGCACGGCCGCTTGGGGCTTGCGATCGAGCGCAGCCGCGTCGTCACGTTTGACCGGGATTAGTTTCCGAACAGGCTCTCAAATAACCCGCCGCCGCCGCGCTGGATCACGGTCACGCGGCGACGGCCATCGCCATTTGAAGCCGGCACGTCGTATTCCCGCTCGGTCCAGCGCTCGACGATGCGGCGGCGATCGATACGCCGGTCGGATCGGTCATCGCGCCGGCGGGTCCGCTCATCGGAGACGCGATCGTCGGACGCATTGCTGGCGACGGACGTATCGTCGTCATCGGATTCCTGTATCGCCGGAGCTTTAGGCTTCCGCTTCGATTTTGTGGCGACGCGCTTTTCCTTCTTTACCTCGGTGTCGGCGGCGGGTTGCGACGCGGTGCTTGTGAGGGCTGTGGGTGACGGGTCCGGGGCGGCAAACACCGCCGAGGGGGCGGCTGCTAGACCGACGGGCGACGGCGACGGCGAAACAGGCTTGGCGTCAGCAACGGCTGGAGCCGCCGGTTTTGATTCAGGCCGCGTCGGCGATGTCGCTTCGATGGCTGCGACGGTCGATTTGTCGAGCTTATCCGTTGAGATCACGCGGGTGCGATGCTTGCTCTGCATTTCCTCCATGCAGGGGCGCGAGAGATGGGGCCAGGTTTCCCGCTCGCAATCCACTGAGGCGGTGCGGTCGCTCGCGGGTGCGGAGCCCGTGGTCTCCGGGGCGGGCTTCGCTTCTGCCGGCTTCACTTCCATTTTAGAGGCGACGGCCGCCTGCGGCTTAGAGGCGATGCCTGCCTGCGGCGCCGCCGCGCTGTCGGCGCGGGGCTGTGGCGTCGCCAGCAGTTGGACTGCGACAAATGCGCCCAACAAAACGCCAACACTGGCCGCGCTCGATGCGACCACCACGGGATGGTTCCGCACCGTGTGGCGCAGCGATGAAAATCGACTTGCCGAAGGCATTTTCCGCCTCCCTCGTTGTGTTCTCGGCCGAACCCTGAGGGTTCATTCAGAGGTGCAACGCGGTCGTGCGTCCGGCGTTCCGCTGGAACGCGACAGGCTTGCGGTTTTCGGCTGGGAACGAATTCAGACGCGGAACGAACCGTCGCGTTGCCACACCACGATCACCCGCACGGTCTTGCCGTACATGTTGGGATGCGGCATCGGCGGACTCTCGATGAACAGCTTGTCGTCAGCGAATCGGATGTGGCGGATCTGCTCGCCGCCGACCCATGATTCGTTCCAGGCCACATCGACCTTGGTGGTGATGGTGCTGCCGTCGACGCGGTAACGGCCGGAATAGCCGATCATGGTGCGGAACGCCTGCGCGCGCTCCTCGTCGGTCGTCGGCGCGGTGCGACCCGATGGTGTTGCCAGCGCCAGCCAGCGGCCGTCGGGCGTGGCAATCTGATAGCCGCGCGGACTATCGCCCATGATCGGCGTCATCGCTTTGGTGTCCTGGTCCTCGTACATCACCGAGACGAGCTTCCAGACGCCGACGATGAGCTTGTCTTCGTTAGCCATTTCTCTCCGCTCGCGATGTCAGGTCATCACCACCGGCTCGCGGCCAACGAGGCGCGCCAGCTGCTTGAGCCGCGACGAGACGCGGTCGCCGGCAAGCGCTGCAGTGTCGCCCTCGAGTCGGAGCACCAGGCGGTGCCGCTCGACCTTGAGCGGCGTGCGCGGCAGCACGCCCGGCTGCGACGCCGAAACCATGTAGGCCACGCGCAGCGCAGCGCCGAGCACGCGGGCACGATCAAGCGTTCGGGTCGAGGCCAGTTCGCGGATGCGCGGCGACAGCTCCTCGTCGTGGAGAAGGCCGACGTGGCGGAAGAAAATCGACAGCGCAATGTAGGCGCGGCCCGGATGGTCGATGCCGACGAAGGCCGCGTGCGCGATGATGCTCAGCGACTGCTCGCCGCGGTAGTCGGGATGCGCGCGCCAGCCGATGTCGGCCACGAGGCAAGCAGCGTGACGGAGCCGCTTCTCCTCGGAGTTCTCATCGATGCCGGAGGTCGCCATGAAGGCGTCGGTCCAGTCGATCAGCTCCTCGCCGTGTTGCGGCGAGCGGGAGCGCAACAGGTTCAGTTCACGCGCCGCGGCGAGCAGCGCGTCCTTCTTGCGCTCCTCGGCATCGAGCAGCGAATAGAGCAGGCCCTCGCGCACCCCGAGCGCCGAGAACACCACCTCACGCGGCTCCGCTTCGCGCACGATGTGTTCCAGCACCAGCGCCGCATAGGGCAGCAGCGCGCGGCGGGCGGAGTTCACCACCTCGATCTGCGATAGCGTGTCCGGATGGACCCGCCGCACCAGGCGGGAGAACTCCAGCGCCTCCTTGGCGCGGATGACGTAGCCATGCATGACGTGCAGCGGATAGCCCATCTGTGCCATGTGCAGTTGAGCGAGCGCCCGCCAGGTGCCGCCGACCGCGTAGAACGTCCGGCCCTCACCGCCGCGCAAAAGCTTGAGCTCGTCGAACGCATCCTTGACGATCTTCTCGGCCTTTTTCATCGAGCGGCCGGAGCGGTCCTGCAACGCCAGGCCGCCGAGCGGCACCGTGGTGCCGGGCTTGATGCGGCTGCCATGGACATCGACCAGTTCGAGCGAGCCGCCGCCGAGGTCGCCGACGATACCGTCGGGGCGATGGAAGCCGGAGACTACGCCGAGCGCGGTCAGCTCGGCCTCGCGCTGGCCGGAAATTACATCGATCTTGGTGCGGCAGATCTGCTCGGCCGCGGCGATGAAATCCTTGCCGTTTCGCGCATCACGGCACGCCGCGGTCGCTAGCACCCACAACCGCTGCACCTGCATGGTATCGCACAGCGCACGGAAGCGCTTGAGCGCCTCGTGCGCCTTCTCGATCGCGTCGGACGGCAGCAGGCCCTTGGTCTGCACTTCGCGGCCGAGGCCGGCCAGTGTCTTTTCGTTGAACAGCGGAGTTGGGCTTCGGGTCACGCCCTCGTAGACCACGAGGCGCACCGAGTTCGAGCCGATGTCGATCACCGCGACTGGCGGCCCATAGTCGAGCCGGCCCTGCGCCACAGCCGTGGCGGGGGTCAGCTTTTCAAGCACGCTCGGCCCGCCGGCTGAGGTTGCGGGGCGACGATTCCTTGAGCGACTTGCCGCGACCGGAAAGGCTTGGATTGGTCATGAAGTACTTGTGCGCGTTGAAGGGTTCCTCGCCCGCGGCCGCCTTGATGCGCTTCGACGAGCCGTCAGGCAACAACTGCCAGCTCTGCTCATTGTCCTTGAAGTTTGCAACCATAATCTGGTCGAGAACCTGCTCATGCACAGTTGGATTGAGGATCGGGCACAATGCCTCGACCCGGCGGTCGAGGTTGCGCGGCATCATATCGGCCGAGGAGATATAAACCGCTGCTTTCGGATGCGGCAGGCCGTGGCCCGAGCCGAAGCAATAGACGCGGCTGTGCTCCAGGAAGCGCCCGATGATCGACTTGACCCGGATATTCTCCGACAGTCCCGGCAAGCCGGGTCGCAGGCAGCAGATGCCACGCACGACCAGATCGACGGCCACGCCAGCGCGCGACGCGTCGTAGAGCCGGTCGATGATCTCAGGATCGACCAGCGCGTTGTCCTTCATCCAGATCGCGGCGGGCCGCCCGGCCTTGGCATGCGCTATTTCTTCCGCGATGTGCTCACAGATGCGTTGGCGGAGGTTGACCGGCGACACCGCCATCTTCTCGAGCTCGGCAGGCTCGGCGTAGCCAGTGACGAAATTGAAAATGCGGCCGACGTCGCGGGCGATCACCGGATCCGATGTGAAGAATGACAGATCGGTGTAGATACGCGCCGTCACCGGATGATAGTTGCCGGTGCCCACGTGAACGTAGGAGACCAGCGCCCCGCCCTCGCGGCGCACCACCTGCGACAGTTTGGAGTGGGTCTTGAGCTCGAAAAAGCCATAGACCACCTGGGCGCCGGCGCGTTCCAGATCGCGCGCCCAGCGGATGTTGGCCTCTTCGTCAAAGCGCGCCTTCAGCTCCACCACCGCCGTCACCGATTTGCCGGCCTCGGCCGCCTCGACCAGCGCGCGAACGATCTGGCTGTCCTTGGAGGTGCGGTAGAGCGTCTGCTTGATAGCGATAACGTCGGGATCGCGTGCCGCCTGCTGCAGGAACTGCACCACGGCGTCGAACGACTCGTAAGGGTGATGGACGATCAGGTCTTTCTGCCGGATCGCGGCAAAGCAGTCGCCGGCATGGTCGCGGATGCGCTCGGGGAAGCGCGGGTTGTACGGCACGAATTCGAGATCGGGCCGGTCGATCGAGAGCAGTTGCGACAGCTCGCCCAGCGCCAGCATGCCATCGACCAGGAACACCTCGTCATCGGCGACCGCAAGCGCGCGCTGCACGAAGCGGCGAAGTTCGGCCGGCATTGCCGCTTCCATTTCGAGGCGAATGGCGGAGCCGCGGCGGCGACGCTTGAGCGCGCTTTCGAACAGCCGCACCAGATCTTCCGCCTCTTCTTCCACTTCGACGTCGGAATCGCGGACGATGCGGAACGCGCCCTGGCCCTTGACCGCGTAGCCCGGGAACAGTTTCGGAATGAACAAACCGGTCGCCTGCTCCAAGGTCATCATACGCACGGTGCCGCTATCGGCGGTCGGAATGCGGATGAAGCGCTCGATCTTCTGCGGCACGCGGATGAGCGCGTTCATTGCCCGGCCGTCGCTGGTGCGCGCCAGCTGGAATGTGATCGAGAAGCCGAGATTGGGGATGAACGGAAACGGATGCGCCGGATCGATCGCAAGCGGCGTCAGAACCGGGAAGATGTATTGCAGGAAGTAGTCCTCAAGCCAGACGCGATCGGCCTTCTTCAGGCTATCGGCATCCACCAGCAGGATGTTGGCCGCCTTGAGCTCCTCGCGGAGCTCCCGCCATCGCGCCTGCTGATCGCTGGCAAGGCTGGAAACCGCTTCGCCGATGCGAACAAGCTGTTCGCTCGGGGTCAGCCCGTCCGGACTCTTGTCGGCGATGCCGGCGCGCACCTGACCCTTGAGGCCGGCGACCCGCACCATGAAGAATTCATCGAGGTTGTTGGCCGAGATCGAAAGGAACCGGACCTTCTCGAACAGCGGATGCTGCGGATTTTCGGCCTCTTCCAGCACGCGGCGATTGAAATGCAGCCAGGACAGCTCGCGGTTGATGAATCGCTCCGGGCTGGCAGCCAGGTCGGAACCAGGTTCGGCGACAGCCTTCCCCGTTTCCACGAGCTGCGGAGATTCTTCCTTTAAAACAACGGCTTGCGCTCGGTCGGCCATGACGTCCATGACAGATATATGACGGCCCATGATGGCCGCCATTGGTGACGCCGAAATGACATGACCGCCGCGCGGGGAAGACGTCAAGGCTCCCGAAATAGTTCCCCGGCCAGCGCCCGGGTCACCGGCCGGTGCAGCCGAAGCGCCTCGCGGTCGAGGCGGGCCACGGCCGTCCGTGCCGCCGCGAACGAACGCTCGATCCGGGTGGTGAGAAAGGACACCAGGCTTTCGTCGACCGCGAGCTGGCGGTCGGAGAACAGCTTGACCAGGACCGCACGGAACAGCGTGTCGTCCGGCGCGGTCAGCGCCACCACCGGCAGCGCCCGAAGCCGCGAGGCGAGATCGGCGACCTCGATACGCCAAGTGGCCGGCGCGGTACGGGCCGTGATCAGCACGTAGGCGCGCTCCTCCCGCGCAAGATTGAGCAGATGAAACAGCGCTGCTTCGTCGAAGCGGCCCTCGGCGAGATTTTCCAGCACCAGGGCACCGGTGGCGAGCGCGACCGGTACCTCACCGCCGTCCAGCGCACGCGGCGACAATGTTCGCGCGCCGGATTCCCGCGCCCAGATCGCCGCGAGATGGCTTTTGCCCGAGCCCTCGGGCCCGCGCAGCAGAATGGTGCGTGATGGCCAGTCCGGCCAGCTCTCGATCAGGCCGAGCGCTGCGCCGTTCGACGGTCCGGCGAGAAAATCCTCGCGCGCCAGACTCTCGGCATGGTCAAGCGCCAGCGCCAATTGCGTCGGCTCGCCCCTCAGCCCGCTGTTCACCATGGCGCCAGGGCCCGCCATGAGTCAGCGCGGCTCCAGATCGCGTCCGGTGTAGATCGGGCTTTCGAGATATTTGCGAAGCGCAAAGCGAAGCAGCACGCCGACCGTGGCCGCGAGCGGGATGGCCACCAAAAGCCCTACGAAGCCGAACAAGTAGGCCGCCGCGAGCAAGGCAAACATCATCCAGACCGGGTGCAGGCCAACCTTGGGGCCGACGAGCTTCGGCGACAGCACGTAACCCTCCAGCACCTGACCGATCAGAAAGACGCCGACCACCATGAGGATCGGCGTCCAACTCGGCCAGAACTGCGCGATGGCGACGACGGCGGCCACGAGGAAACCGGTCAGCGCCCCGACGAACGGGATGAAGCTCAAAAGACCCGTCATCAGCCCGATCAGGAAGCCGAAGTTCAATCCAGCCAGCGTCAGGCCGAGGGCATAGAACACCGCCAGAATCAGGCAGATCACCGCCTGCCCGCGCACGAAACCGGCGATGGCGTTGTCGATCTCGCGGGCAAGCCCGCGCACGGTGCTGCGGTGCTGCAGCGGAATCCAGCCGTCGACCGTAACCAGCACGCGATCCCAGTCGAGCAAGAGATAGAACGCGACCACCGGCGCGATGATGAGGAGCGACAGCACCGAGAACACCGCGCGCCCACCGGACCATATCGAGGCCAGGAAGCCCGCGATGAAACCGGAGCCCTGCGACACCAGCGTGCCCACCGATTTTCCGGGATCGGACTCGCCGCCGATCAGCTTGGCGAGCCACGGCCGGCTCTTATCGAAAACCAGTGATTGCAGCTTGGCCACATAGTCGGGAACCTTATCCGCAAAGGCGGTGAACTGTTCGGCGACGACCGGGGCCACGGTCATCACCGCCACGACCAACGCAACGATGACGACCGTGACCACGATGAGCGCCGAGACCGCCCGGCCGATGCCGAGCCGTTCAGCGCGCCGCGCGATCGGATCGAGCAGATAGGCCAGTGTCATTCCGGCAACGAACGGCAGCAGGACGTCGCTGAGCAGCCAAAGCACAGCGACAAGCACCGCGAGCGCCGCGATCCAGAAGACAAGCTGCCGCTCAAGAGCCATCACGACGCCCCACAGCGCTGGATCGGGCGCTTCGCCATCAATGGCCGGCTTCCGCTGACCCCATGTGACGCACCCATTCGGCGAGATAGAGGCCGACCGAAAGCAAGGTCAATACCGCGACCAGCGCCATCACCAGTGTCAACACCGGCGCGGCGTCGAAAGAATAGCTATTGGAGTATCCATTGGCGGCCAGCACCAGGCCGGCGAACAGGATCTGCACCCCGGTGTTGAGCTTGCTGACGAAGTGGGGACGGATCTTGACCGGCCGGTCCACCACCCATGACAGGATAATGGCGCCGACGATCATGAAATCGCGCGATACCACCAGGATAACGATCCACAGCGGGATGACCCCGGTGATGCCGAGCGTCACGTAGATCGACACGATCAGCACCTTGTCGGCGAGCGGATCGAGATAGGCGCCGAGCTCGGTCTTCATGCCGAAACGCTTGGCCAGAAAGCCGTCCACCCCATCGCTGATGGCGGCGGCCAGGAACAAAAGGAACGCCAGGCGCAATTGTCCGTCGGCGATCGCCCAGACGACCACCGGCACGAGGATGATGCGCGCCAACGTGATGAGGTTCGGAATACTCAAACTTTAGGCCCCGGCTCGCCCGCGCCCGGTTGATTGCCGGCCCCGATGCGCTCGCGATTCCGCCTGAGTATATCGGCCCTCAAGCCATTGCACACAATTGGATTCCGACATACGCAGAGACATGAGCAAAAAGGGCCTCACCTATGCGCAATCGGGCGTCGATATCGACGCCGGGAACCGCATGGTGGACCTGATCAAGCCGCTGGTGAAGGCGACGGCGCGGCCCGGCGCCGACGCCGAGATCGGCGGTTTCGGCGGACTGTTCGATCTCAAGCGCGCGGGGTTCAAGGATCCGGTGCTGGTCGCCGCCAACGACGGCGTCGGCACCAAGGTCAAGATCGCGATCGAAACCGGTCTGCACGCCACCATCGGCATCGATCTGGTCGCCATGTCGGTCAACGATCTCGTGGTGCAAGGCGCCGAGCCCTTGTTCTTCCTCGACTACTTCGCCACCGGCAAGCTCGATCCAAAAATCGGCGCCGAGGTCGTCAAAGGCATCGCCGAGGGCTGCCGGCAGGCCGGCTGCGCGCTGATCGGCGGCGAGACCGCGGAAATGCCGGGCGTCTATCACGGCGACGACTACGATCTTGCCGGCTTTGCGGTCGGCGCCGCCGAACGCGGCACGATCCTGCCGCGCAACGACGTTCGCTCGGGCGACGTCGTGCTCGGCATCGCCTCATCGGGCGTGCACTCCAACGGCTATTCGCTGGTGCGCAAGGTGGTCGCCAAGTCGAAGCTCAAGTGGAGTGCGCCCGCGCCCTTCGATAAAAAGAAAAAGCTTGGGGCCGCCGTGCTCGCGCCGACCCGCATCTATGTCAAATCCTGCCTTGCCGCCATTCGCGGGACCAACGCCGTTAAGGCGCTGGCACACATTACCGGCGGCGGATTTCCCGACAACATTCCGCGCGTGCTGCCGAAGAACATCGGCGCCCACATCGACATCTCGCGCATCCCGGTGCCGCCGGTGTTCCAGTGGCTGGCCAAAACCGGGGGCATCGCGGAAAAAGAGATGTTGCGCACCTTCAACTGCGGCATCGGCATGATCGCCGTGGTTGAGGCGCGCGCGGCCGACAAGGTCGCCGCCATTCTCAAGCGCGAGGGCGAACGCGTCGTGCATCTCGGCGAACTCGTCGCCGCGGCGAAAGGCAAGCCGCGCGTGACGTACACCGGCCGCCTCAACATCTGAACCCCGCGTGGTTTGCTAGACATGGCTTCCTAGATATGGCCCGCAAACGCGTCGCCATCCTGATTTCCGGCCGCGGCTCCAACATGGTGGCGCTGATCGAGGCCGCCAAGGACGCCGCTTATCCAGCAGAGATCGTGCTGGTGATTTCCAATGAGCCCGCCGCGGAGGGCTTGCGGCGCGCCGAGGCGGCGGGCATCCATACATTAGTCGTCGATCATCGAAAATTCGGCAAGGATCGCGAAGCGTTCGAGCGCGCGCTGCAACACGAGCTGCAAGCGCAGCGGATCGAACTCGTCTGCCTTGCCGGATTCATGCGCATCCTGACATCGTGGTTCGTGCGGCAATGGGAGGGTCGCCTTCTCAATATCCATCCGGCGCTGTTGCCGGCCTTCAAAGGTCTCGATACCCACGCGCGCGCGCTGGCATCCGGCGCGAGCGAGCACGGCACCACCGTGCATTTCGTGGTGCCGGAAATGGATTCCGGTCCGATCATCGCGCAAGCCGCGGTACCGGTGCGCGCCGGCGACACCGAGGCGGCGCTGGCGGCCCGCGTGCTCGAGGTCGAGCACCACATTTATCCGCAAGCCTTGCGAGCGGTGGCGGAAGGGCGTGTGCGGATCGTCGAAGGCCATTGCCTGATCGATGGGCGGCCTGCCGTTATCGACCGCAGCTAGCACGGCCGGCGGAGCCATGGATGGGCGAAATGCGGCACGGACGCGCCCGCCGCCGTGCTCTGCGTGTGACCTTACAGGCACAGCGTGGAAGATCGTGGTGTGAAATCGGCCCGTAACCGTTGACCCCCCGTTGGTAATCGCAACAATTCCTTTTGGTGCAACAAGATGTCGGACTCGCGCGGGTTCGACGCGGGGGATTGGCGAGTGCGTGCTCACCGCGAACGGGCAGCGGGCAGCGGCTGCGGTGGCATTCGCCGCGCGTACGTCTGTGTCCGGGCCAGCGTCTTCGCCATTGCCACCCTGATTTTTGTCGCGGCGTTCGGCGGCGATGCTGCGGCACAGACCGGAATTGGAGGCGGGGGTGGCGGGGGCGGCGGCGGCAACAATCCAGTCCCGGTCCCGGCTGCGACCTCGGATGCTCATCGCTCGGGCCAGGCCACGCTGTTCGACGTCGGCAGCCAGTTCCTGCAACGATTCAACGCCGTGTATTCGTTCCGCACCGCCGCCAGCGCCGCCAACAACCCCCAGGGCGGCGGCGCAGAACCGTCCGCCAAGCAGCGTTACCGCACCTGGTTCGAAGGCTACGGCCTGCGATCGCATACCGACGCGCGCGGCGACTTCACCGGCGACAGCCGCAAGACCTACGGCGGCGTGGCCGGCGTCGGCGCCCTCGCCGCGCCGGGTCTGAACCTGGGCATTTCAGTCGATCAGAGCCAATCCATCATCAACGTGGCGGGCACGGCGCAACGCGGGCGCATCGACCTCACCCAAGTCGGCGCCATCGCCGCCTATGAAAGCGGCCCGTGGAATATCAACGCCACGCTGGTCCACGGCTTCGCCGATGTTCACAGCAGCCGCGTCGACCTCGGCGGCGCGTCCACGGCCGCCTATCAGGCGAGCCTGTGGGCGGCGATGGCAGAGGTCAACTACTACTGGGCGCTGCCCGACAACACCCGCCTCGTCCCGAAGCTCACCTTCGACTGGATGCGAACCTACACCGATGCCTTCACCGAAATCGGCGGCACGACGCCGATCTCGGGCTCGGCCGTCACCGCGAGCCGCATCCGCATGCTGATCGGCGGCGAGCTTGGGCATAGCTGGCTGGTGGACCGCCGGATCATGGATGCTTCGGTGTATGCGCGTTTCGTCGACAACCTGTCGCAGAACTTCGGAGCGCTGCAGATCTCCGACACCACCGGTGTGAACCTGCCGGCATTCGTGGCCGGCATTCGGGAAAGTACCCTCGGTGCCGACGCCGGTGCGGCGCTGTCGGCCAAGGTCACCGACGTGATGCGGCTCTACATCGTTTACGACGGCCGCTTCCGCAGCAATCTCACCTCGCACAGCGGAACGGTCGGCGCCGAATTCCGCTGGTAGGGTGCATTGTAAGACCTGCCCGATCAGGCGGAGGGCCTGATCCAGACCCGGTTGTCATGGAACGCCGCGCCGCCATAGGGCGCAATGGCATCGGCGCCGGTCACCGTATTGATGCCGCGCCCATCCGGATAGGCGTCGTTCGGCCAGATCGATTCCGCGATCAGCACGCCGCGCCGCACGCCGTCGAACACGCGGGCGTGCAGCCGCACCTGGCCGCGGGTGTTGCCGATCACCACCTCGGCCCCATCGGCGATGCCAAGCTTTCCGGCGTCCTCGGGATGGATCATCACCTCCGGGCGACCGCGGTTCGCGGCCCGCGAACTCGCCGTCTCGTTGAACGTTGAATTCAGAAAGCCCCGCGACGGCGAGGTCGCCAGCCGCATCGGATGGGCTTCGTCGGCCTCCTCGATGATGCTCCAGTGATCGGGCAGCGCCGGCATCGCGGCGATCGGACCGGCGTGCACCGCCATGCGAAACGGCACCTTCGGCCAATCCGGCTTGAAGCGGAATTTGCCGTCCGGATAGGCGAAGCCCTTGATGTAATGCGCGGTATCAAAATCCGGCTGGCAGTCGATCCATTTCTCGCGCTCGAGCCGCTCCAAGGTGCCCCATCCCGACTTGCGCAGCGTGTGGTCGATCAGTTCGCGCTCGCTCATGGCGAAACCCGGGTGCTCGGCGCCGACGCGCTTGGCCAATCCGCAATTCACCGTGTGATTGGAGCGGCACTCGCCCGGCGGTTCGATCAGCTTGGGCCCGAGGATGATGTATTGATGGCCGCCGCCCTGATAGACGTCGTCGTGCTCCATGAACATCGTCGCCGGCAGCACCACATCGGCCATCCGCGCCGTCTCGGTCATGAACTGCTCGTGGACGCAGACGAACAGGTCCTCGCGGGCGAAGCCGCGCTTGACGACGTCCTGATCCGGGCAGACCGAAACCGGATTGGTGTTCTGAATGAGCATCGCTGCAACCGGCGGGCCGTTTCTCAGCGCCTCGCGATCGCCGGTGAGGATGGCGCCGACGCGGGACTGGTCGAGCATGCGCACCGACTTGTCGCGCATGTCGCTGCCTTCGATCGTCGACTTGTCCCAGTGGTAGATGTCGGCGTTGTTGTGGAAGGCGCCGCCGCCCTCGTGCAGCCAGGCGCCGGTGACTGCCGGGATGCAGCTTGCCGCGTGCATGTTGACCGGCCCGTTGCGCGAGCGCGAGAAGCCGTAGCCCAGCCGGAAGTAGGCACGCTTGGTGGCGCCGACCAGGCGGGCGAATTCCTCGATGGTCTCGACCGGGCAGCCGGTGATCGCCGACGCCCATTGCGGGTCGCGGCTGCGCACATGCGCCTCAAGCTCGCGCGGCACGTCGGTGTATTTTTCCAGATAATCCCAGTCCGCCTTGCCGTCGCGGAACAGGCAATGCATCACCGCGCAGGCGAGCGCACCGTCGGTGCCGGGCTTCACCATCACGGCGAGATCGGCCTGCTCCATCGTGCCGTTCATGTAGACGTCGACCGCAACGATTTTGGCGCCGCGATCTTTGCGGGCGTGGGTCGCGTGCGTCATCACGTTGACCTGGGTGTTCACCGGATTGGTGCCCCAGATCACGACCAGATCGGATTTCGCCATCTCGCGCGGATCGGGTCCGGCGATCCGTCCGGTGCCGGCGGCAAAGCCGGTGTAGGAGGCGTTGACGCAGATGGTCGAATGGAAGCCCGAGTATTTCTTGGCGTGGCGCAGGCGGTGGATGCCGTCGCGCTGCACCAGGCCCATGGTGCCGGCGTAGTAATACGGCCAGACCGACTGCGCGCCGTGGCGCCGTTCGGCCTCGAGGAATTTTTCGGCGACCAGATCGAGCGCATCGTCCCAGGAGATCGCCTGATACGCGCCCGAACCCTTCGGCCCGGTGCGGCGCATCGGCCGCATCAATCGATCGGGGTGGTGGATGCGCTCGGCATAGCGCGCGACCTTGGCGCAGATCACACCCTGGGTGTAGGCGTTGTCCGGCGCGCCGCGCACGCGGCCGATGGTGCGGTCGTCCAGCACCTCGACCTCGAGCGCGCAGGTCGAGGGGCAATCATGCGGACAGGCGGAATGACCGATCCGGATGGGTTGCAGCGGCTGGCGGACGGACTGATTCATGGCGTCCACGGAGCATAGCCCAGCGGACACCTGTTGTCGTCAGAGCCTAGGGCCGATTATCCGAAGGAATCCTTCGGACCGGCGGGCGATCAGACCTTTTGCTCTTCGACGTGCCATTGCTTGCGGGCGAAGGCGTAGGCCGCAATCAACACCAGGATCAGCACGCCGCGGATGCCCCACACCTTCAGTGGGTCGGCATCGGCGCCCAGCACGCTTTCGCTGACCCGTTCGACGATGATCCAGATTAGCGTCGCGACGCCAGCCAGGATTTCGTCGAGGATCAGCCGGCGGTGCTTGCCAACGATGATGTAGCCCAGGCCGAGCACGATCAGCGCGCCAACCGGGCCGCCCCAGATATGAAGCTGGTGGAGAACGCCCGCGCTAAACCAACTGGCCAGGACTGGATCGGTGACCATGACGTCGCCGGCAACCCAACCGAGCAGCGCGCCGCCGCCCCAGACCAGCACACGGTAGCGTTCAAGCAGCGCCATCAGGATCGCGCTGCCAGCGACTATCAGCGGCACGCTGGTGGCAAGGCCGAAGATGATCAGCGTCGCCTTGATCGAGGCGGCATGGGCGAGATCGACCTGGGCCGCGGCGATTTCCGCGGTCGCGGCGATCGCGATCACGTTGTCGAGGCTCATGACGATGTCGGCGATGGCGACGATACGGACCGCGCGCCACAGCGTTTGCGCGCCCTCGACGCCGCCTTCGTCACCGTCGGCGTCTTCGGTGACGAGCTTGGTCGCAACGTAGAACAGCAGCGCGCCGCCGATAAGCTTGAGGTACGGGTAGGTCATCGCCTGCGCAATGACGAGCGTAAAGATCACGCGCAGCAGCACCGCGACGCCGGCGCCCAAAATCATGCCCCACAGCCGCTGCTTGGGCGGCAGCGTCAGACAGGCCATCGCGATCACGACAGCGTTGTCGCCGGACAGGATGATGTTGACGAAAATGATCTTGAGAGCCGCCAGCCAGAACGCCGCGTGCGTGATGTCTTGCCACAGAAAATCCACCGCCTACCCCTTTTTACTGACCGCCGGTTGCCCGCGGCGCCTCCCCTGCCCCGCGACCGAAGTCACGGGGTCGTCTAATCTACAGGCGAACGCCGGCCCCTGACCAGCGGCCCGCGGTCGCATGACCCGTGGCGTCAACCGACGATTTCGTTGCCGGAAAAGAACTGCGCGATCTCCTTCGCCGCGGTGTCGGCGGCATCCGAGCCGTGCACCGAGTTCTCGCCGATTGATTTCGCGTGCACCTTGCGGATCGTGTTGGGGGCGGCCTTCGCCGGATCGGTCGCACCCATGATGTCGCGGTACTTCGCGATGGCGTTGTCGCCCTCGAGCACCTGGACCACCACCGGGCCCGAGATCATGAAATCAACCAGCTCGCCGAAGAACGGCCGCGCCTTGTGCACGGCGTAGAACGTCTCGGCCTGCTGCTTGGTGATGCGCACGCGCTTCTGCGCGATGATCCGGAGGCCCGCCTGCTCGATCATGGCGTTGACGGCGCCGGTCAGGTTGCGGGCCACGGCATCCGGTTTGATGATCGAAAAGGTACGCTCGATCGCCATGGTCGGGGTTCCTTCGGGAAAGCTGTGGGCGCGCGCGGGAAAAAACGCGCAGAGGTGGGCGGCTTATAGCTGCCGATCCGGCGAGCGGCAAGGTTTGGCGCCGCCGCAGCGGCAATCCGCCCGAGGCGCTTGGGGCCGCGGTCTGTGCGTTTTCGCACCTCATGGCGGTTTTGGCCCCGATTGTCCCGAACCGGGGCATGAACCTTTCGGCCCGCCCGCGCGACTGACGGGCACGAGGATGCATGACGCATCCGCCCCAACAGGAGAGACCACCATGATCCGCAAGTTCGTCCTCGCCGCCGCTGCCATCGCCGCGCTCGGCACCGTTTCGCTCACCGCCTCGACAGCCCCGGCCGCGGCCAAAGGCGGGTTCCACCACTTCCACGGCGGCGGCTTCCGCGTGTACTCGGGTATCGGGCTGTATGACTCCTGCCTGCGCACCCGTTGGGTTGTGAACCGCTTCGGCAATCTGGTGCCGCGCACGGTCAACATCTGCTACTAAGCGCCGACCGGTGTCCAAACTGAAAGCCCCGGCCTCGCGTGAGCGAGACCGGGGCTTCTGTTCGACAAACCGGCTGCGGTGAGAATGCCGCCAACCGTGTCACGTCATTCGTCGTGCATCCAACGTCCAATGTAGCCGCCGATCACGCCGCCGACGATTGGCGCGACCCAGAACAGCCACAACGAAGAGAGTGCCGCGCCGCCGCCAAAAATCGCCGTCGCCGTCGAACGTGCCGGATTGACTGAAGCGTTGGACACCGGAATCGAAGCGAGATGGATGAAGACAAGCGTCAGGCCGATCGCGATCGGAGCGAAGCCCGGCGAGGCCTTCGGCGAGGTCACCCCGACAATGACGATCAGAAACAGCGCCGTCAGGACGCACTCGATTAGTGCGACTTGCAAAAGCGGAAAATGACCGGGTCCGCCATAGATATTGGAGACGGCGACAAAGTCATTCCATTTTCCGGCCGGCGCCCCGGATAAGATGACATAAAAAACCGCCGCGGCGGCTATGCCGCCGACCAACTGCGCGATGATGTAAGGAATCGCTTCGCCGGGCTCGCAGCGCCCCGCCGCGATAAGCCCGCAGGTCACCGCAGGATTGAAATGCCCGCCCGAGATCGGGCCCAACGCATAAGCCATGGCGAGAACGATCGCTCCGATGGCGAATGCCACCGTCATGAGACCCGCCGACGGCGCGGAAAACAGCGCCGCGCCGCACACCGAACTGACCAGCGCGAATGTGCCGATCAGTTCGGCGATATACTTCTTGGTGTTGCTATTCATTGCCTTCTCCCTGCCCCACGCGCGATGTGCGCGTACGGCAAGGATAGCAGATCAAATCAGCGCGATCAGCCGGACTGGGCCGCCTGTGGAGCCTTTTACCTTGGGCAGCCCCACCACAAGAATCGCTTCCGACGGCGACAACTTTTCCAGGTTGGCGACGTTCTCCAGGCCCCAGCGGCCCGACGGCAGCCAGGTTTTATGAGTCCTGAAATCCTTCGATGGGCCGTTGTCGAGCGACAGCGTATCGACCGCCAGGCCCAGCACAT
>Ga0136846_1229035_pt1 | contig 24269 bp, 22 predicted proteins | sample HopSoiMetagenom2_FD_96841 | JGI IMG/M metagenome (GOLD analysis project Ga0136846, IMG submission 96841) | Grasslands soil microbial communities from Hopland, California, USA - 2 Assembly 2016 (version 4) | ecosystem: Environmental > Terrestrial > Soil > Grasslands | place: USA: Hopland... | reverse complement strand
TCATCAACCTGGACATCGCGCGCTCCTCGGCCTCCAAAGGCGAGTCGCTGCTCGACACCATCGCCAACCTGAGCGCCATGGCCGCCGACCTCTTCGTGGTGCGCCACAGCGAGTCGGGCGCACCCTACCTGATTGCCCAGCACGTCGCGCCGCACGTGCACGTCATCAACGCCGGCGACGGCCGCCATGCGCACCCCACGCAAGGCCTGCTCGACATGTACACCATCCGGCACTACAAAAAGGACTTCAGCAAACTCACCGTCGCCATCGTCGGCGACGTGCTGCACTCACGCGTGGCGCGCTCCGACATCCATGCGCTCACCACCCTGGGCTGCCCCGAGGTGCGTGTGGTCGGCCCCAAGACGCTGGTACCCGCCGACATGGCGCAGATGGGTGTGCGCGTCTGCAACACGCTCGAAGAGGGCATCAAGGGCGCCGACGTGATCATCATGCTCAGGCTGCAGAACGAGCGTATGTCGGGCGCGCTGCTGCCCAGCAGCCAGGAGTTCTTCAAGAGCTTCGGCCTGACGACCGAGAAGCTGCAATTGGCCAAACCCGACGCCATCGTCATGCACCCGGGGCCCATCAACCGTGGTGTGGAGATTGACTCGGCAGTGGTCGACGGCACGCAAAGCGTCATCCTGCCGCAGGTCACATTCGGCATCGCGGTCCGAATGGCGGTGATGAGCATCGTCGCCGGAAACGAAGCCTGAACGCGGAGAAAAAGAATGAAGATACTCATCAAAAACGGCCGCGTCATCGACCCCGCCTCCAAATTCGACGAAGTGTGCGATGTGGCGATTGCCGCAGGCCGCATCGTCTCGCTCAAAAGCTCGCCTGCCGATTTCACGGCCAACAAGACGATCGATGCGACCGGCTGCATCGTGGCCCCCGGCCTCATCGACCTGTCGGCACGCCTGCGCGAACCCGGCCACGAGCATGAAGGCATGCTCGAAAGTGAGTTGGCCGCCGCCGTTGCCGGTGGCGTGACCAGCCTGGTCTGCCCGCCAGATACCGACCCGGTGCTGGACGAGCCCGGCCTGGTCGAGATGCTCAAGTTCCGCGCCGAAAAACTGCATCAGTCGCGCGTGTTCCCGTTGGGCGCGCTCACGCGAGGGCTCAAAGGCGAGACGCTGACCGAGATGGTCGAGCTGACGGAATCGGGCTGCGTGGGCTTCAGCCAGGCAGAGGTTCCTTTGGCCAACACACAAGTCATGATGCGCGCCCTGCAATACGCCTCCACCTTCGGCTACACCGTCTGGCTGCGCCCGCAAGAGATGTACCTGGGCAGCGGCGTCGCCGCCAGCGGCGCACTGGCCACGCGCCTGGGCCTGAGCGGCGTGCCGGTCGCCGCAGAGACCATCGCGCTGCACACCATTTTCGAACTGGTGCGCGCCACCGGCGCGCATGTTCACCTCTGCCGCATCAGCAGTGCTGCAGGCGTGGCGCTCGTGGCCAGGGCCAAGGCCGAGGGCCTGGCAGTGACGTGTGACGTCAGCATCAACAGCCTGCACCTCACTGACGTGGACATCGGCTACTTTGACAGCCGCATGCGGCTGGACCCGCCGCTGCGCCAGCAACGCGACCGCGACGCCATCCGGCAAGGGCTGGCCGACGGCACCATCGACGCGCTGGTGTCAGACCACACGCCCGTCGACGAAGACGCCAAGACCTTGCCTTTTGCCGAGGCCGAGCCCGGCGCCACCGGGCTTGAGTTGCTGCTGGGCCTGGCTTGCAAATGGGGTACTGACAGCGAAGCTGGTTTGCAGCGCGCGCTGGCGGTGCTGACGAGCGAGCCTGCCCGCGTGCTGGGCAACGCGCTCGGCACGCTGCAGGCCAGCGCGGGGCAACTCGTCAAGGGCGGCGTGGCCGACATCTGCGTGTTCGACCCGGCCGGCGAGTGGACGGTCGAACCCAGCGCCTTGCGCAGCCAGGGCAAACACACACCGTTCTCGGGCCACCAGATGCCCGCGCGTGTGCGCTGGACCATCGTGGGCGGGCAGCTCGCCTATGAAGCGCTTGAAGCTTCGCACTGAACGGATCGCTTTCTCATGAGGTGGCTTCGTTTCTGCTGGACCTTGCTGCGTGCAATCGTGCACGCGGTGCAGGGCTTCTGGACTATCAAGACGGTTTTTCCCAGGCTGCCCCAGGCTGAGCAGGAAGACCGTGTGCAGGTGTGGGCCGAGGCCATGCTGCGCATTGTCGGCATTGAACTGGTTGTCAACGGCACGCGGCCTGCCGCCGGGCCGGTGCTGCTGGTAGCCAACCATATTTCCTGGCTCGACATCCTGGTGATGCATGCCGCGCGCCATTGCCGCTTTGTTTCCAAGGCCGACGTGGGGAGCTGGCCCTTTGTGCGCACGCTGGCCGACGGCGCCGGCACGCTGTACATCGAGCGCGAGTCCCGGCGCGACGCGCATCGCGTCGTCACGCAAATGGCGGACCGCCTTCGTGCGGGCGATATCCTGGCGGTGTTTCCCGAAGGCACCACCGGCGACGGCATCACCCTCAGGCACTTTCACGCCAACCTCATTCAGGCGGCCATTGAAGCGTCTGTGCCGGTGCAGCCGGTGGCACTGAAGTTCGTTGATGCCGCCAGCGGCGCCACCAGCTTTGCGCCCAGCTATGTCGATGACGAAACCCTGGTCGGCTCGATCTGGCGCACCCTGACTGCACCGCCGCTGAAGGCGGTTGTCACGTTTGGTGAGGCGCAGGCTTCACAAGGGCAGACTCGCCGGGCGTGGGCCCAGACGCTGCGCGAAGACATTGAGCGCCTGAGGCAGACGCAGGGGTAAGGTTCTTTAGCGCATCAGACGGTCGTGGTGACCGGCGCTGCACCCGTTTCGCGCGGAAAGGTCACCACATGGTCGACCTCGGCGCGAATCCCTATCCACTCGCCCAGCGCGTGGTTGTGGTGCGAAGGCACGTGTGCCATCACCGTCTCGCCCGTCTGCAGCTTGAGCGTGTACAAAAACTCCGAGCCACGAAACGCCTTGCGCACGATCTGCGCCTTCACCGGCGCATTGTCGTCATGCACGATATCGTCGGCGCGCAGGAGCACATCGCACAGGCCGCCGGTGTACGCGCCGGGCAGGGGGCATTCAAGCATGTCGCTCAGGTCACCCAACGCGGTGTGCACCACCACATCGTCGCCATGCTGCTCAATGTGGGCCGGCATAAACACGCCGTGGCCGATGAAGTCGGCCACAAAGCGCGTGGCAGGGCGGTGGTACAGCGCATAGGCCTCATCCCACTGGTGCAATTGGCCCTGGTGCATCACCCCGATGCGGTCGCCGATGGCAAAAGCTTCCAGCTGGTCATGCGTGACAAAGAGAGCCGTTGCACCAGCCGCCTTCAGGATGCCGCGCACCTCGTGCGCCAGGCGCTCGCGCAGGTCCACGTCCAGGTTGGAAAACGGCTCGTCCAGCAGCAGCAAGCGCGGCTGCGGCGCCAACGCGCGGGCCAGTGCCACACGTTGCTGCTGGCCGCCGGAAAGCTCATGCGGAAAACGTTTGTGCACGTTGCCCAGGCCGACAAGCTCCAGCACGTCGCTGACGCGCTTGTCGCGCTGGCCGGGTGCCAGGTGCGTGAGACCAAAGGCCACGTTGTGCGCCGCATCCAGATGCGGAAACAGCGCGTAGTCCTGGAACACCATGCCGATGCGGCGCGATTCGGCCGGCACATGCTGGCCGGCGCTGCTCACAACTTCCCCTGCCAGCGTGATGCTGCCGGCGTTGGCTCTTTCCAGTCCGGCCACGGCGCGCAGCAAGGTGGTCTTGCCGCAGCCCGAAGGCCCGATCAAAACCCCGATTTCTCCCGCCTGAAGGCTGAAAGACACGCCGTCCACGGCGGGTTTTGTGCGGCCTGCGTAGTGAACGCCCAGCTGGGAGATATCCAGAAACATGCAAATGATTGTAGATGCTTACAATTCTCATTTGCAGTGACTGACTGCAAGACCATGGCGAACGCAGGCGGGGGCAGGGCTCCCTTCCCGCGAGAGGCCTTTTTGTTAAGAACCTGTTCAATGTCTTTTTGGAGTCGCACAAGTACCTTTTCGGGATGGGATGCAAGGCGCAGTGCGCCGCCCATAGCCCGGCTATGGGCAAGCGCTGCAACGCCGCAGACCGCCCGAAAAGGCACTTGCCCGAAGGGTTGGCGTGAAATCGGGCGATTGAACGCTCCGGCTGCTTGCATGGGCATCAGCCCATGCGGCGCATCCGAAGCATCCACTCATCCCGATTGCACGCCAATGCGATCTCCAAAAGGACATTGAACAGGTTCCCAGGCTTTCCGGGGCTCCATGTTTCGCCGATATTTCCCTTCTGCTCTGCTGTTTGTGCTGGTCGGCCTGCTGACGCTGCCGGTGCTGGCCGTCGCCCTGTCATGGCTGCAGTTCAACAGCGAAGCGCAATCCATCCTGCTGCAGATGCTGCAGACCGTGCTGCCCGACTACACCCGCACGTCGCTGCTGCTGTGCCTGTGCGTGGCCTTGGGTGTGGCGGTGGTGGGTATGGCCACCGCCAGCACAGTCACGCTGTTCGATTTCCCGGGCCGCCGGGTGTTTGAGTGGGCCTTGCTGCTGCCGCTGGCCATGCCGGCCTATGTGCTGGCTTATGCCTATACCGACTTCCTGCAATACGCCGGCCCGCTGCAGACTTGGCTGCGCGCCAGCTTCGGCCTGCAGGGCCGGCTGCTGCCAGAGGTGCGCAGCCTGGGCGGCGCGGTGCTGGTGTTTACGGTGGCGCTGTATCCGTACGTCTACCTGCTTGCTCGCACAGCCCTGTCCGAGCGCGCCGTGCACCTGATGGAAGCCGCGCGCTTGCTGGGCGCACCGCTGTCGCGCCGCATCCGCGGTGTGGCGTTACCGCTGGCCCGGCCCGCCGTGGCCGCTGGTGTGGCGCTGGCCTTGATGGAGACACTGGCCGACTTTGGTGTTTCCAGCTACTTCGGCATCCAGACTTTCACCGCCGGGATCTACAAAGCGTGGCTCTCGATGGACAACCGCGTTGCCGCGGCGCAGCTCGCCACCGTGCTGCTCTTTTTCGTCGCGGTGCTGCTATGGATAGAACACCGCGCGCAAAAGCGCATGCGTTTTGCCACCGGGCGCGGCGCGCGCGCCGGCGCACAAGACGCTGCCCCCGTGCAGTTGCGCGGCCTGCGTGCCTTGTCGGCCTGGCTGGTATGCGCCGTGCCCATCGCGCTGGGCTTTGTGCTGCCGGTGCTTTTCATGCTGCGCCCGCTGGTGCTGGGCTGGGACAACCTGCTCTGGGACAAATTCATCGGCTGGACACTCAGCAGCATCGGCTTGGCGGGCTTGAGCGCGCTGCTGGCCACCGCGCTAGCCACGGGCCTGGCTTTTGCGGTGCGCCGCCAGCCCGGCTTGCTGACCCGCGCTGCGGTGCAACTCGCCGGCCTGGGTTACGCCGTGCCTGGCGCGGTGATCGTGGTGGGCCTCTTGCTGCCGGTGGGCTGGCTCCAGGCCGCCGCGCCGCAGACCAGCGCGGGCTACTGGGTCACGGCCACCATCCTTGGCGTGGTCTGGGCCTACCTGGTGCGCTTCAGCGCCGTGGCCTTGCAAAGCCTGCAAAGCGGCTACTCGCGCATCCCCGCCAGCTTTGACGACAGTGCGCGCATGCTGGGCACCAGCGGCCTGGGCATCCTCAGCCGCGTGCACTGGCCGCTGCTCAGGCGCTCGGTCGCCGCGGCCGGTTTGCTGGTGTTTGTCGATGTGATGAAGGAGCTGCCGGCCACGCTGGTGCTGCGGCCCTTCAACAGCGACACACTGGCTGTCATCACCTACCAGCTCGCGCGCGACGAGCGGCTGGGTGAGGCCGCCTTGCCCGCACTGGCGCTGGTACTGGTGGGCTTGATGCCTGTCGCGCTGCTTAGCCGCACGCTGCGGTCGAAATAAGTGCCGCTCACCAAACCGGGCGAAGCGGTTTGGCCAGAATATTGAAATCCGATTTATCCGCAGATTTCGCAGATTTCCACAGATTAAAACCACATCTTCATACGCTGGCCACACGACTCTTTGTCATGAATGTCTTATCTGCGTAAATCTGCGAAATCTGCGGATAGAGATTCTCTCCTGGTTCTGCAGATGATTGAAAGCAAGACGTCCACAGGGCAGCGCAACAACGCAGAAGCGTTTGTAGGCTGCCCTTAGTCCCAACAGTCTCAGTCACTCAGGCTTTGGCCTTGATGTAGCGGTATTCCTGCGTCAGGCCGCCAAAGCCATACGCCTCGGCGCGTACATCGTGCACATAGATATAGCTTTCGTCGTGCACATTGCCCAGCAGCTTGCTGAAGGCGGCAAAGGCCTCGGCCACGTACTGCGCCTTCTCGTCTTTGGTGTTGGTGCCGTCCACCACCTTGATGTCGAAATAAAAACTGTTCTTGCCCTGGCTGGCCAGTGTGCTGCCGCCCACGATCCAGTGCTCGGGCGGCACGAAGTCGATCGCGATCGCGGTGAGCTCGCGCTTTTTGCGCAGGATGCGCGTGGTCAGCTCCAGCAGGGTTTCAGCGATGTTGTGGGTCAGCTCGGCGCTGGCGGGCTGGCTGACTTTGACGTTGAGGATAGGCATGAGGTTTCTCCAGTTGATAACGTGATGGTGAGAACATATAGTTAGCTATGCAACTATATGGGTAAAAAAAAGGACAGGTAAAAAGGTGGTCATTTCAGGGCGGAAGACACGCTCCTGACACGGGCTACGGTTTCATCGAAGTTCTCCTTTCCAATCTGCTGTTGAATGCGGCGCGTGACTTCGCCGCTGGCTTTGTTGATACCGGCATGCATGGCCTCGGCCTCGGCGGTCGGGAAGACCGCCCAGTGCCGGCCGTCGGATTCCAGGCTGCGGCGCTCGACCAGCCCCAGCGCCTGCAGGCCGTCAAGCAGCCGCGTGGCGGTGGGGCGCGAGATGGTCAGTTCGTCGGCGATCTCGTGCTGGGGCATGCCGGGTTGCTTCAGGACCAGGCGCAGCATGAAGCCCTGCGACGGCGTGACGCCAAAGGGCTTGAAGGCCTGCGTCCACTCTTTGTCGACCAGGCGGGCCAGCGCGGTGGTATTGAAATAAAGGCAGTGGTCAAACATAGAGCAGATCGTAGCGGAAATTAATTAGCTACGCAACTAGTTTAAAAGCGGCCCGGCGCCCGGCCTGTAAGCATGAGCCTACGCCTATCGAATACACGAGCCTACGGTGGGCAGGAAGCAGGGCGTGTAAGGTTTTCTCATGCCGCCCGGGCGCTGACGCCTAAGCTTTCCCGTCAGGGGCGATTCATCAACCCAACCTTCAGGAGGACGCCATGAACAAGGACCGCATGGAAGGCAATTGGCTTCAGTTCAAAGGCAAGGTCAAAGAGCAGTGGGGCAAGCTCACTGACGACGACCTCGACGTGATAGCCGGCAAGCGCGACCAGCTGCTGGGCCGCATCCAGGAGCGCCACGGCCTCAGCAAGGAAGAGGCCGAAAGGCAGGTCAACGACTGGAAGGACCGCAATCCTACTGACTTCTTTGAGCGCTATTGACTCTCTGCGCCGACTCTTTGTGCCCAGAGGACCGAAATCCCCGACGACTCCATTTCCAACTCACCCAAAGGAACAACCATGAAAACCAAACTCTTGATGCTGACCGCCGTGATGACCTGCGTCTTTGCCGGCCAGGCCATGGCCATGACCAAAGAAGAACACAAAGCCCAGGGCGACCGCATATCGGCCGACTACAAAGCCAGCCGCGATAAATGCAAGGCCATGAAAGACAACGCCAAAGACATCTGCGTGGCAGAAGCCAAGGGCAATGAAAAGATCGCCAAGGCCGAGCTCGAGGCACAGTACAAGCCCAGCCCGCGCAACGATGAAAAGGTTGCTGTCGCCAAGGGCGACGCCGCCTACGACGTGGCCAAGGAAAAGTGCGACGACCTCAAGGGCAACGACAAGGACGTCTGTGTGAAGGATGCCAAAGCCGCCCACGTCAAAGCCAAAGAGAACGCCAAGGTCGCCAAGGCGAGCGCCGACACCAACAGCTCCAACAAGGCTGAGAATGTCGCCGAGACGAAGAAAGACGCCAACGCCGAAAAGCGTGAAGCCAACTACAAGGCTGCCAAAGAGCGTTGCGATGCGCTCACCGGCAACGCCAAAGACAGCTGCCAGAACGACGCCAAAGCCAAGTACGGCATGAAGTAAGCGACGGCCAGCGTTTCCCCTGCTGCGGCGCCCGTGCGACCTGAAAAGGATCCGCGAGCGCCGCAGCCACGTCCGCCCTGCGTCAAAGAATCGCCTCAACCGGGAGGGCCTTCTGTCATTGTCTGCCTCGCTCGTCTTTTGCTACTAAATTGATAGCTAAAAGCCAATGCTGATATTGGGCTAGAGGTCGATTTCACTAAATTTCTCTGCAGCGCCACTGCGGGCGCCGCGCATGGCGCTGCAGCCGGGCTATGCCGCGGTGATGCGGCTGGGTCGCCTGCCAACCAGCTCTGAGGCCTCCTGCTTTCCCGGGGAGCGCACTGGGGCAAGGCGCCAGCCTGAGCGCGGTTTCGGGCGCCGCTCCTAAAATGAGAGCTTCGCGGCGGCCAGAGACTCACCTCGGAGGCTCACCTGTTTGCCGCCGCTCCAACCAAAGGTCTCAATGCTTGTTCAGGATGGTTTGCCCGCGCGCGAGCGCCTGCGTGCGCTGTTGGTCATCATCCTCGGCATCGTCATGGCGGTGCTCGACGGCACCATCGTCAACCTGGCACTGCCCGACATCACCCGGGAGCTCAACGCCACACCCGCCCAGTCCATCTGGGTCATCAACGCCTACCAGGTCGCCACGCTGGCGCTCTTGCTGCCGCTGGCCACGCTGGGCGACATCATCGGCTACCGCCGTGTCTACCTGGCCGGCATGGCGGTGTTCACGCTGGCTTCGCTGCTCTGCGCGCTGGCTGATTCCCTGACCACACTGGCACTGGCGCGCGTGCTGCAGGGCCTGGGCGCGGCAGGCCTCATGAGCGTCAACACGGCGCTGGTGCGGCTCATCTACCCCAAGCATCTGCTCGGCCGCGGCATCGCCATCAACTCGCTGGTGGTGGCCACAGCCTCAGTGGCCGGGCCGTCGATTGCCGCCGGCATTCTTTCCGTCGGTTCGTGGCCGTGGCTGTTCGCACTCAATGTGCCGTTCGGGTTGGTGTCGCTGTGGTGGGGCCGCAAGGCTTTGCCCGAGAACACGGCCAAGGCGCAAGGGCTCAAACTCTCGCCGGTTGACGTCGTGCTCAACGCGCTGATGTTCGGCCTGGTGTTTCTGGGCGTTGACGGCCTGGGCGTGCGTGTGGAGGCTGTGCCCGGCGGCGCGGCAGCCACATCGCTGTGGCTGCCACTGGCGGAGCTGGCCGCCGGCATCATCATTGGTCTGATCTACGTGCGCCGCCAGCTGGCCATGCCCGTGCCGCTTTTTCCGCTCGATCTGCTGCGCATCCCTGTGTTTGCGCTGTCCATGGGCACATCGATAGGCGCCTTTTGCGCGCAGACGCTGGCCTATATCTGCCTGCCTTTTTTGCTGCTCGGCAGCTACGGTTTCAGCCATCTCGAGGCAGGCTTGCTGCTCACGGCATGGCCGCTGGCGATTGTGGTGACCTCGCCGCTGGTGGGCCGGCTGATAGGGCGTTATCCCGGCGGCCTGCTGGGCGGCATCGGCCTGGCCCTGCTTTGCCTGGGGCTGGTTCTGCTGGCCCTGTTGCCCGCCCACCCCGCGCAGGCCGACATCGTCTGGCGCATGGCGCTGTGCGGCATCGGCTACGGTCTCTTTCAGTCGCCCAATAACCACACCATCATCACCTCGGCGCCCGCCCACCGCAGCGGCGGCGCCAGCGGCATGCTGGGCACGGCGCGGCTGACAGGGCAGACGCTGGGCGCGGTCTTGCTGGCAATGATTTTTGCCGTGGCCGATCCGCACCATGGTTCGGGTTCGTTCGTGGCCCTGTGGATCGCGGCGGGGTTTGCGGCGCTGGCCGGCGTGTGCAGCGCGCTGCGTTTGCGCCAGTGAGAGGGAAGCCCCAGGAGGCGGTCATCAAAAATGAAGTGCTATGCTTTTAGGAGCTACAAGTCCAAGCGCTTATTGGGCTGGAGATCGATTTGATGCATAAATCCAGCCATCTCTATCTGCGTTCATCTGTGTAATCTGTGGATAGATATTTTTATCCGCAGATTACGCAGATGAACGCAGATTAAAAACAGGGACGACTCAGGACGAACGCGCGACGGCAGCCGCCTGCTGAATCGCCTGCAGCGTGATGCGGCCCAGCACGGCGCCGTTGGCATCCACAATCCCGGCCTCATTGGCGCCGGCGTCCAGCATGGCTGACAGCGCATCGCGCAATGGTGTCGTCGCTGGCAGATGTGGCGCGCCGGCAGCTGGTGTGCCGCTTTCCACATACGGCCCGGCCGTCAGCAGGGCCAGCCGTTTGAGCGAACGGTCACCACCAACAAAGGCCTCGACAAAGGCATCAGCCGGGTGCGCAAGGATGCGCTCCGGCGTGTCGTACTGCACGACCTTTCCGCTGCGCAGGATCGCAATGCGCGAGCCCATGCGAATGGCTTCGTCAATATCGTGCGTGACAAACACAATCGTTTTGCCCAGCTCGCGCAGGATGCGCAAAAACTCATCCTGCAGCCGCGCGCGCGTGATCGGGTCGATGGCGCCGAAGGGCTCGTCCATCAGCATCACTGGCGGGTCGGCTGCCAGCGCGCGCGCCACGCCAATGCGCTGCTTCTGCCCGCCCGACAGCTCACGCGGGAAGCGGTCGCGGTAAATCGATGGGTCCATGTGCACCATGGCCAGCAGTTCGTCCACACGTTTGGCAATGCGGGCCGAGTCCCAGCCCAGCATCCTGGGCACGGTGGCTACGTTCTCGCCAATCGTCATGTGCGGGAACAAACCCACCTGCTGGATCACATAGCCGATGGAGCGGCGCAGCTCGACCGCGTCGATCTTGGTCACGTCGCGCCCGCCAACCTCAATGCGGCCCGAGTCGGGCTCAACCATGCGGTTGATCATGCGCATGGTGGTGGTTTTGCCGCAGCCCGAGGGGCCGATCAGCACGCAGATCTCGCCCGTGTTGATGGTGAGCGACAAGCCGTCGACGGCCGACTGGGCGCTGCCGCCGAAGGACTTGGTGAGGCGGTCAAGTGTGATCATGCGCGAAGCCCTTGCGGAGTCATGCGGCGCTGCAGCGCGCCAAAAAGAAAGTCGGTGCCCAGCGCGAGCAGCGCGACCGGTATCGCACCCACCAGCAGCTGCGGCACGGCCATCATGGCGATGCCGGCGGTGATGAAGTCGCCCAGCCCGCCGCCGCCGGTGAACGCGGCCAGCACCGCGCCAGAGATGATCTGCACCGCCGCCGTGCGCAGGCCGGCAAAGATGACCGGCATGGCCATGGGCAGCTCGACCTGCCACAGCAGCGCGGCGCGTGTCATGCCCATGCCGATGGCGGCGTCCACCGCATCGGCGTCCACGCCGCGCATGCCGACGATGGTGTGCGTCACGATAGGCGGCAGCGCGATCAGCATCAATGCAAAAAGCGCAGGCGTAAAACCGGTGCCGAGTATCGGCATGACCAGCGCCAGCACGGCCAGAGAGGGCAGGGTGCGCCCCACGTTGGCGACATTCACCACGGCCAGCGATAAGCCGTGTTTTCGGGCTACAGCAATGCCCGCCGGGATGCAGATCAGCGCGGCGATCAGCAGCGCCGAAGCCGAGAGTGCAACGTGCACACCCAGCGCGCGGTAAAACTGCGCGGGGTGCGTCAGGACATAGTTCCAGGCATCGGCAAGCATCGGGGCTTCTTGGGTTTCAGGCGGCGCGCCGGTTTTTCAGCCGCCGCTCCAGCAAGGCCAGCGCCATGTCGACGATGACGGACAGCAGGCAGACGGTCAGGGCGCCGGTCCAGATCTTGGCCGGGTGGTCGCTCGCGATGCCGTTGAAGATCAATGTGCCCAGCCCGCCCGCATTCACATACGCGGCCACCACCGTCACGCTGATCACCGTGACGGCAGAAACGCGCAGGCCCGCCACGATCAGCGGCAGGGCCAGCGGCAGTTCGATGCGCCGCATGATCTGCGCCTTGTTCATGCCCATGCCGCGCGCTGCGTCGATGATGTCGGCCGGCACCTCGCGGATGCCGGTGGCCACGCTGCGGATCAAAATCATCAGCGAAAACGCCACCATGGTGATGATGGCGTTGGTGCGGCCCAGGCCGACCACGGGAATGAGGAAAGCGAGGAAAGCCAGCGTCGGGATGGTGTACAAAAACCCCGAGACGGTCATCACCGCGCCGTAGAGCTTTTCGCGCCGCGCAGCCACCACGCCGATCACCAGTGAGAGCGCAAAAGCGATGACGAGGGCGGTCAGCGAAATCGCAATGTGCTCCCACAAAGAAAACAGCACGTCCGGCCAGTTGCGCAGAAACCAGGTCATGTGGCGCTTCCAGGTGCATCAAGGTTGAAGACGCCTGCTGCAATGGCGCTCTGGATGAGGTCGATGTCGGGGCCCAGCGGGCGGTCTTCGTCCAGCATTGGCACCAGCTTGCGAACCTGTGCAAAGGTGCGCCGTGTGCCTTCACCCATTTGGGAGGTGTCCAGCTCACGCAAGTCCACCGCCTGGGCGGCCACCAGTAATTCGATGGCGATCAGGTAGCGCACACGCTCCACCAGTTCGCCCAGCTTTTCCGCCACGCCCAGCGCCATGCAGGCATGGTCTTCCAGCGCTTCAGACACCGGCATGTAGTCGAGCGAGCCCGGGTTGGCGCGCAGGCGCACCTCGGCCCAGAGCGCGGTCAGGGTTTTTTGTACCGTGGCAAACCCCGAATGGGCCGGGCCGTGGCGCGTGAGCTGCAGCGGCAGGCCGGTGAGCGCGGGCGACATAAAGCGCTGGCTGCGCGCTACCGACATGCTGGCCGCCTGTGCCAGCGCAATGGCCGAGGCGTCCAGCGCCAATGCCAAAGCCGGCACATGAAAGTTGCCGTTGGAGAGCATCACGCCTTCTTCAGGCAGCACCAGCGGGCTGTCGGCCGCGCTGTTGAGTTCGATCTCGACCTGTGCGCAGGCCGCGTCCACCATGTCGCGCGCGGCGCCGTGCACCTGGGGCACAACGCGTGTGGACACCGGGTCTTGCACACGGCGCGCGGCGCCCGGCGTTAGTAGCGCGCTGCCCTTGAGCAACTCGCGCAATTGGCGCGCCACCTCGACCTGGCCGGCTGCCGGCCGTGCAGCCACCGCACCGGGATGCAGCGGCGACAGGTTGGCGCGAAAGCCTTCGTAGCCCAGGGCCACAGCGGCGAGCCAAGCGTCCAACGCTACCTGGGCGTCATGCAACACCAGCGCGGCGCGCGCAGTCGTGGCGGCGTTGGAGCTGATCAATGCCAGGCCGTCTTTGGCGCCCAGCGTGACGGGCGCAAGGCCCGCGCGCTCAAGCGCGGCGCTGCCGTTCAAGACTTCACCGTGCACCTCGGCATGGCCTTCGCCAAACAGCGGCAGGGCCAGGTGCGAGAGCTGCGGCAAGTCGGCCACACCAATGGAGCCAAAACGCGGCACCACCGGATGCACCTGGAAGTTCAGCAGATTGATGCAGGCGTCGAGCACGGCGGGCGAGACGCCCGAGCCGCCGCGCGACATGCCGGCGATACGCGCGAACTGCATCGCGCGCACGGAAGTTTTGTCATAGGCCCGCCCAACCGCCACGGCCCGGGCGCGCACGGCCCGGCGCTGGTAGTCCTCCAGGTCGCCTTCGGCCAGAACCGCACCGGTGTTGGCGCCCAAGGCTGAGTTGAGCCCATAGATAGGCTGACCTGAGGTGGCCAGTTGCATCACCAGTGCACGCGCCGCGGCCACGCGCTCGCGTGCGGCGGGCGCCAGTGCAACAGGCTCGCCAGCGCGCGCTACGCGCACCAGGTCATTGATGCCCAGCCATTGCTCCCCGACCACTAGTGTCATGGCGGGCTCGTTTACTTGACCAGCCCTTTGGCCTTGAGGAAGTCGCGGGCCACCTCTTTGGGCTCAAGCTTGTCGCCATCCACCTGGTAATTCATCTGGGCCATGGAGGTTTCGTCGAGCAGGGCGCTGACGCGATTGAGCACTTCACCGATCTTCGGATTGGCGTCCAGCGTTTCCTTGCGGATCACAGGCACCACGAAGTACGGCGGCCACAGGCTCTTGTCGTCACGCAGGCGCTTGAGCTTCATGGCACTGATCATGCCGTCGGTAGAGTAGCCGTTGACGACCTGGATCTGGTCATTGCGCAGCGCCTGGTAGCGCAGGCCGATGGCCATCTGCAGGTCTTCGCCGAAGACCATGTCGTACTTGGCCTTCAGGCCGGGCAGGCCGTCCTTGCGGTCGCGAAATTCTGGGCCGGCGCCGACCTTCAGGTCCTTGGCGACTTTCGCCAGGTCTGACAGGGTTTCAAGCTTGAGCTTCTGTGCGGTGTCGGCGCGCACGACCATCACGTAGCCGTTGTTCAGGTTGGACTGATTGAGCAGCACAAAGCCCATCTTGGCGTAGGCTTCCTTGACCTTGTCGTAGACGGCCTTGGGGTCTGTCATGGGCTCTTGTTTCAGCACGGCCAGCAGCATGGTGCCGGTGTACTCGGGGTAGAAGTCGATCTGCTTTTCTTCCATCGCCTTCTGGGCAATCAGGGTGCCGCCCAGGTTGAGCTTTTTCTCGGTCTTGATGCCGGCCGCTTCGAGTGCCTGCGCATAAATCTCGGCCAGCACGAACTGCTCGGTGAAGTTTTTGGAGCCGACACGAACGGCCTGCTGGGCATGGGACACGAGGGGTGCGGCGGCGGCCAGCGCAAGTGCGGACAAGGCCAGAAGTTTGCGAATTTTCATGAGGATCTCCGGTGAGGGTTGCGCGGCAGTTGCGCAGGGGAACTGAAACAGCGTTTTCTGGCCTGGTGCATGCACATCCCGTGCCCGGAAATTGACTGCGGATGCGCCTTGTGGGCGATCCATTCTGGTGCCTGTGTGAGGCGCCTTGTGCGAACCGGTGGCGTCAACTTGTATATACAACCTAATAATAGTAGCATATGGAAATAGCGTGTGCAAGACGGAAAATCACCCGGCGATACCTGTTTTCTGCATAAAACAAAACCCCTCCGGAGGCCCTGCCGCCGGTGTCTTTTTCGGTACTGATCCGCAGTGTCTTTCCTCCCCTCTGTTTCCGTTCTGAAGGCCAGCGTGCCCGGCGCCATGGTGTGCGTGGTCATCGCCCTGGCGGCCACCTTCCTGTCAGAGCACTACGGCGGCCCCCAGCTGCTCTATGCCTTGTTGATCGGCCTGGCCTTTCACTTTCTCAACAGCAACCCCAAAGTCAAGACGGGCGTGGATTTTTGCGGCCGTACCTTGCTGCGGGTAGGCGTGGCCCTGCTGGGCGCGCGCATCACGCTGACGCAGGTCGCCAAGCTGGGCATCGAGACGGCGCTGGTGATCGTGGTGGCGGTGGCGCTCACCATCGCCTTCGGGCTGCTGCTGGCGAAATGGTTCAAGCGCCCGCGTGAAGAGGGCGTGTTGTCGGGTGGGGCGGTGGCCATTTGCGGCGCGTCCGCCGCGCTGGCGATTTCATCGGTGCTGCCGCAGACCAAAGAGAATGAACGCTTCACCCTGCTGGCCGTGGTCGGCGTCACAGTGCTTTCCACACTCAGCATGATTCTTTACCCGTTTGCCCTCAAGCTGATCGGCCTGCAGCCGGCGCAGGGCGGCATCTTCCTGGGCGGCACCATCCATGACGTGGCGCAGGTGGTGGCGGCCGGCATGATGCTGGGCCCCGAAGTGGGCGACACGGCCACGGTGGTCAAACTGTTTCGCGTGATGCTGCTCATGCCCATCGTGCTGCTGATCGCCGTCAGCTACCGCAACCACCCCGACACCCAGACGATCGACGAAGAAGTGCCACTGGTGCCCGGGTTTTTGCTGGCCTTTATCGTGCTGGTGCTGCTGGCCACCATTGGCGCGTTCACCCCGGCCATGACGCAGGCGGCCAGCGACACCTCGCGCTGGCTGTTGGTCACGGCGATTGCGGCAGCCGGCATCAAGACCAGTTTTGAAGACCTGATGAAGCTGGGCTGGCAGCCCGTGGCCATGCTGGTGGGCGAGACGATTTTTATCGCCTCGCTGGTTCTGGCCGCAGTGATCGTGTTGCGGCTGGGCCTCTAGGGCAGGGACTTAAACGGCTGGCGCCTGCAGGCCCGCCGCCTTGTGCACTTCGATGCGAATTTCTTCGGTCAGCCGCGCCTTGAGTTCGGTGAACACCGGCGTCGTTTTGACCGAGTAGTGGCGCGGATGCGCCAGCGGCACAGGGATGTCGCACTTGATGCGCCCCGGCCGCGCACTCATCACCACCACGCGGTTGCCCATAAAGATGGCTTCGTCGATATCGTGCGTCACGAAGAGCACAGTCTTCTGTTCGGCCTCCCAGATGCCTTGCAGCAGTTCCTGCATTAGTTCGCGCGTCTGGTGGTCGAGCGCGCCGAAGGGCTCGTCCATCAGCAGGATACGCGGGTCATTGGCCAGCGCCCGCGCCAGCGCAGTGCGCTGCTGCATGCCGCCCGACAGCTGCTTGGGGAAATGGTTTTCAAAACCCTGCAGGCCCACCTTCTTGATGAACTGGTGCGCGATGTCGTGCTGTGCATCCAGCGCCATGCCTTTTTCGCGCAGGCCAAAGCAGACGTTCTGCAAGATCGTGAGCCAGGGAAAGAGCGTGTAGCTCTGGAACACCATGCCCCGGTCTGCGCCGGGGCCGGTGATGGGTTTTCCGTCCAGCACGATGGTGCCGCTGGTCGGTGTGTCCAGCCCGGCCACCATGCGCAGCAAGGTGGACTTGCCGCAGCCTGAAGGGCCGAGGATGGTGATGAAGTCGTTTTCGGCAACGCTCAGATCAGTGGCCTGCAGCGCCACAGTGCCTGGGCCTTTGGTGGCGGCGAAGGTTTTTGACAGCTGGGTGACGGTCAGGATGGGGTTCGAGGAAGTCATCAATAAGGCGTTTTCACTCTTGCTCCTTCCCCCTCTGGGGGAAGGTAGGGATGGGGGCCCAGCGGCGATCGATTGCCAGGCTGATGTGGAAATGACAAGCCGGGGTGGCCCCCATCCCAGCCTTCCCCCAGCGGGGGAAGGAGCGAACGCGTGAACTTGCTCACAACCGCGCCCAGGGGAAGAGTTTGCGGTTGAGCGCTTTGAACGCCAGGTCGGTCACAAGACCAAACACGCCAATCACGATGATCCCGAAGATGATCTGGTCGGTCGCCAGCAGTGCCTGGCTGTCGGTGATCATGTGGCCGATACCGCTGGATGCGCCGATCAACTCCGCGACGATCACGTACGTCCAGGCCCAGCCCAGCACCATGCGCAGGGTCTCGGCGATCTCAGGCGCGGCGCTAGGCAGTAACACCCGCACCACGATGCCGCGGTCCGCCGCGCCCAGCGTGTAGGCGGCCTCGACCAGGTCGCGCCGCGTGTTGCCCACGCTCACGGCAATCATCAACACCAGTTGAAAGAAGGAGCCGATGAAAATCACGGCCAGCTTTTGTGCTTCGCCAATGCCGGCCCACAAAATCAGCAAGGGGATAAAGGCCGAAGCGGGCAGGTAGCGTGCAAAACTCACAAAGGGTTCAAAGAACGCCTCCACAGGTTTGTAGGCACCCATCATCACGCCCAACGGCACGGCCAGCAGCGCCGCAATGGCAAAGCCGCCCAGCACCCGCCAGACCGTCATGCCGATGTCCTTGATAAAGCCTTGATTGGCCAGCAGGTCATAGCCCGACTTCACCATGGTGATCGGGTCGGCCAGGAAGGTCTTGGAGACATAGCCGCCCAGTGTGAAGATGGCCCACACCACAAAGAACAGGATAAAGAAGCTCACACCCAGCGCGATGCGCGCGCCGGGCGAGACGGGCTGAAGCGGCTTCATTCGCATGTCGTGGTAGCGGCGCCTGTCTTTGCCAGGGCCAGCGCGGAACCGGCTTTGCCGGGCTGCAGATGGCGCCCCCTTGAGGGGGAGGCGGCCGAAGGCCGCTTCGGGGGGGAACTCATTTCAGAAAGCGGGTGTCGGCCAGCTTGGTCATGTCTGGCAGCGACTTGATGATGCCCGCCTCCATCAGCAGCTCGGCGGCTTCCTTGCTGAAGGCGGCATGCTCGCCGGCAAAGAACTTCTGGTTGGCCGCACGGTCTTGCCAGCGCAGGTATTTGGACGAGGCTTCAAACGCGTCGCCGGTTTGCTTCACGTCGGCGCCCATGATCTCGAAGCTTTTCTTGGGTTCTTTCTGGATCATCTCGACGGCCTCGAAATAGCTGTCGGCCAGGGCCTTGGCGGCCTTGGGGTTTTCGCTCAGAAACTTCGGTGTGCAGCCGAAGGTGTCCATCACCATGGGGTAGTCCAGCGTGGTGGCGATGATTTTTCCGGCCTCTGGTTTGGCGCGCACCGCTCCCAGGTAGGGCTCATAGGTCATCGCGGCATCGACGCCGTCGGTACCGGCAATCATGGCGTTGGCCGCGGCCTGCGGCTCGAGGTTGACGATCTTCACGTCCTTGATGCTCATGCCGTTTTTCTTCAGCATCCAGGCCAGGGCAAAGTAAGGCGAGGTGCCGGGCGCGCTGGCGGCCACCGTCTTGCCCTTGAGGTCGGTGATTTTGGTGATGGCGGGTTTGACCACCATGCCGTCGGCGCCATAACTTTTGTCGAGCTGGAAGATCTGCGTGGTGGCCACGCCGTTGGCATTCCACACCACCCAGGTTTCGACCGTGGTGGCAGCGCACTGCACGTCGCCCGAGGCAATCGCCAGGTGGCGGTCTTTTTGCGGAATCTTTTTGAGCGAGACATCCAGCCCATTCTTCTTGAAGATGCCGGCTTCCTTGGCCAGGGTCAGCGGGGCGAAACCCGTCCAGCCCGCAATGCCGATGGCGACCTTGGTCTCTTGTGCGTGGGCGGTACCCAGGGTCAGCGCAGCGGCCAGCATCGAAAGGGCGAGTTGTTTCTTCATGAAGGTGCTCCAGTTAGTTAGCGGAATGGATAGGGCTAATGTATGCAGGCTTCATGCCAGCTGCAAGGCGGTTAACTCGGTGATTTGGGCCTCTCCGGCCAGGCCGATTCTCCCGCCGGCTACCAATTGGTGCACTCTTTCCATGTCCGGTGCAAGGCTGCGGTCATGCATCATGGCCGGCGACGCCTCGCGCACCAGTTGCAACACGCCTTCAAGCACCGCGGAACTCTTGAGCGGGCGCAAAAATTCAATGCCTTGCGCGGCGGCCAGCAGTTCGATGGCGACGATGTATTCGGTGTTGCGCAGCATGGGCTGCAGGCGGCGCGCCGCGAAGGTCGCCATGCTCACGTGGTCTTCCTGGTTGGCCGAGGTGGGCAGGCTGTCCACGCTGGCGGGGTGGGCCAGCGATTTGTTTTCAGAGGCCAGCGCGGCGGCCGTCACATGCACGATCATGAAGCCGGAGTTGAGGCCCGGCTCGGGCGTCAGGAAGGCCGGCAGACGCGAGGCCACGGTGTCGACCAGCATGGCGATGCGGCGTTCGGTGATGGCGCCGATTTCAGCAATGGCCACGGCCAATGCATCGCAGGCCAAAGCGACCGGCTCTGCATGAAAGTTTCCTCCGGACAGAAGCGTTTCGTCATCGGCAAACACCAGCGGGTTGTCGGTCACGGCATTGGCTTCACGCATCAGCACTTCCGTGGCGTAGCGCATCTGGTCCAGGCAGGCGCCCATCACCTGCGGCTGGCAGCGCAGGCAGTAGGGGTCCTGCACGCGGTCGTCGCCTTCGAGGTGGGAGCGGCGGATCTCGCTGCCCACCATGATGGCGCGGTAGGCGGCGGCGCAGTCGATCTGTCCGGGCTGGCCGCGCACCGCGTGGATGCGCGGGTCAAACGGGCCGTCGCTGCCGCGTGCGGCGTCCAGCGTGACGGCGCCCGAGATCACGGCGGCTTCAAACAGGCGGTCGGTGGCGATGAGTGCATCCAGCGCCAGCGCGGTCGAGACCTGCGTGCCGTTGATCAGCGCCAGGCCTTCCTTGGCTGACAGTTTTACCGGCGTGATGGCGGCGTGCCTGAGCGCATCAGCGGCGGCCACGCGCTTGCCCTCATAGAAGACTTCGCCTTCGGCAATCAAGGGCAGGCACAGGTGAGCCAGCGGCGCGAGGTCGCCCGACGCGCCCACGGAGCCCTGGCAGGGAATCACCGGCGTGAGGCCCTTGTTGTAAAGCGCCATCAGCGTGTCGATGACCACCTCACGCACACCCGAAAAGCCGCGCGCCAGGCTCGCGGCCTTAAGCAGCAGCACCAGGCGAACCACGCGCTCGGGCATGGGTTCGCCCACACCCACCGCGTGCGAGCGCAGCAGGTTGAGTTGCAATGTTTCAAGGTCGGCCTGTGCGATGCGCTGGTTGGCCAGCTTGCCAAAGCCGGTGTTGACGCCGTAGACAGCGTCGCCGCCCTGCGCCGCTTTTTGCACCAGCGCGGCGCTGGCGCGAATGCCGGCGGTGGCTGAGGGGTCAATAGCAAGCGTCTGCCGGCCGGTATGGATGTTGCGCAGCTGTGCCAGTGTGAGCAGGCCGGGTTGAATGATGAGGGTCATGGTGGTGTTATTCGGGTTTGATGTTTTTTTGCCGGATCACGTCAGTCCAGCGCTGGGTGTCGGCCTGGATGGTGGCGGCCAGATCGGAAGGCTTGCCTGTCGCGGCATCCATGCCGAGTGCAGCCAGTTTTTCTTTGAGCGCGGGCGTCGCAAAGAGCTTGCCGGTCTCTACGTTGAGCTTGTCGATGACCGCACGCGGCGTGCCGGCCGGCACCATCAGTGCATACCAGGACACGGCCTCAAAGTGCGGCAGGCCCTGCTCGGCAATGGTGGGGGTGTCAGGCATGACGGGCGAGCGCTTGAGGCTGGCAACGCCCAGCGCACGCAGCTTGCCGCTCTTGATGTGCGGCAGCACCGAAGACATCTGCGCAAACATCATGCTGACCTGGCCGCCCAGCAAGTCGTTGATCGCCGGTCCTATGCCTTTGTAGGGCACATGCAGCAGCTGCACGCCGCCATTCAAACCCATCAACTCGCCGGCCAGATGCGCCTGGCTGCCCGCGCCCGGCGAGGCAAAACTGATGCTGCCAGGCTTTTGCGCGGCTAGCGCCAGCAACTCTTTGACGGTGCGCGCCGGCACGGTGGCATTGACCACCAAGACGTTTTCAACTGTGGCCAGCATGGTGACTGGCGCGAGGTCTGCAGCCTTGTAAGGCAGGCTGGGGTAAAGCGCCGGATTGACGGCGATATTGCCCAGCGGAACGATGGCCATCGTGTACCCGTCCGGTGCGGCCTTGGCGGTCTGGTCGATGCCGATGTTGCCGGCGGCGCCCACCTTGTTCTCGACGATGGCAGCTTGGCCCATGGCGTCTGAGAGGCCTTGCGCGAGCACGCGGCCCAACACGTCGACAGGCCCGCCGGGTGGAAAGGGTGCGATGACGTGCAGGGGTTTGGACGGGTAGTTCTGGGCTGCGGCACTGAAAGACACAATCGCGAGCAGCAGCGCAAGCAAGGTGGACCGTTTGAGGAAAATTGCTTTCATCAGATGTCATCCAGTGCGGGTGCAGGCCCGCCGTCCATTGCAGCCAGTGGCAGGTAGGCGGCAGGGTCGGGAAATGCAAAACCCGCCAGCAGCAGGCGCTGCATCAGCGAGGAGAGCTCTGGTGCCGTGGCGGTTGCCAGCAGTGCGGCGCGCACGCGAGTCAAGGTTTCAGCGGGCAGATCAGCAGTGGCTACCAGCGGCGGAATCGGCAAAGCAGCCGTGCTGGCAATGGTGCGCACCTGCGCCGCAAAGGCGGGGTCGTGCGCAATCAACAGGTCGTGGTAGTAGCTGTCCAGCGGCCCCGCATCAATACGGCCGTCGGCCAATGCGCTGATCACGCCGCGCGCATTGATGAGTTCACCCACCGCCTTGCGGTACAGGCGAGAGCCCTTTGCCTGGCGATACGGTGCCAGGTGATGGCGCAGCGCCACCCCGCCCGACATGGAATCAGCGAGCGTGTAGCCGATCACACCGCCAAAGGTGTCTTCCAGCGAGCGATAAGGGGCATCGGCACGCACCACGATGTCGGTGAAGTACACCGGTTTTCCGCCATAGCGGGCAGGTGAAGGAACGGGTGCCGCGACCAGCGTGGGCCGCTCGCTGCGTTGCGCAAACGGCAACCCGCACATCATCGCCAGGCCCAGGTCATTGCGCGCCCACAGCACCGACAGCGGCGCGGGGGCGTCGTAGTCGATCAGGTCCCACGGCAAATTCGCGCGCGCCAACACCCAGGCCAGCAAGGCCTTCCAGTCGGCCTTGACCGTTGCCGTGGCTGAGTACATGCGGGCGTTGGCGATCAACGGTGAGTTCACGGCATGCACCATGCTGGCTTGCATCAGCGGAAACGCAGCTTTTGACCCAGGCCCATGCGCTTGGCTTTTTCCAGCATGAAGGCGCCCAGTGCGATGTCCGACAGCGAAAGGCCGCGGTGCCAGAACAAATTCGTTTCGTCATCGCTCTCGCGGCCGGGCTTGAGGCCCGCGACGATCTGGCCGAGTTCGGCATGCAACGTGGTTTCCGACAGCTTGCCGGCATCCACATGGGCGCGCAAGGCGCCCAGCGGCCCGGCCTTGGCCTGGCCCCAGTCGTCCATCACCATCTTGTCCATGATGTCGGTGAGCGAGAGCTCGACGGCGCTCATGGTGCCGTAGGGAATCACGCAGGCGCCTTTTTTGATCCACTCGGTCTTGAGCATGGGTGTGGGCTTTTCCAGGCGCGAGGCCTCGACCACGATGTCGGCGCCGCGCACGCACGATTCCCAGTCTTCGGTCACGATGATTTTTTTGCCCAGATCTTTTTCAAGCTTCGCTGCAAAGGCGTTGCGGCTTTCAGGCCGGCGTGAATGCACGCGGATCTCGTCGAAGTTGTAAATCGAATCGAGCAGGCGCACGTTCCAGTACGACGTGCCGCGGGCGCCGATGTGGCCCAGGATTTTCGAGTTCTTGCGCGCCAGGTGCTTGGCGCCCAGCGCGGTGATGGCGCCGGTGCGCATGTCGGTGATGTCCGAGGCGTCGATGATGGCGATTGGCGAACCGTTCTTCGGGTCGAACAGGTTGAGCACCGCCAGCTCTGAAGGCAGGCCCTGCTCATAGTTCTTGTAGAAGTCGCCCACCACCTTCACGCCGGCCAGGCCCAGCGGGCGGATGTAGCCGCGCAGCACATTGAAGTGGCCGGGGTAGTCTTTTTCCGGCACCAGGTGCATGCGCGGCTCGATGGTGGTCTGCTTGTTGCCCTGCGCGTGCAAGGCCTGCTCGACGGCGGCAATGATCTCGGCGTCGGTCAGGGCCAACGCCTGCACATCGGGGTGGTTCAGGTAGGTGAGATGAATCTCTGCGGTGCTGTTGCTATCTGACATGTGCTTCAGCTTCCCATCATGGGCAGGTTCAGCCCGTTGTCTTTGGCGCTTTGTCTGGCGATGTCATAGCCTGCGTCGGCATGGCGCATCACGCCGGTGGCGGGGTCGTTAAAGAGCACGCGCCCCAGTTTCTCTGCTGCATCGGCCGTGCCGTCACACACGATGACCACGCCCGAGTGCTGCGAGTAACCCATGCCGACACCGCCGCCGTGGTGCAGGCTCACCCAGGTGGCGCCGCTGGCGGTGTTGAGCAGCGCGTTCAGCAGCGGCCAGTCGCTGACGGCATCGCTGCCGTCTTTCATGGCTTCGGTTTCGCGGTTGGGCGAGGCGACCGAACCGCTGTCCAGGTGGTCGCGGCCGATCACGATGGGACCCTTGAGCTCACCGGTTCTGACCATCTCGTTAAAGGCCAGGCCCGCCAGGTGGCGCTCGCCCAGGCCAATCCAGCAGATACGTGCCGGCAGGCCCTGGAAGGCGATGCGCTCTTCGGCCATGTCCAGCCAGCGGTGCAGGTGCTTGTTGTTCGGGAAGAGTTCTTTCATCTTCGCGTCGGTCTTTTTGATGTCTTCCGGGTCGCCCGAGAGTGCCACCCAGCGGAAGGGACCGACGCCGCGGCAAAAGAGCGGGCGGATATACGCCGGCACAAAACCGGGGTAATCAAAGGCGTTGTCCACGCCGAAATCCTTGGCGACCTGGCGCAGGTTGTTGCCGTAGTCCACCGTGGGGATGCCCATCTCGTGAAAGGCCAGCATGGCTTTGACATGGGCCACGCAGGATTCGCCGGCGGCTTTGGTCAGCGCGGCGTGCTGGGCCGGGTCTTTTTGCGCGGCGCGCCATTGCGCAAC
>Ga0136846_1227035_pt1 | contig 24281 bp, 18 predicted proteins | sample HopSoiMetagenom2_FD_96841 | JGI IMG/M metagenome (GOLD analysis project Ga0136846, IMG submission 96841) | Grasslands soil microbial communities from Hopland, California, USA - 2 Assembly 2016 (version 4) | ecosystem: Environmental > Terrestrial > Soil > Grasslands | place: USA: Hopland... | reverse complement strand
CGGCATATTTCCATTCCACGGTTTCCGTAGCGCCCAGGGCGGTTTTATGAATATCGCGGTGCGGCGGTTGGGGCGTGTAGCCGCACAAATAAATGCCGCGTAATAAAAAAGCGTCGGCCGTACGGAACACGCTGCCAACATTGTGCATGCTGCGGATATTATCCAGCACCACCACAACCGGCATTTTCTCGGCCTCTTTAAATTCATGAACCGATTTGCGGTTCAATTCGTCCATACTTAGCTTACGCATGGCGGCAAAGGTAAGTTGAAAAAGGCAAAGGGCAGAGGGCAAAAGGCAAAGGGAGAAAAGGCAGTCGGCAGTGGTGAAAACGGCAGAAGGCAGAGGGCAGAAGGCAGAAATGCCGCGACGCGGCCAAGAAGCATGCGCTATCGCGAGGCAGCGGACATTTTTAGATGTCTGAAAAATAGGAACCCCACTCACTACTGACAACTCACAACTCGCCAGCCCTTTCTTTATCAACTATATCAACCCAGTCAACGCTATCAACTGTCTGCTTTATTACCTACAGCTCTTTCTTCCTGGTCAACTGGTTAACTGGTCAACTTGTTAACTTATCACCCCTCAACTTGCCCCCAATTTACCCACATCCCCTAAACGGCTTTTCAAAACGGTAACCAAACAATTTATATTTGCCCCCATGTCAAAAGCTGCTACTACAGAAACTCCTTTAATGCAACAACACCGGGCTATCAAACAACGCTACCCCGATGCTGTACTGCTGTTTAGAGTTGGTGATTTTTACGAAACTTTTGGCGAGGACGCTGTAGTGGCTTCGCAGGTGCTGGGTATTACCCTTACCAAACGGAACAATGGCGCCGCCTTCAGCAGTGAACTGGCGGGGTTCCCCCATCATGCCCTCGATACCTACCTGCACAAACTGGTGCGGGCCGGTTACCGCGTGGCCATCTGCGATCAACTGGAAGACCCCAAAGCTGCTAAAGGCATTGTGAAACGGGGTGTTACCGAACTGGTGACGCCCGGGGTTGCCACCAACGATAAAATGCTGGAGCATAACAGCAACAACTTCCTGGCCGGTATTCATTTTACCGAAGACCAGGCAGGTATTGCGTTCCTTGATATTTCAACCGGTGAATTCTTTGTTGCCGAAGGCAATTCTGAATACATCGATAAACTATTGCAAACGCTGAAGCCGGCTGAAGTAATTTTTCAGCGCAGCTTTCAAAAGCATTTCAAAGAGGTGTTTGGTTCCCGCTTCTATACCTACACCATGGAAAGCTGGATCTTCGACGGGCCTTATGCGAACGAAAGCCTGCTGAAACATTTCAATACACATTCACTGAAAGGGTTTGGGGTTGAAGAAATGCACCTGGGCATTGTGGCCGCCGGTGCGGTACTACATTACCTGAAAGATACCGAGCACCCCAACCTGCAACACATCACCAGCATTCAGCGCATCGACCGCGACGATTACCTGTGGATGGACCGCTTCACCATCCGCAACCTGGAGTTGATCAGCACTGGTCATGGTGATGGTAACAACCTGCACAAGGTGCTCGACAATACGGTATCGCCTATGGGCGCCCGTTTGCTGAAACGCTGGATCCTGTTACCCTTAAAAGACATCAACCGAATAAATGAACGCCTGGAGCTGGTTGAGTTTTTTATCAAAGAAGTTGACCTGCGCAATAAACTGATCCAACATATAAAACAATGCGGCGATATCGAGCGGCTGGTGAGCAAGATCCCACTGAAAAAGATAAACCCGCGCGAAGTGCTGCAAATAGCCCGGGGCTTACGGCATATTGAAGAAATTAAACAGATCTGCAGCAATACTGAAAGCGAATACCTGAAACGGCTGGCCGATTCGTTGAACGGCTGCCGCTATATTGAAGAAAAGATCACCAAAGAGATCATTGACAATCCGCCCGCTATGGTGTCCAAGGGCGGCGCCATTCAACCCGGCATTCACGCCGAACTGGATGAGCTGCGTAATATTGCTACCAATGGCAAGGAATACCTGGTGCAGTTGCAACAAAAGGAATCGGAGAAAACAGGGATCTCTTCTTTAAAGATCGGTTTCAACAACGTATTTGGTTATTACCTGGAAGTAACCAATTCGCACAAAAGCAAGGTTCCAACCGAATGGATGCGCAAGCAAACCCTGGCCAATGCGGAAAGGTACATTACCACCGAGCTGAAGGAATACGAGGAAAAGATAACCGGGGCTGAAGAAAAGATCCTGGCCATTGAGCTGGATATTTATGAAAAGCTGTTGCTGGAATTACAGGACTACATTGCCCCCATGCAGGTGAATGGGAATGTACTGGCCATACTCGATTGCCTGTTGTGTTTTGCGCACAATGCCCTGCATTTTAATTACAAAAAACCTGAGCTGCACGAGGATGGTGTGCTGGAGCTGAAAGAAAGCCGCCATCCGGTGATAGAACGCAATTTGCCCGCAGGCGAACCGTATATTTCCAATGATGTATTCCTGGAACCGGCTTCGCAACAGGTTATCATTCTTACCGGACCCAACATGAGCGGTAAAAGCGCCATCTTACGTCAAACCGCGCTGATTACGCTGATGGCGCATATGGGCAGCTTTGTACCGGCTACCGCTGCACGCATTCCACTTACTGATAAAATATTTACCCGGGTAGGCGCTTCCGATAATTTAAGCGGCGGCGAAAGTACCTTCATGGTGGAAATGAATGAAACGGCCAGCATCATCAATAACATTTCTTCCCGCAGTTTGATCCTGCTCGATGAAATTGGCCGTGGCACCAGTACCTACGATGGTATTTCCATTGCCTGGAGCATTGCTGAATACCTGCACCAAAGCCCGCATGCACCCAAAACTTTGTTTGCCACCCATTACCACGAACTGAATGAGCTGGAAAACAAACTGCCCCGTATAAAGAACTTTCACATCACCAATAAAGAGATTGGTAACAAGATCATCTTCCTGCGCAAGCTGGCTCCCGGTGGCAGCACCCACAGCTTTGGTATTCATGTGGCCAAAATGGCGGGCATGCCTCCTGTCCTCATCGACCGGGCCAACGAGATCTTAAAAGTGCTGGAGAAAAAGCACGAAGACCAACCTACTGCCAACGTTCAAAACAAACTGCAAGACCAGGTAAAGGAGATCGCCAGCCAGAAAGTACAGCTTTCGATCTTTGACGCCCACAGCGAAACCTTTGGGGACATTAGGAAAATGCTCCATGACATCGACATTAACCGCTTAACGCCCGTAGAAGCGCTTTTAAAGCTGAACGAAATAAAAAACCTGGTAAAATAGGTTCTTATAAATAACTCAGCCACCACTGACTATGCGTGCTTTTATATTTATTATACCAACGGCACAAGGGGTACAATGCCAATATAACAAAAGCCCAGATCAAATATACTACGCCCAAGCTATAGCCAAATTGTATGGGTCTGAACAGGAAGGGTGATGGGCTAACAATGTCTTTGGCGCCATATCCTGAAACATAAAAGGCAATTACCGTTAGTATATGGATCAGGTAAAGATGGAGCACGTAGTAAAAGAATGGCACCCGCCCAAACACCTTCACAAAGTCGGTAAAGCGGTTCTGCACATTCTCCAGCAAAGCCAGCATAATAAGAGAAGGCCCCAGTGTAATGCAGGCATACATTAAAGAAGGTGGATACTTGTGCACATTCATGAACGACAGAAAGGTGGCCATGCCGGTTTGTTGCGGTGTCCAGGGTAATGGATTGCCATACCCATTTAACAACCTCAATGCTACAAACATAACGATCAGCCCCAGCCCTATCGATACCAGTGCTTTTTGTCTTTTTATGGTATCAACAGTTGGCGCAAATAATTTACCGGCACAATACCCCATGAACATTATGCCCGTCCAGGGCGCAAAGGCATAAGCAATGACCAGGGAATGCCTGGGTGCAAAAGTATAGTTATCAAACCGCGCATCGTGCAACAGGTCCCAGATAAAAGGTACAGTATGGTTATGGGCTGCCTCGGGATAGTCGAGTGAATTATGACCCAGTACAATTAAAGCGCCAATGGCAAAAATAACTCCATAGGGCAACCGTACTGCCAGCCCCAGCAACACCATACTGATGCCAATGGCCCAAATAACCTGGAAGATGATCGTATTATAGAGTGGGTTAAAAGTCCAGGCCAATGATATTACAACCACCTCGATCAGGATCAGCCACAATCCCCGCTTTAATAAAAAACTGCTGAGCGCCGCCTTTGTTTTTTGTAATCCTATCAGGTAGGCCGAGGTGCCGGCCAGGAACACAAAAGTTGGCGCACAAAAATGCGTGATAAAACGGGTAAAAAATAACAACGGTGTGGTGGTGGCAGGATCGAGTGGATCATGTTGAAAAGCATCATTATGAAAATAGTCCCGCACGTGGTCAAGCGCCATAATGATCATCACAATGCCGCGTAATACGTCAATTGACTGTATCCGCTTTTTTACTGCAGGTAGTTGGTCCATACTGGCTTTATTAAGGGATTCGCTTCAATTTACACATAATCCTTATAAAAGCGGGGAATTTGGGTTTAACGGCAGCGAGCTTATATAAAAAGCGGCCTCCGACTTATCGGGGGCCGCTGACTCATCCGCCAGCGGCGAATGATTTGTTTTAACTTAACCACAGCGATTGAAGGCAGAGTTGTGCAACCTTCAGGCATAGTAGTTCAAAAAATAGTGCCAGTTGTGCCTGATAACTTAAATAAAATGTTAAAGGCCAGACAGGCGTATGCTATTCAGCGTTTGAAAATCATCTTTTAACTTATTATAAAGACCTGCATATACTTTATAATACAGTTGATAGCGTGCATGCAACGCCTCATTGGGGTTATATTGTTGCTGAATGTGGAAAATCCGGGTCGTTTCACTGGCATTCATAATACCCAATGCCTGAAAACCCAGGATAGCAGCGCCTACGGAGGAAGCATCATCACTATTAATGAGGTTGATCTCTCTTCCAAACAAATCGGTTAACCATTGTAACCATAAAGGCGAGTTGATAAAACCACCGCTGGCATAAATATGTTGTATGGCCCCTACTGTCTCCTGCACCGATGCAGCTACCTGGCATAATGCGTAATTAATTCCTTCTATAATGGCACGCATAAAATGCGCTTGCGTATGGCCGCTATGCACCCCTACAAAAACACCTTTGGCACTGGCATCCCAAACCGGCGCGCGTTCACCCAAAATATAAGGCAGAAAAAGCAATCCATCAGCACCGGCCGGCGCCTGCGCTGCCTGTTGTACAAACCAGCTCAGATCGCCCCCGCTTGAAAACGGCTTTTTCAAAAAATGTTCTGTATACCATTTTAACACCACCACGCCATTGTTGATGGCGCCGCCTGATACATACAACTCATCGGTAAGTATATAGTTGAAGATGCGTTCCTGTTTATCATAGGCCGGTTCGCTGGCAATCATGCGCACAGCCCCACTGGTGCCAATGGTTACCGACAGATCGCCGGGGTGGGTGGCATTACTGCCCAGGTTAGCCAGACAACCATCGCTGGCGCCAATGATAAAAGGGGTGTTGGCATCTATGCCCAACTGTTTGGCATATTTTGCCGCCAGTCCTTTTACGATATAAGTAGCAGAGACAGGTTGTGATAATTTATCACTGGTAATACCGGCGGCCTGCAGCGCCGGTGCATACCAGGTCTTTTTATAAATATCAAACAACCCGGTAGCAGATGCAACGGAATGATCAACCAGGTATTGATTGAAGAACCGGTAAAAAACAAACTCCTTGATGGAAATAAATTTATGCGTAACTGCAAAAATGTGCGACTGGTTATCACGCAACCACATGATCTTGCATAAAGGCGACATGGGATGAACCGGGGTGCCGGTTTGGCGATAGATATCCTTATCGGCAGGTGATTGTTTTAATGCTTCCGCATATCCGGCGCTGCGGGCATCAGCCCAGGTAATAACGTTGGTAAGCGGTTCGCCATTAACGTCTACTGCAATCAGGCTGTGCATAGCGGCGCTGAAGCTAACGCCCGCTATGGGTGCCGATACACCTTTTACTACCTGTTCAATACAGGTCATTACGGCATTGAACAGCACTTCGGGGTCCAGCTCATGATAGCCGGGCGCCCCTACCAGCGGGTTATACGACACATACGCATTACCGGTAACATTTCCCTCGCTGGTAAATGCAATCGCCTTGGTGCCTGATGTTCCTATATCAACGCCTATGATAACATCCATATGACAAACCGGATTTTACCGGTAAGTTAAAAGATTTTTCGCACGGAGGGTATATAAAACGGCTTGTATATAAAAAAGCGGGCCGGTTGTAAGCGATCTAAAAGCCTAGATCATTTCTTTCAGTTTCGCTACAACAAAATCAATCTCTTCTTTGGTATTGTGTTTACTGAAGGAGAAACGTACAGTTACCCGGTTGGGATCGTTATTGACTGCGGCAATAACATGCGAGCCCTGTATGGCCCCGCTGGTGCAGGCGCTGCCGCCGCTTACACAAATGTTATTTATATCCAGGTTAAATAAGATCATTTCCGATTTCTCTGTCATGGGAAATGAAACGCTCAGCACCGTATACAGGCTTCGGCCCAACGGATCGCCATTGAAAGCAGCTTCAGGCACCGCCGTTTTCACCTGTTCCATCATATATATCTTCAATCCCTGTATATAGTTGCTGTCGGCCTCATAGTGTTCGGTAGCCAGTTCCAGCGCTTTGGCAAACCCAACAATGCCGTACAGGTTTTCGGTTCCTGCCCGCATATTGCGCTCCTGCGCACCGCCATGGATGTATGGTTTTATTCTTACATTTTCATTTACATACAATATTCCTACGCCTTTAGGCCCATGGAACTTGTGGCCTGCGCCGGTGATAAAATGCACCGGAGTATTACGCAGGTCGAAGGGAAAATGCCCTACCGTTTGCACTGTATCGGAATGAAAGATGGCGTCATACTTTTTGCACAGGTTGCCTACGGCATGCAGGTCGAGCATATTGCCAATTTCATTATTGGCGTGCATAAGCGTAACCAGGCATTTCTTCGTACTGTTGGCCAGCAGGCGCTCCAGGTCTTCCAGATCAACATGACCATCGGGCAACAGTTTTACTTCGCTCAAAGTAACCTCACCCTTGTGAACCAAATGTTCAACCGTGTGCAAAGTTGCGTGGTGCTCTATAGGCGAAGAAATAATATGCCGGCAACCCAGGTCGTTAATAGCTGCGTTGATGGCTGTGTTGGAACTTTCGGTTCCGCCCGAGGTAAAGAATATTTCTGCCGGATGAGCATGCAGGATCTTCGCCACCGATTTACGGGCATTTTCAATAGCCAGGCGGGTTTCCCGTCCGTAAGAATAAATAGAAGAAGGGTTGCCAAACTTTTCGGTAAAATAGGGCATCATGGCTTCCAGCACCACCGGATCGAGCGATGTGGTGGCAGCATTATCAAAATATATTCGTGCAGGCTGATTCGCCATGTAGTTGTATTTAAAAAAAATGCCCCGCCGGAGCGGAGCAAAATTGAATAAAATATTTGAATAGAGATCCTAAAAAGCTTGAATTACACGCACCCTATCAAAAACAGCTGCTGACCATCAATTGTTCAATAATTCACCTTGTTTGGCTGAAATTATTTAATAACTACATAAATTCCTTGATGTCGTGCATTAACCGGAGCGCTATATTATTAGCCGTAGTTTCAAAACTGCTTTCGGCATAAATACGAATAATAGGTTCTGTGTTCGACGTACGTAAGTGAACCCAGTCGCTATCGAATTCTATCTTTAAACCGTCTTCAGTATTTATTGGCTGGTTCTTATATTTTGTTTTGATCTTCTCGAAAACCTCTTTTACATCGATGCTGGTCTGTAGTTCAATTTTATTCTTCGAGATAAAATAATCGGGGTAACGCGTCCTGAATGAGCGGATACCATTTTTATGGGTAGCCAGTGAACTCAGGAACAAACCAATGCCAATGAGCGCATCGCGGCCATAATGCAGGTCAGGTACAATAATACCACCGTTGCCTTCACCGCCTATTACGGCTTCCGTCTCCTTCATTCTATTTACTACGTTCACTTCGCCAACAGCAGAAGGATAGTATTGTCCGCCATGTTTGATGGTGATCTCTTTCAATGCTTTGGTGCTGCTCATATTGCTCACCGTATTGCCCACTTTTTTGCTGAGCACATAGTCAGCAACAGCCACCAGCGTATATTCCTCGCCAAACATGCTGCCATCTTCACAAACAAAACACAGCCTGTCTACATCAGGGTCAACCGCAATACCAATGTCGGCTTTATTGTTACGCACCGCAGCGCTTAATGCCGTTAGGTTTTCCGGCAATGGTTCGGGATTGTGTGCAAATTTGCCGGTGATCTCTTCATTAAGCACAATTACATTTTCAACACCGAGTGCTTTTAACAATGGTGGAATAGCCAATGCACCGGTTGAGTTCACCACATCTACCACCACTTTATAATTTTTCAGGCGAATGCCTTCCACATCAACCAGGGGATAGTTTACAATAGTATCTATGTGTTTTTGAATGTATGTGTTGTTTTCAGTATAAGAACCCAGCTTGTCAACAGATACGAAATTGAAATCTTCTTTTTCTGCTTTTTCCAGCACCAGCGCACCGTCGGCAGCACTGATGAATTCGCCGTTTTTATTCAACAGCTTTAATGCATTCCATTCTTTAGCATTATGACTGGCAGTAATAATAATACCACCGGCAGCTTTTTCCCATACCACTGCCAATTCAACCGTAGGCGTGGTAGAAAGTCCGATATCAACTACATCTATGCCCAGCCCCGTTAGCGTATTCACTACTAGTTGCTGCACCATAGCGCCGCTGATCCGGCCATCGCGGCCGATAACAATTTTATTGCCTGAACCTTTTTCAAGCAACCAACTACCAAAGGCGGCGGAAAATTTTACCACATCAAGGGGAGTGAGATTTTCTCCGGTTTTACCTCCGATCGTTCCACGAATGCCAGATATACTTTTAATCAATGCCACAATAAACAGGGTTTATCAGTAATAATTACAAAAATAAGTGTTTGGCTGTTAGCAGGGACTACCGGATTAGGGTATTTATAGGATGGGGATCAGAAAAGTGAAGATAAGCGAAAATTAAAGACATTTTAAATATGAGGGACAACATGTGGAAAAGAATGAATAAAAACCACCTTTTCAATTAATTATGGGTTAATTTTTACATTTAATAATAGTAGGATGTATGTATAATCCCTTGTACCTGCCTGATAATATCTTGATTTACTCCCCTACTTTTGCTTAAATTTTTGGCCTTCATGTTCAACAGCAGCACCTGGTTTAAGGAGTGGTTCAATTCTCCTTACTATCATAAATTATATTTTGAACACGACGAAAAAGAAGCATCTGCATTTATTACCAGGCTGCTGAATAAATTGAGCGTACCCGAACATGCCCGGTTACTCGACGTTGCCTGTGGTCGTGGCCGTCATTCGAAATTACTGGCTGCACACGGTTTTGATGTTACGGGTATTGACCTGGCCCCCTCCAGCATTGCCATTGCCAAAGCGCAGGAAAACAGTCACCTGCATTTTTATGAACATGACATGCGGCTGCCCTTCTGGATAAATTATTTCGACTACGCCTTTAACTTCTTTACCAGCTTCGGTTATTTCAGAACCGAACGCGAACACTACAATGCCATCAGAACCATTGCCAATGCTTTAAAACCCAAAGGCACTATTGTGATCGATTACCTGAATGTTCACTATGCCGAAGACCACCTGGTGCACAAACAGGAGAAAGTGATTGACGACGTCACTTATTACCTTACCAAATGGTACGATGAAACGCATTTTTATAAGAAGATAGAAATTGAAGATGAGTCCCTGGAAGCGCCGCTGGAGTTTACTGAAAAGGTTTCTAAATTCTCCCTGGGCGATTTCAACGACATGCTCGCCTATTACCATCTTCAATTAAAAGAGGTGTATGGCGATTATAACCTGAATGCGTATGATGTTAAGTATTCTCCCCGGATGATTATGATCGCTGAAAAGAAAAGCTGATAATTACTTACCAGCTTTTTTATTATTTAATAGCATATACTTCGCGGTTTCATAAAGCGCATCTGTCAAAACACCCATGTCGTGCATAATGGCGGCATGTGCGGCATCGTTAGGAACAGGATCGTTATTGATGATGGAAACCAGTTCTTCTTTTTTAGTCACCAATTGTTTGCGGTATAAATACTCACCTTTTACTACACCCGTCATACTGTTATCGGGGTCAAAAACAAATGCAAAACCAGTAGTGGCGGAGTCAAGCAGATCTTTGCCGAGGGTGCCGTTTTTGTAAGGGATATTACTCAGCCCGGCAATGGTAGGCATAACATCAACCTGTGAGCTGATGTTATGGATCCGTTGCGGCGCCAGTAAACCAGGGGCATAAAACAACAGGGGCACATGCATGGTATTTAACCGTTGGGCTGTCCAGGCATGAGGGAACAACCCATCTGCATTACCAACAATACCATGGTCACCCACAAAAACAAATACTGTGTTATTATAATACTTTTCTTTACGGGCGGCCTCTATGAATTTGCGGTAACCAAAATCAGTATAGCGGAAGGCGTTCATTTCATCGTTCGACTCAAATCCGAATTTGGTCAATGAATCGTACGGATACTGCGCCTTTTTAAATTCAGCCTGGTCTTCTTCCGGGATCGTATAAGGCCGGTGGTTATCGGCCGTTTGAATAATGGCGAAGAATGGCTTTTCCTGTTTGGCCAGTACCTTATTGGCCTCCAGGAACAGGTTCTTATCACTAATGCCCCACACATCGATCTTCTTTGCGGTATAATCATCCTGCTCGTACAAATGCAGGCTATCGATATTATTGGTCAGCACCCCCCGGATATTGGCCCAGCTGGTGCTACCGCCCAGAAAATAGAATTTATCGTAACCATTAAAATTATTGATGATGGTATGCTGATCTACCATGCTTGGATTGCGGCTGGCTGTTTTTGGCATTTCCACATCGGGCGTACCGGTAATGGTTGCCCATACACCACGGGCGGTGCCATAGGTAGGCGTAAAACAGCGGTCAAAGAAAACACCCTGGCGGCATAAACTGTCAAAGAAAGGCGTGGTGTTCAGCGGATTGCCAAACATGGAACTTTTGTAGGCGCTGAAAGATTCGCAGATCACCAGCACAATATTGGGCCGTGAGGTAAGCGCACCTGGCCGCGGCGCCACCATGCGGGCAAAACTCAACGGATCGGTTGACGGCGTAAAATGTAAATTGTTGCCGATCACCGGGGCCAGTTCCTTTACTTTCTTTTCATCATAACTGCTATGTCTGAATTTCAGCGTGCTGAAAAAACTTTCAAAGGGGTTCAACGCCAGACCGGCTTTATAATCGCCTCCCAGTGCAAAAGCATCGCTCCAGCGTAACGGGTATTGAGCCAACCGGCCAAAAATGAAAAACCCGCACACTAAAAAGCTTCCGATAAAGAAAATGATGCGGCTGCGTTTTGTTCCGGTATAAGTTTGTTTACTCACCGATCTGTGCATGCGGTTGAATATCCATATCAACAGGGCTGCCATCAGCAATATGCCCAGTACCAGGCGTACAATAGGATACGATTGCCATACCATGCCCATGGAGATCTTTGCATCTTCCAGGTAATTCAGGGCGCTGGCATTCAGGCGTTGCTCCAGGTAGGCATAATGGGCAAAGTCTACCGCAAAGAAAAAAAGCGCGAATACGACGGCAATGCCGAGGATCGTCATCCAGAACTTTTTACCCCGTTTACTGGTAAAAGGGTGCAAGGCCGGAATGCTGCCCAAAATGAGCATAGGCACCAACAATATGGAGATCATTCTTAAATCGTACCGGAGACCCAGGAAAAAAGCGCCGCCCAATTGGCCAAGGCCATAACTTTGCTGGTTACTAAAAAAATATAACCCAAGCCTCATGAACGTGAATAAAGCAAGGAAAATCAATCCAGTCCAAAAGATCCAACGGGTCAGTTTAGGAATATTCGACATATGTAGTGAAATAAGAAAATAAGGCGTAAAATTATAGTTTTTTATTTTTGTAATTATGATTGTTGATCCACCCGCCTGCCTCTTAACATTCTGGCAACTAATTCAGCCCGTTGATACCTGGCTTATTACCCATATCAACCAGGACTGGGGCAACTCGTTTTTCGACACGGTTTTACCTTTTGTGAGGGAAACATTAACATGGGTTCCCCTGTATTTGTTCCTTTTATTGTTTGTAACAACCAATTTCGGCATAAAAGGTTGGTGGTGGGTTATGGGCGTTGTGCTATGCGCGGCCCTGAGCGACCTCATCAGCAGCCAGGTAATAAAACAAGTTATCTGGCGCACAAGACCATGCCGCGACGAAGCGCTTGGACCTCAATTGCGGTTTTTTATAAATTATTGTCCGGGCAGCTCCAGCTTTACCTCGTCCCATGCTACCAATCATTTTGCCCAGGCCATGTTCTTTTTTGCCACCTTACGGCCTGTAATGGGCAAATGGGCCAATCTTTTCTTCGTTTGGGCGTTTATTATCGCTTATCCCCAGGTTTATGTGTGTGTGCATTACCCTTTTGATGTATTTTGCGGAGCGCTCCTGGGTTGCGGAATAGGTCTTGTGTTAAGCAAACTATTTCATAAGCGAATAGGAATGCTTACAGTATCTTAGTTAAACCAAACCACCCGGCTAATGGAAATTTTTATATTATTGGCGTTGATCTTTTTGAATGGTTTATTTGTAATGTCGGAAATAGCCCTGGTATCGGTTCGAAAATCCCGGTTGGAAAACATGGCCAACAAAGGCGACGAAACCGCCCGCAAGGCCCTGGACCTGGCTAATAACCCGGAATTGTTTTTATCGGCGGCACAGATCGGGATTACCCTGATTGCCATCCTTACGGGTGTGTACTCAGGCGAACGTTTCGGCAAGTACCTGGAACCTTCTCTTCAAAAAATTGAGATCATCCAACCCTACGCCCAGCCTATTTCCACTACTATCATTGTCATTATCGTTACTTTTCTTTCAATAGTATTTGGTGAATTGATTCCTAAACGGATTGGCCTGATAAAAGCCGAAAAAATTGCCCGCATTGTGGCCCTGCCGGTGTTGTATTTTTCCAAAGCTACCCATCCCTTTGTGTGGCTGCTGAATAAAACCAGCAACCTGTTCCTGAAGATCCTGAACGTTAAATCAACGGCAGACAACAACGTTACGGAAGAGGAAATTAAAGCCATCATCAGCGAAGGCACCGAACAGGGCGCTATTGAGGAAGTAGAACAGGAGATCATTGAGCGGGTATTCCACCTCAGCGATCGCAACATCACTTCGTTAATGACCCACCGAAGTGATATCATCTGGTTCGACCTGAACGATACCGAAGATTCCATTCGCGGCAAGATCATCGATGAGCCGCACTCAGTTTATCCCATTTGTGATAAAGACCTCGATAATATCAAAGGCATTGTGAGCTTAAAAGACCTGTACGTTACCAACGATTTCCTGGCTTTTAAGTCAATTATGAAACCGGCCCTTTTTGTACCGGAGAATATTACGGCATACCGCCTGCTGGAACGGTTTAAACAACAGCGGGTACCCTCCTGCTTTATTGTTGATGAATATGGCAGCCTGCAGGGAATGATCACCTTAAACGACATCTTAACGGCCCTGGTTGGTGAAATGCCGCAGCCAGACGATGATGATTACGAAATTGTAAAACGCAAAGACGGGTCGTACCTGGTTGATGCGCAAATACCTTTCTATAATTTTCTGAGCCACTTTTACAAAGCTGAATGGATGAGTGAAGTGGAACAGGAGTTTGATACCCTGGCGGGGTTCATCCTGCACCAGCTCGAACGCATTCCGCACATCGGCGATACCATGGAGTGGAAGGGTTTTCAGTTCGAGATCATTGATATGGATGCGCAGCGGATAGACAAGGTGTTGGTTACTGCTTCGGAAGATATATTGGAGGATATGGAGGATGGGCCGGAGGAAGATGAGGTTGGTTGATCAGTTGACGAGTTGACCAGTTAACAAGTTGACGGGTTAACAAGGGATTGAAGTGAGGCATTTTCGTTGAGAAGGGAAAGGTTGATAGAGTTGACGAGGTTGATAGTGTTGATAAAGGAGCCGGGAGACAAGAAAGAAGCTTTCAGCATAGAAGTTGCTTTGCCGCGTCGCGGCATTTCTGCCTTCTGCCCTCTGCCTTTTACTTAAAATTGAAAAGAAGCTTCCTTTTCGGGATAATTCAATCTTGTACTTTTGCGGCTTCCACCTACCGTCACATGCATCAGATTCATTTGTTTATCGTATGATTCATACAGGATGGAATTCACCACGTCGATCTTTTTAGGCGCCGTGGTAGCATTATCCACTTAAAAATAACCCCATACAGCATCGTTATCTTTTTCAAACCGAACAAAACTCAGCGTTACTGCCTTATTATCCAGCTTTAACAGCAAATGGGTTTTAATGTATTCATTCACCAGTTTGTCGTTCTCCTTCTTATTGGCAGGAGCAGAAAGATCAACTTTGGCGTGGTATACATTTGCCAGCGTTTTCTCAAAATCGTCAGTAAAGATCTTACAGCTTATTTCAAGGTCTTTGTCAGCGGCATTGTAATTCATTTCAGTAACACTTACAAACAACGGATGGCGTGCCAGGGAATTGGCCGGCGCGCCGGAATGACTGCTAAAAGTTGCTAAAGCCGGGAACAACCATTTAAATAGTAGTATTACCATTAAACATGAAAATTTTAAGGTTACAAATCTCTTAATTATTTTAACACCTTCACGGCAATATGCAGGATTTCACAATTTATTTTAGACTGGGAACAGACCACATTCTTACCCCCGATGCGCTGGATCACATCCTGTTCGTAACTGCTTTGTGTCTGCGTTATTTGTGGCAGGACTGGAAAAAAGTAGTGGTGCTGGTGACGGCCTTTACCATCGGTCATTCATTAACGCTGGCGCTGAGCGCGCTGGATTATATTCATGTAAACACCAGTTGGATCGAGTTCCTGATACCGCTTACGATTGTGGCCACCTGTGTTAACAACCTGGTTCAACACAAGGCCGAACAACAAAAGCGGTTACCGGTGATCTACTTCTTTGCCCTGTTCTTCGGCTTAATACACGGGCTGGCCTTTGCAGGAACGCTCCTGAGCCTGGAAGGCAAAGAGGGCATCATTGGGCGCTTACTGGCCTTTAACATTGGCATAGAAGCCGCACAGTTACTTATTGTGCTTCTCGTGCTGCTGTTATCATTTTTACTAGTGCGATTACTTAAATTATCAAGAATGGTATGGTTGCGAGGTGCATCTGCCTTAATTTTGGTGATTTCACTCTTTTGGGCGTATCAAAGATTCCCATTTCATAAAAACTACCATGATGAATCAGAAAAAACAGTTCTTGTTTCTGGCGTTTGCTGTAGCGGCACTGTATAATGGCGCACAAGGCCAGAACATACAGAACAACCCGGGTTCCAACCACGGAAATAAATTCGAACAGTTGGGCACCATACTGCCAACACCCAACGAATACCGCACTGCCAGTGGTGCGCCCGGTCCTAAGTACTGGCAGCAAAAATGCGATTACGATATCAAGTGCGAACTTGATGAAACCAACCTGAAACTGACCGGCAGCGAGACCGTTTCTTATTTTAACAACTCACCCAATACGCTTACGTATTTGTGGTTACAGCTGGATGAGAACGAGCACAGTTCAACCAAAAACGCCAATTACCAAACCGGCAGCGCCATGCCCCCAAAACTGGATGCAGCCATGGTAGACCGCTATGAAGAAGGTAATTCAGACAATGGTTATGGCTGTAACATTGTAAAGATCACCGATGCATTGGGCGCCCCGCTCAAATACACCATCAACAAAACCATGATGCGTGTTGAATTACCAACGGCTTTAAAACCCGGACAAAAATTCACCTTCAACATTAACTGGAATTACAAGATCGCCGACCGCTTTACCTATGGTGGCCGTGGTGGTTATGAATTTTTTCCTGAAGATGGCAATTACCTGTTCACTATTACCCAGTGGTATCCCCGCTTGTGCGTATACAGCGATTTCCAGGGCTGGCAGAACCACCAGTTCACCGGTCGTGGTGAGTTTGCGTTAACCTTTGGCAACTTTAAAGTGCAAATGACCGTGCCGGCCGACCATATGGTAGGCGCAACCGGCGAATGCCAGAACTATGCACAAGTGTTAACGCCCACGCAAATGGCCCGTTATACAAAGGCACAAACAGCTAAAGAACCCGTTCAAATAGTAACCCTGGAGGAAGCTAAAAAAGCGGAGGCCACCAAAAGCAAAACAAAGAAGACCTGGATCTTCAAAGCTGATAATGTGCGCGACTTTGCCTGGACCTCTTCCCGCAGATTTGTATGGGATGCCATGCCAGCGGTTGTAGAAAGCAAAAAGGTGATGTGTATGAGCTTTTATGGCAAGGAAGCCTATGGCCTGTACAGCAAGTTCTCAACCAAAGCTGTTGCCCATACGATCAAAACCTATAGCAAATTCACCATCCCCTACCCTTACCCGGTAGCGCAAAGTATTGAAGCAGCCAATGGGATGGAATACCCCATGATCTGCTTCAACTATGGCCGTACCGATAAGGATGGCACGTACAGCGAAGCCACCAAATACGGTATGCTGGGTGTTATCATTCATGAAGTGGGTCACAACTTCTTCCCCATGATCATTAACAGCGATGAGCGTCAATGGAGCTGGATGGATGAAGGCCTGAACTCATTTGTAGAATACCTGACTGAAGAATTATACGATAATAAATTCCCTATTCGCGGAAAAGGACCAGCCTGGGCCATTGTTGATTACATGAAACTGCCAAAAGACAAGCTGGAACCTATTATGTCGAACTCAGAGAACATCATTGGCTTTGGTCCCAATGCGTATACCAAACCAGCTACCGGGTTGAATATGCTGCGCGAAACCATTATGGGCCGCGAACTGTTTGACTATGCCTTTAAAGAATATGCACGCCGCTGGGCATTTAAACATCCCGAACCAGCCGACTTCTTCCGTACTATGGAAGATGCATCCGGCGAAGACCTGGACTGGTTCTGGCGCGGCTGGTTCTTTGGAACCGATGCCTGCGATATTGCCATCGACTCCGTGAAATCCTTCAAGGTTGATCCCAATGGTACCATAGCAGGCGATGCCGTTGCTGATAAAGTTGTAGATAAACCCATGGTTACTGCCTTTGATGATATCTCAAAACAACGTAACCGGGAAGACAAGAGCATTCACTTCCTGACCGATCAGGATACTACTTTGCACGATTTCTACTGGCGATATGACCGTGGACTAGAACAAGTTGATACCACCGCCTTCCAGGTTACTGTACCTGCCACTGCCGAAGCGGTGGATGATGCTACCAAACAAAAAGTAGCCGGTAAATATTTCTATCAGGTAGGCTTAAGCAACAAAGGTGGTTTGGTAATGCCTGTAATTTTAGAATGGACGTTTAAAGATGGCAGCAAACAGGTAGACCGCATTCCTGCGCAGGTTTGGCGTCATAATGAGAACAGTGTAAACAAGCTGTTCATTAAAGACAAAGAAGTGGCTTCCATTAAACTGGATCCCATGCGTGAAACGGCTGATATCGATGAATCGAACAACAGCTGGGGCACCATGCCAACGCCTTCAAAGTTTTCTATATTTAAAGCAAAACAACAACCGCGCGGACAATCAACAGGGGTAACACCTATGCAAAAAGCGCAGGAGAAGAAAAAAGGATTTTAAATAACAGGTTCATATACAGATCGTCCCGACCTTGTCGGGACGATTTTTTTTGCGCTCTATTTAGCACAGCTTATCAAGAATATACCTACCTGATGGTAAACCCTTATGGGGATAAATTGATGATTGCACATTAGTACTTAATACATTATTTTTGCCACACCTGAAATTAAAATCCGGAGGTGCTTCTTAATCTGGGTTTTTCTTTCTAATATAGCACTCCATTCCTTTGAATTTCCACCGTTTTAAGGCTCCAATCTCCCAATAGCAATCTGTTATTTGTACCATTATCCCTTATTGATGCTGTAGGTCATGATGTTCCTTCCTTTTTTTGTTATTACATCAGCCAATCCCTTTGAAATGACTCCACTCCAATTTCTATGTTCCTGATATAGCTTATATCTAAAGACAATATATACTTATGAAGCAGTTTACCTCTACACTCTTAATGCTATTCACATGCGTGTACCTGTACGCACAACCGGGTACACTTTATACCGGTTTCAATCCAACGGGTACCCCTGGTTATACGATCAATGATATTGATGGTCAAGGTGATTTTACAAAAGGAATGGCAATAAAGTCCAGCGATGGCAGTATTTATGTAACAGGTTGGATCCAAGGCGCCTCTGACGACTCCCTTTTCATCTCTCACTATTTGAATAATGGCACGTTAGACCTGGCATTTGGCGGTAATGGTACCGTAAGATACCGGTTTAGTACATTGACCACACATAGTAATGCCATTGGGTTGCAAAGCGACGGTACTGTAGTAGTGGCCGGTTGGACCTACGCAAGCGACCATGACTTTTTTGTTGCCCGTTTTGATGGAACTTCCGGTGCACTAAAGAGTACGGTAAATACGGATTTTGGTGGTATTGATGAAGTGAATGCACTGATCATTCAAAGTGATGATAAAATAGTAGTGGCCGGGTTTGGCACCGCCAGCAGTTCAGTAGATCAGGACATGATAATAGCCCGTTATACAGCTGACGGCAGCATGCTTGATAATACATTTAATCCCTCGCCCGCACTCACACCTGGATACATTGTACAGAACATCACGGGGGCAGATGTCGCTAAAGCCATAGCCATCGACAAAACTTCCAGCGATATTATAGTAGCCGGTACAAGTAATTCGGGAAATGCCAATTCGGATTTTGCCATTCTTCGGCTTACCTCCACAGGTGGGTTTGTAAACAGCTTTGATTTTGATGGAATAAAAACCCAGAATATTATTAATAGCAATCATGATGAAGGAAATGCAGTGGCCATTGACGCCAATGGTAACATAGTAGTGGCGGGCACTACTTCCACCGGAGGAAATCCGGATATTGCGCTTATCCGTCTCTCTGCCGCAGGCGTGCTGGATCCCGGATTTAACACCACAGGCACCCCAGGTATTGTGGTCACCGATGTTGCTACCTTTCATAGCAACGAAGGTGTTAGCAGCGTAGCTATTCAAAACGACAATAAAATAGTTGTAGGCGGCGGAACAGACGGCAGTGGCGGCCCCACTTTCGATTTTATGCTGGTACGCTATATTGGCACAGGCGTTAATGCAGGCACGCTTGATGGTAATTTTGGGGCTGGCCTTAATGGTATAGCTACCGGCTCAATAGGCGCCAACGTAACCCCGACAGCCATGCTATTATCAGGAAACAAAATATATGCAGTCGCTAACACTCAAAGCACCCCCAATGTAGTGCTGGCTGTATTTAATAACGATGCGGTTGCGTTGCCATTGGTATTGTCATCTTTCTATGCGCAAAAGCAAACCAACAAAGTAGTATTGCAATGGCAAACCAGCAGCGAAGAAGGCGTTAAACAATTTGTGATCGAGCGCAGCACCGATGGTAAAACTTACAAGTCCATTGGCCAGGTAGCAGCTTCCGGAAACGGCAGCCTTACCAAAAATTACTCATTTGCCGATCAGAGCCCTTATATGTCAACCAGCAACTATTACCGGTTGAACATGCAGGATATAGATGGCGCCATCAAATACAGCAAAATACTCATCATTAAATTCGATGGTCAGTTAACCACCAGCATGGCGGTATTCCCTAACCCCACCAGAGATTTACTGCAGGTTCAACTGCCCGATGGTATGAACGGCTCAGTGGGTTTACAGGTGTTTGACCTGAACGGCCGCCTGGTGAAATTCACCCACCTGGCTTCTGATGGCAGTGCGCTTAACACCACTGTAGATGTGAGCACACTTGTAAGTGGTATGTACATCCTGAAAGCACAAGCCGGCAATGTTACATTGACCAGCCGCTTCATCAAGAAATAGGCAATTGACAACAGGCAATTAGCAAGCTAACAACAGCTCCTTATAATGAAAAAGCCCCGGGTAAATCCGGGGCTTTTCTTATATCTGTATTTTTGAATTTCATTTTCACATTTGTTTATTACCCACCCACGCTTCCATCTTTATACCTCACCTTCTTCTTACCCGAATTCTTCTTTTCAAACTCTACCACTTCCTTTGGTTTGGCTACCGCTTTCTTTTCTGTGGCTACCGGGGCTTTGGCTGCTTCTTCCAGTTTTCCCAGTGTATATACTTCAGAGCGTACTACCTGGCCGGTGACGGGATCATAATATTTCCATACCCCGTGTTTAATAGCCGCGCCTTCATTTTTTACGATCACGGTGCGGTAGGTATCAAATTTATCGGGGTCTTCAATTTCCAGTGTATCATATTCTTTATCGGGGTTCAGCGCCTTCCAGCTTTGTTCAAGCTTCAACTGGCCATCTTTGGTAAAATAGCGGCAAACGCTGTCCTTCAGCCCCCATTTATAGTATTCTATGCCTACCAGGTCGCCCATGAGGGAATATAAACGCCACTCTCCTTCCTTCCGGTCCTTTTCGAACCAGCCTTCCTCTTCATACCCGGCTTCGCCGCGTACATTATCGTAATGTATTTTCCAGGGCCCCCATTTACGGTTAATTTTATCAATCCGGTTCAGGGTATCGCCTGATGAAGTAAGTTTATAGCTTTTCCATTGGGCAAAGCTGCTCATAGAACTCAACACGAACACAAATAAGATCAAACGCATGATAACAGATTTCATAATGGTAATAACCCGCAATAATAACGCCAACCCTGGCTTTTTCATTGTCATGGTTCAACACCCGGTGCCGGCAGCTGTTACCTGCCGAGCGCTTTTTTATGAACGGGGTCATAAGCTATAACAATGACGTCTGCCTGCCTGCCCGTATAAGGTTCATTATCTTTGCCATAGGCCATAATTATTGAAGCCATTACTTTTGTAAAAACAGGCTTTCCTTTGATGGTAGTGGGTTTCATGGTGGCCAGTTTACCTGCAACACGTAAAACTTCCTTTTCAACCGCAGTATTGGTTACCGAGTCGCACCAGGTCTTCGTTACCTTGCCGGCTGTATCGACTATTAAAAAGAGGTTGCAGGTCCCTAATTCCATTCCCGATCCATCCGCTGCCATTGGAACACGAAGGTTCCTGTTAAAGAACCGCGTCAGGGCACCGAACTGGCCATTGGTTTGGCCATCATATTTAAAGAATGTGGTATCCCCCGAAATGGTGCCGTTCTTCGAAAATGAGGTGGTTATAGTACGCGTTTTACGGGCAGATTGCGCCCCGGCGTGCATCGTTAACAGCAGTATTGTGCTGAATAGTATAAGGTGTCTCATTCTTAAATTTAACCATTTTTTCAATGGGGTTCTTATGAAAAAGACAACAAATGTAACAGCGTAATTGTCTGTTTGTATCAGTGTTATTTCGTGGTCAGGAATTGCAGTGCCAGCTCATAGCCTTTCAACCCGAGCCCGATGATGCTGCCAGCCGATTTACCTGAAACGTGTGACAGTTTACGGAATTCCTCACGTGCATGTACATTGGAGATATGTACTTCCACTACCGGAGTTTTTATGCTCGCTATGGCGTCGCCGATAGCTACGGAAGTGTGGGTATAACCACCGGGGTTCATGATAATGCCATCGTAATCAAAACCAACCCGCTGTAATTCATTGATCAGCTCGCCTTCCACATTACTCTGGTAGTAATGGATCTCTACCTGGGGGTACTTGCTTTTCAATGTAGCCAGGTAATCGTCGAAGGAAGTGCTGCCGTAAATGCCGGGTTCGCGTTTTCCTAACAGGTTCAGGTTTGGACCGTTAATGATAGCTATTTTCATGCTTAATAATAATAAAAAAAGGTGAGCCACTCTCAAAGAGTGACCCACCTTTTGCCTTTTATATTAGTTCATATGCTCTTTGATCAAATTGATGAAGTCATCGAACAGGTAACGGCTGTCGTGCGGACCAGGCGTGCTTTCGGGGTGGTATTGAACCGAAAAAGCCGGTTGATCTTTCATTCTGATGCCTTCGATAGAATCATCGTTCAGGTTCACGTGGGTGATCTCGATGTTTTTAGCCTTCTTTACAGACTCAGGATCAACACCAAAGCCATGATTTTGCGTAGTTACCTCACATTTGCCGGTAAGCAGGTTCTTAACCGGGTGGTTGAGGCCACGGTGACCATGGTGCATTTTATACGTATTGATGTCATTAGCCAGGGCTATTAACTGGTGGCCCAGGCAAATACCAAAGGTAGGTACTTTTTCTTTCAGCACATCCTTTACGGTGATGATGGCGTAATCCATCGCTGCAGGGTCGCCAGGACCGTTGGAGATGAAATAACCATTGGGTGCAAAGGCTTTCAGCTCGCTGATAGGCGTTTTGGCAGGAAATACCTTTACATAGGCGCCCCGCTCCACCATGCAGGTAAGAATGTGTTGTTTGGTGCCGAAATCGAGCACCGCAATCTTAACCGGTGAGTTGGGATCGCCGAGGGTATATGGCTTGGTGGTGCTTACCACGCTGGCGAGTTCCAGGCCGTCCATGTTGGGCGTTTTTGCGAGTTCTTTCTTCAACTGCTCAACATCGGTTATTTCAGATGAGATGATGCAGTTCATGGCGCCTTTTGTGCGCACGTGCGTTACCAGGGCGCGGGTATCAACCCCTTCAATGCACACGATATTGTTTTTGATCAGGTATTGATCAAGTGATTCAGTAGCCTGTTTACGGCTGTATTGTTCTTCCAGGTTGCGACCGATCATTCCGCGGATCTTCACACTATCAGATTCAACATCAGTGTCTTTTGTTCCATAGTTACCTACGTGCACATTGTTCATAATAACAACCTGCCCATAATAACTGGGATCAGTAAATACTTCCTGGTAACCGGTCATCCCGGTATTAAAACAAATTTCACCAGTTGTAGTGCCTATTTTTCCAAAGGCTTTACCATAATGAATGGTGCCATCTTCCAATAACAAAACAGCGGGTTTTTGTAGCGTATTCGACATCTTACTATAAAAAAATTTTGCAAAAATAACACAATAATTAACGTACCAGTTCAATTTCTTGTTCACAGGATATTAAATATTCGAAGCCAAATTCCGGCAAGGCAAAAAAAAAGCAAGACTAATAAAAGTCTTGCTCCTTTATAAAAACCAATTCGGTCATTTTTACTTTGCTGCTTTTTTTGCTGGTTTTTCTTCTGTTGCTTCAGCGGCAGGAGCGGCAGCTGTGTCATCAGCCTTTTTACGGGCACTTCCACCACGACGGGTTCTCTTCGCAGCTTCTTTAACTTCGCCTTTTCCTTTTCCGTAGATCTCGTTGAAGTCAACCAGTTCAATCATAGCTGTTTCAGCATTATCACCCAAGCGGATACCCAGCTTAATGATGCGGGTATAACCACCAGGACGGCCACCAACTTTCTCGGCGATAGCGCCAAACAGTTCGGTAACTGCCTCTTTATTTTGCAGGTAGCTGAACACTACACGACGATTGTGCGTCGTATTATCTTTAGCCTTTGTTACCAGCGGCTCGATAAATGTGCGCAGTGCTTTTGCTTTTGCCAATGTGGTATTGATACGCTTGTGCTTAATCAGTTCACTAGCCAGGTTCTTCAGTAACGCCTTCCGGTGGGAGGCCGTTCTGCCCAGGTTGTTAATTTTGTCGCCGTGACGCATGACGTTGTTGTTTTATCGACTGTACCGTGTCAGGAATTACAGTCTACATTATAAATATACTAGAGTTCTTCTTTGTCTAAGCCCAACTTGCTTAAGTCCATACCAAAGTGCAAACCTCTTTCAGCCAGTACCTGCTCAATTTCAGCAAGTGACTTCTGACCGAAGTTTCTGAACTTCATCAGATCTTCCTGTTCGTATTGAACCAGCTCGCTCAAACTGTTGATCTTTGCAGCTTTCAAACAGTTGAAAGCGCGTACAGACAGATCGAGGTCTTCGAGTGGGGTTTTGAGTATTTTGCGCAGTTGCAGCATTTGCTCATCCACCACATCCTCTTTCTTATCTTCTTTGTTATCGAAAGTGATGTTCTCGTCAGTGATGATCATCAGGTGCTGGATCAGGATCCGGCTGGCTTGTTTCACCGCTTCTTCAGGGTGAATGGTGCCATCGGTAGAAACATCCAT
>Ga0136846_1222210_pt1 | contig 24322 bp, 17 predicted proteins | sample HopSoiMetagenom2_FD_96841 | JGI IMG/M metagenome (GOLD analysis project Ga0136846, IMG submission 96841) | Grasslands soil microbial communities from Hopland, California, USA - 2 Assembly 2016 (version 4) | ecosystem: Environmental > Terrestrial > Soil > Grasslands | place: USA: Hopland... | reverse complement strand
GATGAGCAACACAAGGATCGTACGGCGCATTCGAGGGAACCCCAGAGCAGAAAGTCGATTCGAATGCATGTGTGCAATCCGCTCGCCAAATCTGAAAGCCGTGGGGATTGGGCACCCCTTTCGGTATGGCATGAGAAAAGGAATTCCACTTCGGAAAATGATTACCACTCATCGATGCACACGATAGACGCTAAGATGTCCGTAATACGGATCTTCGATGTTGCGTACAACATCGCTTCGAGCCTCGATATCCTTCATCTGCTGGTTTAACTCCTCATAGAAGCTGTCTCGATCATCGCCGAGCTGCATCATGCGATCGCCCGCGATGAAGTAGCGGACGTGAAACCGCTTCTCTGCATCAATCGGCCAGGTCCGCTCATATGAAATATAGGGCTGGTCGTGGAACGCGAGCCAAAAAGTAATTGTTCCGTAAACTGCTTCTCCATCGGGCACCGCGTTCAGCAACTCTGACGCAAGTACGTAGTAGTTTGCTTTCCGTGCGGCCGCAAGAAGCGTGATATTCCCAGCAAATTGGGCAACAACTACCATCCCCGCGCCCACCATCATGAGTCGACGCAAATGCCGATGATGCAGCGTGGCGGCTATAGCTGCCCCGACAACAAGTGCGGTAACGGGACTTAAAAGCGTGAGATAGCGGGAAGACTTGTTTACCGTGTAAATAAACCAAAGAAGAGAAGGAACAGTCAGCACCAGCGCAAGATAAAACCAGCGCGCACGACACCTCCAGAGAACCCATCCCGAAAACAGAAGGAAGAGAGGAATGGGAAGCCGAATAGGCAGAGAGCCTAGAAGATGTCCAGGCAGAAGATGTAGTCCTAAAACGTCTGAGTAACGCCGTCCCTCTTGTAAAAACTTCTCCAACAGCGAGGCCGTCGCGGCGCGGCTTAGAAACTCAGCGCGAAAGCCCTCCACTCCGCGAGGCGTGGTGAATACCCATACGGCATAAGGCATGAGGCCACATGTAAAACCGGCGCTGTAAAGTATCGTTCCCCGCAGGGGGAATTTGCCGTTCGAATAGTCGATCCAAGAGAGCAAAAGAACGGAAGAAACAATATAGCCCAGCAGCGTGATGTGGAACATCGTCCCGATGGCCGCCACGAGACCCGCAGCGGCAACAAGAACGGGCAGCGAGGACCGGTAGTAGCGATCAACCAGGAGGAGGGAGAGCAGGGCGAACAGAATGGTGAACGCTTCAGGTCTCGCTGTGCGCGAGCTAAGAATGAGCAGGTTATCTGTGCCAATAAGAAGACCAGTGAAGAGCGCAACATGCCGTCCGAACCATCTGCGGGCAAGGAGATAGGTCAGAAGGACGGTGAAAAGTCCCGCAAGGACTGATCCCAGACGTGCCGCAACCTGGCCAATGCCGAACGTTTTAAATGCCGCAGCGATTACCAGCGCCGTGCCAGGAGGACGGGCATCGACGTGGTTTTCAATATCGTTCGGACCAATGGCTGGATCTTTCAGTCCTTCCCCAAGTGCAAGAGACAAGCCTGGCCCTGCATACCAGCTTTCATCCGTGACCCAGCGATAGGACAAATAAGGAAGAACTTGAAGAACGAACAGAGCGCAAACGATCAATAGTACCCAACGGGGCGACAGCCGACGGATGAATGCGAAAGGAGCCGGGCGCGCAACTGCAACTGTTTCCGTCTGAAGGACCGTAGCGGTAAATAAACGATTAGACTCGGCATTGGAGAAGGAGCTTGCGAGATCATGCAGTAGCATAACTAAGGAGCAGTCTTGCAAGCCATGGGCCTAATCGTAACGTTGCTCTACATCTTGACCGCTTATCTCAGCCCTCCCGCGGTTTTTGGTCCGCTTGCAGCTTTTCATCTCGAGTTCATCTTGGCGGTGATCGCTCTTCTCGTATCCATACCTTCTTTACCGCGTGATCTTTTTAAGCAGCCACAGATGCTTGCAATTGTGGGCATGCTATTCGCTGTTTTCATGTCGCGGCTCTTTACTGGGTGGTTTGGGTCTGCGCCGCGCGGCGTTATGGAGTTCCTGCCAGATGTTTTTGTGTATGTCCTGATCGTGACGCATTGCCGCGGCAAACGAAGCCTGCAGCTCGTAACGCTTACCCTCTTCCTCGCCAGTTGTTACGTCATCGCTCGAGGCGCATTGGCAGTTCATGCGCACGATGCGCACAGCCCTTATATATATAGTCAGGGCATTGGAAATGAAGACTACATTCTGAGGATCCGCGGGCTCTCGATCATTGGAGACCCCAATGATTTTGCGCAGGTTCTTGTGAGTCTGGTGCCCTGTATGTTTTTCTTCGCGCATCCGGGGCGGCGGTTCCGGAACATGATGATTCTTGCGCCGGCGATTGCTGTTTTGATCGCAGGCCTCTACCTCACTCACTCAAGAGGAGCCATGTTGGCTCTGGTCGTGGTCATGGTGCTGGCTTTCCGCCGGAAGATCGGGACGATTCCGGCGGCCATTCTAGGCGGAGGAGCTTTTGCCGCGGCTACTGCGTTGAGCTGGTCGGGAGGACGTCAAATTTCGATGGAAGCCGGTGCCGATCGCATGGATGCGTGGGCCACCGGACTCGAGCTCTTCAAGTCGCATCCTCTTTTCGGAGTGGGATTCAAACGCTTTACCGATTACAACTACATCACCGCACACAATTCCATCGTAGTATGCGCGGCGGAGCTCGGAATCATTGGGTTCTATTTCTGGGTGCTCTTTCTGGTTACCAGCGTTCGCCGTGGTCTCAGCGTTAGCTGCGGCTCTATAGAGAATGCGGAGCCGCAGGTCACCGAGCCAACCCCCTATTGGATGGCGACTTTGCAGAGAGGGCCTTCTCCTTCGCTCGCCAATCCTTCCCATTCTCGGGCAACTACTGTTTTGGAATCGCCTCGTCCCGAGCGAGCGGCTTTCGATGTCTCCGAGCCTGAGATTAGAAGGCTTGCCGGGTTTATTCTGATAGCCCTGGCGGGCTTTCTTGTCGCGGGCTGGTTTCTGTCGCGAGCCTATGTCATGTGGCTCTTCATCTATGGCGGCATGATGCAGTCGGTATTGCAGATGGGACAGGCCAAAGGGATCTCCTACAAGATTGATCCGTTGCCCCGTCTATTGCGTATCTCTGCAGTCGCTGCCGCAAGCTTGCTAGTGATTGTTTACGTCATCCTTCGGGTCCGCTGAGAGCAAGTGCAAAAAATTGCACATGACTCCACGAAAGTTGTGGAATTCACTTCCACAAAGTTCTAAAAATTTTCCACTTTCGATGCTAAGTTGAGGACATCGACAATGCCGGTGTCTCCAGCGTTCGTTGCTGTGACCTCTGGAAGGTGGATCATGCGGAACTATCGTAATTTCGTTGTCTTTGCACTCACTGCTATGGCTGTTTTGCACTGCGATGCGGAAAACCGTTTCTGCCTGGGCGGCGAAACCGACCATCTTACGGTCTCCGAGAGGAAAAGCTGCGCAGAGCAGATGCAAGTTGCGCGTACGCTCGTCGCAAGATATTCCCGTGTGGACAATTGGCACTTCGTCCTTGTATGCGGAGAGTCGAATTGGGCCGAATACAGCGAGTTTTCCCGCAACGATCCTAAAGCTTTGCTGCGGGTTGTGGCTGACACGACTCTCAACGACCGTACGACGTATTTGCGCGGTGATATGCTCACCACGAAGGATGCGTCTTTGTTAGACTCCCGCATGTTGACGGCGCTCACAGAGCTAGGATCGGATCGCGTTGCCTCTGTGGAGCCTTCCCCTAAGAGATCAGCCGCAGGCCGGTAGTTTCGGTGCCGACGGTCGTACTCCATAAAGAAGCGTATGAATAACCTCATCGGCCGGCAGTGGCGGGCTGTAAAGGTTACCTTGCGCCAGTCTTATTCCCTGACGGATAAGGCTCAAGTGGTGCTCAATCGTTTCAACCCGCTCAATACAGATAGCCAATGACGGAAATTGGCCTTGAGTGCGGGCAATGATCTCAGGCGGAAGCATGGGCTGATACTTCGCCCTACGAGGCTCATACGCCAGCTTGAGCATGTCAACAGCATGATGCGAGATCACATCCAGCAGAGCGTTTCCTTCGCTCGGATGGGAGAGCGCAATGCGGATTCCTATCTTTCTCAGACTTTCGGTGAACTGGCCGGTACGCGATAAATCCAGCATGTCCGGAGGGAGCTCAAACTGCAAATTGCCTGGTTCGGTGAGTGTATCCGCCAGCAGGTCGATAATGTTTTCAAAGAAAAGCTCATCTGCTAGTTCGATATAGCTAAGATTGATGCTCAATACTGTATCTCGGAATTGAATCAACTGTTGCCATTCCTTCAACTGTAGACAGGCAGCTCGTATCACGAGTTGCCCAAGTGGAACAATGAGGCCACTCTTCTCCGCCAGAGGTAGGAATTGCGATGGTTTGAGCAAGCCACGTTCCGGGTGCCGCCAGCGAACCAAGGTCTCGACCTGTACAACCCGGAAGGAGTTGATGTCGACGACAGGCTGGTAAAACAACTCTAACTCGCCTTGCTCGATGGCAGATGAGAGTGCATCTCTCTCTTTTTTTGCCGAGTCCCCCAGGGGGAGAATATCTGTTATTTGGATGGGCCCATCTGAAGAGGCATATTGATTTCCTCCGCCCCGTTTTGCACGATACATCGCCATATCGGCTTCCCGAATTACATCGTCGGCAACCTTATGACGTGGGTTCAGCTCGCATATCCCGATACTTACGCTGATCTCCAGCGAAACTCCGCCAACCAGAAAGGAGGTCTGAAGCTGATCGAGAATGCGCTTTGCGACTGAATGAGCGCCTTCACTTGTTTTGATATCGTCGAGCAGCACGGTGAACTCGTCGCCGCCCATGCGGCAAACGAAATCCTGGGGACGGCAGCAGGATTTCAATGCACGCGAGAACTCGACAAGCAAGGCATCGCCGATCTGGTGACCATGTAGGTCGTTGACCTCTTTGAAGCCGTCAAGGTCGAGATAGAGGAGCGCGCAACGATATTTACTGCGGGTATGGGTATGCTGAAGACTTCGTTCGAGATGCTCCAGAAAGAATGCTCTATTTTTCAGACCGGTCAAAGAGTCGTAAAAGGCCGTTTGTAAAAGCTTTCTCTCAAGCTCTTTGTGGCCCATGAGCTCTAAGAGCAGTTTCTCGTTCTGTTCCTCCGCCACCCGCGCTCGTACGAGTGTTTCTTCATACGCCTTCTGATCCCCGATGTCTCGCAAAATATGGATCCAATGGTGAATAGAGCCATTCTCGTCTTTGAGGGGAGAGAAGTTTAACTCGCCCCAGAATGCTGTACCGTCTTTACGCTTGCACTGAAGCTCGAGATTGTCAGGATGAGCGGACTGGTAAGCTCTTTGTATAGAAGCAAGGGCTTCGCTGTTGGCAGGAAGACTCCACAGCGAAGCTATAGGTTTCCCAATAATTTCTGCAGTAGAGTACTGACTGGCTGCAGTGAATGCGGGATTGACATATTGAACGCGGGGGCAATCGCTGGAGGCGTCCGTGATGACGACCGCATCCCGCGATGCTTCGACAACGGTTTCAAGAATCCGCAATCTCAGATCGACTGCGCTCTCATAGCGAGCTGTCTCTTCTTCAAACTGCTTAAGACGATGAAGTTTTAGCTGATCGATAAAGTTCACTGAAAAAGATCCTATAAAGTCGCACGGCGTTCTATTGTTGACCGGCTTTATCCGGCTCTGGTGGCGGTTAGAGTGTGAACTTTTTTTCCACCGCCTGAGGAAATGAATGCACATTGCTATTCAGGGGTTTGTTGCAATATGCGCAAAGTCTTCACAGGAATAGTCTTCGGGTGCTACATCTTCTATCTCGCGCAACCCGCAACGAAGTATGCATGCAAAGGGCCATGTGTCTCCACTTGAGTGGAACGATGATTGCTGTATTCAATCGGCACTGGAGGGATGCTGAAGTGAGATTCACCTGCAAGGCACTGTTATCCTTCGTCCTTATTGTGGAACCAGCAATTGGCCAGACTTCCATCAAGCTCCAGGCAAATGCTCCGCAGTATAACTTTCAGGTTTTAGCCGGCTCCGAGCGTCAGATCAGCGTCAGCATGACCGGCGGAAAGACAAAAACGGTCGATTGGGAGATTGCCAGAACAACCGGAGGTGCGACGGCTGCACTTGACCGCGGTCTGAACTCCATTGGAACGGTGAAGGTCACCATCGGACAGTTGTCAGGAAAGTGCACAATCGCCGGGCAGTTGGGTAGTTACACTGTGTCATCGCCGGTGACGGTCACTGTTCGGGCGCAGTCCACGGAAGACCGCTCTCAAACGGCATATTTCCTCTTCAACGTTTGTGCCAATTCAACCCGGGCAGCGATTGCACCTGCCTATCAACAGGCCTACAAAAGTCAGTTGGTCGAACTACAAAGCTACATCATTGGAAATACGAACGAAGCGGGGCGGTGGTCTATTGCCTCCGGACCGTCTTCCGGAGATGGAGCACTGAAAGAATTCGACAAACGGGACGCTCTATTTTCTGCTACAGTGCCAGGCCGCTACACACTGATCTTCACCAGTGCGGCTGACCCTTCCGTGGACGCTTCGGCGGTGGTCTATGTATCGCCGAGCGGAATTCCTGGATACGGCCTGGCGACAAAGAATCTGGCGCAATCGACCGAATGTTATCCAGACCCCATGCTTAAAGGGAAGCTATATGAGGTTGGCCCCGGGCTCAAATATCCCTCGTTGAGGAGCGTCCCGTTCGATCAACTGGTTCCTGGCTCCATTGTGCGTGTTCACAATACAGATGTCACCGGTAGGAACCCGACGACGTATCACGAGACGGTCCGAATTACGAAGGGCGGGCATCCTGGGCAGCCAATCCTCTTCTGTGGAGTGCCTGATGCCACAGGGACCCTGCCGGTGATCGATGCTGCGGGTTCAACATCCGACCCCGTGAATAGGAATGCAACGCAGGAGTATGGCGCGATCTCCGTTTGGGGAAGAAATGTCTACAACGGGAAATACGCAGATGGTTCTGCGGGACCCGACTATGTTGTGGTTTCCGGGTTCGAAGTACGAAACGCGAATGGAGTTCATAATTTCGTTTCGTCGGAAGATCGAACTGTCAGGAAGTTCAATGACTTCGCATCGTGCATCAACATCCGTTCCGGGATATACGTTCTAACCGCTGGAAATGATCTTCACGACTGCGGAAATGGTCTGTTTATCGCCAACAATTCTGCTGCCGGCTTTTCTCAGGTTACCCAGTTTCACACGATCCGGGGGAACCGTTTTCATGAGAACGGAATTGCAGGTGATGCAGGGAAACACCATCTTTACACTAACGCATGGTACAGCGTTGTCGAAGGAAACCGGTTTGAGGAGCTTCGCGGCATCGGAGGCGGGAACGCGATTAAGGACCGGGGCTTGGAGATTATTCATCGTTACAACTTTGTGCACACCCAAAATGCGGGATATCTGGTGGGAATCGAGTCGGAAACTGATTCACAACCCTACGTGGCGTTTGAAGCGTATTTGGGTGCCCCCGGAAAACATAAGTGCGAAAACCCATATTGCGACTATGACGACGCTGTTCCTGCCGACCATATCGCCGCATATCAGGAGGGCCTGGAGAAAAGCTTCATGTACGGCAACATCTACTCCGGCAGAAGCGTGTCGTTGGCCAATTTGAAATTGGCCGACTCCGGCGGCGGCTATGGATATAATTTCGCGAACCAGAGTGAGATGGCAGACCATCTGGGGATTACCTACTTCTATAACAACACGGTCGACCAGCCGGGGCTTGCTGTATTCGGAACTCTGTCTGGAACAAACAATGGCTCGGAGCCCTTGCAGCAGTTCATGAAGCCTCGCGTATTGGCTGCGAACAACATCTTCTATAAAGCAAGAACGGGATCGATCAGCATCTTCTCCTTTGCGCGCAATGCCAGCTTTATCGGAATATGGCATACAAATCTGATGAATAAGGATACGTTCACCATCAATAGACCCATTCTAGGCGAGAAATCGACAGACTTGGCTTCGGTGCACGGATGGGATAGTTATACCGACGCATTCCAATATCCCCTCGACATTCCCATCGACGCGCACCAGGACGGGATTACGGATTCTGAGTTTTTGTCGACGCCGTGTACGAATCTGCAGCCTTACAATTCCGTCACCTTTGCGCCTGTCGAAGAGGGAGGCGCTGTGAATGCCGGTACTCTAGTTGCTGATCCGATGATCGGCCTGATGCCGGTGCGATTTCAATACGACGTGGAAAAGGCATTTTTGCAGGTTCGTGAAAAGTCGGAGACGATCGGGGCGGTTGAGTCAGGAAACAAACCAGAGCTTGTCTCGATGGAGGTGAGTCCCGAATCGAAGTTGATGTTGATGACCCTCAGGAGTCCTTACTATACTCCGAGACCAATCCATCTGGTTTGCCACTACTCTGATGGTCTTACTACTGACTGCGGCCCCCAGGCCGCTTTTAAGGCTAGTAACGAGCAATTGCAATTTCATGCTAACAACGCCTTTACACCGGAACTGCCTTCAGGCGCCCATGGCGCGGGAACGGTAACGGCAACACTGGGAAAAATTGCGGCGAAGCCTGTATCTTTTGAGATCAATGAGCCCGATGCAAGACAAGAGTAGGTTTACCCCGAATATCGGTCGCGCCCCAGAACATCTACGTGATTACGTTGGTTGCAGTGCTTTCGTGCTTGAAGATGTTCACCATTGCAATGGGAGCCGGACGAGATGCCTCAAATGGTGGAAGTAGCCAGGCATGTAGCCGGATTTCCGCAACACATCCTGGGCACGTGTGCCATGGGAGATCAAGCTGATATTGTCGGATATCTCGTAAACCAGCAGTTGGTTCAGACCGAAGGCCTGATGATGGATGCGCACATCTGCCAACCGTACGCAAGCCGGAAACCTGAAAGTCGCGCTTCAGCGCTATAACGCGCGCTACGAGATTACGTCCCAATATCGTCCATATGCAGCGTGTCCAGGAAACCCAGTCAAACGGGGCCGGCTTCTGCCACGGGTTGCAGGAGTTCTGCGAGCCGATCGATATTTAAGAGCAAATGGCACGAAAACGACAATTTTCATCCCGCACAAGTTGAGGGCGCAAGCATAAGGCGTTTTTTCTCGTGGCAGATTCGCCCTCTTCGCGTAGAATTCTTCAAATTTCCCCGTTGAGTTGGTAGCGTCGCGAAAGGGCAGACAGCGTGCGCTTTATCGTGTGTGTGCATTTGTCGGGATTTCCCGGACCGGAAGAGTTTGTCCGGCTTGATGATCTCATGCATAAAAATGGGTTCCATAAAGAGATCGTTGGGCAGAGCGTTCCAAACGAAACTCTGGAGACAATTCACCTGCCCCCACGGGTCTATGTTGGCGATGAAGACTCTTCATGCGAGGAGTTGGCGGCTAGCCTGTCTACCCAAATCGCTGGTCGAGTGTGGAAGGCCATATCGGTGTTTGTTGCCCAGATTACAGAGTGGGCTGTTCTGTAGCCCCGTCGCTGGATGTCTTAGCACGGAAGTGTTATATGATCTCCATCCGGAGAACGGCATACTTCTCTTGAATATCCTGCCCAATGTTGAGATCTAACTTCGGTGTGTCCCGGGGGCGGACGATCTGGAGAGACATTATGTTTAAGCAACTAAACATTAGTAAGATCATTGGCATTCCTGAGACTGGAATCTTCTCCTTCATGAAAAATCGGGAGAAGGCCAAAACCCGTGTCGCCATGCTGGAAGAAATGCTTGCTCAGCAGCTTCTCTACAAGAAGGCAATTGTGGAAGCTCATGTCGAGCAGGTGAGACATCTGCAGGCCGAAGTTGCATCTCTGCGGAGCAGGGACCACGTCTCACTCTAGTAGTGCCTCGCTTGCCAGCGATTGCCGGGATTGCTATTGTCACTGTGCTTAACTGATGCCCGCTGACCCAAGGACGTCCCGTCCTGCTGCTGCACAAGTGTGGCAGCCTATTCTGCTGTGTCCTGGCTGGCTGAGCTATGAGTCCCTGCGGATGGTTGTCCTTTCCGAAGGCGGCTCGTACAGAACACTTATTTCCCATCCCAGTAGATGCGTCCGGCGCGGTCGATGCGGTAGATCAGTGTTCCGGTGCCGAGTTTGGTGGTAACGACGGCGATGTTGTCCTCGAATGGGCCCAGAGTCTGTTCGCAGGGAGTCTTCCCGTCGCAGAGAGTGGTAATTCTCTCTGGATAAATGGAGGTTGGGCCGGGACCGCCGTGGTCGATATAGGCGTAACCGCCTGTCTTGGCGAAGGCAAGTTCCGATGCGGCGGGATCCTCCGCGTCCTGTGACAGAAGGACGGCAGCCAGGCCGCCATGGAAGGGTTCGGCCCGCGAAAAGCTTGCAGGCATGATTTCTTTGCCGGTGGCGTCCACATAGGTGTAGCGAACGTTGCAGTGGTCTTTCTGGCAGTTGACGGGTTTGCCTGCAGCGGCAAGGCCCTCGGAGAACTGGCTTGCCTTCGCATAGACAGTCGGAATAACAAGGCGGCCGTCGGCGTCCGCAAAGCCGTAGGCGTCAATGCAGAGGCGTTCGAGGATGGGCGCGGAGGTCTTTGACCAGGCTTTCACGGGATCGCTGCAGCCGTTCTCTTTTTTTACCAGGGCCATTCCGTTGTCAGAGTAGCCGTCAACGACCGTGACTCCGGAGGGGCGGCTCATCTTCTGGAGGTTGCCGAATTTGTCGGTAACGAGCCAGTCTTTACCGTCACGCAGGCTGGCCTTGCCGTTGGTGTAGAAGGTGGCGTAGTCATACTTCGCCGGGACGACGATCTTTCCCTGCATGTTCCAGAAGCCATACTTCCAGGGACCGTTGCCCGCCTGCTGAACGGCGATCATCACCATGTCCTCTTGTGTCCATGTGCTCCAGCCTTTGCTTCCATCATTGACGGCGAACTTCCAGCCAAGGGAGTTAGGGCCAACGGTCGGCATCTGGCCCGTCTTGTCGATCATGAGCGTATTGCCGCCCTGGAGAGGGACGACCTGCGCGACGCCGCCGAGGAAGTTGCTGGCGCCGGAGTACTTCATGGGGATAACTTCTTTGCCGGCGGTGTCGATGTATCCATAGCGGCGGTGAACTCCGCCCTCGCCCGACGCGGCCTGCGGGTCGTCGACGGCGATGCGGGCCAGGTCCTCGTGGAAGCTGCCGGCGAAGTCGAACCGGGCGGGAACGACGAGGCGACCGTGGGTATCTGTGAAGCCATACTTGCCATCGACCCGGTAAGTGATGAGCTGGTTTGAGGCGAACATGGTTGTCTCGGCCTTGACGGCGGCGCGGATGGATTTCAGTGTCCCCAGGGTCAGCCAGCGGGAGGCGAGATGGCTTCCATCGAACTCCAGGTCGTACGCCTTCGCGTTGGCCCATTGCTCGAGCGTGGACAAGGGCATGGTGCCCCAGTAAACAGTGACGAAGATAGGGACATCTCTCTCAACGGCAGGCGTTACGGTCAGGTCGTTGACTCGCTGCGTCGTTTGCTCGGTGCGGTTCTTTTGCAGCAGGACGGTGGGAGCCTGTACGCCGTCGATGGTGAGAGTGACAGGCATCTGCGCGGGACGGTCTGTCTTGTGGTCGTCGATGGTTTGCATGACGATGCCAAGCCGGTCCATTGGGGCCGAAGTCTTATCCGGAAATCCGGCGTAGACGGAGATCTTCTGATAGCCGCCGACGGTCTGGTTGAAGACGCCAATCATGGTCAGGCCGGTCTTGGCCTGGTACATGGAGACGACGTTATGCACCGGGTTCAGAAGGGAGATGAAGAACTCAGGTTCCTGCGCTTGGACGAGGACGGGCAGGCATAGAGAAAAGATGGCGGTGCACTTGCGAATGAACATCCGGGGAAGACTCCTTCGCTATCTGATTGCGAGGCGTTGCGGTTCCCCCTAACGGAGAATCCAGCTTGTGCCCATGTGGCGATAAGCATAGCGGAAATGTGCGGTGGATGACGAAGGAGAAAACGAACTCCTTTACTGCCACCGCGATGCGCCAATGGTTTCTAAACATGAAGAGAAAGAGACCGGTCCGCCACAATCGGTCCCGCCGCCCACCTAAAAAATTGATGCCATTTTGATGCCAAATTGAGCCAGAAATCCGGTTTTTATCGACGAAACCCGGCAACATCGGTCGGGGGGGAAGAAGTCCAAGACATCGGATGGATGGAGTTGAAGTGTCCAAACGGAAACTCTTTCCGGATCTCAAATTGCCTAAACGTAGCGAGAAGCTGGGGGAGCTCATCGCACCTGCCTCGTTTGAGGACTGTACCCATTTTTGTACCCAGACTGCTTCAACAAGATGGGCAAAACTGAACAATTGGGTACAGTTGAACCAGGCATCATGCCACGCATAAGCGGCTTATGAGCAAGATAAGGCAATACCGATAAAGCTTGAGGTAGCCGGGAATCTAGCTGTTAACCGAAGGGCTCGCGACTTGTATTGAGCGTCAGGCTTCGGTCGTCCAAGGGTTTAACAGCAGTACGGGAAGATCGTCGACATCGCTGATGTTTCGTGTCACCAAGATAAGTTCATGAGATACCGCCGTCGCTGCAAGTAGCGTGTCAACGACTGAGCGTGGGCGTTGTGCTGACCATTCTCCCCAGAGTTTGGCGACTGCGGCGCCGACGCCAAGAATCCTGTCGGCGAAGTTAGCCTCAAGCCCATCTACCCAGGCACCGATGGCCTTAGCTGCGGCAGGGTCGGAGTTTCGCTTCAGCGCAACGCCTTTTCGGAGTTCACCGAGCGAGAGGACGCTTAGGAAAAGGGAATTGAAAGGGGCGTTGGCCAAAAAGTCCACGACTTGGGGCTCGGGGCGCTTCTTTCTGGTCTCGGAAAGGACATTGGTATCGAGCAGATATCGTGGGCTCTTCAAAGGCGAACCTTCCGGCCGGTATCCCGGCTCCGGGTTACCTTCAGGTTGTCCGTCTTGGGCCCGCCTAAAAGATAGTCTTTCAGGTCGGGGCGGCTCTGCGTCAGTGCTCGATAGTCGGTAATGGAGAGTACGACGGCGCGTTCGGAACCGTGTCGGGTAATGATCTGGGGCCCGTCGCTCTGCGCCTCATCAAGGAGCTGGCTCAAACGTGTCTTTGCTTCTTGAACCTGCCATGTAGCCATTGGCGTGCCTCCCGATGTTATCTGACTAGAATTTTAGCAGTTCTGGTCAGATTCGGCACGTGTGAGTTGTGATGTCGAAGCGCATCTGACAGGGATTCGAATGGTGCTCATTCGCGCTGCGATTTTTCTGGGGTACGATTTCGGGGTACCCCAGTGGATTTTCAATTGGTGCGAATCCCTGGGGCCATCGGCGAGTTACGGCTCTCCCAAACAGATGACGAGTAGCGCATTTATCGTTACAGATACCTTTTTATGTGAAGGCGCGCCATGATTTCGGTTCTACATATAGGCTTGCCGCTGATGCCCCCTTGGCTCACAGCCGAAGAAAGCGAAAAAATAGGAGCCCGACTGGCAGGCATTCGCCGAGAAATGGAGGCAGCAGGATACCGGTACGACGTCCTGCATGCGTCGCCCGAAGGTGGCCTTGCAGAATTCCGCAAACGACTGCAGACAGAGCCGATCAACGCCGTACTAATTGGAGGCGGTGTGGCAGGAGACCCAAAACTAGCAGCGTTCAAGCAGCAGATCGTCGACGCCACTCGCAACGAGGCTCCAGAGGCGAAGCTGTTGGAGTTTGACCATGCGCTAGAAGTGTCCGTTCTGGTCGGTCGGGCATTTGGGGTGTCCTAGCGAATCGCTGCGCTTGCGGGCACCATCCCGGTAACTCCTGCGAAGGGGAAAGGAATTGAAAGGCGGCCAAAAAGCCACAACTTGTGGCTCTGGGAGCTTCTTTCTGGTCTCGGAGAGGGCATTGGTGTCGAGCAGATATCGTGCACTCTTCAAAGGCGAACCTTTCGAGATGGGTAATGTGGAGCGATGTCTCAACGCAATGACGGACTCATGCTCTAGTTGCTGCAAGGGGAGGTTGAGTCCCGCTGGATTTGTGCGTCTGAGCCCTGAGATTGTTAAGGCGCAGGGTCGGTGGTGCTTCGCGTCACCAGCCAGGTATCGAGCACACACCGGACGTCGCCTCGCTTACCGGTTTGTAGTACGCCGATCAGTAGATCGGCAGCCATTCGCCCTGCCTCGTCGCAACGGGCAGACCCGCTTGTGAGCGCTGGATATGTGGATTTGCCTAGCACGTCATCACATCCGATGACGGAAAAATCCCGTGGCACGACAACTCCTTTCTCGGCAAAGCCAGCGAGCACGCCGTGAGCGACAAAACCATCGAACTTAATGGCCCCTGTTACATCCAGCTTAAGAATGGAGTCTGTAACCTCTTTGCCGGCGCCGGTCTCGTCACGGGCTCAGGGAGCTTCGTCCAATTTCTCTGCGGCGAAGACAGCTCGACTGCTCTCAGGATGCCGCGCTCATACCTATCGTCATGCGTTTACCAACAGCTCGCTAACGCTCGAGAGCTTTATTGAGAAGGCGGTTGAGCTTCGCCTTCATGGCGTGGATATGACATCTATTACATGAAGAGCACCGATCCGGGTTATATCGAAAATCTGCGATACCTCGGCTATAAGAACGGTGTGCAGCTCCGATGATGGCACGTTGATCGACATGGACCGCGTGTGGAAGATGTTTGCCGACGCGGGGTATAAGGGCTATATGTCGCAGGAGGGGAAGAGAAGGGTCTTACCGGAGTGCCTGCACAGATTGCAGAGATCCAGCGGCTCTGCAAAAGTACTCCACGGTCTAGCTGGTTGGGTATCGCATTCAGAAATGCGGTCAGGCAGATTCCTGATGTACCAGCTCGCCTGCCAGCCATACATCATGGACGGCAATTTCGCCTGTCCAGCGGAAACGAATGAGGTCCGCACGTGCTCCTTCCTGGAGCAGTCCTCGTCCACCGGCAAAACGACCGGGATTTGCGGTAGCCATGGAGAGCACTTCCGGAAGTGAAAGGCCGGTCATTCGCACAGCCTTGCCAATACAGTCGACAAGCGGGATCGCAGCGCCTGCCAGAGTCGTTGTTCCTTCCATTGAAAGCCGCCCACTGGGACTGAGCTCCACGCGGCCACCTACGGGTGCTGTGTAGATTCCGGGGGGCATGCCGGCAAGGGCCACAGTGTCAGAGACAAGCAAGGACCGCTCCAGACCTTTTGCGCGCACCATTGCTTTGAGCGTTTCGGCGGGCAAATGATGGCTATCGGCAATGAAGGACGCAGAAAGTCGATCGTCCGCAAGCTGACTCCAGATAGGATTCGGATGCCGTGGAATTTGCTGGGGGATCCCATTTCCCAGATGCGTCGACAGGCGCGCACCGGCATCGACAGCGTTCTGAATCTGCTCCGGGGAGGCATGGGTATGGCCAATTGCTACATGGACCCCACGTGAAACGAGCGCTGAGATGTACTCATCTGACTGGTCAAAATGCGGTGAAAGAGTGACGAGCCCAACAAGCCCGCCGCTTGCCGCCTGCCAGCGCTCGAACTCAGCGAGTGATGGAGGACGAACAAACTCCCTGGAGTGTGCGCCTCTATATCCGTCGACCGGCGAGATATGGGGACCTTCGAGATGAATAAACGGTATGCACGCGGAGGAACGCGAATCACGTTTGCGTGCGTCCGAGATTGCGCGTAGATTGCGAAGAATCGTGGCTTCAGGCGCAGTAATGATAGTTGGCGCAAAACAGGTGACGCCCGTAGCAAGCATCGCTTGTACCAGGTCGGTAACAGTGTTTGGAATGACATCTTCGCCATTGACATCGAGACCTGCATAGCCATTTACCTGCAGATCAATCAAGCCTGCGGAAATCCAGAGGTCAGTGGTCTCCTCGCACTCTTCAATGGAAGCAATTGTTCCATCTTCTATCAGCACTCGGATGCATTGACCGGTGCCGGGATCACGGCCGAGGATAGGTGTTCCGCTCAAAGCGTCTTCTCCCGCGAAGTTTATCGATCAAGCCGGGCACTTGAATCGCGATCGAGATATACAGTGCAGCGCGGATGCGTTCGCAGCGCAGTCGCTGGGCATTCACCACTGATGGGATATTCAACCATAGCCTGAACAGCCGCGCTTTTATTCGATCCCGGAACGCAGCAGAAGAGCCTCTGTCCGCTTAGCAGCGTTGGCACCGTCAGCGAGATCGCTGTGCGGGGTACTTCGTCGAGCGTTGCAAAGCAAGCGTCGTCCACTTGCTGTTGCCGGCAGACTTCGTCCAGTTCTACCACCTTCACTGCAAGTGGATCCTCAAGCTCTGCAGGAGGGTCATTAAACGCAAGGTGCCCGTTTGCCCCGACTCCGAGGAGAACAAAATCGATGGGGGCTTCGGCCAGCTTACGTGCGTATTCATGGCAGGCTGCCTCTGCGTCGTCTCCAGGCTCAATCAGATGGCAGGCGGCCAGAGGAAGGTGGTTGAAAAAGGCTTCGCGCAACCAGTTGGCAAACCGCTGAGGAGCATTGGAGGGCAGCCCGATGTACTCGTCCATATGGAAGGCTGTGATGCGGTGCCAGTCGATACCTGGTTCGGCGATTAATGCAGACAACATTTCGCTCTGGCTGGGAGCGGCTGCCAGAACGATGCGAAGATGAGACTTCTTTTGAAGCCCGTCGCGAATCGCGCCTGCAATGTCGGCCGCCGCCTGCCTGCCCATCTCCGTGCGCGTGTTGGCAATGCGAATATCCATTAAGTTCCTCAGTGTAGTTGTATTCACGAAAGCAAGCTTCCTGGGTTATCGAAGTGGGCTATCGAAGTGGCAGGACGGTTTTCTCGACATCGGAGTCGAGGGTCATCAGCAAATTGTTAGAGTCTTCGCGTTGTTCAGGCGCTATAAAACCGAGCGCGAGGTAGGTGAGCAGCGCGGCAAACATTGGCGCTCCCACAGTGAAGGCATTCGCGAAGCGTGGACTTAGGGAGAGCCAGTTCTGCGGTGGAAACATTTTTAAAGCACCGAATGTCACGGCACCAGCAAACCAACATCCGATTGCCGCGGCAGATCCACTTCGGCGGAAGGGAAGCAATAGGCCGAGGAGGATCGGGATTGCAATCGGTCCGCTCAGGGCACCATACCAAAGAATAACAATACCGATTACGCCGCCAAAATGAGAAGCAAACAAGGCGAGAACCATGCTGAATAAGAGGAACGAGAAGGTCACAATGCGACCCAGCAAAAGCTGCGGAGAGTCCTGCAACTTTGCTCGTTTGCCTCGAAGAACGGGAATGATATCTCGAACGATTACGGCTGACACTGCATTTGCGTCGGACGACGTCATAGCCATGGTATGCGCAAATAGACCGGCAAGCACCAATCCAATCAGACCAGAGGGAAGCAGCGTTTGGGTAAGCAGCCCATAGGATTCCGAGGGATCCTGCAGGTGCGGAAAGATGAGCGGTGCTGCCCACATGGGAAAGAACAAAACCGGTGGCCATACCAGGTAAAGAAGCGCTGAAAGCATCGCCGACCTTCGAGCATCAGTTGGCGTCGCTGAAGCAAGGAATCGCTGCGCCAGACTCCAGGTTCCACCATTGTAGGAGAGCAGGTTTACAAAGAAATACGTTGCTGCGAAGGCGACCGTATAGTCGCCGTGAAACGGCTTCACATGGTCCGGTGGCAAAAGCTTCCACATGCGCCAAAGCGAGCTCACGCCGCCCAGCCTGATCATCACAGCCACCAGCATGGAGATGCCTGCGACCAGTTGAATCACGAATTGACTTAGGTCGGTAAGCGCGTCAGCCCAGAGGCCTCCCATTACGGAGTACACCACTGTGACACCCCCGGTCAGCAGGACTCCCCAGAGAAAAGGTACGCCGGCGAACGCGTGCAGAAGGATTGCTGATGCACTCCACTTGGCGCCGACGTCAAAGACTTTCAGGAATGCGCCGCTCCATCCAAGCAGTTGCTGGGTCGGCAAATTGTAGCGAATCTTCAGATATTCAAGCGGCGAGATAACGTTGAAACGCTGCCTCATGCGAGCCCACTTCGCCGGAAAGATTCCCATTCCCAGCAGCAAGGAGAGCGCAATCGACGAAGCCCACCAGAAGTAAACGGTGATGCCGGAGGTATAGGCCAGCGCAGCATAGCCAACAAAGACAGCCGAGCTGTACCCGGACATGTGATGTGAGATTCCCGAGAGCCACCACGGCATCGAGCCGCCGGCTGTGAAAAAGTCGCTGGCATTCCTAACTTTTTTGCGGGCCCAATAACCGACAACGATCATTAGGGCAAAATAAGCGCCAAGAACCAGCCAAGCTAGGAAGCCCATAGATTCGCTCTCACTTGGTGCATAGTGGCATGTTCCCATGCAACCGGTTGCACGGCAAGCGAGGTAACCGAATGGGGAAGAACGACAGGGGCAAAAGTTGGTTCCCCTGAAAGATGCCTCTCACGCCCACCGTCGTCCGTCATAAATATGTGTCCACATAAAATTACGTGGACACATAACCGCATATCTTTACAAGACAACACACTCACATAAGAATCGCCAACACCACACGCTTACGTTGTACCTACAAATCACTCAAATCAGAATTGTAGGCGCGCCACAATCTGACCACTGCGCGGGGGATAGTTGCTGCCTGCACTGCTTATGTTGTCCCCGATATAGCCAAAGCCACCGGTGACGGAGCCGTTGGATCCATATTGTGTGGGTTGGAGGAAATTCGATGTATTGCTCAGACTTGGGTAGGCCCAACGATTGAAGACATTGAAGAAGTCTGCACGAACCTCGAAAACCAATCCCTCCTTAATGCCGATCGATTTGCCGATCCCCATCTGCTCGTTTGGGTAACGAGGATTACGATAGTCGGAGAACCTTGGTTTTGAAGTTCCGTACGTACCCGATGTAGGTTGAGACCATGCAGCGGGGTTCAAAATAAAACCGGTCCTCGGATTGAAATCATGTTTATTGAGGTTGTGGAGGAATAGAGGTTGCCCGGGAACACGATTGGCAAAGTTGTTGGGCGCAAAGGTGGCCGATGTCAATCCATCCTGGGCGCCAGGAATGGTAATGAGAGTCCCGCTCTGATAACGGAGGATCCCGTCAGTTGTCCATCCTTTGAACAGACGCTTCTTCCAACCTGACTCTGCCAGTCCGAAGGTCGGGATCTCGTAGCGATAGCTGATTGAAAATGCGTGTGGCGTATCGACACCGAGATATGTCTTCTGGCTCGCGCGCGGCCGGCTGGCATCCGCAATTGCGACCGAGGTTCCATACACGCTATCGGTAGTGCCCAAGTCCTTAGACCACGTGTAGGCCCCAATAAACCAAAGGCCACGCGAGAGCCGCTTCGTCATCTTGATCTGCAGCGAGTCATACCAATAGTTGCCGAGCATGGTACCGCTTACGCCGACGCTGCTAAATTGAGGATATGGCCTCAATGCTTGCGCCAGAGAAGCAGTGGAAGGGAATCCACTATAGGGAGTGGTGAAGCCTCTGGCCTTCACCGCGGGATCTGACATCGTCTTTTTCAACAAGGCGAGGTCGGTCGGGTTCGTCAAGCTGAGGCCATAGCTATCGAGACGCTGCTGAGTGAGTTGATTGGGGTTGACCAATCCATCGGCCTGGAACCAGGACCCTCGGACGCCGACGTAGGACATCTCGAAGGACAGATCGGGCGTCAGGGCCCGCTGAAAGCCGACATTCATTTGTAGAGTTCTAGGTGGTTTACCGTTTGTCGGATGAATCCAGTTCGGCAGGGTGTTGAGCTGGCCAGTGTTGGGGCGGATTCCTGGGTTCAAATTGATTCCATAGAGATCATCCTGCGTATACGAAATACCGTTGGAAAACTGGGCTGCGGATAAACCATAACCGGGAGCCGTGTAACTCTTGGTGTTCCACCCAAATCCCAAGCTGTTTCCCGATCCGACATAGTTGAAGGAGGGCTGCTGACCGTAAAAGATCCCAACACCGGCATGGAAGATACTCTTCGGGTCGACCTGGTAGGTAATTCCCACACGGGGTCCGAATGCGTACGGATAATAGTGTTCGAACGAGCAGTTGCAACGCCCGCTCCCATACCCTTCAAACTCCGCACCTCCGAGAAGGCTGCCTGAGGATGGATTCGCAATGTCGGGGCTGAAACGCGTTGTCCGGTACTTCAATTCATGCTGCCTCGGCTGCATGTCGTAGCGAAGACCATAGGTTAGAGTCAACTTTCTGGTCATCTTCCACGTGTCCTGCGCATAGATGCCACCGGCAGCTCGTACAAACCAGGGGTTCGCCACGTTTCCGATGGACTCACTGTTCACATTCCCCAGGAGGAAGCTGGCGAAACCATTTCCGACAGAGCCCCCATTGAGATTCTGCCCATTGGTTGAGGGCAGTCCTGATTGTTGCGCATCGAAGGAATAGCTGCCAAGGGCCTGAGTGGAAACTTGATTGAGGAAGCTTTCATGCCGCCATTCGCCTCCGAACTTGAAATTGTGTGCGCCTCTAAGCCATGAGACCGAAGCAACCGCTGTCGGCTTGTTGAGTACATAAAGCTGATAGTTGGAAGGTCCAAGGCCTAACGATTGTCCATTGATCGATAGGCCTGAGATAACAGGAAACCCTCCGACTAAGGCGCCACCCAAGCCTAGCTGGGTTTGTTGGTTAAATGTCGTGATTGGTGTCGAGTCGGGATTGTAGTAACGCTGGAATCCAATTCCGGCATGTACCACAATGGCTGGAGTGACCACGTCATCCATGTTAATGCGGACGGTGTTACTACGAATAATTTGGAACCGGCGAGCGGAGATGGGATCGGGAAGGCCATCGCCGCCATTATCTTTGTCCGTTGCCTGCATGGAGTAGTAGCCAGACAGATGTATGCTGCGCGTGAGATTGTGATCGATCTTGATGCTTGGAATCCACTGGTACTTGTTGGCCGGAAAGACGACCGGGTAATTGTTTGTCGGATTACCGTTGGCGGCATTTGGGATCAGCGACAGAACCTTCGCTGAAACGGGATCGAAACGGCTGGGATTGATGTAGTTGTTTGGAAAAGGATCGCGAACAGTCTGGCCGTTCACTATTCTGGTAGTCGCTGGATCGTAGATGGCACCGTTCATGATGGGACGCCCAAGGGGATCCGTCCCGACCTGCTTTCCAGTCAGAAGATAGCTCAGGTCGCCGTTACGATATGCGGCGGTCGGGACGGTCTTGAACCCACTACTCGTATTGGCTCGGTCCCGATACATTTCGTAGTTGAAGAAGAAGAAGGTACGCTCATGGCCGTCGTAAAGCCTGGGAATCCACACCGGGCCACCGAAACTTCCTCCAAAATCGTTCTTCCTGCTCTTAGGCCTCACCAGATGTCCATGGCCATCGTCCGTAAAGGGTTGGCCGGCGTTGAAGGCTTCATTGACGAAATATTCGTACAGCGACCCGTGAAACTTGTTCGCGCCAGACTTCGTTGTGTAGTTGAAGATTCCGCCTGTGGTTTGGCCAAACTCCGGCGGAAAACTGTCCGCCTGCATCGTGAACTCCTGAAGGGCTTCCACTGAAGGCTGTACTTCATCGGACGCTTGCGCGAACAATCCATTGCCCGTATCTTGGCCGTCCAGAATGATGCGGTAGGTCGATCCGGGAGCACCATTGATATGGATATTGTTCCAACTACCAACCCAGGTTCCAGGCGCAATGAGCGAAAAGGAGAGCGGGTTGCGAATTGCCCCGACACCGGCCATGTTGAGTGGAAGCGAATTGATGTCATTGGAAGTAATCGTTAGGTTGTTCTCAACATTCTCTGTCTTCAACAGGGGTGCATCTCCCGTGACAGTAACGGTGTCGGCAGTCGAACCAATTTTGAGAACTACATCCAGACGCACCGTCAGATTCACAGAGACCGTAATGCCACTACGAACCAAAGTGCTAAAGCCCGGAGCTCCGACCGTTAGCGAATAAATGCCCGCCGGCAACTCCGGGATGGTGTAATTTCCGGCACTGGTAGTCAGAGTTTGGTTCGTTGTCCCAGTAGCCAGGTTTGTAGCCGTAACTTTGGCGCCAGGAACGGCACTATCCGTCGGGTCACTCACTGTTCCAGTCATGGCGCCACGATCCGATTGCGCGAAGCAGAGCGTTCCGAAACAGCCGAATAGAATTCCAATCAGCAGCAGAGGGGGCAGCCCTGGGCATAAAAAAGATCGATTCTTGCGCGAATTGAGTCTCATCGTTGGTCTCCTCTAAGTGTTCATCTTTGTTCCCGGATCCACGCGAACAGCGCACTTCGGCTCAGTTGCTCTTCGCCCTTTGCGCTACATCGTGCGCAAAGGAGAGTGCGATCGCGATACGACGGGGACTTTCCAAAGGAACGCTCCGAAGACTAGACCTTTGGTGAGGAGTACACAACCTACGTTCTGCCCTAAATCTCGAGGCTCGAACGGATAACTGCGTAATAGGCAAATGGGGTAGCAGATGAATAGTACAAATGGGTCATATTACAAAGGGCTACCTAACCGCGTTCATTTATATACAAGTGATGTTCCTTGCGGATAAGATCGGGAACCGGATCGGGAAGCAGCCTTCGCTCCGAAGCTCTCTTTCCGTTCAGGAGTTGGAAATGCGTCGAGCCAGGTCAAAAGATGCGACACACAGTTTGTCTCTTGCCACGGCGGGACGGTTGCGGAAAGATACGTACAGTGAGAATGGCGGTTTTTGGGTTTCGCTTGTAATTTGCATACCGACTTTGAGCCTGCTGCTTTTGGGGAGCGTTTGTGGGCAGGCACGGGAAGAATCGTCGCTCGCAATCTATCAAACTGCGGCCTCAATTCATGCCCTATCGCAAGAGCAGGCCCAGCGCGCGTACCCCGCGCACCTGCTTGGCGTCATCACTCAATCCTTGAATGACGGCTTCACGGTTCAGGATCGTACGGGAGGAATTTGGATTTACTCCGACCACCCTGAACAATTTACGCCGGGTGATGAGATTGACGTTGAAGGTACCGTAAGGCCAGGCTTATTCGCACCCGTCGTGCGGGCTCTGTCTGTGCGAAAACTCGGACGCGCGCCTATGCCAAAACCCATAAAAGTTTCGTTCAAACAGATCAGCAATGGCAATCGGGATTGCCAATATGTTTCCGTGACTGGCATGGTCCGCTCTGTGGGAATCAGAAAAGGAGCATCGAACTCCCAGAAGATATGGATGAGAATCGCCGTCGACGACGGCATCATCGATGCCACGTTTCCCGCAGCGGACGCTGGGATTGCCGCAAAGTTGATTGATGCGCTCGTTCGCATCGATGCTCCTACGATGTGCTCGAAAAATCAGAAAAGGCAGCTTATCGCTGCCAATCTCTCCGTGCCCAGCATGCGTAATCTGACTGTGTTGCGGCCTCCTCCTCCAGACCTCTTCGCTACGCCGCTCATCCCGGTCGGCAAACTAATGCAGTATCTCTCGGGCACGGACTACTATCACCGCGTACGCGTCGCTGGAGTCGCAACATATTACAAACCCGGTGAGAGCCTCATTCTCGAAGATAAGGGACAAGCTCTGTTGGTTAAGACGGCAGAGAACAACACGATTCAGCCAGGGGACCGGGTCGAAGCCGTTGGTTTTCCTGCGCCTCAAGACTCGGGCCCAATTTTGCAGGATGCCATCCTGCGGCGGACAGCATCTGGCGCACCGTTGCAACCGGCCTTAGTTAAGATCGCCGAGATCTCTTCCGGCACCATGAACAATACCTTGGTCAGTGTGGACGGCCATCTCGTGCGACGAATCCACGAGCCCTTCCGTGAAGTATTGCTGCTGCAAGATGAATCGAACATCCTACTCGCAGAATTGAATCAATCTGGTGGCTCAGATCCATTTCCAGAACTTCGTGAGGGAAGCAAGATTCGCATATCTGGTATCAGTGTGCTAGAGGTTGAAGGGATGTGGAACTATGGACTGCGGAGTGCCTATGACGTTCGGTCCAAACTTTTGCTTCGAGCCCCAACCGACGTCGAGATCATTGAACCTCCAACATGGTGGACGACGCGTCACGTCCTGTACATTGCCGGCGTGCTGGGGATATTGGTCCTAGTTTTTCTCGCACAGATCATTGTCAGCCGCATAGAGAAGTGGAGGCTTGAGGCGGTGCTCGAAGAACGAGAGCGCCTGGCCCACGAGATTCACGATACCCTCGCCCAGAGTTTTGCAGGAATCGGTTTCCAACTGCAAGCAATTCTTAAAGAGATTCCTCGTGACATGCTTAGTTTGAAGGAGCAAGTGAATCTGGCGCGGGATTTGGTGCGCCATAGCCATAAGGAAGCGCGCCGGAGCATCGAGCCACTGCAGCCGAATTCATTGCGGGAGGTGGACCTCCTGCTTTCACTTGAAAATGCCGCGCGAAACATGGTGCAAGGTGGATCGGTC